>Ga0210092_1000002_pt1 | contig 51647 bp, 82 predicted proteins | sample WestPond_TuleB_D_FD_185585 | JGI IMG/M metagenome (GOLD analysis project Ga0210092, IMG submission 185585) | Wetland microbial communities from the San Francisco Bay, California, USA, that impact long-term carbon sequestration -... | ecosystem: Environmental > Aquatic > Marine > Wetlands ...
AAAAAATAAGGAATTTTCTACAGCTAAAGAAGCCTCTATTTTTTGTGGGTTATCATCATCTACTACAATATTAAAAGCAGCTAAAGGGCAAAGGAAAACTGCTGGCGGATATACATGGAAACTATTAAATTAATAACTCACATTTTAAAATTTATGAATAAATGAAACAAAAATTAATAGCATTAATATTCCTACTCTTATCTATCCCGGCATTGTCACAACTAAAGCCGAAAGTAGCGATATCATATAACTTTACAGATAATGTAATGGTATCTAGTAAGAGCTATACCGAGATTGGTAATACATACGTCAATAAGTGCTCTTATTCTCTCCCTAACACGGTTGTGTCAACGGGACTAGAATATATACATGGAAAACTTTCTGTGTATTACGACACTCGTATATGGGTAAGGTTTATGAAAGATGATCATTCTTTCTCTCCAGAGGAAGCACGCTTTGAGTTGGGGATTAAATACCACCTGACTGATAAAATAGTTATCTCCGCTAATCATGTATGTTGGCATCCGTTACAATCAGACGGGTTAAGTCATAATTCTATTTACGGAGGTAATGAGGGTATTTCAATAAGTTACGGATATTAAAATTATAATTATGGCAACAACACTATCTTCGAAAGAAAGAATAGCACGCAAGGAGCATAGATGTTCTTTTTGCGGCTGTATAATTCATAAAGGAGAACACTATTTTAACTATGCAATGTTATATGATGGTTTTTATGAATGGAAAACTCACCTAGAGTGTGAAGAAATAGCATCGGAGTTGAATATGTATTCTGATTGCGATAATGACGTGGGTGTAACTTCGGATGATTGGAAAGAGAGAGTATCTGATGAGTTTAACGATCGGTTCTATGATGAAGGGATCGATGATATTCGAAAAGACATGCAACCTATTTATGATAATTATTATGAGATGGCAAAAGCTATTTTAGAGGATATTAAAAACAAAAATAAGAAGAAATGCGAGTAACACGAATAATAATCAGGTACCCCGATAATTACCAGATCGCATTGTCGGTGAATTTTGTAACCGAAAATATAGATTTAATTAAAAAAGTAGTAAAAGAATATTATGGTGCACATCATGTATTCATAAATTATGAGGAGGAATAAATCATGGAAAAAGAATTAGATTTAATCAGAAAAGAAAGAGAACGCCAAATAAAGAAAGGATATACCATAGATCATGACGACAACCATATAGACGGCGAATTAGTTTTGAAGTATGGAACTAGATTTTTAATTGATTACACGATAGGAATTGAAAAATGTATTCCAAAAGGAGATAAAAAGATTCTCCCGGATGATTATATAAATATTGATTTTGCTATTGATGATTTAACCAAATTATCTGCTTGTATTGTTGCTGAAATGGAAAGATTAGAACGTTTAAAAATAAGGAATAATGAAGAAGATAATGTTTAATGACAAATACGGCTTAACGAAATCCGTATTAGATGGAAGTAAGACTATAACAAGGAGAATAGCTAACCCAACTTACAGAACAACTTATTGTATACGAAATTGGAATAAAATAATTGACGATGCGCAATTTATATCTAAATATAATATTAATGATATAGTTGCAATTGCTCAAAGTTATCAAGATGCGGGGTATCACGATGATGAAAGGGAAATACCGTTAATAACCAGCACGAGTGGTTGGACTAATAAAATGTTCGTTTGTGCAGATTTAATGCCGCATCATATTGAAATTACAAATATTAGGTTAGAAAGATTACAGGATATTTCGGATGAAGATTGCTTGAAAGAAGGAATTAAAATATTTAACCCAAATCCCAATTTTAAAAAATATATTGTAGAAGGTATGGGATATTGGAGGAGTTTCGGATGTATCAATTTTGATACTCCTCGTGAAGCATATGCATCCTTAATCGATAAAATATCAGGGAAAGGAACATGGGAAAGTAACCCGTACGTATTCGTTTACGAATTTAAACTAAAAGACTAGAAAATGGAAGCTGAAAAATTCAAACAAATTCTAATAAATAAGAATAATCTTGACATAATAGATAATCTTATTGACTGTCTCGAGAAATATCAGACTAGATTAATTGATTCTGATATGCCATATTTGGAAGGTGCTCCAGACATTTACGAAGAACTGGATTATTACACAAAGGTGAGAGATCATATTATTAATGAATTAAAAGAACAACAATTAAATCTTTAAATTATTATGAGTAAAATAAATTGGAACGAATTAAGAGATAAAGCTTATAAGTCAGCACGTGAACATGGATTCCATGAAGGTTTTGAAAGCAAGAAAGTAGCATTAATGCTTGTTATTACTGAACTATCAGAAGCTATTGAAGCTGATAGAAATGATAGGCACGCCGACTTGGATAAATTCAAGTCATATATAACTAAAGGAGGTGAATTTTGGAGATTCTTTATCTTGTTTATAAAGGATTCAGTAGAGGATGAACTTGCAGATACTGCAATAAGATTATTTGATTTTGCAGGCCTAAATAAAATAGACTTATCTGATAGAATTATATTTTCTTATGTTGTATCAAAGAAGAAGTCTTTTATTGAAAATTGCTTCGATATCGTTCGTGATATCGTCAACTACAAATATACGAATGAAGAATTAGTAAATTATTCGATTAGGCAGGTATTTGAGCTAGCTTCGTTTTATGATATTGATCTACTTTGGCATATTAATCAAAAGATGAAATACAACGAACTACGACCATATAAAAACGGTAAAAAATATTAATTATGAGTAAAGCAGAAAAATTTATAGAGGAACAAAGTCTACTTCCCGAACAATTCCCAACAGACGAAGAAGTCATTACTAATAAGGACGCTTTAAAGTCGATAGAGATGGCTAGAGAAGAGATAAAAGATAAAACTATTGAATGTTTCAAATATTTTGTAAGAAACTATTGCGCTAAGCCAAACCAATGGAAAATATATGAAGAGGAGAAGCACTACATTGAAGTATTTATAGAAATGCTAAACAAATAAAATTATGGTTGAACCAACAATTACCATTTCGGTCGAACAATATAATTTTTTTATAAAATTAAGATATTCTTATTATTGCGAAATGTATGATACCTTACATGAAGTTTTGTTGCAAAATTGTAGAAATTGGGGTGAGGCGCAACAGATATTGAATAAATATAAAGAGTTTGCTCTAATTGAACAATCTAAAATAATAAAGGAATGAAGACAAATATTTTGGGTCTTAAAAAGTGGAAATGGAAAGAGAATTTATCTGGTTTCTTTACATGTAATGGAAAAAGTCTTACTGATTCGGAGGCAAGAAAAGTAATTGAATACGGAATATCAAAAGGATATAAGTATGATTCAGAAATTACCAATGAAGACGTAAAGAAAATTTTAAATGGGGAATATATGAGTAAAGAAATAATAGAAGTAAAAGCTTTTCAAGTTCCATGCTGTGAAAATGTTTTTAAAACAATGAAAGGTGCAAGAATACACATGTCTTTGTGTTGCTCTAATGTTGAAAATCGAGCTTGCAAAACATGTAAAACTTTTGAAAGTAGTCTAGGTTGTGATCATATATCTTGCGAAGGTGGATATCTTGAAGGTATTACAATTCATTGCTCGGACTGGGAAAGAAAATAAAATGATTATGAAAACAAATCTTTTAGGATTCTTTATTCGCAATAAAAAATCAAATGTCAATTATTATTTTGTTTCTTATGTATATTCCAAAATTGGTGAAATACATTTTGCAAGTACGAATATTAGAGTTGATGGGGTATTTTCACTGAGACAAGTGAAAGAACTTATAGAACTTCACTTAAAATGCTCTAATTTAGCCATTTTAAATTATCATAAGATTGAAAATTATGAGTATGAAGAATAATGGAATAATAAACATAACAATATTAAAGAAGTTAAGACATGAGTAAAGCAGAAGAATATTTAGAGAAACATTTAATAGGGGCTGGTAATATTCCTCCCCAATGTCATGCATATTACGCGGGAGATGCTAGCGAGGCAGTAGATATAGCCGATAAAGAAATGAAAGAAAAAGCAATCGAATGCCATAAAAGATGTTGCTCTTTTTACGACTTTTATTGTAATGGATATGGCGCACGTATTCTATGCGAAGGAGATTGTCAATACATGACGGATTTTACAGAAATGCTAAACAAATAAATTAATAAAATTATTATGGGAAAAGAAAGAAAAGTAGGTAGCTTATTTATAGATAAAAAAGGAACTTGTACTACTGTATTTAAAAGTGAATTAGGATGTTTAGGATGCTTTTATCTAAAAAATGGTGGATGCACAGCTGGAAAAGAAAAGGGCGAATGTTATTGGGTAAATAGAGAAGATATGGAGAGTATAATATTTGTAAGAGAAAAAATTATGGAAAATAAAATTATGAAAAAAGAATTAGTAAAAAGTTACGAGGATGCGCTTACCTTATTAGGTAAATCAGCGCCTAGCTATTTGAATGAGATGCCAGCTAACGAGCAGGCATATCATAAGCTTTGCATTATTTGTGAGGCTTTGAACGTTGGACATGAAAAAAAAGATCGTATATATTATCCTTGGTGGTGGAAAGAAGATTTAAAAGCGGGTGTCGCGGCTCGTTATTCGTATATCGTCTTTGCGCGTGCGCCTGCGTTCTCGGGGTTTCGGCTTTGCTGTTTCGATCGAGTAACAGCACTCTATTTTGGAAGCAAACCGTTCGTAAAACTATGGCAAGATTACCTATTATGATAACCATATTATTGATATTATCTTATCTACTAGGATATGTTACGTGCTTGATGATATTCCCAATATTTAATAAAATGTTGATTCATCAAAAGGATACAGTTCATTCGATATTTGTAGTATTCAAATATGTATTGAAAAGATGTAGATACACATGTTGGAGAATCGCATGTAATGATGAGATGCGTGCAGAGAATGCTATATTAAGAACTATATTAAGAGGTTGTTTCAAAAAGAAAAATTATTATGAAAAAAGAAGCACCAATCAAAACGGAAAAAGTGATTCGATTTCTTAAAGTCTATAATAAATGGAGGAGAGGGTCTATCGAAGAGATGCCTGATCAAAAAGAAATGGGAATAATTATTGATAGAGCTATTGAGCTATTGGATGGAATGTTAAATAGAAATAGAAATGGAAACAAAAGAAAGAAAAGCATATCGAATGAATTGCCAATATTACGGAATGAACGACAACTGTTATAAACACTCGAAACGTCTGAATTTTATACGAATGGAGTACAAAGACCTTTTATAATTTTGAACACTTAATAATAAAAATAAAATGAAAGTATTAAGCATAAAACAGCCTTGGGCATCATTGATCGTTCAAGGATTAAAAGACATTGAGAACAGAACGTGGAAAACAAACTTTCGTGGTAGGATACTGATACATGCGTCTCAAAATGACTTTGATTTTAGAGGAAAAATGACAAGCGAATATCAACGTGAATATATCAATAAAATTCAGAAACCATATATTCATGGTGCTATTATTGGAAGTGTAGAAATAGTAGATTGTATAGAATCTACTTCAGATCAAAACCAATCATGGGGAGATCTATATTGTTACCATTGGAAATTAAGAAACGCAAAGATATTAAGAGAACCTATATTTGATGTAAAAGGAAAACTAGGACTTTGGGAGTATAACAAATAATTATCATGAAAAAATACAAAGTAAAAAAGTCTGATTTAAAAGGGAAGATAAGTAACTTCCCTTTAGATATCGTCCAAAGAATGGTAGATTACCAATCTGAACCATGTGTCGAAGCATTCCAACTAAAAGAAGATGCTAGCCCCGAAGATGGAGGCTTCTCGTGGGGAGATACGAAAGAAGGGAAAGAATATTGGGATTTGGTTATCAATCACCAAAAATTTGATTTGGAGAAACAGGATCATTTCACGCCCTATTTCATTTCTTATGTTTACAATAAAGAGGGTGAGTTTAATTTTGGTAGCACTAATATTAAAGTCAATGGGGTATTCTTACTTAGCAAAGTGATGAAAGCTTTAGCTCTTAAGTTTAAATGTCCGAATTTGACCATTTTAAACTATCATCCGATAAAACCTTGTGAATATGAAGAATGAACCGATAAGCTGTAAGGATTGCATTTACTTTGGCGTATTGCAGCCAAAAAGGTCAGTTAACGACCCTGATACAAATTCATGTAAAATTATTAAAAATAAAAATTTTGTAACTAATAGTTTAATTAGATGTTCAGTAGCAGAAGTAAGAAAAGGATTAAGGAACTCGAAGAAGAAGTAAGGTTGCTTAAGGCGCAGATATCTGTTAGAGATAAGTCTACAGGTAAGTTCATTAAAAGAGAGGCTAAGTAAGCCTCTCTTTCTATTTGATAATTTTTATTGAATGGAAGTATGTTATTTTTGAGTGGGGATTGAAACTCTCCACTTGAATCTTATTCTGTTTTGTTTTCCATTTTATTAGTCCAAAAAGATACCGGTGTTCTTTGTAGTAATCTACGATCATGAAACTATCTTTGAGTTCATAAGTTATCAAGGCTTTACTATTTCTGAATATTATAGCTTGTATAGTAGCCCAATTATCCACATAGGACGCGTGTAGTGAACTTAAACTATCAATATATACAATTGCATCAACCGTATCTTTAATTGCGCTAGAAACGTTTTCTATCTGATTAGGTGAACCTATCTTATTTGCATAGATATATTCTTTCTTATAGATAGTCTTCACATTCTCTTTCTTCATGGACAGCACGTTTACTTGCGCAATATTTTTACCATATTTTACAGAATCAGTCAAAGAGTTTATGCTTTGTGATAATGCGAATGATACGGTTTTCTCGTGTTCATATTTGGCTTTATATTTAGTTGCTATGTAGCCTACTATGCTTAAAACCAAAAGAAGCACAGCAATTAATGCCGTGCCACCTTTATTTTGTATTTTTATCTCTTTCGACATATCACCCAGCTTTATATACCGTAGTAACGATCACAGCTATTTCAGCAAGTGAAAGTTTACCATCAGAGAAGTCTTTTGCAAGTAACGAAGCTATTTCGGTAAGCGTAACCGATTTATTATCTAACTCCAATGTAGAAATATAGTTGCTTATCAAAACTATCTTTTCAGATACCGTAGTAGCGTTTGCCGATTCGTCCGCAATGTTTAAACCTGAAATTACCTTATCAATATTATTGGTAATCCAATTTCGAACCAATACAGCAATGGTACTTCCCCATTTAGTGGCAATAACACTTACAATTGTTTCAACTGCATCTGCCTGAGATGATGCATTGAATTTCTTTATCACATTACATACATCAATCGCAATTGGTGCGTACTTCTTTACTATCTCATCATTCATAGTCAACAAATTTGAGAACCATGAAACCACCTTATCAAAAAGGCTTGTAATCTTTTTCCAAAAACTCATAATCATTTTTTATTTTTACGTCCTTGTGCAGCCAATGCGGCAGCACCTTTATTACCATATTTCTCTCTAGCAATTTTTCCGACTATCGCTCCGGCATAATCAGAAGAATATCCTTTCTTTGTTAAAGCGGATTTTATTTTCTTTGAACCGACATACGTACCCGCTTTCTTTGCAGCAGCACGTTTTTTTAATGCCGATTTCAATGCAGGGGATTGAGTTGTTGCCATCACTTACCTTTTTTAGCCATTTTGTTCTGCATGTAGGCACCTAACCCACCCTTAAGGTTACCTAGTTTTGAGCTAGTTGCTTTCTTTGTAGGAGTTGCTTTCTTTGGGGCAACAACCTTCTTTGTTACTTTTGCTTTCATTTTAATTTATTTTTTAATTGTTCTCTCTTTTTTATGATAGGACATTCTTCCCTATCACATAATATTACAGCGTTAAAAGCCATTTGATCTACATTTAAGTATCCATCTTGCTTAATTTCTTTTTCCTCTAAGTATTTCACTTTAGTTTCTAATCTATCTACTCTTACAATAAGAGTTTCTCTTTCTGTTCTTAGACCATCAACTACGGTCATTAAATTTTTTACATTCTTACTTTCTCGTTCTGTGGAAAAGTAAAGAACTAATGCCACTATACCAGAGGAAGATCCTATTAGACCTACAATCGAACCTATATCCATTATTAACCTCCTTTTCTACTTTTAATATTTTATCGAATCCTTTTTCTAATTCTTCTAACTGTTCAGGAGTTAGATGGTCGCAATATCCGCTCTCCAATTCTCTAATAAGCCTTTTTAGAGCTTTTATTATTTTCTTTATCAGATCGTTTTCCATATACAAATAATATTAATGATACAAATAGTCCTAAAATAACTACTCCTTGTATGGCGTAAAGATAATAATTAATTTTGACAATGTTTATATCAATATACTCTAAAATAAGACTTATAATAGAGGAAATGCATAAAACCCTATACCATATACAAAATTTAAAAACAAATGAAGAAATAAAACAAATAACCATAACATACATACTAGTTCCTGTTAAGCAATAAATCCAATTAGAAATATCAATACCAATAGAATATAGTTGTACATTCAGTAGTAATTGAATATTTAGTATTATTGGGAAATATTTTAATAACCGAATTAGCAGTATGGTACAGAATTTATTCATTTCCCTATTGCTCCTCCACTTCTAGGTCCTCCCGATTCCATGTCTTCTAATTGTTCTTCATCAAATAATTTTTCTAAATTTTTCATTTTGTTTTATTTTTAATTAATAACCTAAATAACTCCAAGCCCAATGCGTTCCATTCCAACGCACGATACATCCATCTCCATTTCCTAAAACTTTATATATTACTCCATTATCACTAGAATTTGCTCTTATGTGGTCTGTTCCATTCGTGGATACAGTGACATCTCCTCCATACATCTTTTTAAAGATAAAAGTCAATCCAACATCAGATCCGTTAGTACTAGGAGTTGGCAAAGTAAGTGTAATAGCTGAATCGGCATAACTATCTACAAAACAATCAGTCTTTAGTACCTGATAGTTTGCTGTTACCTTTTTTGAATTGGGTATAATACCCAATACTTTAAGTCTATTGAAATAACCACCATAAGACTTACTTGCATTCACTGTGTCGGAATCAGATGTTTGGTCTAATCCGAATATCGCTGCTGATATTCCAGATGAATCAGAGTTCCTCTTTTGCAAAAGCATAGCCAAAGTGAAATTAGATGTAAATCCCGTTGTTCCGGATAATCCCTTTATATTACTACCATTAGAGAACAATCCCTCACACCCTACTTCGCTGTAACTTCCTCCACCCAAGTCACCTGAATCCAATGAATCCCAATAAGTAATATCTGTAGGAAGTAAACCTGATGTAGGAGTTTCTGTTTCTAACCAATCATACGTAAATATATAAGTATATCCGGTTGTTGAATAATATACTCTATCATCTTTATAATAAATAGTTGATGAAGAGTAATTCCCCTTCCATTGTTTATCCCGTATCACCATTGCCGGCTTCTGTTGGCCAGATGATTGCATCGCTGATATATCTTTTCCTAATCCAATTATTGCATTACTTATAGATGCTGCGTCTGCTTTATTCCTAAATATACCAAGCGACGAATCAAGAATAGAAAGAAGTAAATTATATGGGTTGGAGCTAGTAGAAAGTTTTGAAACAATCAAATTATTGATATATGCTTCCTGTGCAAGTAATAATCCCGTTGCAATGCTAGAGAATGATGCACCAAAACTGTTCCAATGCGTGGTATCGCTATTAGGAGTTGTTGCAGAAGAGAATGAACCTCCTACGTCATATCTAGCAATATAGTAAACATTACTGTAAAGAACTACTGATACAACTGTAGCGCTACCTGTATAAGTATCCGATGCAGACCATGTTCCATAGAATGACATCGCTGGTCCCGTATTTCCTGTTGACCCTGTTGCACCTGTTGCTCCCGTATCTCCTTGCGCTCCACTAAATCTTTGAGGAGTGCTCCATGTATCTACCAATGCATCTGCCGAAGTCTTTTCCGCAGTCGTTATCCACATATATTGGTAAAGATTCATTGACGGAAGATCTGTTGTCCATCCACTAGGCACATCTTCGGTATTATCTAATGCAGGGGCTATGGTATCAGATCCGTTTACAGCATAACGATGTTCGTAATAATTTCCCGTTGCTCCTGTTGCTCCTGTGCTTCCTGTTGCTCCTGTGCTTCCTGTTGCTCCTGTGCTTCCTGTTGCTCCTGTATCTCCTTGCGCAGAAACAACCGTCCAATTCGTTCCTTCCATAGGAGTAACGTTTTGTGCCGCCGTAGAGTTAATGAATCTCCATGTAGACCCTCCATAAGTTACGGTATCTCCATTATAATAGAGAGTATTTGTAGCATATGCGCCTCTGAAAACGCTTACGGCACTTTCAATACCTGAAGGAGAAACAGTTAACCCACCTTTTATTTTCAGTAAGTCTTCATCAGTGTCCCAATCCAAATATTTCTCGGTATTTCCTACATGTACTTTATTGTTATCTAAATCTAAGTAGGTATTTCCATCCTGACTTTGTATTTTACCTGTAACAATAGTATTTCCATTGATAAAAGTAAATCCATTTGAGGTATAGAACTGTCTAATAGAATTAGTCAATGCCGTTAATGTTCCTAACAAGAAATAATAGTAGTTCGAATCTGAATTTACCTTATATACTGTTTCGGTAAACAATATGATAGCATCTGAACTGCCTGTTGTTGCATTGCATCTGATATAAGCATAGTATGCAGTATCAGCATCCGAAGCAGTGAAACTGCCACTAACAATGTTCCAAGTTCTATCGGTGCTCTGTTGAGTACTATCGACAATCGTTCCCGCACTCCACGATACAACATTAGGCGTATTTGAATAAGTTGTAACACTTACCCCTGTAAGCGTATATTGTTGAGTTTCCGTCCCAAATAAAGCCATAGCCGTTTTTACAAATAATGGGGCTATTCCATCAGTGAAATAACTGCTTTCAGGGTCAAATGCCATAGATATAGCTTCGGACGCACTCTTATAAGTACGCACCTTAGCCATTTGAGTATTCAGATTGCTATATTGGACATAAGTGGAATTTTGATTTGTTGAGTTTATTATTGATTGAATCTTACTAGGAACATAAGGAGTATTATCAAGCGTAATCTCATATTTATATGCTTCGGTAATATATCTCTTTAAATCGGTTACTCTATACATTAAATCAATCCCGAAATCAGTATCAATCACTTGAATAACATCACCAATACTTATATTTATCAGATTATTTGTTGCCCAAACAGTATCGACATCGCCTTTGTATGTAACCTGATCCACGCAATACTGATTCAAATATACTTGCGCCTTCGCTTTCAAGTAATTCTCATTCTTACTAATGTAAGATTGTGGCATATAGAAATCAACGATATTGAATTGATCACCTGCAGCAAAAGTATATCCCGCTGTTGGTAAGGTCGAATCGTTTCCATCTTGTATGGATTCAATCGTCATTTGTTTGGTAGTCTTATCAAAATCAGAAATTGGAAACTCGTATCCTGCCAAGTTACCGGTAATGAAATGAACTTTAGGCAATGTCCCGTCTTGCATGACTAGATCCGCATCACGAGGATTAAAAGATAAGTTTTTATCAATCAACTTATATTCCCCAACTGCTGTCGTTACAGTGCCTTCGGTAATCTGCCAATAAGAACCTTCAGCGGGCGTTATATTAACTCCGCTAACTCCTATGAATGTCCATGAATAGTTATTATAAACAACCATGCTACCACTTACATAAGTGACGGTTGAATCATAATCATCCGTTGCATGAAGCATAGCTGGGTAAATATCGTCCCAAGTTTGAATCGTTTCAAGCGGATGTTTCAAATCTATATTATCTGCATCCAAATAATATTTGTCAGGAAGCATCAACCTCTTTGAACCTCCTCGATAGGTTGAACGTATATTCTTCGTTCCCCCTAAAGCGATAAGACGGGTAACCTTTTTTGATTGAGTTACTTCGTCACGTTCGATATTTTGAAAACCATTCCCGCTGCCATACTTCATTACTAAAGAAGTAGTGTTAGAACGTTTACCTATATTTATTGTGTAATTGTCGTGTGATGTTTGACCTATCCAAAACTCTGTATCGTATAAGTCAGCCGTAGTGCCTAAAGCTGAGAGAACTGATACATTGGAGAATGCTTGTTCTTTTGGTTGGTCTGTAATAGTATATCCAACTGTCCAATTCTGATCAGGGCGACCACGATTCATATTGTCGCAGAATAACTGTGCCCATCTGCCTGGAGTAAGTACGGAAGAGAAGTCCCATTTAGGAGCCGTTGCTATTAAAGTCCAATAATTGCCTTCTTCGGGATGTGTATTGGTTGTATCAACCGAACCTATATGTTTCCAAATGCAATCATCATAGACTACTTCATCTCCATAAGTATAAGTAGTTGAAGCTACGTATTGAGCTACCTCATGCGTTACATTTGATTTAAGTTGCCAATAACTTCCTTCTTCAGGTGAGATTCCATTAATTGAAGTTGTTGAAATACACTCCCAATAAAGAGTATGATAAGAAACAACCATACCCTTAGAATAAGTCGTTGCACTATTATATGCGGGAGTGATAGAAGAGGTCGTATTGTCAAATAGTTGCAAATTTACATCATCCATATCAGCCCTGGGGCTTTCAAATTTCAATGTATATTCGTAATGAACAGAAGAATACTTTTTTACGGGTGCAGGTTTCTTTAGAATCGTATAATACATTCCATAAAGTTCCACATAATCACCTATATCGAAAGGGATATATTCTCCTAAGACAAATTTTATCTGTGCATATTCCTCATCAGATATTTTGTTTTCTATATAACTATCCGCACTCTCATGAATGGCTGTGCGGATAGTATTGTCTGCTTTATATACCGTTATCATTATGCTAATATTTCATCAGCCCATACTTTAGAATTAGCTACTAAAGTTTCATGCGCTGCTTTCTCGGCTGTATCAGAATCACGCGAGAATGCTAATTTAATCTCATCAGCATAAGAATATCTTTCAGCGATTATTGCCTTGATTATCTCATCTTTAGTTAACTCGGTGATGATATATTGAGTATTATACTCATACGTATATTCTGTACGTGTACTTCCATCATCCAATGTTTTTGTCACTTCCTGTATGTTCCATCTTATTTGGAACTTACCATCTAAAAATTCAGACATAGATGGCTTTTCAATGCTATTTCCTATCATAATTTTTTAATTTTTATTCATTTTCTTTCAAAGCAAAGCCGAAACCCGAAACTCAAATTCGTATTCGCAAGGCCGTAAGCCGAATAACGAGCCGCAATACCCGCCGTCGCCGAAAAATACAAGACGCCACCAGCGAGCAACAGGCGACAATAATCTTTAGTAGCATCAGCCAAATAAGACCAATTATAATCAGTTACATAAGTGGAAGAGCTTCCTCCTAAAGTAATTGGATTACTATATACCCCAATAGAACTTATATATGATTCATTAGAAGAAGATGCCATCGGAATTCCCAAATCAGTATAAGTAGATAATATTGTTGCTTGATCTGATGAAAATAAGTCAGGATTCGGTGTAGCGAACATATGCTTTGATCCTGCTACTCTTCCATCAGGAGAGCAACCATCTATCATTTTCCATACATGCCCAAACATATTTTCTATCCAAAAAAATCTATTTGCTATATATTTATTTGTATCATTCCATGTCGCTCCTACCGATGTAACAGCAATTGTTCCTGTTGCTCCTGTTGTCGCTGCATTATAAGTATGCGTATTAACTGTTCCGATAGTAGTTGCTATAAAATCTACATAAGCATTACCTGCTGTATAAGATACCGTATATCCTGTAAAAGTTAATGTAGCTATATAAGCTGCTAACAGCACTGATGTCGAATAGGATGTAGTTACCGGGATAGTATTTACATGAGTACCTAACGTGATTACTATACTATCATTAGCAGAAACTCCAGCTGTAAAAGTTAATCTTACATGCTCCGCAACTCCTGAATAGATATCAGAATCATTCGTTGCATCAGCCGCTACGCTACCGTTTATTCCTGTAAGTACTTTTGTTCGTCCTGTAGTTCTTCTATAACTATCTGCATAGGTTGATAATTCTGTGTATCCAGGCAAACTTACCTGTGAATTTAACTCAGCGAAATATAAATACCAAAGTGATTGAATTACATCTTGTGTGTAAAAATCATACGTATGCCATCCTGTTCCTCTTGCTACTGCCTGTGCTCTGGCGGTTGCTAAAGTTACTCCAGAATAAATAGAACCACCAACAATGCTTTGCATAAGCGTTCCCGAAGTAGACGCTTCAAACATGCCTACGAATATTTCATCTCTGCCATTTCCCCAAGTAAATTTTTCATGTAAGGTAAACCCAGGTAATGGAATTAGCGAGAATTGAAGTTTAGTTAATCTATTTTGAGCGTCAACAGTACGTTTGATATAGAATTTCTTAATACCAACCATACATTGCCCACTTGCTCCTGTCAAATCAGATGCTTGACCATTAGTCTTATAATTGATATTAGTAGCCAATTCTTGCGTTACAACACCCGAATCATTTAACGTAACAGGACGAATGCAAGTTGAAAATATTTCATTTTTAATATTATCATTGCCTATTCGAGTTAATGCCGTTGCCGGTGCATCGAAATTAAATTGGATGCCGCAAGATAAGACATTTTCTTGCACTTGTTGAGCAAAAGAAGTCCATGCACCCCATACCGAATTTATCTTTGTCCTTTCATAAACAATGATAGTAGTAGAATACGCAACTGCTCTTTGATAAGCACTGATATTACCTGTATTGCTATTTACATGATTAACAAACCATGAATATGCAGAATCAGGGACATTTGAAGCCGTTCCTAAAGCCGTATAATATCCCGAAGAAACAGGGGTATTCAAATCTGTTAAAACACTACCTCCATAGAAACCGCCTGATACCCTATTCCATGAAGAAGCAGATGCAGTAACTGAGGTTGCTTGCCATATCTCAAGAGAAGTCAAATTTAAAGCAATATCTCCTATCCTATGTGGAGAAATAGAAGAGGTATATGGATTAGTTAAAGATACAGCCGAAAAAGTTTGTACGGCTATATCTCCTTGAACTTTCGTAGATATTTGGCTAGTCAATATTTTCACAGGGGTTGTTCCTTGTGTTGCCGGTATCATCTCTGCTCCATTAAGAGTTGAAGCTTGAGGAAATGCACTTATTTTTATATCACTCATAATTTTAAAATATTATATAATTTCCATTTTCGTCTGTAATTCTATTCATTAGTTCATCACATAAGTAAAATATGATAGGGGTTCCAACTCCAACCATATCTACATCAATTCCTATTCCAATTCCTATATTCATTATCGTCCTGCTCCAATATAAATGTCGTACAAGGTCAATATTGTAGGATTAGCAGATATTTTTTGTATGATACATGGAGACCATTGATTAACCAAAAAAGGTAAATCGCTAGATATGTCATCTTCCAATAATTGCACACTAAGAATTACACTAGTATCATAAGAGCTATTCTTAGGTCTTATGAATATTGTGTATGGGCTACCTCCATTATCAAAATCACTAGATAATGAAGTCAATTGCGAATGCTTTAATACTCTTGTATTCTCAGCCGTTTGTAGGGGGTAAAATTTAAGCCATGACATAATTTATACTATTATTCTGTTCATTAATTCGTCACAAATATTATTGCCATTCTCATCTAACAAATAAATATTCGTTCTATTTAAGAAGTTAGCTTCACGTAACTTGATAGCGAATGTGCTACCTGTCACATAAAAACTAAATTCAGAGTGCGAAATATACTCATAATTAATCTTTTTATCAACTAAAAATGAAAAAAGTTCAAAAGTCGGATGCGCTACCATATATCTGCAAAATGCCAAATAGTTGGCGTATGTGTCTACACCGAATGAAATAGTAGGCTCAACGCTCTTTAAAAATGGTGTTCCATGTATTTCTTCTATTCCGTCTTCATCTTCAAAGTCTACAGATATTTTATCCTTCGCATCAGGATATTTCATGATGGTTGAATAGAATTTACTATATAGAGGAACTAGACCCCATGTAGATTGTATTTCTTGTCCATCTATGTAAACTTTATCTATCATTGAAATTCCTTTCTTTTACTTTTATCTCAAAGGTTATCCCTTGTGAATCAAAATCACTTGTAGATACATATTCCAAAGTAATACTCCCTATAATACTTGACGATAGAACGAATGTATCTTTTGAGGTGATATAATCCATAAATGTCAAGTAATGTGCGTAGGTATCTATCCCTAAAGAAATAGATGGTTCACGTGGCTTTAAATATCCTTTAGTATAATAAATCTCGATACCGTTTTCGTCCGTATAGTCGTTTGATACCCTATCTTTGATGTCAGGAAATTGCATCAACGAGGAATAGAATTTCTCATATAAAGGGTTCAATCCCCAAGTTGACTTAATTTCCTTACCGTCTATATATACCGTATCCATATTATCTTGCTATTACACCCTTCGAATACATATCACTAACAACTGACTTAATGTCTGCTATAAGTGCCGTATATCCCTTTATTGCTGATATGTCACTTGCTATTAAGTCTATTTTATTATTATTATCTTTCAAAGATACTAAAATATCAGAAACATTCAAACGAATTGCGCTAAATTGTGCACTTAGAACATCCGCTTGATCTTCACTCATTGATTGGAAAGAAGAGGTAATGGTATTCGAAGAAGTATCTGTTTTACTCACATCGGCTAATGCAAGCAAAGCATCTATCTTATCGCTTGCAGTGGTATATATATTTTCATATTCATCCTTTAATGTAGCTGCCTCATCAGCTGACAATGTATCATCGTTCAAATCAGTTGCAAATTCAGTATACCATGTTTCTAGCGCGCTAGATAGATAATTAGTCTTGACTAAGTTAAGAATAGCTTTACGCATATACGTTTCAAAGTTGTCAGATATATCCGACATAGTTGTATCTGCCGAAAGAAGTAGATCATCCAATCCATCTTTCAGATCGCTCCAATCTACACCGGTAGCCGAAGCATATATTTCATTTAAAGTGTCTTGTAGGCTATTTGCATCAGAGATTATTTCATCGAAATAACCTGTTACCGTGCTGTCTAGCCTACTCCATGCTTCAGGATCTTCAGTCTTTAGGGTTTCTAGCTGCTCTCCTGTCAATGTGGAAAGATCGGTAATGTTGTCTATTGATATTCCATAAGTATCTTTAAGGGTATTATAGAATGTGAGAAGATCTTGATTATTTTGAGCTAAATCACTTGTAGAATACCCCTCGGCTAATGTCGCTTTAATATCGCTTATTGTCCCATATTTATATTCAATAGAATGATGCCCGGTTCCCGAATCTTCCATCTTAGCCTTAGCCAAAGCTTGATAGTTCTCTACTTCTTCTTTGATGGATGCTATTTCGGCTGCACCTGTTGTCAATGATGCGCTTCCCGATTCAGTCTCTAATAAAGTCTTATAAAGGCTTACCGTACCCTCTAAAGTTTTATTTAAAGAAGTAAGTTGTTTCTCTAGCTTTTGGAAATTTGATTCTTTAGAAAATAAGGATGCGACTTTCTCTGCTAATTGGATTGCAGTAGTAATAACAGATAGAATAATACTAGCTTTCTCGATAGTAGAAATTGTGCTAGAACCTGCCTTAGATGCTGTATCCATTCCTGTTATGGCAGTAGTTACCGTTGTTGAGATGCTACCTACTAATGAAATTATACCACCTGTTACACCGCCAATTGAATCTCCTACAGAAGTAATTGATTTGCCTAAATCTCCTAGTGCGCCAGTCAATGTTTTTTCTGCTGTATCTATTTCTTTATGTATAGCCACCACTTTAGAACCAGAAATGGCATTTTTATTTTGCGCAGCCGTCAACTTATTATAAGCAGCAGTTGTTTTATCCGTGCTTGTTGAGGTGTTATCCTTTGTCGAAGAAAGTTTAGTCTTCCCTTTTATCTTAGGAGTAGAAATCTCTTCAGGAGTATAAGAAAGAGTTGGAGTTGTAATTGATTCGGCAAGTATATCGTCATATTCTTTTTTAGCCTTTACTAATTCATCTTCTGATTGTTTAAGTTCTTGTTTTGCTTTCACCAAATCCTTATTTCCCTTGGATATAACCGTAAAAGGATCTTTCTTAGATAACTTATCAAATACCTTATTTATCTCCTCGGTATAAGTTTTTATATCTTCGGGATTATAAGCTTCGACTGCTACCTTACGATATTCTTTCAACATATCCATCAAGTTCCATAGTCCTTGTGTAGAGACCTTATTCAAATCATCAAAAGCTAATTGATAAGTTGGTGTTTCCTTTACTTGTTTGAAAGATAAGTTAGATTGATCTAGAACGCGCTCTTTTTCATTTTGTGCTATTCGGGAAGTCATACTACCATATTCGGGTGATCCTTCCTTATATTGGCTTCTTACGTCTTCTAGGGCTTGTTTGTCTGCATAGTACTTCCTATCTATCTCCTGTTTTTGTTGAGTATAGTCATTATAGGATCTAAGCAATTCATTTTGTAACTGATGCTCTTTTGCTAAACGTACATCATTGGCAGCTTGAGTAGCATCATTTACTCCTACCTTAGAAGCCTCTGGAACATCATTCCATGTTTGTATCTTTGGATTATATGTTCCTCTTTGCTTAACGGGGGTATTCAGATATTCTGATTTCTCATTTTGTTGAGAAAGCTTCAATATCTTATCTTTCTCATTATCTATATCATTAATTTTCTTATTATATTCATTTTCAATTACTTGTTTGTCATGTATATAACCCTTATCCATACTATCTGCATAAGCTTCTTGCCTCATTTGTTCAGCCTGAGCTTCATAGTCTGTTATCTCTTTATTGTTCGACCTGATCTGTTCTTTGCGCGTTTTTACCCCTGAATCAAATGCGTTCTTTTGTTCGCGTTCACGTTCAGCCTTTGTTTGAGCAGATTTTGCCTTTCTATCAAGTTGGCTAGATTTTTCATATTTATCAAGTTCTTCTTGCGCCTTACGTTCCATTTCCAAGTCATGATTCCATTCGGTAGATCCGGAAGAAGATGAAGGAATAACTGATCTTTTCTGTTGCCAATAGGCTACTTGTTTCTTCCAATAATCCTCATTTTTTGGCATATTAGCTTCTGCTGATGATGCTTTTCGCATATTGGAATTAATCTCCAATACCATTTTGCTCATCTTATTCGCATAGTCTTGTGCAATCTTCAAATCACTTTCTAATTTAATAACAACAGCCTCCATACCAGGATTGTATGATTGAGTATTTTTATTGCTTATTTCTAGTGAACTTTTTGCATCATTAAGATTACTTTTAGTTGTAATTACTTGTCTTTGCGCTTGAAAATAGGCAATACGCGTTTGAATATCCGCATTGTATAAAGCCTGTGAAGCAACTTGTTTCTGCCAATATAGCCCATCTTTATTTAATGCAGTTTCAAGTTTCATATTCCCAAAAACCTGTGGCATTAATTTTTGAAGTTGGGATAATGCATTTTGTTTCATATTTATGGAAGAAGTTTCCTGTTCCATAGTATTGATCAAATCACTCGCAGCAGATGTTTGCTTTTGTTGGTCGTCCTTTATCTTATTGATAGTCTTATCATATTCCTGTTGGGCTTTAGTTGCATCATCTACTGCTTGCGAACATTTGTAAAGAACATAAATAACACCAGCAATAGCAGCAGCAATCAATGCAAACTCATTGGCTTTCATAAACGCACTTAGTTTCATCCATGCGTTACCCAAAACTCCCGTTGCAATAGCTCCTGCTCCTTTTGCAGCAGTATTTCCCTCTTCTACTGCTGTATTCATAGTAGTAGCAATAGTATTCTCGGTCTGTTTAGCACTACTCAACTCTAGTTGTGCTTTATTTAATGATTCGGCTGCTGTATTTTTATCTGTTTCGAGTGTATTCAACTCTTTCTGTGCACTATTTAAAGAAACCTGTGCAGTTTCCACTTCGGTTGCGCTCCCGTTTGCTACAGACGCCTCTACCTCTAGTTCTTTGGCTGCTACATTCTTTTGAGAATCAGCAATCAATATTTCTTTCTCGGCAATAAGTTCAGTATTCCTTGTTATCTCTGCTTCTGCTCCAGCAACAGCTATACTTGATTTCCTTAATTCCAAAGCTAGTTCTTTCTCTAACTCTCTTTGATAAGCAACAGATCCTTCAATTAATTCTGCTTTAGATGCTTGTTCTTTCCATTCAGGAGAAACAACACTAACAGCCGATTTGGTATAAGCACCTGCATAAGCGACTTCACTCCCCTTGCTCATTGCGCTAACTGCAATTTGTGAAGCCTTATATGCCCCGGCTACCACAATTACCTCTTTAATAGTATCAGCTACTTTCTGCCAATTACCTATTAAAGAAGAAGTCATTTCGATACCGCTATTCATTATACCCTCATTGGCATCACCTATTTGGTCTAAGGCTACTTTCCATTTATCCTCTAAGTTGGATAATTTTCCATAAGTAGTTTGTGCGATTTTATCTGACATACCGTAGTATCTACCTCCTGCGGCAGACATACTTTGTAATGCTTTCTCTAGTTGAGGGAATCCCACTTGACCTGACTTAACCATCTTAAGCAGTTGCTCGTTATTTACACCTAACTCTTTAGATAAAGCCTGATAGATAGGTATTCCGCGTGTGGCGAACTGGTATAACTCACGTTGATAAACTCTTCCACGCGTCATTGAGGTACCATATAAGTAAGTCAAATCCTCAATCCTTTGTCCTGAACCTGATGCAATGTTTGATAGCATTTCAAGAGTTCCCATGACATTTTTGGCATTTACTCCATAAGAAAGTAATTCCTTTGACGACTTTGTGATGTCAAGAAGTTGGAATGGTGAACGTACCGCAAAAGAAGTGATATCGTTAAATAACTCTTTTGATTTCTCTGCGTTATTGACAAACGCATCAATGCCGGCACGTAATTGGTCAAATTCTCCTTTCGTCTTTACGACATTGACAGCAAAGTTTCTAGCCCAATCGATAGATCCATAAACCAACATGTAGCTTACTCCACGTTTGAATATACGTTCCAAATACCCCATTTCATTATCTGCCTGTTGCACACTGTTATGTATGTTCCTAACAGTAGATGCTAGCGGATTTGATTCGGGGACTGAAGGTATCTTTGATGCGGATGTTTTTATCTTATTCATTGCCTTATCATACTGATAGGCTAGATTGGATAACTTACCTATTTCCGAATCAATAACTTTTCCCAGATCAGCTATTTGTTTCCTGACTGATTCGAATGTACCGGAATCAACAGGATTAGTAAATTTGAAATTGCTTTTTTCTTTTAATTGGGCATACTGATTTTCTATCTTTTGAAGTTCTGCCATAACTCCCGAAGAGAGTTGCTTGAATATCTGCAAAGCTTTTTCTTTGTCAGCACTCAATCCCGAATTATCTATACCTGTAGCCCAAAAGAGCTGATCTTGGCTTGCCATAATTATGTAAAATTAAATCCCGGCATACTTGCTACTTTTGGATCAATCGACCCATCATTATTGCCGGTAGTTGTTTTATCTTTTTCCTTATCTTTGTCGTAAGAGTTCATGTCGTTGTATTCTTCATTCATTCGCATAATCTCCAAGAACGAACTATCCAGTACCTCTTGTTTGCTCATGTTGAATGTTGCCATACAACTAACGATCAATCTTTCCCAATTGTAGATTCGGAGGCTATTATTTCCTCCTTGCGGTTTAGGCTCATTCCTGTTGCCTGAATGATAGATTTTAAAAAAGACTTTACTTGAATACGTTTTATCAAAGCAACAAACGTAATCAATACTTCATCGGGAGTTAATTCTTTTGCATTTCCCTTACCTATCACTATTTCTATGATATTCATGAAAATAGGTAAGTATTTTTGAGTATATTTTAATGCCTCATTAAAACTTCCTTCATCCGATATCTTAGATAGCTTATCTAACTCATCTTCTTTCTGTATAGCAATCAAATAAGGATTTATCTCTATCATTTGACCAATTGTCAAAGGATAGATTTTTATTTTATCATCATGTCCTTCGAGGGTGAAAGGCTTACGCAATATAGCCTGTTCCTCAAATCTTATAATGTCTTCCAAACTTTCCATAACAACCATTTTTATTAAAAAGGGCAGTGGTTTACCACCATTGCCCCTTACTATTTTCACCTGTAATTATTCTGTCTCCGTCTTCAGTGACTATATAATTGGAATCTTCATCGACTAGAAGATCCCAAATTAAAAAGCCCCCTTAAAGTCAGCGATCTTCTTAGCTGCACTATTGTCTTGCAATAGAGTAAATACTACCTGCAAAGGAATAGTTGCCTGATTGGCACCTACTGCGCCCGTCCATGATGCCGTAACCCTCGTATTGTATGCTGTTGCCGTAACAATTTTACCCATATTGTTCAAACCTGTGATAAGAACATATTTGTTTGTTGGCACTGTAGCCGCACCTGCGATCAAAAAATCATCAGGGGTTGTTCCTGCTGCACCTGCTGTAAATGTACCTTCTAAGAAGTCAGCCAAAGTATTCATATATGCTTGAGGAAGATCCACTGTAATCTTGTTAGATACAGGAGCCGTTCTCACCCTGAATGTTTGCTGTGTCAATTCATCTACCTCTTCAGTTGTTGAAGGAATAGGAAAATCGGGACTGAACTTACCATCCGCTACTATATTGATATTTTTCAATGTAGATGGTATCGTCCCATCGGCTGTTGCATCCGCATATTGAATAGCAGATACAGAAACCATATTAAAAAATGCTGATGCACTCATAATTTTTATTTTTAATGCGTTATTGTTCTGAATGTAAATTCTGATACCGTCCAAGTATCATCTAAATTCAATGTATTCGTGTCCAATTTCTCGGTGACCGTTACCAATGAATCTTGTATGACCAAATCTTTTAAGGATGATCTAACTTGATCAAATAATGACTTAGCCGTCAAGAAATCAAACTCCGAATTCACTTTATTTATGTATAGATAAACGATAATATCGTTGACCGTATTGACATTGTTCTTTGATATAGGTATGCTGTTGATTACCAAACAATTCTCTTTTTTAGAGGTAGGTTTTAGCTCCTTGTAAATAGACAATCCTATTGGCTTCAACTGTTGCTGTATCGCTGTATAAATGTCAAGTATGTTCATTGTATTACTGTTTTAAGTACCTTGAATATCTCACTTGATGTTGGAGTGAAAGAATTTAATACTTTCTTCCCTCCTAATCCACCTCTTCCAAGCATGTGCTCTATATCTGTTTGTCCTGTTTCCACTGCATACGAATAAGGAGCTGCTGCAAAGACTATCCCTACAATACTATTTGCGGGAATAAATGTTCCATCAGGTAAGCTTTCTTTACCTAATATATAGGTTGAAAGAACATCTTTGTAATCTTCCAATCCACGTGTCGGGTCTGTTCCGTCTGAAGACATTGCACTCCATTCTTTTATTTCATTCCTATCTTTAAGGATCACTACACCAACGGAAGATTCAAGTTCACCTTTGTAGTTTTTGTAGGTATGTTTATTCTTTGCACGTCTAGCAAATGACAAACATTTTTTGTAAAGAATATTCACTACTTTATTTATATCTGATTCGGTTCGTTTGTCGATCCGTTTAGATATGTTTTCTATCTTCCAAAGTTGTTTCATCATCCTTTTACATATATTTCAGTTCCGAACTTACCTAATACGGAAAGAGCTATACTCCCTTTGCTTCCATTGCATATAACATCCGTACCGATAGGAAATTCATAGGTCACTGACTTAGGAACGAATAACTGATAAGCAATAGGCACATTACTACCTGCAACATTGATCGAAGTATTATTTACGTTCGGTTGATAGTCGCAAGCAAAAGATACCTCGGATGATCCTGTTATGTTATCATCTGAATCTCTTGCGACTTGCGTCATTGTTGCTGTGTATGAATATCTGAATGCCATTAGAAACCACTCCCATATATTATAGTGTCCTGTTCAGGTTGGATGTAATCAATGCCAAACTTATTTAATATTCCCAATCCCCTTTTCCGCAAACTCTTACGAGATGTTTCAGAGAGTGTTTCGGAAGTATCCAATTGTTTGTAGTCAATATCATCAGCTCTTTCAATCATCCCTAATGCCATACTCACCTCTAACTTATCCGATAAGGTCGGATTAATAGAATACATGGATAGGATAAGGTTCCCCCTATCCTGATCATCCATGTAGTTCTGAAATGCTGAAAGGTTGGTATATGACATGATAGTTATGATTAATATAAAGCTGTACCAGTTGATGTGTCGTCTGTGACTAAGATAGCCATTGATTTACGGCAAGTAAGCATAGGAAGTCCACTTAAATCAGATTCAATACTCAACTCACCTTTTTTAGAAAGAACAGAAAGTAATACATTACCTGCTGAAGTAGCATAGTTATAATCACTATCCGGCAATCTTTGTTCAGGTGACAAAGTATACATGTAATCTCCTAAGTTTGTTCCAATTGTGGCTGCCACACGACCATCCAAGAATGCGTTATCGCTTTCCATAGGAGTGTCAATATCACCATTTGCACTTGCAATATCAATAACTGCATCAATTTCCGTAAGAGCCGGTATCTTATACTGACCCTCCAATTTGATATTTATATCATCAATAGAAGGAGCATCTGAACTCTTGATCTTCTTATTTCCTGTTGTAATATAGGTAGTCAATGCGTTTTGTGTACTTGACTGTGCAAGAATTTTACGAACCTCATCAGGATTGATAGCTAAAGTATCTATTCTGATATGCAAGTCTTTCCAAACTCGATAAACGAATGTACTTAAATCTTTCAATGCAGTTGCATTTGTTTCATCGCTCCAAACGTAAGGAACATGGTACTTCTTTACTTGAAAATCAATTGCAAAAGGAATTTGGGATAAGTTTTTCGTCTTATCAATGGTAGCCGTACCATTACTCCACTCTTCGAATGCCAATTTATCCATAGTGGTTAAAGGCATACGAGCGATAGGATCAAATTTTTTTCTTAACATCTGTGTACGTTGGTCAGTTAACTGATCAATGACAGTTTGATTTATCGCACCACCATTCGAGTTGGTCACATAATTAGAGATATAATCTTCTAATTTCTGCAATTCTACCAATTCATCCGAAGTCATAGGGAATATATTACCAAAGTGAGGAAGTTGACCATACGTAAATGCAGGTTTACTCGTATTGATAATTGGTTTCCCTGAATGACGATCAACAAGTGATGCCATAGGCACACGACCGATAGCTTTTTCTATTCCTTTCCAATCCTTTGTTTCATTGAAACGTGGAGTAAAGTACTTAGAATATTGAGGTTGCGTCATTAGCGGTTCAAGCATAGTAATCATTGCTTGAAACTTACCGCTATCTGTTACTAAATCTATAAATGGTATCATAGTTCTTTATTTTAATATAACAGGAATCTTCCTGTTGCGTTCAATATTCCAATCTGTTTAGCAGAAAGTGGAGCAGCGAAATAAGTAGTATCCACATCCTGAAATATCCATCCTACAGCGGTTATTCTCTCCCCACCTTCAACATTATGCACTCTCTCTCCTAAAAGAGCATTTGCAGAATATTTCAATGTAGGTGTCGCACCTGCTGCAACTGCATTTTCTAAAGATTGACCTGCTATAGCTCCATCACAAGCTGCTGATAATGTAAGAACATCATAAGCTGTATTTGTTGTTACAATAGCATTAATAGTCACTGCTGTTCCTGATACATATACTGCATCACCAACTTGAAAAAAATGTCCTTTATTAACTTCGGGAGCACTAGAAGTACCTCCGATAATATCAGCATTTTTTACAACGACAGCAATACGTGTGGTAAGATCAACATACAAAGGTGTGCCTATAGGTAGATCCACTCCTGCATTCACATTAAAAGGGGACGCAATGTAAGCACCACCATTTGATAGCGTACGTTGCATATTATAGTTCCAACAAGCTTTTTGTGGAGCTGTCCCATCAACTATACCGAAATCTTTTGACATAATTATTTCTTTTTATTGTTTTCTAGGATTCTTTTTATAGAATTATCCAAATCCTTATCGGTTACATCTTTGGACTTATGAGAAGGATCACCTGATCCAAAATCTTTAAATCCTCGTTTCGCCATTAAAGACTTGTAGGTGGCAACAGCTTTCTTTATGTCTTCTTCGGAAGAATCAATTTTCAATGTAGCACGTACATATTTCTTATCTTCCGCTTCCAAACCTTTAGAATTCAAATCAAACAATTCCTCAAAAGACTTTTCTTTTTTGGTCTGTTCATTCTCTTTCTTTGAAGCCTCGAACTCTGCTTTGAGTTGATCAATCTCCGCTAACTTAGCCTTTATTTCCTCAGGAAGTTCTTTGGGTTTTTCTGGAGGATCTTTAGACTTATCCTTTTCCTCTAGTTTCTTCCTAGTTTCCGTACGAATCTTATCTGCAAGGGCTTGAAGACCCTTAGCGGTCGGCGTTGGATTTTTCAACTCATTTTCTAACTCTTCTGTTGTATATTCCCTTAATGACTTTGGTTTATCCATAAATGTTTTGGCTTTACCAACCCACTTATTCAGATCCTCCTCTGTTTCAAAAGAAATCCCATCTCCGAGTGTTTCATCAATACCCTCAGCTTTGAGTTTACCGATTACTTGTTCTTTTTCTATTGCCATTAGTATAAAAATTTTATATTACAAATATATTATTTAATCTTAAACAAACAAAACTTTTGTTTATTTTTAATATCCATTATCCTCCATTGACACCATTAGGATTAGGCAAACTATTATCAATTGGCTTAGTGGTAGTTGAGGCTGTTGCTTCTTGTTGTGTCACATCAAACTTTTCTTTAATAGCTTTTACCGTTGCAGGGTCATTGAAATCAATTTGACTTGCTGCACGTTCATACGTAGTCAAATGCGCACCAACTGCAACTGACAAAGTATTTATCAAATCATCAATTGAACTGGGAAGCAACGAATTATAGGTAAATGATATATCCAAATTAAGGATATTTTCATCTTCAAGTATGACCGCCCCCATAGATTTAAGTATAGAGATGCATCTACGTATCATATCGTCCCATACAGCCTGTTTTTCTGCCATCTTGGCGAATACATGGGTAAACATAAGGGACATTGATTTGCTGCTTAAATTGCCCGATACCGCTTTAGTAAGCAACTCATATAAATCAGGATAAGTAAAACGATAAATATCTTTCTCGTTATTCTCCATTTCAAGTTTTACACTTTCGGGGGCACTGGATATTTCCAAATATTTCATATCTGCCGTTCCCGAAGTCGTACCTTCCAAGGAAGATCCCGAAGATTGTATCTCATAAATCTTTACCGCATCATTTATTTTTGGTTTGGTTGCCAATTTACCATGAACGACTAATGCCGGGTTACCAATTCTAACATTCACATCTGAATGTTGCGATCTAGCATAATCCTGCTTATCAATCAGATCGCGGACAAACCAATATTCGGGATAGTCCTGCTCAAAGTAAGCGAAAAGAAGTTTATCTTTTATAGGTGATTCCTTTGGATAACCTGCAACCAATTCAAGACCTTCATATCTGTACCATTTATCCTGCAAGTATAATTCGGTAGTATCTACATCCTGATATAGAACGCCATCTACTATTTTATCTCTAAGGTAACGAATAACAATGCAGTCCATCTTCCCATTTTCATCCTTATGCCGGTATATCTCATATCCCTTACCGATAGATAAGACTTTGCCTTTTATCTTCTGTGATTCTTCATCATAAAAGAATTGAATGGCTGCACGCGTTTCAATACCTGTGATCTTAGCTACCTCCCGAAGCAACGTAATAATATTTGATTTATTCCAAACATTATCCATCCAATTTTGATAAGACTTGATATCCTTATCTACGTCTGAGGTAAATACGATATTCAATCCTTTTCCCATAAGCCAAGAAGAGGCTGTCATAATTATTTGTTGCTGATAGGGTAAAGCCAAACGGGTATGTGTCTTTTTGTGAGGTATCCATTCAGATTTATTCGTTTCAGGGTCAATCTCTTTCTCCTTTATCCATTCGTCCCTAAGTTCAGGATCATGCAAGATCTTATGGTCGTTATTATAGAATCGGATGCTCTTTCTAACGTCCCCTAAAGTAAGTCGACTTTGGTTCTTTTTCAATAGATTCAATTCTTGACCTATATCGTTCAGTGTTAATATCTCTTCTGCTTTCATGATTATAATTTTATTTGTTCAACTCCTATTTCATCAGATGGCCATGCATCCTCATCCGATAATTCATTTCCCTCATATCCTATTTCATTTATCAATCTTCTCAACATTGATAATGAATCAGGTGCATCATCATGTTGATCTTTCTTTCCCTTGACATAAGCGGTTACTTGCTGCATGAACAAATCATAATCACTCCCGTCTTTATATCCTGTCGGATTGGTTTCTTTATTATAAGGCGAACGGAATACGATATGTTTCTTTATCCAAAAGGCATCAGTCAATATTCTTGTTTCCTTGTTTGAGGTTGTTTGCTTCCAATAGAATGAAGTGTTAGGAACATCTTTCTCAATATTCTTTGCAAACAACTTACCTCCATTATTACTTTCAAATCTAGCAATATCTACTTTATTATCAATGAAGGCACCCTTAAGCATAGGTTCGGTAAGCTCCATCTCCATTTGGGTAAATATCACATCGGATAAGTAATACAAATTTCCTTTTTTCTTTGCCATCGGGCAAGATAAGTAATCCGTTCCCGTATCAGCCGTATCGCATACACATATATTAGATTCCCACATGGTAGGTTCGTCCGTGTAGAACATTAATTCTGATGCCTTGAATAGTTGACCCTTGATATCTATAGGTTTCTGCATGTATTCAGCCGACCAAGTCATGGGAGATATCTTTCTTTTTGTTTTTAGATATTGATCAGTGCTTTGTACCTCTTCGCAAAAAGACTTGTTATCCTTATTCAGTGCAGGTATACTAACAATATAGTCGTAATCGCTTATATTACGACCTATTACATCGTTTTTAGTCCAACGGGTACCAATGTCTATCCTACAGCAATTACCCTCTAAACGTGATCCCATTGCAGACTCATCCCATGATACTATTCGCTCATTTGTCAAGTCCGACAAGGCATCTTCCATCTTTTTAAACAAGTCATCTGTTATTGCTAGTAAAGAAGAACCAAAACCAATAATTGACCCCCCAACTCCGGCACCGAAATAAGAGGTTTGCTTTGCGGTATCTAAAGATATTTGTTTTGCATTGTTTATTTTAAGTGATATTGAGTTTTCAAAGCATTCATGCCACTTAGAATCAGTCAACATCTTGCTCACATCTTTAGTAAGTTTCATATGTAGGTCAGCCGTACAGGTATTTCGCATAATTGACCCTTCTGGGAAGTGACCCAACATAAAAGAGCAAAAAAGAGATGTTAAATAGCTTTTCCCGGCACGTGGCGGAGTAGATATAGCTATTCTTATCTGATTGCCAGTACTATAAGCATCATAAACCATTTGGAATGCCTTTATAGCTTCTCCTAATGCCTTGCGTTTAGAGAAAAAATCAACATCCCAATAAAGACAATAAGACCTGAAAGAACCCTTTTTTGCTTCACGCCTCCAAATTTCTTTCTGTGCTTTAATGGCTAGTTCTATGTTTTCCCTATTATTCATCTTTCACTATTTGTGCGTCTTCTACATTACTTGCCAATTCCTTTAGTTGTTCATCGCTGAAATTACTCATATCGTTGGATTTTTGGTTGTTTTCAGGCGTTTTATCCCATCCCATAAGTCCGATAAGGGCATTTGCGGCACTAATTTTGTCATACAACAGTAATTCCTGCCCTGAACGAGAGTATTTTATGCCCCTGAAAGCCGTACGCATCGATCTGCTCCACTCTTTCATCGGTTTGAATATAATCCTGCCCATCTCGTCCTCTTTATAATAATCAACCGCCTCAACGTCGATTACCCTTTTTAATGTAATAGCTACGTCTTGTCGGTTAATAGTCTTCAATACTCGTCTATCGTCGTAGTATTGGTTTATTTTTTTGATAACAAAATCATCTGTGCATAAGGATGAGGCTTTCTCCATTGCGTCCACGTCTGGCAATATATCATTGAACGCAATATTATAAGCCTTCGCAGGGTCTTTGCCTGAAGCAACTAACCTTGCGAAGGTATCTCTCTTTTCATCGAGAGAGTATTTAGTTATGGAATTAAGAGTTGCCATATTTTATCCTTTTTAAAAGATGCCCCTCCAAGCTAGTAGTCCAACGTACATATTTCAATTTTTAGCCGTTGGCGTGCATTTGCTACTTTTAAACTACAACGGGAAACAGGGGCAATGCGCTTTCCATCTAGAGCGGAAAATATAGGATTCGAACCTATGACCCTTCGCTTAACAGGCGAACGCTCTAACCTCTGAGCTAATTATCCTTCTGCACCAACTTATATTTCTCGTGGTGCCAGAGTTTTGTTACACTTATGTTCCCTAACAGTAACTTCTAGGAGCTTATCGCTCGAGCTACACCAATTATTTTAGATGTGGCATCTCATTATATCCTTTGCACAGAAAGTCATACTCGCTATAAGTCAACTCACCTTTGATATATTCTTGATAATATCTAGGTTTTGGACTTTGATTTACTTCTCTTATCGAACTACATGAGCACATAAGAGAACAAATTCCGAAAAATATAAGTTTTTTCATTTGACAAATATACTTATTAATCTCAAATAATGATATTTTTTCACAAACTTTTATCTTATACCCAATCTTGCCAACGTCTTATACATTGACTTGATATTTTCTGCATAGTTCGGGTCAGTGGCATATTTCTTTGTCCCTGATTGCAATAACTCTACAAACTTAATAGGATCGTTTCGATACTTCCAAGCTTCGGTAAATCCTTCCAATACCTTATTGTGGTCTAAGATAGCCTCGTGTAAAGAATCATAATCCCTAAACCATAACTCTGCCACGTATTTATTGTTTCCTGTCTTCAATTTGACACAAGAAACGATTCTTTCTCCTACTTGAAGAACAGGTTGTTTCTTAAGTATCTCGGTCGTTCTTATCAATACCCGTTTCCCTTTCCATGAAGAGGTTGCCTTGACACCCCAAAGATTGAATTCACCTATCTTACTTCTCATCCAACCTGTCTCCCAGCATGCTTGTGCCGTAATGAACAATGGGGATACTCCACAACCGACCGCCTCATTGTAAATTCCTTGTGCTATTTGCTTATTCTTTTCACTCATAATCAATATCCAATTTGTTTTTTAATTTTACTAATATCACCTTCGTAAGGGAGTATCACCATTTTACCTCCATCTGGTAACTTAATATGATAATTTTTTCCCTGATATTTTAAATCTGCAAAAGTCTTACACTCATACCACTCTTTAGATAAATATCCATCACTATAATGGCATATATCCAACGAGTACGTTACGCCCACTCCTACGTCTGACATCATATTGTCAACCGCAAACATAACGTCATAAAAGTGAAATCCTTTTAAGCATTCATCAAACTTCTCTTTTATTCTATCACGTCTTATCGCAATAAACATTCCATCAACAGTACATACAGGTACCAAATCATTATTTCTGAATGCAGGAGAGAATAAGATATATTTAGGAGGACCTGGTTTATACTTATTATACTGAACCAACGTCCCGATACTTTGACCGCCTTTACCCAACCAACCCGATCTATCCCAAACGTTACTGCCCACCACTCCGATCACTCCATATTTCGGATGTTTCTCGAATAAGTCATAAATGATCTTATCAAATCCATTCGTTAAGATGTTTACGTCATTATGGCAAAGGATAATTGTATCGTTCTTACTTTCTTTAATCGCTTCATTATATGCCTTACAAATAGAGGTATATCCTAACTTAGGAATTACTTCTAAGTTAGTAATGCTCTTTTCATTGATATTATCCAGGAATTTTTTATCCTTTGATTCGTCCAAAGTGCAATATGCCAAACTAACTCCTATCATATCCAATGTAATTTCCACCGTTAACCTCTTCCTGAAATAATGGTTCATTCTTTTTAATGAGCCTATTCTTCTCTTCTTGCGTCATGTTCGGAATACTAGCCTCTGCATACATATCCATTGAGTGAAGATACATATTGATCCAAACAGGAGTAGGATAACCGGTTCCACAATGACCTAGCAGCCCAGCTTTTTTTGCCCTAATCGAATAGCCTACATCTTCCCATCCATACCTGTCATACTTCTCGTTATAATATCCAATCGTTTCAATGCATTTTCTATCCATAAAGAAGTATGCACCTATATAAGGGTTACGAGAGACTACCGTATCTCCTGAACCTGAAACAATATCTATTCCTTTAAAATCCAACCCTGCCAAGTAATGTACGTCATATCTATTAGACCATTCAATGATTTTCTCTTGCCAACCATCAATAACAGGAATGCAGTCGTCATCAAATAGGAATATATATTCTTTTCCATCTTCATAGAACTTATGAATCAACTCATTCTTTGAATATGAAGATCCACGTCTTTCCTTATCTACAAAAATAGTTGGGAAATACTCAATTAACCTAGGATCTACTTTACGTATCCCGCAAGTAACTACTCCAATTCCTACGTTACTTTCCATTTATTACCTCCTCTACCAACATTTTAAATTCTTCAAAACTCATTATCTCTCTTCCTTCACCACCTTGACCTTTCACTTTAGCAATGAACTCTAATTGCTCAGGGCGAAGTTTATCTGCTCCAACCTTTATATCCCACGCGTGAAGTACTCCTTTAAAATAGAATACCAAGTCGGTTGTTCCTTTCATAACACCAATAGCCTTAAGACCTGCCATCCTTGCAGCACCAGCCGATCCTTGCATTGCCGTAGTCAAGTTATTATTCACTGCAAACATTAACCCCCTATATTCAGGGTATGTATTGTGAAACCAAAGAAAGCATTCGCTTTGCAGTTGGTTATGGTTTTGCTTCTTCGGTTGCATTTTTTTCTTCTTTTAAATTCCAAACTTCTGCTATTTTATTTGCGTACCACTCTGTCGTATATGCCCGATACTCATTCGAACTACTCTCTAGCCCGAAATAGTCCTCCATATGTTTGCATATGTGAGTACCTTCGTGGGTACATTCTCCTGCGTCAAACTTATCTGAGTTAAGAATTACTAGATAACCAAAATGCTCACTTATTTTATCCTTTACTAAATATACAGTGGCATTAATATTACTAGAAAATGTACTAGCATTAAAATCTCTTTCATCCTCCTTATTTTCTTCTTCCGAAGTAGGATAGTAGATTTTAAACTTTTCCGTCAACTCTTTGTAATTCGTATTCTTTGCCACGAACAAGCACCGAGGGAACATGGTTTCAAACTCTTTAATCATCTTTTTCTAATTTTTAATTACAACAAAGATAATTATTTATTTGTAAGCTAAAGTTAATCTATGGTTAAACTTGATTAATAGAAACGGTTTTCTATTTTTTGAAATATTTTTTCGGGGATGGATGCTCGATTCTCAAAAATCTGAAAAGGGTAAGCACCCCACATCAATTAACTATTGTTAACATCAATTGGCTATAATAGTTTGGCGACGTAGTTATAATGTAGTATATTTGTAGTGTTGATGAGATAGGGGTTCGCCGGTGGGCGGCCATGGTGGGCGGGATTTATCAACGGGTATTATAGATTAGTCGAGAGAGAAAGGATGCGAAAGCAAAACAGTTAAGACGGCTTTCGGCTAATCATTGTAATGCAGTCTACGAAGACGGTTACAAGACGTTGAATGATGCAGAGTACAATATGAATATTATAAACAATTAAAAAAAGTCCCGCAAGGGCAAATGGAATGAAAAAAGAAGGAATTGAATTAGAAAGAGAAATAAGCAAGAGCTATTTTGCTTATGAAATATTAAAAAATCACGGCATCAATACAAAACGTGTTGGTGCTGAATTGTTTGCAGAACAAATTTCTGCAAACACAAACAATGGATTGACCTTCAGCGAATGGCTGAAGGTTGACGAAGCACACAACATGGTGGGAGATGAAGAATTAATGGATTGGTTAGGATATTAATTAATTAAATACATAAAGATATGAAGACGAAGACTTTAAGTGCTTATAAAGCGTCTTATAGACGCGCAAAAACCCAAACTGGTAAACAAAAAATCATGAATGAAGCAGTCAACAATTTGACTGCTAAAGATAGTAGAGCATTTGTCACCTGGCAACAGGATAGACAGGCTCAAGGTGTCGAAGAAGACCATCAAAGCCATATTAACAATTCTTATTTTAAATAATTTTAACGCTTCGCTATCGGCATGACGGGCAAAAATTATGGGGAAAATATTAAGCAAGGAAAACACTCTTATTCTGAGAGCATGGGTAGAATTAAGTCATTTAATAGATTCTGATTTTGAACTAGAATCAGAACAAATAATCTCTCTTTTAAATAAAGAGGGGAAAAAGGCTTATTATTTGGAAAATAAGTTGGGAGCCTCTATTATTGTAATAGAGGGAGAAGAAAAATCAACAGTGGTATGCTGCTGGAATTTATTTGATACTATATTTAATGATAGTGATTTTTATGTAGTAATAGGCGTAGACACCTCTCTGTTGAAAGATTTTGCTTTTTCGATAGAGACAAATTATTATGCAATAAGGGATGCGTTTCACGCTTCCCTTGAAACTCATACTTATGAGATATTGGAGTATTGATGAAAATATAGAAAAAGAATAAATAAAACGGCGTGCTAGATGCCAACAACAAGTCCGTGGGCAGCGGCAAAAAAATATGAGTAATTTTATATGGTATAAAGGAATTCGCATTGAGCGAGTAGGAACTTTTAACAAGATGTATAAAGTTCCTGGTCTTCTAATAACCGAGTTTTTTACTTTAGCTAAGGCTAAGAGATATATAGATAAGTCTTATGAAAAAGATCGCTAATTGTAAAAGCAAAGCAGGCATCATTTACGGGTGCCTGTATTATTGTAGCGTTACAAGACGTTACGTGTATTTCCCGAAAGGGAGATACGCGGATGTCTACGAAAGTACAGAGATTGATGGAATCGAAAGCTATCTATCAACTCTATCAATTCCATTATTTTTGAATTACTTAAAATTTTATAAAAAGTAAAACTATGAATAAAGAAACTAAAATGAGTTTGAAAGAACTTCGCTCGTTTTTGAACATTCAATCTGTGTATACAGATACGATGCTTCGGAATTTAATTCTGCGTAACGGATATTTGTGCAATAAAAAAACGTAAGTAATTTGTGTTATCGATATATATAACGAAGTAACAATTTTCGAAATAAAGGAACTATGAGAAGAAAAGAAGATTCGATGCGGGTTATTATGCTAGCATTAAAATGGATGTTTATCGCTATGCTGGCAATATGGATCTACTTAAATGTAGACCTATGTATAATAATAATGAGTTCTGGAATATCTCTTATTATTTTAATAAGTGTAATTCTTGGTCGCTGGCTTACTAAAAAAGGACATAATTTAATAAAATAACTATGAAGAGAATTGACAAGACGGGCGGATTACGCCCATATAGGGGAGGTTTATACTTATTCATAATAAGTTATACCTCCGGACGGATTGAATACGCCACAGGGCGCCTAAAAAGACAAATACGGCAATACACTGATAAAGATATTGAATCAATAACAATCGACTTGGAATTATGAATATACACAGATTCATTATAATAGTAGAAGGCAAACATGTTGCCTTTTGCCAATACCCAGCGAAATTGTATGGCTACAACACAATCGAACAAGCCGAAAAGGCATTTACCGAATGCTTAGGCAATTTACAAATAGGAAGATATACGGGTGCCGATCTTACTATCTATGATACAGAGGAGTGGCACTATACTAAAATGGAAAAAATATTATGAGAACTGGTACACCAATTGAACATTTCCCCGAACTCGTTAATCCGAAGCTACTAAACAAGGATTATTTCTTTAATATAGTGACTTCGGGAATATCAAGATTCGATTTTAGAAACATTGTATATAAACTTCCATCTGATGCAATAGATGTCTTGATGGAAGGGTCAAGACGTTGGTATATCTGCACGCGTGGCATCCTTTGTTACGCGTGCAGTCTGTATGGTTATGTGAGGAAGACTAAAATTACTTACTATAGCAAATCTGTTCCTCCCTCCGAAAATAACTTGGGCGCAAAACTGTATTTTCTTCCTTGGGATAAGATCAAACAATATAAGGAGCCGCGTATTTGGTTTCTGAATAGACGGACGAAGCCATCTATGAAACAAGCTTACAAATGGTTTATAGCTGATAGGCTTAAGGCAAAGAGATTATATGACAATCCTTTATACTCCCCGATGGATTATAGAGAAGAAGTGAAATATAACCAATGCAAGGACGGAATTTTTGTAGATTCGTCAGGAATTATATGGATCATCAAGGTAAATCAGAGCCATCACTACTTTTTTGTACAGTGGCTATCCATATCTACTCATAATATACTAATAAAAAGGTGATATTTGATAAAACATCAAGTATCAACGAAACCTCAAAAAAAGTGGCTAATTTGTTAATATTCACTTAATATTAAAGTTTTGGTGTTTATTTTATTAATATAGCCACTTTTATTACTATTTGTGAATAAAGCTTATCCTAAAACCCACTACCCTATAGGTATTTGATAATCAATAGGTTGTATTAAATAACCTTTTTAAACACTCTCTATTAAGAGCTTATTATCAATTAGTTGTATTACTTTATGCACTTTTTCTACTTTCAGAAATAACGTAAACTTTACATACAAAAAACAAGTATATCTCTCTATTAAATAAAGCTTTTTAACTTAATATATATCTATTACTATTTCTATATACTTTACTAATACTATATATAATATATAATATATAATATATAATATAATATACTTATTATAAGGTAGTTACAGGGTAGTGGTTTTTAAGATGTTAAAATATATACATTAAAATATGTTTTTTAATGTTAAGTCACTGATTATCAGCTAGTTAGCTTTGTTAAAAATTAAAAAAATTAAGAATTACGGTTTTGGTGATTTTATTAAGTTACTGATTTAGAGATGGTTAGTTATTTTCTGATTATGATTCACTTAGATTATTTAGGTTTTATTTTTTCAGAAAACGATTATCAAAAAAAATAAATATGAAACATATGGAAGCAAAAAAAAATGAATTAATCAAAGTCACTCAGAAAGGCGACAGAGAGGTAGTATCTGCTAGAGATCTGTACACCGGGTTGGGTATGGAAAAATCGAATTGGTCTAGATGGTCAAAGGCGAACATTGAAGATAACCCTTACTTTAAAGAATTAGAGGATTGGGAGGGGTTCGTCATAATGACGAACGGTAATGAGATTAAAAATTACGCGATCACTTTGGACTTTGCAAAACATCTTGCAATGATGGCAAATACCGAAGTTAGTAAAAAATACCGTGACTATTTCATCGCGTGCGAAAAGAAACTGAAAGAGGTATATAAGGAAATAGAAGAAGGAATCAAGAGCGGGGATTACATCAAGTTATCCCCAACCATTAAATTCCGATTGATGTACGCTCTTGCTGTCGAGGAAACTTTTAGCGTTGCCGAGATGCAGGAAGTCCTTATGAAAACGGATGCGATGGTTAAGTATTCGGACATAATGTGGTGGATGGCCCAATATGGCTTTTGGAATGCCAAAAAACGAGAGATAACCAGTCACGGCAAGGATTATATCACTTACACAAGAAACCTGCTCACACATGAATATGAGTTGCGTTTTACAAAAAAAGGCGTTCTTTGGTTTTCAAAGCATTTCAGGGACATCAATTTTGAAATACATGACATACCGGAATGCGGAATACTAGAACGGGAAATTGAGGATCTGAAGAGATGGGAAGAACTTACCTCCAAAGCCAATTCGTATGATAGGTTTTTGGATGCGCGTAATCAATATCTGCTGAAGCATGAAATCAGTCAGGAAGTAGAACATAAGGAATTGATCGAAAAACATACACAAATATGAATAAAAAAGAAATTACATCAAAGCGATTAGTTGCTGCTAGCTTAATATTTGCAGCTATTGTAATAATTTTCTTATTTGGATTTGGGCTTATTTTTTGTTCCTGCGAGCAAAATAACGAGCCGGTAACAAAACATACGTTGTGGCTTACGAGTGTTGACATAGAGAAACAAAATGTCTACATGTATGACATTAATCTCAATAAAGAGGTTACGATTAAATACAACAAAGACTTATTTAAATTCTCCCTTATTAAACTTTACGAATGTGCAGTAGCTCATCCGGAGTTTACCTTTTATTATTTGAATTATTTTTATTACTCAATTTAAAAACATGAAAACATTTATAATTATATATGTAGCATTTTTGCTCATGTTTTGGTTGATGATAGGAGGTTTTAAAATGGACGATTTACTAGTAGCTTTAATAGCAGGCTTTCTTCCTATTTATAGGATTTATATGTAAAAAGATAGGTGAACACGCCGGGAGAAATGATTTTTGGTATAAAAAATAGAAATTCGGGTTAATCTACGTTAAACGTAGTACATATGTAGAAATAATGTATTAATTTTGAAGATATGAAAGAAAAAATTGAAATTAAATCAGTATCAGGAAGTGTGTTATTTACTTACGAATGTGAGAATAATACGATTTGCAAAACGGTAGAAAAAGCAATTTCTAGTTATGAGAACTTGCGTGGTGCGAACTTGCGTAGTGCGAACTTGCGTGGTGCGGACTTGAGTGGTGCGAACTTGAGTGGTGCGGACTTGAGTGGTGCGGACTTGAGTGGTGCGGAATTGAGTGGTGCGGACTTGCGTAGTGCGAACTTGCGTGGTGCGGACTTGAGTGGTGCGGACTTGAGTGGTGCGGAATTGAGTGGTGCGGACTTGAGTTATGCGGACTTTAATGAAGGAACATCATTTCTTTTATCTCAATGTCCAGAAGGAAGTTTCATTGGATGGAAAAAATGTGGTAACTATATCGTTAAGTTATTAATTACAGAGAATTCAAAAAGATCATCTTCCACCTCACTTAAATGTAGATGCTCCAAAGCTAAAACTTTGGAAATTCAGGAAATTGATGGTTCTAAATCAGAAATAACCGAAATATGTTCGAATAGAGATAGCGAATTTATTTATAAAGTAGGTGAACTTTCAGAAGTACCTGATTTTGATGAAGATAGATGGAACGAATGTTCTTCTGGAATACACTTCTTTATATCTAGGGAAATGGCAGTTAAATATTAATCAAATGAATGCAAAAGTAAAGAACATAGTAGTACGTGTGAATCTTAAGGAGCTGGGAATCATTAAGAAGAAGGCGAATGAAAAAGGGTTGCCTATGTCAACCTTCTTAAGGTTGCTAGCCCTTAAAGAATGAAATTTAAAATAAAATAGAAATGAGTAAATTAATAGGTTTAACGCTCAACAACAAGTTGGGCATCTTACAAGCGCAGTCTTGCGAGTTTTCAACATCATCCGATAAGCTGATCACTATCAAGGGAGGCGTTGGAACAGGTAAAACGACATTGAATAAGGCAAGCCAAATTGCTTTGGGTGCCGGGAGTGAACGCGAAACACCGGTAGATATGAAGGCTTATAACGGTGCAGACGTAGAAATACAAATCACATATGGGGAAACGCCAATATTTATGCGTACCGTTTACAAAGACAATAGCATGACTTCTACGCTATACATCAAAGATGTTGACGGGAAGAAAGTTACTAATCCTGTAATCAATGGGAAGAAGATCACAGCAGCTGGGATGCGAGATATATTGAAAACACAGCTTACTTTTGGAATATCCGAGTTTATCTCCGAAGATCCTCGCGTCCAAATGTCGTGGATGATGGAGGTATACAAAGATAAGTTGAAAGAAAAGGGAGTTGTCTTTGATAAAAAATCACCTAACTATCAAGGATCGTTACTTTATCAATTGGAACAGGCAAAGATGAAACGCTCACATCTTTACGAGCACATGCGTGGATTGAATGGTTTTCGCGCTGCACTTGAATCAGAAGGATTGCGAGAAACATCTATTCCTGATTATATTGATATTGCTTCAATTGAGAAAGAAAAAGCGTTATCGACAAAGAAGTATTATGAAACCTTGCAAGGGCTTGAAAGTAAGTTGAATGACATCAAGGTAAAGTCAAAGGGAAGCACTTCTTTCATGGATAGCTATAATTCCTCACTAGAAGAGAAAAAGAAGATTGTAGACGACCGCAACCGCTTTAACGTGGATGCATTCAATAAGGACATTGATTCACAAATAGAAAAAAGGAATGAAATTCATAAAAACATCCAATTTTTATCTGAAGCAGGCGCACCTATCAAAGAGTTGAACGATTGGTTTGAAAAATTACCTGCAGTTCCTAAAAAGAAGGAATTTGAGGAATCGGAGGTATTGGCTATCCGTAAAAATGAGAGAGGTAACTATATTCACGACAAACAATATCCCGATGAAGTGGAAAAGTTTTTCAATGATTTGGAATCTTATCGTAAAGAATACTTAGCCATTGAAAAAGAGAAATCGGAAGTCAAAGAGCCTGAAGATGTTTTCACTTCTCAAATTGATGCAGCCAAAGCAAGCAATCGTATTGCAGAACGTTGGGCGTCCTTCTTCGACCATCAGAAGGCGGACGAAGAAGTAAAGAAAATATTTTCTGAATATAGAAAGATATTCACATCAATAAATCTCGGTGTTGAAGGTTTGAGGATTGACATTGTGGGCAATGAAGACGACATGAATTTGAGGACGGTTTATAACGGTTCGCATAATCCTAAGTTGTTCGGCAATTTGAAAGCCGAGTATCGTCCCATCAGTTCTTATTCGGAAACGCAAAAAAACATATTGGCAATTTTGATGCAAATCCATCTGCTGGATGAGAAGAAGAAGGCGGGTGATGATGCATTGCGATACATGTTTATCGAGAGTCCGATGGACACGAAAACAAGAGACATGCTTATTGAGTATCAAAAGAAGTACGATCTTCAATTATTATGCACCGTTACCTGTGATGTAGATGTGCAGGATATTAAGGACGGTGAGATCGTTATCGAGAACGGATATTTATTAACTAATAAAAAATAAAATGATATGAGAAAGAAAGTTCCTGAAGGAAGTGAATATGTAGATTTCTCGATTGAAGGGGATAGAGTAATCACGGAATGGATTCCAAAAGAAAGTGAGAGAGTCACTAACTACGAAGATGCACTAATGGTTCTACAAAAGAAGGAACCGACTTATTTAAAAGATATGCCTAAACATGTGCAAGCATATTATAAGCTTTGCACGATTTGTGAAGCATTGAATCTTGGACATACGAAAGAAGAGAGAGTATACTATTCTTGGTGGTATACGAAAGAACTTCATGCGGGTGTCGCGGCTCGTGCTTCGGTTGGCGGCTTGGCGTTTGCGAGTGCGAGCTCGGGGTTTCGGCTTTGCTCTTTCGACAAAGCAACAGCTCTCTATTTAGGGAGCGAAAGATTTATCAAACTATGGAAAGAATATTTATTATAAATTTTAAAATTATGAAAACAAAATTTTTAGGAAAGAAAGTAATTGTACGCGGCGACAGAAGTGGCGTATATTTTGGCACGTTGAAAGCAAAAGAGGGTCATGCAGTAAGATTAGTGAATGCAAGAAAGATATGGTACTGGGATGGTGCTGCTGCTATTAATCAATTGGCGGTTGACGGAACATCAAAAAAAGACAATTGCAAATTTACCGTTTACGTGGATTCTATCGAAACATCAGACGAAATAGAAACAATACCTTGCACGGACAAGGCTATCAAATCAATTGAATCAGTAGAATTATGGAAAGCTTAATTGAAGAATTTGTAAAAATAAGATCTGGATATGGCGATGGCTATGGCTATGGCGATGGCTCTGGCTATGGCTATGGCGATGGCTCTGGTATAATATCTGTAAACAACAAAAAAGTTTATAAGATAGATGGATTGCAAACGATAATCACCTCTGTGAGAGATAATGTAGCGAAAGGTTATATCTTACAGAGTGATCTGACATTAACTCCTTGCTTTATAGTTAAGGAAGATGATAAATTTGCTCACGGTTCAACTTTGCATGAGGCATTTGCATCTTTGCAGGAAAAGTTGTACAATGATTCTTCCGAAGAAGAACGCATTAGCAAGTTCAAAGAACATTTTATCGACTTCGACAAGGCATATCCTGTGACAGAATTGTTCATCATGTTCTTACAGGCAGCTGCAAGGCAGGACGGGAATCATTCGCAAAGGATCATGAAATCGACATTAAGAACGATGCTATGACGATACATGAGTTTATTAATATCACTAAAGATTCCTTTGGTGGAGATATAATTAAAAAACTATTATGAAAGAATTTGATTTATCAAAAGTAAAAACGCCATCCAATCCTACGGGGTTGAAGGTGTGTAACAGAAATGGTGGAAATATTGAGATTACAAAAGTAATTGAAAACACCAATTGTTTTTTTCCGATTGTCGCTAGAGGTGATCAAGGATTGACTATGTGTTATATGAAAGATGGGAAATGGGGCGCTTCTGAAAGTGGTTTGGACTTAATGATTAAAGATTGAAAGTTATGGAAGAAAAAGAGTTGACATTGAAAGAACGGTTAGCGATATTAACCGCTCCAATAAGTAATATCAGATGGAGGATACAAGCCAAATATCCTAAAACCGGTAAGAAAACATACTGCATTATCATCCCGTATGTAGATGCAAGAATGGTTCAAGAGCGTTTCGACCAGGCATTCGGGGCAGAGAATTGGCAAAATACGTATAACCCAGAAGATGGAAGTGGCTCTATTTCCGTTAAGATCAATGGTGAGTGGGTAACCAAATCGGATGTCGGTGTTGAATCACAATCAGATGGTGTTAAAGGGAGAGCATCAGATGCCTTCAAACGTTCCGCAGTTCTTTGGGGAGTTGGTCGTGATTTATATTTGGTTGGTCAAAAAACATTGCATCTAAATGATAAGGAAATACCTATTAGCGAAGATGGCAAAATCGAACTTCGTACACCCACAGCTATTACGAATTACATGAACAAGATGTCTACCTCCGTAGGTCTTCTTTACCAAATATGCAACCTGAATAAAAACTTGCAGGTTGATGACAATTTTATGGAACTTCTTAAACAATTGAAAGAATATGTCAAGTAAAGGTATTTTTGATGATTTTGTTGAAGAAACGGCTCAGGTAGTCAAGAATATTCCCGAATCTGAAAAGGAAGAATTAGCATCCAATGAGAAAGTTGAACGTTGGAAGCAAAAAAGGATAGGACTTATTACCTCGTCAAATTTAGGTAAATTGATGAACCTTGATAAAAAAGGTCATATCAAAACTAAAGCAGGAATTGATTATTTGCTTGAGGTAATGCATCAAAGGCAAACAGGAATTGACGAACAGGAAGCATTCGCGAAGGCTTTTGAGTGGGGGCATCAATACGAGGAAGAAGCACTTGATTATTACAATAAAATAACAGGTAATAATGTTCTATCGGCTACATATGGCTTTGATGATATAGTATTCCGTACACCCATTGATGGCTTTGGTGATAGTCCTGACGGAATTACAGAAGACGAAAAAGGGGTTATAGAAATTAAATGCCCATACAATGGAGCTAACCATTTACGTAATTGCGCCTTGTTAGAGTACCATGATGGATTGGATTACTTTTGGCAAATAATAGGGCATTTCATTCCTTCGTACGTTGAATGGTGCGACTTTGTTTCTTACGATCCGCGTTATGCAGATGGTGATCCAAATAAGATTAAGATCATTCGTATTAATCGGGAAGACGTTCAAACAAGAACAGATGAACTGATTAACAAGCTTGACTATTGGAATGGATTGATCAATGAAGGGGATATTACTAAAATAATCGAGGAGGGATAAAAATGAGGTATAATTTTAATAAAGGAATAAATTTATATAAGTGTTGTTCTTACGACGATCTTCGACCCGTTATGAATTGCATTCTATTTCAAGATAACAATGCAATTGCTTCAGACGGGAGAATAATAGTCGTTGCTCCATTATCTGAAATATCCAATTTAGTTAAAGAGGATATGGAAAAATTAAACGGTAAACTTATTTATAGAGATGCATTCAAAGAGATCCTTAGATATGATAGGATAAAAGAAATAGACAATGAAGGGATTATTCTATCAAGAGAATCGAATGAATTTTCCATTAAGGTACTTTTTAATCATTCAGATATTTCAAAATATCCTGATTATAAAAAAGCGATGGAAATAGAGAATAATTATTTAAAAGGTGAAATAGGTTTTTCTATTACATTACTATCTAATATCTGTGATTCAGTTAATAAAAGGCAACCTATTGTTACACCAAACGGAGAGGGTAGGGCACTTAAAGTTAGATTCACTAATAGTAAAATAAAAGCATTAATTATGCCATTCTTATTTGATTAAAAACATGCATCATGGGAATTGATAACGCTCACATTGAGTTATTAGCATTATCTGTAGAATATCTAGGTGTATTCCTAGGAATGCAGGCTGATAATGAAGATTGCAAAGTCAGAGGATTCAGACCTGCATATCTGGGATCTACCTTCGAGAAACAGGTATTAGAGTTTCAGAAAGAGAAAAGTAAAATTTTAAATAAATAAAAGTTATGGAAATTACAGGAAAAGTGACGGCTATCCTACCGATAAAAACAGGAACAAGTAAATCAACGGGTAATGCGTGGGCAACACAGGACTACGTGATTGAAACGGAAGGTCAATATCCGAAGCATATATGTTTCAATATCTTCGGAGATGACAAGATCAAGGCATGCAATATCCAAATGGGTGAAAATATTACTGTTTCGATTGATATTGATGCACGAGAGTACGATGGACGTTGGTTCAATACAATCAGAGGATGGAAAGTTGAAAGACAAGGTGCTACGAGTAATGCTAGTGCTTCGCAATCGAATCAGCCTAACCCACCTATTGAGGCCGGGTCTGATCTTCCTTTTTAATATTAGTTAACCTCGGCTGCTCTTTAATTAGAGCAGCCATTAAAAAATTTAAAGTTATGGATATTAATAAAGAGATTAAAAAAGTTCAGAATTACTTCATTAGAAAGATTCTGAAAGGTGAATTTGAAGAAAAGAAAAGAGATTCTTATTGTGTTACTATTCTCATTGATGGATATCAATTTATTATTTGGACAGGATCTTGCGGATATAAATTTGTATCAACTTACAATAATTGCTTTGGAGAAGAATCAACTTTAATCCAACTGGAATTTGACGATACTCAAAAGAAGAAGATATATGATTTATTATGTTCGAAGAAATAAAGCTTCGCCCCTACCAAAAAGAGTTGGTAAATGCAGTACGTGGGTCATGGAGAAAAGGGAATAAACATGTAATCATGCAACTTCCTGTAGGTGGAGGAAAAACTATTTGCTTTTCTTACATGGCTCAAAAAGCCTCGTTGAAAGGTAATAAAATACTCATTTTAACGCATCGCCAAGAACTAATGGGACAGACTAGTGGAGCTCTTACAAAGTTTCATCTTAATCCGAAACTTATTGATGCGAAAACTAGGGAAATCCCCGAATCAAGTTGTTATGTATGCATGACCAATTCTTTACGCAATAGGTTGAAGCATGATAGATGGAAGAAGTGGTTTGAATCAATTTCCTTAATAATAATAGATGAAATCCATATGCAGGACTTCAATTGGATATTTGATATTACACGAGTAAAAGATATGTATGTAATTGGTGCGACAGCTACACCAAAGCGATCAAATAATCAAGTTGAACTAGCGAAACAATACCAAGACATAGTTTATGGGCCCGATGTGCAAGAGATGATAAACATGGGATATCTTTGTACGGATAAATATTTTTCTGTGCCTATAGACATGAAGGGGGTATCAATTAAAGGAGGTGATTATGATTCCGAGCAAATGTACTCACGATACAATAAGAGTGAGTTATATGCGGGAGTAATAGATAATTGGAAGCGTATATGTCCCGATACGATTACTCTATGCTTTTGCGTAAACATACAACACACGATAAATACATGCCGGGCATTCAATGAAGCTGGGGTAAAATCCAAATTCATTGTTTCAGATTTATCAAAGCCGAAGTTGAAGTCAAATAGTAAAGGAGATTTAAGTTTGTTTAATATTAAGCAACAAGAATATCAGAATTATTTGTCTAATTTTAGACTTTATGGCGGTGAGAGAAAAAAGGTGATTAGCGAATGGGAGCATGGAGAGTTCAAAGTACTTATCAATGCCGGTATAGCGACAACAGGTTTTGATTTTCCACCAATACAGACAGTTATTATCAACAGATCAACAACATCTGATAATTTATTGATCCAAATGATTGGAAGATCTGCTCGTATTTCGGAAGGAAAAGAGTATTTTAATATTCTTGACTTCGGTGATAACTGCTCACGTTTGGGTTATTTTAGGCAGCAACGTGAATATTCACTTTATCACGACAAAAGTAAATCAGGAGGTGGCGTTCCACCTGTTAAAGAATGCCCACATTGCAAGGCGCTAGTTTTCGCATCATCAACCGTTTGTAAATATTGCGGTTATGTATTTCCTCAAACGCATGAACAAAAAATTGTTCAGTTGACGGAGATACAATACAAGGAAGCCGTTACGAAGTTAGAAACCATATCTGACTATGAACTTTTTGCCAAAGAAAAGGGATATAAGAAAGCATGGGTTTGGAGGCAGATATATATTAGGTTCGGAATGGAAGGTCTTAAGAGTTATGGGAAAATGCATAATATGTCACCTAGATGGGCATATATGATGCAAGGAAAGTACAACGTTCAAGGATTAAGAAAGGAAATATGATTGATAAAGAAATAATAACATCTTATCTAAATTCAGGTATATCGGTTATTCCTGTTTGGGGAGATAATGCTACGGACGAAAAGTCTAAAAAAGCACCAGCTATTCCGGGATGGATAGCTCTCCAAACAAAAATGATTGATATCCCTGATATTGATAAGATGTTCAACAAGTCGGGTTCTATTGGAGCGATTGGCGGTAAGGTTTCAGGAGGTCTTGAAATTATTGATTTTGATAATCATGATGGAGATGCAAGTGATAGATTCCGCCAATTCTGCACTATAATAAGATCACTTATTGATAGCTATGATATTCCTTACGAGAAAACCGTTTCAGGAGGGTATCACTTATTCTTCAGGTCTGATAAATCAGCGGGTAATCAGAAACTTGCTGTAAAATTAATTGCTGGAAAGAGAGATACTATAATTGAAACGAGAGGAGAAGGAGGGTATGTCGTATGCTCCCCATCAAAGGGATATATATTGAAACATGGTTCACTTACCAATATTCCACGAGTGACTAATGATGAAAGGGATTATATTATCAAACTATGCAAGTCTTTCAATGAGATTGAAGAGAATACTACTGATGGAGCGACTAAATACCCTCAAATGGGAGATAGGCGTCCAGGCGATGAATATAATACATCCGATAGAGGAAGTGAGGAAGCTAAAGCTCTCTTGAAACATGCAGGTTGGAAAAACACTTATGGAGTTTATTGGGTTCGACCTGATAAAAGTGCCAAAGATGGGATATCCGCAACATTCGGACGCGTTAAGAAGGACGATGGAACGCCTTTATTGCATGTTTTTTCTTCGAACGCATATCCATTCGAGGATGGTAAAAATTACACCCCATTTGCCATATTTACGCTTTTAGAAAAAGACGGGGATTATAAAGCAGCAGCAAAAGAACTTTCTCAGGATGGGTTCGGAGATCAAAGAGATATGGCGAAAGATAAGCCTACAGAACTAACAAAAAGTATTAAAGAGAAGTTTGAATCAAAAGTAGAGGTAGAAGTTGAAGAAAGAAAGAAAGGGAAAAAATCACCGATTACCGAAGCAAAAGAATATCTATCACAAGGTTGGGACTTTAGAATCAATGTAATAAATAATGTATGTGAATCAAGGCGTATCGGAGAATCTAAATGGACGCAGATCAACGAGAATGATATTTGGTCGGAGATAAATGAGTACGGAATAAAAATGTCTAAGGATAACGTCAAGTCCATCTTAGGATCTTCATTTGTTCCTGAATATAACGCCTTCAAGGAATATTTTAACAAGTTGTATTCTTGGGACGGGATAGACTATTTTCACGAGGTAACAAAGTTTATGGATATTGACGATCCTGCGTTCTTTGAAAAGATGCTTGAAAAACAGTTTGTAAGGGCTATTAAATGCGCTTTGGATGATGATTACTATAATCGTATGGTATTTGTTTTGCAATCGAAAAATCAAGAGATTGGTAAGTCTAGGTTCATCCATTATCTTAACCCTTTCGGAAAGCTATATTTCTCTGAGCAACCTCTTTCAGATAATAAGGATAAGCAGATAGCACTCGCAGAAACATTCATTTATAATTTGGAAGAGTTGGACGAGATGAAAAGCAATCGGATCTCGTCCATTAAGGCAATACTTGCCAAATCAATGATACTCGAGAGGCGTCCTTACGGTTCGCAAAATATTGCAATGCCTAGACGTTGTACATTCTTCGCCAGTACAAACTACAGTGAGTTTTTGACGGATGATACCAATACTAGATGGATCATTTTTCGAGTGGACGCAATTAACGATGAATTGTTTGCATCGGTAAATAAGACTGATCTATGGGCGCAGGCATGGGCTTTATATAACGATCCTACTTATGAATACGAGCTTACACCGGAAGAGAAAGTTACTCGTGAAGAAAGAAATAAGACATTCAGGGAAAGTTCAGTAGAAGAAGGTATTATAGCTCAATATTTCAAACCTTCTGAAACTAATTTCGTATATGTATCAGACATCATAAAAAAATTGGTATTGTATGCCGGACCGGGCGTAAGGATTAATCAAAGTACATCAGCAATATCACAACAACTTGATGGACTAGGATTTAAATATAAAGAAGAAGAACTGTATAACATAAAATTTAAGAAATATGGAATTGAAACAAAAAATTGAGTTGGAAACAGAAAGAGTATGTAAATACTTGAATATCAAAAGTCTTAATGATAAGTATTCAGCTCCTTTCTTTGTGGCTCGTGAACTATTCAATAGCGGATATAAATTGATAACAATTCGTGACGCTATGCACCTAGATAACACAGTCAATCAATTGGCATCAATCATACGTAAATTAAAACCAATTGAAGAAGAAGTTATCCCCGTTAAAAGGAATTACAAGGTTGAGGCTGCTATGTTTCTTGAATCCATGCAGATGATGACAAAAAAAGAAAAGAGTGAATATTTAGGATTTACCGTTGAATGTTTAAAATGGGGAGAGAAATGAAATGAAAAAGAAGATATACATAAGTATTCCGATAACAGGGAAAGACATTGATCTTGTTAAAGATCTTGCTAATTTCAATAGAAAAATGCTAACAAATTGTGTTTGGGATGCAATTACTCCATTTGATATTTGCGATGAAAAAAATAAGCCTTATTCTTATTATATGGGTAAGGATATTGAGTGTTTACTTGAGTGTGACGCAATCTACATGTGCAAAGGTTGGCAAGATTCTAAGGGATGTATGGCTGAATTTGAGGTAGCTAGAATTTACGGGAAAGAAATAATATTTGAATGAAAGATAAGGTATTTTTATCCGTATGTGATGGTATGTCCTGTATGCAAATTGCTTTAAAGCAATTAGGCATTAAGCCTAAAAAATACTATGCAAGTGAAATAGATAAGTTCGCTATTAAACAAACTCAACTCAATTTCCCTGATACTATTCAGTTGGGTGATATTTGCAATGTTAACGTTAAAAATCTTGATAAGATAGATTTTATTTCAGGAGGTACGCCCTGTACAAACTTTTCCTTTGCAGGAAATAGAAAAGGGATGGCAACAAAAGAGAATGAAAAAATATATACGTTTGACCGGTATCTTGAATTAAAAGAACAAGAATTCAAGTTTGAAGGGGAATCTTATCTGTTTTGGGAGTTTATCAGAATCCTTACGGATATTAGAAAATACAATAATCCGGATGTAAAGTTTCTTCTTGAAAATGTTGAAATGGGTAGTAAATGGGAGGGTGTACTTTCAAAAGCAATTGGGTTATTTGGAGTTCATATAAATTCGGCTTTAGTTTCGGCCCAAAATCGTAGGCGCATTTATTGGACTAATATTAAAACTCGAAAAGAGGGATTATTCGGCGAACTTCATTCGGATATTCCGCAACCTGTAGATAGGGGAATATTTCTTAAGGACATACTCGAAAATGATGTTGATGAGAAATACTACTTAAGTAAAAAGGGATATTCTAGATTAATAAAAGAAAATCCATTATTAAACCCCGATAAATCATATTGTTTAAGTACGCATAATAACACCGAATCAGGTTCTAGGAGTAGAACTATGACTTTGGTAAAAATAGACAAAAAGGGAAATGTAAAATCAGATCAAAATAAAGCTTCATGCTTTACAGCTGGCGCACATTCAGGGGGAAATCATTCTGATATGGATTTAATTTGTATTGCTATTCGTGGAAGAAATTGCAATAATTCAGATGGATTACAACAAAATATTGAGCCGAATATAACGGGTAAAACCAATTGTATTACAACCGTACAGAAAGACAATATGATTTTTGAAAATCAAGAATATATCCGCCGTTTAACTCCCATCGAATGTGCAAGGCTTCAAACTATCCCTGAATGGTATAAATGGAATTGCAGCGAAAAACAGCAATATAAAATGCTAGGGAATGGCTGGAGTATTGATGTAATAGTCCATATACTTTCTTTTTATAAAAAGGATGGACTGTTTGGAAAATAGTAAACTATTAATTATATTTGCAGAATGGGAAAAATATTATATGTTTATAGGATAACAAATTTGCTAAATAATAAAATATATATTGGCAAACATTCAAGTGATAGATTAGATGACCTATACTATGGGTCTGGGTATGCAATAAAAAAATCAATAAAAAAATATGGTAAAAATAATTTTAAAAAAGAGGTAATATGTATTTGCAAATCTGAAAAAGAATGGAATGAAAAGGAAATTTTTTATATAAAAAAAGAGAATTCTTTTATTAATGGATATAATATGACTAAAGGAGGAGAAGGTAAGCTAGGATTTATTCAATCTTTGGAATCCATAGAAAAATCTTCTATTTCTAGAAAAAAATATTACAAAAATCACCCTGAGGCTAGAAAATATTTATCAGATTTAGCAAAAAAAAGAACAGGTAAAAATAATTCATTTTTTGGTAAAAAACTTTCTGAAAATCATATAATAAAAATGACTGAAGCAAGGATTAAAGCAATAAGAGGTTCTAATAATCCATCAGCTAGAAAATTATTATGTATAGAAAAAAATAAGGAATTTTCTACAGCTAAAGAAGCCTCTATTTTTTGTGGGTTATCATCATCTACTACAATATTAAAAGCAGCTAAAGGGCAAAGGAAAAC
>Ga0210092_1000003_pt1 | contig 44433 bp, 62 predicted proteins | sample WestPond_TuleB_D_FD_185585 | JGI IMG/M metagenome (GOLD analysis project Ga0210092, IMG submission 185585) | Wetland microbial communities from the San Francisco Bay, California, USA, that impact long-term carbon sequestration -... | ecosystem: Environmental > Aquatic > Marine > Wetlands ...
TATCCCAGGGAAGGAGGGTAGCTCTCAGTCTCCCAAGCGCACCGTCTGCCGTCCTCTCTCGATCATACCACAACCAATTTGGGATCCCACCATAAAGAGCTTCCCGGAGTGCGCCCTTTTTCTTTCGATCCAACTTGAGCATGTTTTCAAGCCACTTGATGACGACATTGTATACCGCAGGAGAAGCAACGTTAGGAGCCGAAGCGGTATCTTCCATTTCGATGGCGCCGCCTTTTACCGTCTGGGCGATCTGGCCGACAAGGACATTGATGACCTGTTTCATTTCCTGCGGCTCGATTGGAATTTTGTTATAAACGTACTCGTATTCTTCTCGCTCTTCCTGCGAGAAGATATCGCGCCGACGGTATCGGTTACACTTACGGGCGATTTCGTATCGGGGTTGCCAGAAACGGCAAAAGACTTCATACTCCTGAATGAATCGATTCCAAATGTCTCGAGCTTCGTCTGATCCGGGGATAAGCCCGGCCTTTCCGCTTTCGCTTCGAATAGCGTATTTTCTATCGCTCACGTCGAGCGTCAAAAGGTTTGCGCTGGACATTGTATTAGGCATGGGCCATCCTCATTCTTTTCATGTACGCGACATTTTTTCCCGAATAAACATTTTCGCTTTCGGAATAATCGTCAAAATTTTTCAACGATAAATCTTCCCAGGGTTGAACTGACATTTCAAAATAGCGAAGACAAGCTATCGGGCATCCCCAGGTTTCATCAAATGAATCACTATTGGTTGTTCCGTTAGTATTCTGCTTAATTCCAAAATCCCGCAATGCCCTGGAGACATTTTTGCATGTATTAAAAACATAAAGGCGCGGTTGATTTGTCGAAGAAACCGGAAGGTTCTTATTAAAAAATAGCGCGCTCTTTATCGCGTTAAATCCGACGGTGATATCGTCGCATACATTAAGGTCGTACCAGCGGCGAGTATCGTTGAAGTATTCCTGTTGAAGCGTAGTAGCCGATCTGGGTTGCCGAGTCTTGAACAGGTTCGGATCGCCCTTTAAAAAATTTGGCTTCCCCTTGAAGTACGGAAAATTCGAGTTTTTCCCCTGCTCGATCAAGTCAAATTCAAGGCCGTGATGACCAATTGTGAGGCTTGTGCTTTTTAAAGTATCCCAGGGTTCCGTCGGATATTCAGCGACAACAAATTGCCTACCCAGCGGGTCCACTGCTACCCAAATAGCGAAAGGAGGTTTTACCAAATGCGGGTCAACGATTTGATAGATATTCCAATTTCGATCAATTGGAACTGGATCTATTTTGTGGACGTTTTCGTCGTAAATCTTAAACACCGATCCCGCCAAATGCTGGAATTTTCCGTATACCTTCGCCTCGATTTCGTCGGGGTCAGTGATGTAGGAAATATCCCGCTCGATCTCTACCCTGGTCTTATGCCCACGGTTTCCGGGAATATCCTTGCAGGCATCCCATTTCGAAATGTACGAATATGAAAGTTCCCCCTCTTTCGTCTGCGTGTCAATGACCTTCAATAGGTAGGCCGCAAGGTTTAGCGGAGTGAGAAAGAAGAAAGCGTATCCACTTCCGCGCAACCGGGCCATGTTTTCCTTGTACACCGGCTCGGGAGGGGGTTCATTAAAAATGATAATATCGAAATTCGATCCGGAATGTTTGAGAAGGGATTGTTCGAAAGTCTTAAAGTCGACATTAACGTCGCCGATCTGTACCGTCTTATAAAATCCGCCTTCTTTATTCCGAAACTGAGCCGACGGAATCCACTTATTAATTTCTTGAAAAACTGATCCGCTCTCCTGCATCTCGTTTGATTCCCCGACAATTCGAACATAAAGCGTTCGGCTTGCCCTAATATCGGCGATCTTATGAAAAAAGAGCCAATTGCAGTACGTCTTATTCACAAAATCCGGACCCAGGCAAATCCCCGGAAGCAAAACCGCATTCATCACACACGTTTTTCCACTTCCGTTTCCACCCAAGGCCATAACAATGTGCGGATAGTCCCCAGTATTCTCGTTTGGGGCTGCAAGGCACCTTAAAGCCTTCTCCTGGCCTATATTTGGCACGAAAGATACCGAGGGGTACTCTTTGCTCATGGAAGCCTTGTGAGCCTTTAAAGCACCTCTAAATACGCCAGGATCACTTTCAAACTTCTCCCGGAATCCCTTCGGAAGCAATTTAAGCGTCTCCGCAAAGCGCTTCTTCTGAATTTCAGTTACCGGCGGCACAGGTTACTTCACCTTCACCTTCGAGTACAGCGACCCCGACTTGTTTAGCGACGGCATCTTCACCTTTGCCTTCGGAATCTTCGTCGATACCTTTTTTACCTTCGGAACTTTCATCTGCATAAGCCTTACCTCCCTTAAAATTCATTTCCCCTCCTCTCTTATCAAACACCGGTTCAAATAGAGAACAACACATTGTTACTCCGGAGTTAAACGCCTTCGCCATTCAGTTATGATATTCCCATCTTCATTCAAATCTGAATGATTCACATTGGCCTCCCAAAGAGAACCATCATCGCACAGGGCTATCAACTTTTTCTCTATCCGAGTAAGGGACACAACTTCATAGGAAACAATTTGAATTATCTTTGACATATTGACTTACTCAAAGAAACTATGTATATTTAACTATGTTAACCAAAGGAGCTTTATGATAAAAATATCCATCGAACAACATCCCCATATAATCAAAGCATACACCGAAGAACATCTCTCCATGCAAATGATCGCCATTAAATACAATGTCTCTCGAATGGCTATTCGAAAAATCTTGATCAAACATAAAGTTGATACCAGAAAAGGCTTTGCCACTCAAATCGATTGCAACTGCACCCATTGCGGTAAGGCAATTAAAAGAGTCCGCTGCCAATTCCGACAGCGCCTTAATAACTTTTGCTCCAATACCTGCCGTTACACTTGGCTTAATCGCAAAATCAATCCCTTTATCTCTTATCGCCACGGCCTTCGCCTCGCTCGTAAAATTATCGAAAAACATTTCAATATCCTCCAATGGCACGTAGTTCACCACGAAGACCGTAACGAAGCGAATAACTCACTCGACAACCTCCGAGTTTTCGAATCCCAAGCAGATCACGTCAAATATCATAGAGGTTTCCCCGCTATCCCTATTTGGGATGGAAGATTCCCGGACAAACACAACAATCCCCCTCTGATCTCAGAGTATATATCATAGCATAATGTAAAGAGTCTTTCGGAATGCTTTTTCAGCTGGGGGGACTTGTACAAATATTCAAAGAGGACCCACGTTCGGCGACTCCCCCCCCCCGGTATTGACTTTTTTGAGCATAATGCCAGGGAAAACATTGACATAATCACAATACACCTTGACAAAATAACGTGTCGCATAATAATCATTATGCCACTGACACTATGTATACAAGCATACATCTTATTGTTTATCATTGTCTTGCTCTGTTATGCTAATCAACTCGTTTAACTGATCTATCGTAAGACCTTGCAACTCAATGAACATCGATCGTTGTTGTATGTCTATTTGTTTGGCTGCGTCGAACGCCATCATACTATTGCCCACCTGCACAGCCTTGAGCCTATCGGCTGCATGTTCTTCCTTGCTATTTTGAATAGAATCAATGACTTCAATATTTTTGTTGAACGTATAAATATTCTCACGTTGTAAACGCTCGCGCTCTTGATCTAAGTTGAGAGCTCGGCTTTGGGCCGATATCGTTGGAGCCTGAGCGTTTGGAGCGTATCCGCAGATAGTTTTGATGTCCACAGCATGTATCTGAGGATATTTGAGACGTAGATGAGCGTATAGAGCGGCGCGTTCGGACGGCAGAGATTTAGGTGGGCGACCTCTCGGCCTGGCTGCGACCGGTCTGCTACAATTTTGTAACTTTGTAGTCATTTGACCCCAAATATTAGATCGTTGAGATTATATTAGGGAATTATGCCCGATAATGGACAAATATACCACAAATCGGGCAATTTGTCACTATTTATTTTTTTTGCTGGGAATTTACAGGGGATTTTTTATTTTATTGAAATGATTATTGATTGTGCGATTGCTATCATTATCTAGTCTAGTTAATCTATCAATATTAATATTTACTATTGCTATTATAACTATCAGTATTATACTAGGGATTATATATATGTATATGTAATTTAATTTTTGTTTTTACAGGATAGTTTACAATTGCGACAATCTCCCTATGATATTTCTCTGTGCACATTCAGTGTACGATATTTGTATGATTATCATATATTTTGCATTATTTTGTAGTATTATCATACAATATGTTGTATATTAATAACAGAAAGAAACAGAACAAACCCAAACAAAGGAGCGGAAAAATGATACTCAATAAAAAAACAGGCAGAAAAATGGTGGCTGATGGTAGAGCGCGTTTTGAGGGTATTATGGTTAATGAGGATAGGCGGTATGCGATAATAACGGTATTTGACCCGCAACGCACTGATCATTATCCATTAAAACCGGAAGAAACAGAATAAACCCGAAACCGGGGAAACCCGGTCTTGCCGTATATCCACCACTAAAAGGAAAAATCATGTTACAAACAATAGGAATCAGTCAACAGGCAGCTTGTTCAAAAGCGATCAAGCAAGAACTTAAAAAAAACTTCCCGTCGATAAAATTTTCCGTAAAAAGCGAATCTTTTTCCGGAGGTAATGCGGTTAGTATTTCTTGGATAGATGGTCCCACCTCAAAAGCGGTCAAAGAAATTACCGATAAATATCAATACGGCCATTTTAACGGAATGGAGGATATTTACGAATATTCAAACGATGTAGAAAATATTCCTCAAGCAAAATATGTGCAAACATCAAGAGAAATTTCAACCGAAAAAAGAGAGGCTGCAAGAATTGCTTTGTCCTCAGAATACGGACGCCAAATTTTTTCCGATAACGATTATTTAGAATGGTGTTTTGGGGGTTGTTGGGGATCAAATGCAATATATCGGTACATGATGGAAAAAAATCTATAACACCATTACTAAGGGGAAATATTCCCTTAAAAAGGAAAAAAAAATGGACGGAAAAAAATATCCTGAACTAAGGAAAATAGCATGGCAAATAGCACGCGACGTAGCCAGCAGGATAAATAAAGAATCTTCGGAAGTAAAATCAGAAATGCCCTATAAAGCCCAATGGATTTTAGAGGAGCTTGTGGATGTCTTAAAAGATTCTATCTGATCCCTGGTGCCTGGTAAGCGCAAGGTTCCCCGGTTCCTTTTCCGGGGAACTCCAGGGACTCGAAAGGAAAAAAATGAAACTCTGTATTTTTGTAATCGCGATAGCGGCAATTACACTAACTATAGCGATAGCCGATCTGAAAAAAATGGACTACGTTCCCTGCAAAAAATATGAGCAGCACTTCACCCCACTGTTTCCCGACGGGGAAAAACTGGACTCAATACTATCGTTTGAATATAACAACAAACTCAATTTAAAATTAGAGCATGATTAAACGCACGGAAACGGCCCTTAAATCAATTTTAACCGAAAGGCATACCAATGCACAAAAAAAAAGAGATCGTTGATCCTGAGCCAAAAGAAGCGCCAAAAGAGAGAGGTTACACGGCAATTTCTATTAGAAACGACTTGATCGACGAATTAAACCGAATTCGGGAGGAAAGATCAAAAAAATTTATGTCCCCCATTTCCCTCTCCGGGATTGTCCGGGAATTTTGCTGCAAAATCATCGACAGAGGTGAGGCAAACGACCAGTTTTCAAAAAGTGGAGGAAAAAATGGAAATGACGCTTGAAGATTTCATTGAAATTATAGGAGAAAACCCGGAAGAAATAAACGAGGAAATAGATAACCGATTCCCGCCCGAGGAAATCGGGGAATTGGAGGAATCATTTTGAAAAAATACCCTTGCTATCAGTGCTTGCGCCTGTCTTCCTCTTTTTGCCCTCGTTGCGATAAATTCGTTTTGCAGGAGGGTATCAGGCCTAGTCAGTGGATTTGTTGGAGGTCCGAATCAAACTGGGACTGGAAAAAAATATTTGGCTTGGTAATTATTGCAATAGCTACCAGTGCATTTTGGATCATCATTTTAAAAATTTTATGGAGGTAAACATGGATCCGAAAATCATGAGAGAAAAAATTGCCCTAGCGATCATCGAGTTTTACGTAGAATATGGCGGCGATCTTGGCAACGAAGTGAGAATTGCAGGCATGGCGGAAAAAATTGCTTCCTTCCTCGAAAAAACCTTTCCCGCTTGGGATGGAGGAAATTAAAAATGAAAACCTATCAGATCCACGGCGAGATAAAGAAAAAAGCGTCGGGCGAATGCTCGGCGCTGATTCGGATTGAATTGATGAGCCGAAACGGAAGCACGGGGATAGAGGAATTGAAAATCATCCGCGCTTCCTCTGGAGACCTGCTCTTCGACGGCATCCGAAAACTTTTCGAGGACGTGGAGAAAAAAAGTGGTTGAATGCCCTTCCTGCAGGGAACGCCTTGCAATGCAGGGGAACATTTGGATTGTGGAGGGTAATCCGGTTACAGCGGGATTTTGCTATAATCAGGATTGCCCCTTATCCGGAAATACGATTATCTTTAAATTGATGGAGGAAAAGGAGGTGAAACAATGAAAAAAATACTATTGATCTTATCGATTATGCTTATTACCGGAGGAACGCTATACGTAACGGCATGTAGTAGTCCCAAATGTCCCGCTGATGGAACATTCGGAATTTACGAAAAATATTCATGCGATGCGTCCGGATGCCATTCGGTGTATAAATGCCTCTACGGCCATTATTTCTTCTGTGATTGATTCTTCTTCCAAGGCCCAGGGGATCGGGCCTTCTTACTGTTTTATTACTAGTCAACAAAATTGACATTTTGCAATTAGTTATAAGTGATTGATTATTAAAATAGTTAAATTGTGTTTAAGTATTAAAGTTTCCTCTTAACTCCTTCAAATTATGCATAAAAGAAAAGATTGTTTTCTAGGCTAGATACTAGAAAATAATAGGCATATTAATACGCATACAGCATATACATACGCATACAGCATAATCGGATTATAGCGCATAGCAGTTAACAATCGTTAACAATTCGTTAACACTACTGTTAACACATTTATTATTTTGATAACAGGTGTTAACATTTTTAAAAGGAGTTTAGGCTATGCCGGAAACATCATTCACAAAATTGGATAGTGGAATAGTGCGATCGTCAATTTGGATGGAGCCCCCAACAACAAGAGTAGTTTGGATTGCCTTCCTAGCTATATCAGACAAAAAGGGATTCGTCGCCGCATCCAGATCGGGAATGGAACATCTTTGTAATGTATCTCATGAAGAGTTTGAAAACGCAATGAAGTCGCTTGAATCGCCGGATACAGATAGCAGGACACCTGACAATGATGGGCGCAGAATCGAAAAGGTTCCTGGGGGGTGGACAATATTAAATTATGCTCTTTACAGGGAGAAACAATATAAAATTGAGCGCAGGGAAGATGCAAAGGAAGCGATGCAGCGTAAAAGGGCAAGTGAAAAAGGATAGTTTTGTGTACTCTCTGTGTACGGAAAATGAATCGACGGTAAAATAGTTTGAATAGTACGCACATAATGACGTATATTTAATGACATGAAATCAAAAACAAAAAAAGCAATGACAATTTTTCAATTCAGGTGCAGTCTTGAATTTTCTAAACTTTGTAGGCATCACTCGATAAAGCAATATCAAGAAACGCTACCTGCGCAGAGCAGAGAAAACGGCTCTACGGCGCACTTCATAAAAGAGGCGGCGAGAGAAAAGCTTTTAAAAATTGGCGTTTCAAAAGATTTTTTAAAATCAATAGTTTAGATGTAAATACTACGTACAATAATTTGTTAGCCAAAATTTTGAAAACCTTTTTTATATATAGTTCGCCCGCAAAGGAGCAATATTATGGACGATTACGAAGCCGAAAGAAACCGTAAGTTTATTGCCGATATGGATAAATATTTCCATGATAAATACTTTAAGCCCGTTGACGATGCTATGTATGTAGAGTACCAGCGTCGGGCGGGCGAAAGAAAATCAAGGTAGTTTTCAAAACTATCGGCTAACACGCGCAAGCCGACATTGAAACGATCGGCTGTGCGCGGGGCCGTTATAGTCAATAAATTTGTTCTTTTATATTGTATTTTGCCGGGTGGCGGAATTGGTAGACGCGCCGCATCAATGGCGGTATCATCGGTCGCTCCGGTGGTGTGCACGGTCGGAACGTGCCCCGGCAATTAAATTAAGGTAGAAAAATTTACGTGCCGATAACACGCAAAGTAAGCAATAAACTGTCGGCAGGTGTGAAAAAAGCTATCGTCTCCGTAAGGAGCTAATTACCTGGTAGTGGCAGAGTACCGCCAACGGTTGGGCCGACAGTTTACAGCTTACATTTGCGAGCACGTTGTAGTCAATAAATTTTTCTCAAGGATTGTATAATGACCGAATCAGAGTTTCTTGCTGCAATAGTAAATTTAGTTGATACGTCACCACATGGTGATTCATATAAAAATATTTTTAAAATTGTGGAAGAAAAATTTATAGCGGAGCGTACTCTGGCGGGAGTAGCACCTACAACAACGCAAGGGACGAAATCTGCGCCTGAGATTGTGGAGTCAAATGTCGTGTGTTTGTATTGTATAAACATATTTCCTAAAAAAGATTGTTGTGGTTGTCATGGATATAATAATTTTATGGGGCGCAGACTATCGCCCGTTGCGTAACCGTTATGCAAAATTTCGCTCTTAAATTTATAAATAGGCGGTGCTAATGATCGAACATTGGGGCGTTGACGTAAGGTTAAATTGCGAACGAGTCCTTACTATTGAATCAAACTGTCTTTCGGGCCGTGATTTATCCGACGAAGAACTGGAAGCTGTTTATCAATGCGCATTGCACCTTATCGGGTTTTGTGGCCGCACCGCTGAAAATAATGAACTCGCTCAACTGTCGCATAACAGCGGTAGCACAAAATCACTGTGCTTAACCTGTAAAAGTAGCGATATTTGCGATTCGAGAAATTATATTCAGACAAAAATATTAGCGTGTAAACGATACCGCGCACAGTGACTTCGTGCGAGTACCGCAACACGTTTTCAATACCGCGTTTCTTTAATTTGAAAGGCGCGGCGGGAGGAACAAAATGAGCGATAATAAAACGGAATATTTAGGTGACAGCGTTTACGCAGATTATTCTACAGGCATCCTTCGCCTTTTCACTTTCAATGGTGAAACGGAACAAAATGAAATATTCGTTGATTCTGGTACGTTAACAAACTTTTTTAAATATATCGAAAAAACATTGCAGGTTAAAATAAAAATCAAACCAGCCGCCGCGCAGAATCAGGAGAAAAACGCGGTACTGGAAAACAACAAATAAAGGGATGAAAGCCGTGGAAAAGCAGCAAAGCCCTGTCCGGTGGAGCAAGTCCTGGCGTGAGGCTGATCTAATCCAGGCTGACATATTCCGGCCACGGCCTTCACCCATTTATCAAACGTTGCCTGCCACTCTCGATTAGTAGGCGGGCGCAAAAGAAAGTAGATTTTATGTACGATCCAATCGTTGATTGTGTCATCGGTGCAGTTAAGCAAATGGCCGCGCATTCACTTCCTCCCGATAGATATACACTACTTGAGGAAATACTTTTTGAGTTATCTCAAACTAAGGCAGCAAAAGCGCCCGCAGCAAAAGAGGAAGCGTCAGTCAACTAAAAACAACAAATAAAGGGTGCCATGTTTTATTTCAGTTCGCAAGCTGATTTAATATTGTGTAAATCGTTCCATTCACAATGCTTAGCAGAAAGCACACGGCACCCATTTATCGGACGTTGTAGTCAATTTCTGGTTTACTGAAACATTATTTGAAAGGCGGTTGTCGATGCGAGTAATTTATGTAAGTAGGTGTAAAGTATGTCCATGTCTGGTAACTACGTCGTGTGGTGTGCGCTGTTTTTACGCTCCCCCAACGTCGTCTATACTTGGAGATTTAAATAGCATTTCTCCTGATTGCCCGTTAGCGGAAATGCCAACCGCAGAAAATATTGAAAGTAAACCAGAAACAGCGGAGCTTCCTTCGCAACATGGGCACCTACAACAAATCAAGGCCAAAATTGCCGCCCAGCAAGAAGCACTTTCAAGTAGTAAAAATATTGGTATTTCTACGATAGGCATAAACGAGTTCGAGGCATTTTTACGGCAACTATCGGCCATTGATTGAACATTGCTTGCAATTTGGTTTTGACCATATTGTAGGCGGCACGAAAGGGAATAATGTGAAAGACACAACAGTATTGCAGGAACACATCAAAACGCTTCGGCAATTAATATCCGCAGCAAATGGGCTGAATAATGCCCGCATTGCCAATTCCGAAATGATTCCTCGAAAGGGAATACGTGGAGGTCGGAACACTACACTTAATGCAAGGCATGACATAGCTGCGGAATATTATCATAAAACGGAAGATAAAGCCGAAGCCCAAGCGACGGAAATTTGGTGGCCGCGTGCCGCAGAATATGCGGAGCAAAACCAAACAGACAAGCAACACACGCAGCCCAAAATTAACCGAGATATTATAGTGGCAGCCTGCATTAATACTGAGTGCGGATGGTTTGGCTTGTCAAATGAGTGTAGTACCCAAAAACATGACGTTAAGCTTCTTTGCCCGGACTGCCACGAAATTGTGGAAACTCGGTTAACTATCGGGCGTGCGTGAGCACGTTTTCCGGAAATAAAACCGGCTCTGAATTAGGAGGCGAAAATGTTTGAATGGGCTGTTGTGATATTATTGTTTTTGATAGCCGTAGATGTGGCGGCAATTTCTTATAATCTTAAAAAAATAGTCGCCCACATTAGGGAATCCGGTTTTACATCCAGCAACACGATATTAGCCAAAATAAACTGCGCTCTTAAGTAAATAGGGCGCTTCACTTTAAAGAAAGGTTTTAAATGTCAAGTTATCCTGAAACCGCGTGCATTAATAAAAGTCCTGATAGGCTTCAGCAATCCAGCGTCATGGAGCAATTGCGTCAAAGGCGCGAAAAAACCGTGCAAGAATTGGCTGAAATCGAATCGACAATATCTTTATTTGAGAAGCATCCTGAGTTCGAGCGGTGTCTTACTCAATTAGCACGGGTAGGCATTTACAGGTGAGCGCCTTAATTATGGATGCGCGCATATCAAACGAAAGTCAGTACGATTGCCGTGGCTCCCACTCGAAAGAGAAAAGCTGTCATAGCGGTAGACAGATGCGCGATACACTATGGAAGCCCTTTTCAAAGCGCGTAACGCGCAAAGTAAGCAATAGCCCCCTCACCGGGTCGGCGGAGCCAATCGGAACATTGTTACGGATGTGCATGTCCGGCAATTACTACGGTTTGCGAAGCAGGGTTACCGTCCGTTAAAGCGACGCGTCAACACTTTTTCGGAAGTTACGTTCGAACCGTAGCGGTGGGGCTACAGCTTACATTTGCGAGCACGTTGCATGGACATAGTGAAGGCTTTTATATGAGTAGGCGCGAAAAAACTCCTGACTGTGTGCGGCAAGCGCATTGGGACCATGCCGTGGTATCAGGTACAGCAAATATTGTCACGAGCACAAAAAGTATGCGGTCGCGCAGAAATTGTGGAAGCCTTCACTACGGTCAACCAACACGCATTGTAGTCCATGTTCGGCTCTTTTAAATTGTAGGCGGCGGTTAAAGGCAATAAGGTAAACCCAAGGTGCCTGATAACCCTTAACGCGAATAGTGCAAGTTTGCGCGGCCTTGTTGCAAACAAGGTGCTAAGTTGCCCGACTTTCGGTTCCGGTGGCCTTGCAAGTTGCCGAGAAGTAACTAGCGCAACAGGTGCTATCCGAACACCCGTCGATGTTCCGTAGCGGATGGCGGGGACCTGGTAGTTTTGCCTGGGTAATGTCGCGTCTCACGCGGAATCGTGAACCGCCGCTGAAAATAAGGAAGAGCCGAACACGGGCCAGCAACAAATAAAGCCTGTCATGCCGCAGGAGACCCGTGGAAGGGCTTAAACTACTCTTAGACCTGCGGCACGAACAGGCGTTTATCAAACGTTGTTGTTTTCAATTTAAAATAGAAATTTATTATGGACTTAAAACTTGACAAAGAATATCCGCTGGTATGCAGACAGAAGAAGGCAATACTTTGCTGGGTAGGAGATTTTCCGGTTAGGGATCTACTTCCGGAGTGCACGGAAAAACTAGTGGGGATAATTCCGAACCGTAATTGTTCCGTGCTTTTATCTCTTTACCACGGAGATAAAAATATACCATTTGTCCACGTCTGCAATTTTGGAACTCCAAAGAAAAGGAATCTTCAAAAAATGATTGGACAGACATTCGAAATAATTATCACAGGGCAGAAAAGCAAAGAGGAAAAGACGAATCTTCAACTTGACTTATTGAAGGGTGAAGAAAATGGCAAAGAGTAAAAATGTGAACAAAGAGCTTTTCCCTTTACCGGACTGGTGCAATGGATTATCTGAGGAGTGGGGAGAATTCCTGTCTTCCAGGGAGGCAAGCGACGCGGGCTTTCCCACATTGTTCGCTCAAAAACTTTTGCTTAAACGGCTTGAGGAATACTCCTATAAAAAAGTAGAATTAGCGCGCAGGATAATAGAGAACAGCATCATCGGGGGACAGCGCGGACCTTACGAGAAATTCTACCCCTTACGAGACGATTGTCAGCAATACAATCAACCTTGTCAAACGAAAATGGACTTCCGGCCATGACCACTGAATACATACCTCCAATGGCCCTCGATGTCGAGCGCACTGTATTAGGATCAATGATGACTCAATACGGTAATGCCCTTGATACGGCCATTGAGCTTCTCGACAAGGACTGTTTTTATAATGAAGCAAACGAGATAATTTTCACCTGTTTTAAATCGATGCACGAGAGAGATATTTCCATCGATGTAGTCACGGCGGCAAGCGAACTGGCAAGCAGGGGAGAACTTGAAAAAGTTGGTTCTGAGCCTTACATTGCGGAGCTTTGCGACAATGTGGCAACGGTAGTAAATATTGAGCACCATTGTAAAATACTGATTGATAAGCGCAATCGCCGGAAGATCATTTCTATATCCGCAGAGATTAAAGAGGCGGCGCTGAATCCAGAGATTGATTTAAAATCAGAAATGAGCAAATCTTTTTTTATAGATTTCATATTTACTGAGGACAAAACCAAAATAGTAAAAGCCTCTGATTTTGCAGAGGAAATTTCTTCAGACTTTGAATCGGGCCATATTTACGATATATACGATACCGGATGGTCAACACTTCCGATAAAATTGGCGCTTGGAAGGCTTAACACTTGGACCGGAATACCCAATGTGGGCAAATCGGATATTGTCGATGCGCTAATGGTCAACACTGCCAAACTTCACGGTTGGAAATGGCTTGTTTATTCCCCTGAAAACTTTCCCGTTAAAACGCATATAGTAAAAATTGCAGAAAAGTTTGCAGAGAAACGCTTTGTTAACGGTGCGTGGAGAATGAACAGAGAAGAACTCACAAAGGCATTGCATTTCATAGAGGATCATTTCGACTTTGTGAATATTTCGGATGTTCGGTTTTCATCCAATGAAATACTTGCGTTCACGCGATATTATCTCAAGAAAAACAAAATTCACGGGTTGGTAATTGATCCTTTCGTAAGCCTTCAATTGGATGTCAAGGCGGGAGAAAATCGCACGTATGCAATAGGAGATTTTCTCGAATCGTACCGATCTATCGCGAGAAAGTTCGAAGTGAGCGCTAATATAATAGCTCATCCGTCTAAGCTTTTAAAAAATCCTCATAATGCAAAGTCAAATCCGAATTGGTATGACCCAGTTACTCCATACCAGATTGACGGTTCGGGCAACTGGTTTAATACGTCCGATGTGTGCTTTTCTTTGTGGAGAAATTACCGAGAAAACAAGCCTATTTTATACGTTTTCAAACGCCGATTTTGGTATGATGGAGACGTGGGAAGCGCTGAATTCAATTGGAATCCGTTAAATGGTTGTTTTTCAGTAGTCAATCAGAGTATTACCCCCGATGCATTGCAAGAAAGGCTGGATTTCTAATGAGTGAAATAATACGAAAGTGCGTGAACTGCAAGCACCACAAGCCGGACTCGGAATTGAATTTGGAGTGCCGTCCTTGCTATACGCACATGGACAAACAGATGCATTTTGACCGGCCAAACTTTGAACCTATTCAAGATAAAAAATTTTCTTAACAAAGGAGCAATATGAACGATTTGATTACAAATTTGCATGATTGCAAAAAGGGGTTAGAAACCCGCCTGATACCGATTGAACAGGTCAGGCTCAGGACGGATCAAGGCGCTTTCCATCGTAACGATTGGGGAGATCTGAAAGAGCTGGCTTTGCAAATTATGTCCGAAGGACAATCCGTTGCCGGTAGCGTCTGGCGTGTCCAAGACAAAGACGGAAGTATTTGGTGGGAAGTGGTGAGCGGTGAACGGCGCCTTAAAGCTATTCAGCTTGCCAATGACCAGCTTGATGCGGATATTGAATATTATCTCGCTTCAAATGCTCCTCCCAATAAAGACGGAAAAAAGATGACCGATATACAGGTCATTTACTTCAACATTCACCAGAACAGTGGGAAGCCGTTCACTACCCTTGAACTCGGATACGCCTTTAAAATAGCCCTTAAAGAGGGAGACAAAATCGCGGCTATTGCGGAGCGGTGCGGGAAGTCTCAAACATGGGTAAGAAACTGCCTTGCAGAGGCTGAGGCTCCGATCGGAATACGACAGGCCGATCTACAGCCAACGGTGAGGCGAAAGCTTGCAAAGGCTCCCAAGCGGGTGCAGGAAACGGTACTTTTGAAAAAGCAGTTCGATCCGGCCAAGAAGGTTTCGGTAAAGGATGTCGAGGCGGAAACTGAAAGCAATCTCCTGGAAGCACCAGGCAAGCCACTTGAAAGCTTCGATTCGATCATAGCGGGATTTTTATCTAACGGATGGAAAACCAAAGAGGTATCGGTCAAGGACAATTCCTTCAATCGAAGAACTTACGAATTCACATTTAAACAGCTTCAACCGATGCGCATGGTAGTGTTGGTGAAGTAGGAGGTATTATGCCTTTTAAAAAATTGCCATTAAAACGTGGATTTCAAGAAATAAAGCCATTCTTCGAACTTTGCCAGCAATTCGATGCTGTGATATGCGGAGGATACGCTAGGTATTGTGCTTCCCCTCTTCCTACTCCGAGAGTTATTGTGGCGGGAGACATCGACATGTTTCCTAAATCGGAAGAAGCCAGCGGAAAAATTTTTGCAGCCCTTACCGGAATGGGATACGAAAAGCAACATGAAAACCATGTATCGATCACTCTCAAGCCCTCGGACGCCAAAAGAGAGGAGTTGGAACAATATCCGACTCCTCAGATAATCAAGCCGGTAATCGAGGGTAAAATAGAGACACTTGGCACTATCGAAGAAATACTTGAAAACTTCGATTTTACCATTGTTCGAGCGGCGCTCATTTCCCAGGATGAGGTTATGGTAGATGAGGATTTCGAGAGCGACGAAAAACACAAAGTTTTAAACCTGAAAAACATTCATTGCCCCATAAGTTCCCTATTGCGTTGCTGCAAATATGCTCGTAAGGGTTATTTCATGCGACCCGCTCAGGCGTTGAAGCTTTTCATTGACTGGACAAATAGAGGGGGAGAATATCAAAATAGAATAATTGAGCTTTTTACCGAATCTGGTAAGGGTAAAAAAAGTGATGACAATCCTGACGGAATGACTCAACAGGAAATAGATGAGTTGGAATCATTGCTAAGGATTGATTAAAATTAGAATACCCCTCGGAAACGAATACCGCTCACGGCCCGCTCGTGAGCAGGGAATAGATAATCAGGAAGAACCGGACAATTTAACGAAAGAAGGATACGATGACGAACGAAGTGATGACGACAATTCAAGAAGATAAGCAGCGCCAAATTATCAACGTTGTAAAACAGACCATTTTCCCCGAAGCCTCAGACGCGGAACTTGCCTTGTTTTTCAATAAATGTACTCAGGTCGGAGTGAACCCCTTAGACAAGATGATTATTCCGGTAAAATATGCGGGGAAGGTAAGTTTTATCGGGACTATCGATTTCCTTCGCTCTCTTGCGGAAGACACCAAGCAATACGATGGATCTGACGAACCCGAATACGAAGGAACGCTTGAGGTCCAGTCTGGCGATAAAATAATTATCGTTCCAGAGCTTTGCAGGGTCAAGGTTTATCGCAAAGAAATGACCCGCCCGAGTATTGGAATAGCCAGATGGGTAGAATATTATCCCGGCAAAGAGAAGGGTTTCAAGTGGCTTCAAATGCCCTATAACCAACTCGCAAAATGCGCAGAAGCCGCGGCCCTTAGAAAAGGATTCCCTCAGAAAATAAACAAACTTTATACTGAAGAAGAAATGATGCTTACCATAGCGGCGGCGGCGGGGGTTAATGATCAAACAAACAATAATCCTAAATCCGGCATGCAGGGGCCGTCCGAATTGCCCCAGGACGATACCCAGGAAGAACAGTCCCCTTGCGACGAGGACCAGAAGTCTAAGCGCTGCATATCGTCCAAGCAGCAGGGGCTTTTGTACGGGAAATGCAAGGAATTCAAAGTTGACCCCGAAGCGGTAAAAAATTATATCGGAGTTCAGCATAAAGTCGCCCGAGGTCATTTCTGGTTGGTTTCTTGGTCAAAGACCGGGAAAGACGCACTTTCCGAGTTCGACCGAATCCTTAAGACCATTTCCGAGCAGCCCGATTTTTTCCTGAAATACGCCCCGGTTAAAACCGCCGTAAAAGCCCCTCAAAGCCAAGCGGCTAATGCCCTTGCTCAAACTATGGGTAGCAAATCGATCCCGGCAGGAACAGGCAATGCGCCCACTCCTTTCGAGGAATTCGAGATAAACATGCAGTCAGTTGCCGAATCCAAGGGAAAATCAATGGCCGAAGCCAAAATGAAGGCATGCGTTTTGTGTAAGGTGGACGATATTTCCAAGATCGGGCCGATTGAGTACCCGATAGTGCTCAAACATTTGAGTGAGGCTCTATAAAATGATCCCCGGAGAACTTACTTTCGACCCAGAAGAGCATGCGTACTACATGGGCCTTGTCCGGGTTCCCGGAGTTACCGATATACTGGATTCGGCAGGGCTCATTTCCGAATTCTGTAAAAACGACGTGGCGGCAGACTTCGGTACCATGTTTCACTTGACCATGACTCTAAAGCTTTTTGGGAAGCTTGGTAAGGTGGACCAAAAATTCATCGATGAGGGATGGATGGAGGCGATAGACAAATTTTTCAAAGAGCAATGTCCGGAGCCATTCATTTCTCCGCTTCGTGGAGTTTCCCGAAAGCTTTTTTCTAAGCGCCATAGATTTGCCGGGGAACTGGATTTCGCTGGAAGGGTTCAACGGTTTGGAAATAAACTCTGTATACTGGATTGGAAAACCATTTCAAGTGCTAGCAAGTCGGCAAAACGGAATTGCGATCTTCAAACCGCAGGCTACGAGATCCTTTTCCGGGAATACGAAGAAACATCTCGAGGGAAGATAATCCGAGGTATGGTACATTTCTTCCCGAGAGGGTATCAGATTTATGAATTGAACGATTCCGCAGCTCAGACAACATTTCTGAGCGCGATAAACCTTAAACATTGGAAAGAAGCCGCATAATGGAACTCAAAGAAAATTCACTTATTCCGGTTGAGAGTTTGGAGAAGGTCAGAGGTGCTTTGCAATTCTGCGAAAGCGTGACGTCTCTTACTATCACCACTCCCGATCAATACATTCAGGCGAGCGATATGTTCAAAAACTTGAATGCGCATATCAAAAAAATAGAGGATGACCGCAAGGCCGTGAAGGAACCGCACCTTAAAAAGGGGCAGGAGATCGATTCTTGGTATCGCGAACCGCAGTCCGTGCTTTCCAGTTTCAAGCTGAAGCTTGATGGCGCAATCAGGGCATACAATCAAATGGTCGAGGCGAAGCGCAGGGAAGAGCAAGCGCGACTCGATAAAATTGCCGAGGATGCGCGCAGGGCAGCGGAAGAGAAGGCCTGGATAGCAAGGGAAGAGGAAGAACGCCTTCGTAGGCTTGCTCAACAGGCCACGGACGATGTAGAACGCCAGAGACTAGAAAAGATAGCGGATAAAAATGCTCAGATCGCGCAGCGAGCAGAAACCAAATCGGAAACAATAGTCGCTCCGATTGCTCAAACGTTCGCCCCGAAGGTGCAGGGTATGAGCACCCGGCAGAACTGGAAGTTCGAGGGGAATGACCCTATTGCTTTTGCAAAATGGGCGGCGTCGAAAGAATACTGGCATCTTCTCACTTGGAATCAATCTACTTGCAATGATTATTCCAAAATGATGAGGAAAGAGGAAATTGTTCCCGGCGGAAAATTCCTTAATGACGAATCTCTGCAATCGAGATCCCGGTAATGACCCTCTCCGAAATCAACCGGGAAATAAACAAGTGCTTAAAGTGCGAGGCGCTGGACCTGTGCGTCGATGAAATCATTCGTTCTGTTGTCAACATTCAGAATGGTGACTCGAAGTGCCTACAGATCAAAAAGGAATTCAAGAACATCCACGACCCGCTCGGAGCGCATTTCAAGGAGGGGTGAGGATGAGCTCTAAAAATAAACGCATTCTCCCGATTGAAGTTTGGGAGAAGATCGCGATGGAGGCGAGCTTGCTCATGCATCGGAGCGTTGATATTGTTGGCCCGTATACTACTCGGTATTGCATAACCATTCACGGCCGGGCGGACGGAGTGAATTCAAGGCTCAGGGCCATTCTTTTGAAACTGGTCGAGAAATACAAGGGGAAGTCATGAAGTACGAAGCGGCTCTTGAGATAGCGGAGCGGGTGAAGGCAGAGTGCGCCCCACATTGCGATAGGATTGAAATTGCCGGTTCGTTGAGGCGTAAGAAGCCAGAAATAGGCGATATCGAACTCGTGGCAATCCGTTCGGAAGTCCCGCTTTTCCACACCGGAATAGAACAGGTTCTTGACAGATATAAAAAAATCAAGGGGGATGCAGCGAACGGAAAATATTGCCAGAGGGAACCTCCGGAAGGAATCAAGCTGGACGTGTTCTTTTGCACCCCTGAAAATTGGGGCTTGATATTTTGCATCCGCACTGGAAGTGCCAATTTCTCAAAGTGGTTTATTGGAACGATGCTTCCCAGAAAGGGATATCTTTCCAGGGAAGGCATGTTGTATAAGAACGGAATTCAGATAAACGTTCCAGAGGAAGAAGACATTTTTAAGTTTGTAGGAATTAATTACATTGAACCGGAAAAGAGGATTTGAAATGATTATTTTCGTTGACCCTGGTGCGTCCGGATGTATCGGAGTTTATTTTAAAGGCGGTGAAGTTGTCGTCAATAAAATGCCGGATACGGATGGCGACATAAAGGAATTAATAAGTTTCTATGTGAGCGCTGCGATAGTTCAAGAGGATAACTTCGAAAGAAGAGCTGTCATTGAAAAGGTTGGCGGGTTCGCCGGGGAGGGTCAGCCCGGAAGCGCAATGTTCAAATTTGGCGACGGTTACGGATTCGTTCGGGGTATTCTTGTTGCAAAAGACTTCCGTATCGAACAGCCAACCCCGCAGGCATGGCAAAAAATACTTGGGCTGGGCCATAAGGAGCATGTACGAATCCCTGCGTCTTGTAGCCCCGAACAGCGCAAGCAACTGCAAGCTCAAAACGCACGGTTCAAAACAGAATGGAAAAACAAGCTCAAGGAAAGGGCGCAGCATCTTTATCCTACAATTAAAGTCACATTGGCCGTATCCGATGCTCTTTTAATTTTAGAAGCAGCAAAAAAAGTAACGTTCTAACCTAAACGAAAGGAGGCCCTATAAGAAAAACGGTTGATTCAAAAATCTAGGCCCAACTCACAACTACCAATAATTTTAACGAAAATTATAAGCACCGGAGCCTGACCGGACAACAGGCGCGGGCCTTTCCTTAAACAATTTTCAGAAAGCAATATCATGATAAAGCGCAAGAAGGAAATCAAGGTAAGTAAGCGGTTCGCCGATGAAGATTCGGAGAAGCATGATCTCGTCGAGGAAATCATAACTCAGCAGGGCATTATCGATGAAAAGGAAGCAGAGATTGACAAGCTCAAGGAACCTCTTAAACTGGCCAAGGATGCTCTCGAAGTAGCCCTGGACAAACTCACGGCCGGAAAGCAATCCGTTGTTGTCGGATATGAAATGATAGACCACGAAAACAACCGGGCTGAGACTTTCGACGACCAGGGCAAATCGAGAGGGTTCCGGGACATTACCGAAGAGGACCAGAATCCACAGGCGTTCGATGAGGAAGTGAAGTAGCGAACCCCAACCAAGCGGTTTAACTCGGCCAAGCCGGTTAACCGCATCGTTGGAATTAAGCTTTGTAAATGAAATTATGAAATCCCCAAAGGTTTTTTTCGTCCAGTTCTTGGTCTTTTCTCTCGGGGAACCAATTTGTATAATTTTTCTTAGGGCTCCACTCAAATTCTTTACTCACGAACGATCCGAGATATGGCTTTGCGATCTTCAAAACATATTCGTGCGGTAAATCTTCGGGGCGACAAACTCCTTCATCCGGATTCTCAATAGCCCACATTATTCCAGCGACCAGTCCGATAGCGACTTGAATGCTCGTGCAGTTTTGAAGAGGAACAAGTTTCTTCGCGTCTTCGATATTTAAAATAGATCCTGTCCACCAAACATGGTCGTCATCATATCCGCCAATCATCACCCCGAGAGCATCGCATCCGCTGACTATTTCGTTGTCGTAAATCACCCGTTGGCGTGGCAATGGCCGGTAATCATTCGCCCGGACTTCCTGCATGCTGGCAACTGCAGCGTCCGTCGGCTGATAGCAATAGTATACCGTGGGCCTATATTTTTCATCCTTCGAAGTGAGAAATTTGCTTATCGAATATGCTTCACCATGCCGGATGTTATGCCCCATGATTTGATAACCAGCGTGATTTGAACTTATCATCGCAGCCCGAAATCCAGTCTTTCCGTTTTTACTCTCAAGTTCCTTTTCAGTGATCGGAGGATCAATCTTTGGGTCTGCTGGAACAAATCCTCGCACTTTCGTATCCATTCCCATTTGAGACAAGAATATTTGATTCTTAGGCCCCTTGGAGGGTATGTTTGCATGATCTGGCAGTTTGGTTTCATGAGATCCCCAGCCAACCTCCACCGGGCTCGTAGCCTCTTCCATAAGGCCAAGAACAGACCACGAGTTGACGAATTCTCCCGGCTCCCTCGGAGTGTTTGAAAGCTGAGTATCCCGTTCCGTATCTATGACAACCTTTATTCCTAAGCGCCTGGCGATTGAAGCGAAGTCGTCACCGAACCGATCGGTATTCAGTTTCTTGCTTTTCGCAAGATCAAGAATACCCTGTTTCATGAAATCAGAAATGAGTCCAGGATTTGCCCCACGATCGAGCACCGCTGTAGTGCCTGAGTTATCTTTCCATGATCGTAAAAGCTGGTCAATTTCCTGTTGTCGGGCATACAGAGATTTATCGTAGGGGGACCGCTTATCGAATCCATCGGTATAGTCCCATTCCTCGACTGAGGTATTCACGTAAAGTACTTTGTGGTCCCGGCACCATTGAAGGAGCGAGAGACATGAAATATCATAAGCAAGATCGATGAGGAGATCCCCTTCGCTCAAATATTTTTCCATCGTCTCTTCGAAGTTTTCTTTTACTATTCGAAGTTGAACGAATTTGATTCCCTGTTCGATCCAATTCGCGGCAACATCGGTTTTATCTAGAAGGTCGATAATCGTGATTTGTGAATAGTCAACAACATTCAGATGTTTAAGAAGGATCGGCAAGGTGCATTCCGCAACGCTTCCCAACCCAAAGAATACGATATTACCATAGAAATCGACGGTGCGCCGAGCGAGAGCCGCTTCCTCAGCGGGGAGCTGTGGCTCTTCCTCTCCTATTTGTCCGTTCGGGACCATCTTCACTTCTTCATCGGATAGATTCGGAGGTTCGCCAAAACGGAACCCGGCTTTTTTTATACCATCGACGTCGTAGAGCTTGGAAAGGAGCTTCTCGATTTCATCAGGTGTTTTTTTTGTCTTCTTAAAACGCTCGAATCGGGAACTATATTCTTCGTCGAGCGCCGCCTGAATTGATTCGTCGGAGAATCCAGCCCTTCGGAAGCGTTCAGCGTCGAATCTCATTGTGGAACCTCTGAATAGGGAGACTGTTGACTATTTTCAACCACATCACCCGCAGTGGTAACGGGCGCAATTTTTTGAACATTGTTTATTGTCTTTCGAGCTGCTTTTCCTATTGCACTTTCAACTCTATTGAACTTTGTTCCTGTGAGAACCTTGGCTATCAATCGATTAATATAGCCCTGCGTCCCCGCCGCCGCCGCCGTTGCCCAAACAGCGGGGTTGACGAATCCAGCCCAGGCAGCAATTGGGGATCCGCCATAAAATATTTTTTCAATTCCCGCAGCAATGGTTCCGCTCTTGTTTGTTGGATCTGCAAATGGTAGTTTATCGGTTCTTGCTCGCTGCATTCCAGTCATAAGGTCTTTCAATCGATCAGTTCGTTCTTTTCCCACTACCGCCTCAAGATTATTTGCTCCGTACTTATCGACTTCGCGTTGTAATTTACTCAAACTAACAAAAGTTGAATTTTCAATCTTTGACTTATCAAATATTTTAGTCATGAGGCCCGCGCGGATAGTTTCGTTTAATTCTTCCGGGTTCAACTTCATTATGACTTGAAGTTCGTCTGCCTTTTTAGGATCAAGAATACTATTCAGTGCGCTTTGAGCATTTGCATAGCCCTTTTGTCCCTCTGCTTTATTAAATCCTACTGCCTTCTTTTCAAAATCTCGAATCGGCTTTGTATCCGCATAAAACGAATTGACCTTTTTCAAGGTCTCCAAAAGATTATCCCTATCAACCTTATAAAATGCTCCATAGCTTGCAAGAAAATCTTCTTCTTTTTGTTTCGCGGCATCGTACACATTTTTAAGAGCTATTTTATCCGGCCCCTCAGCATCGGCATAGGCTTTCCCGAGATTGGTTTTTTCATTTCTGAAAATCTGGTATCGCTTATCTTGCGGAACGGATTCGATATTACTCATACTTACATCAAAGTCCCGAATGGTTTTTTCTGCTCCCGAGGTCAAGCCAGTGGGAACATTTTTCCCTTCATATCCGAAAATAGGGGCTTTTTCGTTTGCCGCGCGACGGACTGCTTTTGAAATATCTTTACCCTTCAACATTCCAATGTTTATTCCAAGCGAACCTTCTCCGATAATACCCTGGTAGGTTTCCGAATTTGCCTTGTCGAGTTTTGAAAGGTTATTTATCAACCCTTCCGCTACTCTCCCGGCAATTTCTTCTTGTGAAAGGTCCGTTCCTTTCAATGCATCTATTTCGTCCATTACTGCCTGTTTAACTTTACCTTTATGGGTTTCGTATATCCCTCGACTCATTGGGGTGCTGGCAAGGGTTCGCTCTGCGACTCCGGGAATTCCTTCGGGAAGTTGACTACCCACAGAAGCGGCTTGCTGTTCTTTGGTAAGCTGGATACCAGCCCTATCTGCGGCGGCATTTACAACTGCTTTTTCAGCAGTAATCTTTCCTTCTCCGCTAATGGCTCCAAGAAACTTTTTTATTGCTCCTTTAACGGCCCCTGCGCCCATCGATGCAATAATTGTAGGATCGGAAATTATGTCCGTAAGCATTGAAAACCCCGAGACGTTTCCTTCCAACCCTTTATATTTTAATTCAGCATCGGCTCGTTGTTCGGGTGTAAGCTTCATATCTTGCGCTTGCTGTTTTAGCGATTCAATTTCCGGCTTTTTTTCTTCCGCGTATGAATCTGAGAGATGATTAAAAATTCCGGTATGAGGATTTGCCACATCTCCTTCTCCGGCTATCGCCCCTATTTTTCTTTTGGGATATGAAAGCAAGTCGGCACCTTGCCCTAAAAACTTTTTAATTCCACCAACCTCTGGATGGGCGACTTCGGTTGGAAATATTTCATGGGATAAATCTGTTGCCGCTTGATCGGCAGTTGAGGCCTGCTCGGGAGTTGCCACAATAGGATCTTTGTCCCACGGATTTCCTCCGCTTTGAGCTGGGCCTTGCGCAGAAACAATCGGATCGTTATCCCAAGGGTTTGCCATTATGGTTTTGTCCTTAGATTGCCTTGCGGATCATAATATTGAGAGCCGGAAGGAATTTTTGAATAGCTTGCAGCATCGATGACATTAGGAATGGACGCTTCTCTCCCGCTATTAGTCAGTTCGGGAGAATCAAAGCCAACCCCGGCTCCACTCCCAGAGTAATCCATATTTCGAGTCTTCTCGGCAAGCTCTCCCTCTCTTTTGATGAACGCCTTAATGTTTCTCAAATTCAATTCCGTAGTTCCTGCCGAAGAAAGTCCAAAATATGCAAGCGCCTTTGAAATGTTTTCGTTAGCAGTTCCTTGTTTGAATTCTCGTTGAAGCTCAATACCAACCTGTCCGGTCGGACTCACAAGGCGGGCGGCATTCAGCGCGAGTTCCGAAGCGAACTGAGGAGTGATCGATTTCATATCCTTGATCTTTTCGGTCTTTGGATCAATTACATGATTGATAAGGACCATAGCGCTATTTGCAGTCGTTACTTTTGTATCTTGCAGCATAGCAGTATGTCTTGTCGCGGCCCCCTCGGCTCCTCTGGCAAGGTTAAATTGTTTCGGATTAAACCCCCCTGCAAAGCTTCCATCATCATTATACTTGGTCGGATTTAATTCCTGAGCAGCAGCATAAACGGCAAAACGGACTTCACGAGCATTTCCTTTACTGGACATCCCTCCGCCGACCATGCGCATCGCTTCCGAATCGCTCATTAAACCTTTTGAAAACAACTCCAAAGTAGGGCGAACTGTCGGATTTGAAAGAAGGTCATCCTTTATTTTATTAATCGTCTCGCTCGTCATTTGTTCACCGGTTTTTTTTGAGTTGGCAATTCGTTCCTTACTAGCACGATCAAGTCCCCCCTCTTTTTCCTTGGAAGTGATCTCCGCGTTAACCCTTGCCATTTCCCCGGTATTAATCAAACCGCGCTCAGTGAGTCTATCCTTATGTTCTGTGTCGCTGCTCATTAATTTATTTTTTTGTGAGATCAGATCGTTTAAAACTTTTGAATCTGGTTTTGCTCTCGCTAATTGAGCATTTATTTCAGAGACTATTATTCTTCCAGTAGCCTTGTGGTCCTCGTGTAGTGAGGCAATCCAAGAAGGATCGTTTGCGGAAGCGTTTTGAGGCTCTGTAGAGACAGGCAAAGGCGTTGGGGTACTTTGGGTAGGCTGAGGAGTCGATTCCCTGCCTGTAGGAACCCCAGAGAACGCAGAAGGAGAATTGACCATATTGGCAATAGCTGGATCCATTCTTGAAGTGTTCATCGGGGTCGTAACCGTATCAACTGCCTTTTGAACCGGTGGAGCTACGGGAGATTCCTTCGGAGCGCTTCCGCCGGCGGCAACGGCAGAAAATAGCGATTCTTGGGGTTGAAAGGATTTAGGAACCTGAGTGATTCCTTGCGGGGCCGATTGAGCAGGTTGCCCGACTGCGCTTTGAGCCTGAGAAACCGCCGAAGTATCAGTTTCGATCTTATCCGTAGCCGCCTTTATCGCCTGCATGCTTATGCTTGGATCTGCGTTTAAATCGGGAAGAGGTACACCAACCTTTGATGCTCCCGAATAGCTCCATAATGCAAGCGGAGCCAGTTTGGTCGCAACAGTCTTATCGTAATTCTCGTCATCAGGTTCCCCCGGCTGGATCTGCTTCAAAAGCTTGGCATAGTCTTCATCCGAAATATTATCGCGCTTTTTTATGTCTGAAATGGTATCAATGGCCTGTGCGTAAAGACGGTCGTTATGACCCTGCCGCTTTTTACTCTCAAGATAGCCTTGTGTTGCCTGAGATGCAATATCGCTTATTTGAACAATAGCTTTGGACCATGAAGTATCCGGTTGTACCGTGGCGACTTGTTGTTGAACTGGCATGTTATTTGCCTCCTGACCACATATCGAGAAAGTTTTTTCTTCGAGCGGGAACTTGATTGATCCAATCTTTTAAACCTGAAATTTCCGTTTGGTCAATTTCGGTCTTTTTCAGCTTCATTTCTGCGCCCCATTGCTGGTTAGTAATAGCATTCGCGGCTTTAGCATTCGCAGCATTTTGCTCGTTGGCGGAACTGGTAGCGGAGGAGCCTAAAATTCCACTAAGCAATGCTCCTCCCGCACTTATTAATGCGGCTCCTATCAAAGGAGCAATGCATCTTGGATTTCCCATTTCCATCTTTTCGTAATTAATTCCCATTTTTGTCCCACTCCCTTATTTTGTCGCATCCTTGCTTGTGGACCGATTCAGCTTCTGCCTTTGAAGCAACTCCCTTATAGAACAGTTCGTAAACCCGTTCGGAATTGCAGACGAGGGGCCGCATTGCATATATCTTGCACTTACTTCCAAGGAGCATCGAGCACGAACCATCCGACTGAATAGGATACGGAAACTCTTTATATTCTTGAATGAGCCTATCCTCGGTTTTTTGTAAAAGAGCCGTTGCGATGATTCTGCCGACTACTCGACAACATGACCCGCAGCAATTGCATTCAAACATTATTACCCCTTAACTCTTCGTAAAAACGCCCGTCAACCCGTCTTGTTTCCAGCCCTTTTTCATCATTAGGTCATTCAGACTTCCCGTATTGCTATCTCCATTTCCTGCGGCAGCGGTATAGTAAGCCTTTTTTCCATCCTCGGAAATTAAAACATTCTTTCCATCCGCTACTTGTAAAACAGTATAGTTTCCCTTTGGGATAGTTCTTGAAGTCGTTTCAATACCAAAGTTTGACCCGAGCGTGATCTTCTGACCATCCGAAAGAAATGTCTGTTGCCCGTCCCCTGTCCACACTCCGCCAGCCTGTGCAAACATCGATGGAGATGATGCACGAGTATTTGTTTCGTCAAAAGTCAGATCCGCTCCGAAGGCGCTTCCAGTATCTACCTCGACATTTCCGTCTTTGTCCTCCGTAAATTTGGTATTAGGAGGAAGCGATTTGACGACGGCTTTGAATTGCGCTTTTTCACTATCCGAAAGCCCGGTTGCCGAATCAATCTGATAAAGGCTTTCGTCAATAGGATTTGTCAGGCGACCATCCTGAGCAGCCTTCAATTCAGAAGCGGCAAATTGCTGAAATTGCGAAGAAGAGGTGTCAGGCTTTGTTCCAAATTCAGCTTCATACCATTTCGCAGCTTCGGCGACGACCTGCGGATCGGTCGCTTTAGCATCCAAATGAGCCTGTGCATAAGTCGCAAATTTCTTCGATGCATCCCAATAGGCCGTTGATTCCGCTGATGCTTCTTGAGTCTTCGCTACCCTATCTTGAATGGAAAGGGTTCCCTGAGTTTGTGCAATTTGATTCAAAACGCTCATGCGCGCAGTCTCGGCAGCCGCCGTCACCTGAGTTTGATTTAACTCCATGGAGCCCGCGACATGCTGGCCGGTAGCAGAATTGGTATAGCCGTAAAGCTCTTTCACTTTGTTTTGCTGATCTGCGGTCATGTTCGCAATGTTTGCATACGCTTCATCGGTCTGAGCTTTAACCGTGGTCGATTTCAATCCCAAATCTTCCTGAGCAGCTTCGAGGCTTCCCAGAACATGCTTTCCAGTAGCTTCATCGGTATAGCCTTTTAATTGAGCCTCCTGTAAACTCATTCCTTGAGCTTGGATATCAGAAGCCTTATTTTGTATTTCAAGAGATCCCGCTATGTGCTTCCCGTTCTTATCGTACCCGTAAAGCGCATCGCCTTCACGCTGGTCCGCCGCATTCATTGAAGTGCGCTTATCTGCCCATTCTGCTTTCTGCTCTTCCAAAGTATCCCCGTTTAATTTCAATTGGCTCTTGGCTATAGCAAGATTTCCCTCAGCGGTATTCCTGCTAATGTCGATTGTTTGTTGCTGTAAGGAAGTCTGAGAAGCCGCCTTCATACTCACATATTGATCCGGAGTAATGGCACCGGGGTACTGAGCGTTGATCTGATCAAACATTGCCCCGGTATTAACCATGTTCGCGATGGCGTTATATTTATCAATGCCGAGAGAGGCTTCCGTCTTTTGGTTGGTGAGCGTAGCCGATTTCACGCTTGCCGAATTCAGGGCATTCGTATAGTCCTGCGTAGTCTTCATTTGAGATATATCCAGCGTTTCCCCGGTCATTTGCTTATAAATGTTTGCCGCAACATCGAAACTTCCGGCATTCACCGCATTCGTGTATTCCGTCTGTAAATTACTCTTGTTCGCCTGAGTCTCGGAAAGCGTCTGAGCCCTTTCATTTATTGCAAGATTTCCCAGAGTAGATTTTTCGGAAAGATTCTCCGCTCGCCTATTGATGTCGAGGTTCGCGAGATTGGAATAAGCGGAAAGCCCCGCAGTTTTCGTAGCCTCTTTACCCTGAGCGATCCCAAGCGCTGTGTCTGTCTGGTTCTTCAAAATTGTTTCCTCGGCTCCTTGTTGCGCGCGAACAGCGGAGCCCTGCCCGACATTTGGAGCAAAGGAGCCCCCTGTCTGCGCCCTGATATTCTGAGCAGATCGAGCCATAGCCTCTTGTGCTGCTGTCTCGTATGGTCTATATGCATCTCCGGTTAATTGGTCTTTGACGACCTTTTGCGCCGAAGTGTCCAACTCTCCTCCGACAGGAACACCCGAATAAAGCGATCCCGTGTTCATCGATGACGTAAGCGCCGAAGAGTTATCGACTCCATCTACTGCCGGATCGTATCCCGGATCTCCTGGTTTCTTTGCCATGATATTTTATTCCTCAAAAGAAAGGAAAGACGTTAATTGCCGCTCCGGATGCTGCAAAATTGATCGCAATGAAATTGCCAAAGATTGGATACTCTCCATAAGGATCAATCGCCGGAATCCATTGCTTATCCCATCCGCCATTTAGATAATATATCTCAAGGAAGGTACCCGCCGCTTGCCCAGCAGCCAAACCTCTTACAAATATTTCTCGAAAAGGTATTTTGGGGCAAAAGGCTACTCCCATCGTATTGGGGTTAAGTCCGAGAGTATACGAAAATTTGCTATCCGGGTCAAGAAATGGATCTGCGGCAATGCATGGCCCAAAGGCAGGGCGAGACATGCGCGTGTTTCGTTCAATTTCCTTCATCCCTGATGAAAATTCCTCCATGGAAAATGGAACCGAACTTACTCTTAGATTTGTAGGCGCTGTCATATTTTCTCCTTGAAAAAGTTATTTACGTTTTCACATTTTAGCATATGCGTATCCGAGACCGCCAAGCAGCAAGGAAATTCCTATTACACTTCCGCCGCCTGCTGGGATTGATCCACTTCCAAGTCCTATTGAAGCCTCCAGCGTATCAATAGACGTAGCGGTCGCCCCGTTAGCGGTGATCTCAATTTCGTATTTTCCTTTTGGGGTGCTTGCTTTAGATATAATATTATTCCCGGCGTTAGAAAAACTATCCGGGAGCCCCGTAATCCAATCGTTTGTAACCGCGACCGCGACCGAATCGGTATAGTCCCCGACATCCCCGTGCGCGATGATAATAATCTCAAGGCTACATGTCGCAACCGGATTAATAATGAGCGTATTCCCGCTTATCGAATACCCCGCAGGAAGCCCGTCCGTGTATCCAAAGCAGTAACAACATAATGATAATGTCAATAAGATAATTTTTATCACGGGAGTTTTTGCCTCCACTTAAATGAGTAAGAATTTATTGTCGCGCCTGTCGGAGTGATAACGCAAGTGTCCGGTATGTTATTCGCATTTTTTGTCCAGGGGTTTTTAGAGAGGGTGAAAGTGGGGAGTGACGCTGTGGGGATATATCCGGTATTAAGCAAATGCGCGCAGAAGCGAGATCCGGTATCTGTACTATTAGGGTGCACACCATCATCAGAATATAGCGGGTTTAATGTATCGCTCGTGCCACTTTTTAATAATTGCGAATATGCTTCGATGTAATACAAATGCTCCGCAACGCACGAATCCTTTAGGCGCTTATTAAACAATTGTATGCAATTTTGCCTTCGCACAGTGGCTCCGTTTGCAATTGTGCATTCAAGCAAGTATATGCTATCGATACCAAACGTTTTTACTTTCGATATAATACTAACCCATTTTTGCATATACGTAGTGTACGCCGTCTCAAACGCCGCTGAATCCGCTACATAAAAGAGTTCGTTGAATCCAATCCACATGAAAAATCTCGTTGGCATGTACGCAGATAGGCAACTGTCAACACGAGGCTCAACATCTGAAATAGTAGTTCCTCCTATGGTTTTATTTATTACTGATCTGTGCGCGTATTGCTGCTCATAATATGTAGGTGGGGACGAGGTAGCACTCATATTTGTCAACATGGAGTGGCCCATAAAAAGATCGTCATATCCGACTACCGTCAGAGAATCATAACAGGAGTCAAGAGGCGCCCCGCCATACCAAATTATTGATTTAATAATCGTCTGTGCTGACAACGCGGATGGGGTTCCGCTGATATAGCCCGTTGACGAGCTTCCGGAAAGTCCAGTCGGAAACGTACCTACAAAAGTCACGGAATCCTTATTGCCAATATAAAAAAGAGTGTCAACCATCGCCCGGCCTAATGTGTCCGCCAATTTTTGCGGATAAACAGGCATTGACCCGTTAATAATGGTTCCTGATGTTAGAGTAAATCCGTGAGAAAAAACAATCTGCCTATTAAAGTCAACAAAATTCCCCGCTGTTACGTTCATAGTAATTGTCTGGGCTCTACTAATTATACTCCCCGTTATTTTAATCGTATCGGATGATACGGTTCCCGTTTTGGTAAGCACCAACCCTCCGACACCGGACGTAGTAATTGCAGGCAAAGTAACTTTTTTTCCTGTACCCCCAAAACCGAATTGTATGTTTCCGCTTACCGAAAACGTATCATTTGTTCCCAATGTAGTTAAATCCCCGTTGGCGTTGCGAAGTATAGTTAAATTTTTACTTGATGCCACAGTTATCTTGCAATCATTTCCCAAAATTAGGGGGACAGAAGTCCCGTTATATATTTCGCAACTTGACGGGAATGTTATTTTTGCATTATTAGCTCCGACCAATTGTTTATAATCGGACCCTCTATCAGATTTAATAACGCAGGAGCCATTAATGGTAACTATACATTGATACGGACTAAAAGCGCCAGACCCAGACGCTACATAGATTGAGTCATTAGCACCATTAAAAGTCATCCCGTTTCCAGGATTTAACGTCCCCGTCCCGGAAACGCTCACCCCCCCGGAATTTAATGTAATGGTATACCCTGCAAACGTAATATTTCCCGAATACCCGGATGTAGTAATAAGCTTTCCGCAAATGAGGTTCCCCGTGGCGGTCATTGCGGCACTACCAGAATTAGCAATCAGAGTATCCGTTGACCCTATGCTTCCGAGCCCCCATGATGCCGCATCATTGGGCGCACCGCTTGTATATGTTCCCTGCGTTGCGTATGCGCTTATCGCCGCAAACAAAATTAAAAATCCCAATATTTTTTTCATATCTCTCCTTTTAATAATTTGCAATTTGCATTGTTGATAGGACCTGCCCGCACAACGAGCAGATCCCATAAGTAAATAATACTCCGACTATTATTATGATGGTGTTTTCAACACGGTCTCCCCATGGTAAAATCAAGGTTGATTCTGAAAACCTTTTCGATTACCCAAACGAGAATGTTTCCGAGAAGCTTTTTCATTTTATCATTTCTTTAAAAGTAACGTTGCCACAACTCCGGCAACAAACGACAGTGCCCCGATCTTCCAAGCAGGAATCGTCGGGGGCTTAGAAACAAACACCTTCGTCGTATCGGTCCGAAATTCAATTTTAATCGAATCGACCGGAGGAAGATAGGTAATCAGCCCCTTAAAATCCAGTGGCCGCTTTGCCGGAAATCCCTTTGAAGACATATCGGCTTTCACGTAAGCCCCGCGATTGTAATGCTGATCAATGGAATAATTCACCGTCGAATCGACTTTGATTACCGGAGCTATGGTATCCGCGGTCTTTATGGTATCGTGGACAATCACTTTTTTAATCACCGGGACCGACAAAGCCGTCTTAATCGTATCGTGGGTGACGACCGTATCGCGCACCGTGGTTTTTCCGGTGACTACCTGCTCTCGACTCCCACCACGCGGCCAAAAGACGATCGAAACGATCAGCACCACGAAAAACCAGGTCCAGCCACTTTTAAGCAGAGGGTGTATTTGCATTGGCGCCATCCTTTTTTTCTACAAAGAATCCCTGAGCGACTTTTCCGGCAAGAATAGTGCCGATAAGCCAAACCGATTGAACCGGAAAATCGATTATCCCGGCAACTGGAGTATGCAGCCTAATGGCATTAAACACCATTGCAAAATTGGCCAATATGAATGTGAAAAGGATCGTCGCTACTACCGAAATCTGAATGAGTCTCATGCTCGAAAGTTGTCCGTCCCCGTCTTTAAAAAACTGCATCATGATTATCCTCCTATGCATTAAAGAAAATTATTCCCGCTCCGGTCACGCCGGCGCAATCGATATGGCACCAATTAACTTTGTCCTCGATCCGGGTGATATATTGAAGATCGTCATCCAAGTATAGACTCCTTACCTGTCCCCTGAATTGCTCGGCAGTCATCCCCTGAATATCAAAGTCGCAGGCCCTACCAAATCGATGTTGTGAGAGAACCGCTCCGGTACCCGGATCGTTTCTAAATCCGCGCTGTTGAAACTGTCCGCCCGTATGGTAATTATTGATCGTGATAGGAACACCAAATTTGTCGCGCAGACGATCCATGGTCCAAAGAATTCGGGCATCCATAAGCAAATGCATCCCCGCGTCTCCGTATTGATTGTAGAGGTCCGGAGGAAGGAATTCTTCGACTCGGAAATGAACAGGTTTGTAGAATTTCATGAGTTACCCCTTATGAAAAGGTATGATCAAATTCAAAAGAACTCCGAGCACCATTATCAAAACGCTGGTCATGGTCACGGTAGAGTTTCTCTTAATGGCATTCACGGCGTTCCATAGTTCTTTTACATTGTCTTTAACATTTTCCGTATCCTTGCATACTCCTGTGTGGTCAAAACATTGATTCATGGTCCTATCCGATCTATTTTAAGGGGCGCTCAACATTCCGCTTGCATCAACTATTACGTTTCTTGTCCCGATTCCGGCAAGTGAGGAAATTTTAATATTTCCATCTTCTGAGATAGTTACAATATTTGAGTTGTTAACAAAAATTTTAAATATTCCTAAATCAACTCTCAATCCGCACGTTGATTCATTCCCTTCCGAATCCGGCCACATAATTCCATTTAAAGAATCCATTAGAATATATCCGTTTTTTATGTCTAATAACGCCCCCGCCGAATCATCTCCTCCGCCAATTTTAACAAACCCATTTTTATTAATAACGGCTCTATTCTTCCACTGAATTCCGTCCTTGTACTGAATTGAAGCGTTTCCGAGATCGTCTTCAATAATTTGGTAATATTTACCAAATGGAACAACATTTCCAATATCGATCTTTTTGTTGATTTTTGATTGCAGCCCAGTCACGCTATCATTAGAATCAATACTAAATTTCTTTCCGTTTAGTTCAACTTGACCGCTCCCGGTAATCTGCCCTTGGAGCTTGCCAATATCCTTGAGCGCCTTTTCGAGCTTTTCGGAAAGGGATTTTACCTTCTTTTCAAGTTCTGTGTAGTTCATGGTGCTCATGGAAATGCTGGAACCTCCGGTGAGGCATCGGCCTGCACTACATAGGTTGTAGATCCAGTCAATGCAGAAGAGGCGCTCATGAATTCTTCTTTTGGCATTTCCTGAATATTGTCAATGAGAGCTTCTACTCCGAAAAATTCAATGGCTCCAGTGGACGGCACTACTTTTGAAATAAGCATGTCGAAGAAGCTGCCCGGTATTCCATCGCCTTTGATCGTGATAAGAACAAAGTGTCGAAAAGTATTATCCGCCGCCATACCACTTTGCCGGACCTGCGAGTAAGTACATGGCGCGACAAGGCGAGTCCCATCTGCGTAAATATTCACCGTAAGCCCGGCAGTGTCCTGAAAATATAGATATAGCAGGATTTTCTTAAGGTCAGCTGTAGCGCAGCGCAATGTCCCCGCGTACCAGTACCGGGTCCGGTACTTCATCGAATAGGCAAGCGCCCCTTCTGTTAAAAAGGTATCCTGGAATTTAGAAGGGTCACAGTACCGAACTAGTCGGTAAATCTTATTCCCGGCCGAATTAGTTTTATGGCTGAATGCGTAAGCCCGGATATTATCGACAGGAACTAGCATACGAGGCTCATAGATCGTATAAGCGGTAGAGACTGGCACATACTGAGGGAACGTATCTTGAAAGGCTCCAATGCTCTCGGAGTCGTCCCCAAAGCGAAATCCGAAAACCTTATTCACGGCAATGTTGTCTTCCGTGTCCCTTGAATCCCCGAAGAATATCCGCCAGGTATTATCCCAGAAGGCGGCGGTCACTTTGTTTCTCGTATACCAATCCGTCGGAAGACCGGTTGAAAGCATGAGTACGCCGACTTTTCTCGGCCATAGCTCAGCAATGGAGAATCGGGTAAGCAATTCGATTTGTCCGCTCGAAGTGATATATGCCGGTCCGGATTCGGATTGAAATAGGATGACTTGCCCGCCAAGTTGAGGAATGTCCGCTTCGCATATCGTTTGAGGGCAGGCGCAGCCTATTGTCGAAGAAATCTTTCTCGGAATGTTGTTAAAATCCCCGTTATCGAGGACGAAAACCTTGCGCTCTTTGAAAAGATAGAGATTTCCCGATAGTACCGCGCAGCCGGAATCTTTCTGGTTGTCGTAAGGGTCACAGGTTATATAAAGCTCTTTCGGCTTGAACATCGAAGCAAATTTTTGAGGAACAGCAGTATTGAGCGGTAATTCAGAGCAGAACCAGTATCCGGGATTCAAAGGATTTCCACCAATGACGAGACGACTTCCGATATAGGCGATAAAGCGGCCTTGAGGCGGAATGTCGTATCCCGTAGTATCGAGAAAGTTTTCTTCTCCGGTCAGCGCAGCATCGGTAGTGATATCGTGGTAAATGGTGTAAACCGAAAACCCTACTGCAGTTAATGAAATATCTACCAAAAAGTGGTGCGAAAGCCCCGCTGCCACTGTACCGCTCGAATCTCCCAACGTTCGCCATATTCTCATGTGCGTGGCGCCTTGGGCGACCGCGGAAGCGTAATTTTGAGGCATAGGGATAAGCAGAGTTCCAGTATCCGTAGAACAAAGCATTTTCACTATTTGCCGCTGCGATAAATCTTCCATCGATTCATTAATTGGCTCTTCAAAAATTGAGGTATCCAAACCGATGAAGGTAGTACGCTTTATAAAGGTTGTGGCAACGGAAGAATAGTAATTTTTAAGGATTCCGCCGAGTTCCTGAATCCAAGTTGCCCCGTTGATAGAAGAGTAAATAGTCTTAACTGCAAGGGTAGTATACCCGCAAATAACCCAAATTTTATTATTATAAACAACCGAACTGTGACCAGCCAATGCAACAGGCATTGCATTAGTTCCTTGTTCGGTCCAGGCAATCCCATTGTAAGATGAATAAACCTTCCGAACAGAAGCAATGCTATCTTCTCCGCATATCATCCACATTTGCCCACTAAATACAACGGAAGAATGCGCATACGTTACGGCGGGAAGAGTATCACTTCCCTTTTCAGTCCAAACTATTCCATCAGGTGAAGAATAAACTTTTTTAATATTTGGATATCCGCCAATAATCCACATTAGCCCAGCAAAAGAAAGAACTGTATGTCTTGCCGAAATAAAGCCCGGCAAAACGTTTGTTCCTTTTTCGGTCCAGTTGAGACCATCGGGGGAACAGTATACCTTTAAGGATGGCTGTCCCTCCGACGTAACTCCACCTATTACCCATATCTTTAAAACAGAATCGGCAGGATCTTTAAAAACAACAGAGGAATGCCATTCAAGTAGAATTGGAAAATCATTTACGGAGGTCGCCCATGTTGCCCCGTCCGATGAATAATAAACTTTTTTTTGTAATCCCCCATTGTCTCCACAAATGGCCCACATTTTGTCTTGAAAAACAACGGAAGTATGAAAAGCTAAATTGTCGGGAAGCTCTCCTGTTTTTGTCCAAAAGACTCCATCTTTAGAGGAGTAAACATCTCTCGATAGTTCAGCCGGAGAGGTGTTTTTAAATCCTCCTATTACCCACATTTTGTTGTCAAAAACAAGGGATGTGTGATATTGTAGTGGAATTTTAAAATTAGATAGCTCTGAATCCCCCGTTTGAATAGTTTCAAGCGATGGAATGGCATCAATACCCATCGACCTAACCGCCCAGGCGCTACCTACATACTCAATGATTAAATTCTTAGTCCGATACGCCGAGGTATGATTCGTCGTCATAGCATAATCGAAAACGAGATACAAAGCATTGAAAAGTTTAATCCCCCCAAAGAACACAAGATCCTCGGAGAACAAGCCATATTCTAGCCGAGTCCGAGTCCCGTCCGTGACGTTCCACACTTCAATGAAATATTCCGCTTTATAAGAAGCATGATCCGTTCGGGATATAGTAATAATGAAATCCTTCCCCCCCGCCGCCAGGTGCCAACCATGGGGCCGAATGAAGGAAGAATTCGAGGAATAACCAAGCGCCTGCGTGTCGGCAAGCTTTTCATTCATCCCGTAACGAGGCAAACCTGTCGGACCGGGAAAGGAGTTCTCGACAAGCTGCCAAACGTTCTTCGCAAGAACCTTGGCGCTGTTGAGCGTGTCCATCCCTAAAGACGGATTCTCCGGCTCCGTGGGTATGATCTTTTCAGCCATTATAAAACATACCTTGTTGGGTAAGGAACCTTGTGATTATGATGTCTGCATCCAGTTAACCCAGGCATCGGCCGAGGGTCCGGTCTCGCCTGATCTTCCGTCGGCGTGAACTCGATATTTCCAAGCTGTAGTATTGCGTCTTCATACGCATCTGCGCGCTTTTTATAATTCGTATCGGCAATCGCGGTCGCTTCACGGTAAAGTCCGGTAATGATTGCATTGAAATAAGAATCCGGTATTGGAACAAGATCCGAGGAGCCCGACATTACGGTAAACATAGCCATATACTGAAGCACGACATACCAATTTGTCAAATAGCCCGCCGTCGATGTCGAAGTAAGGAATTCCTGAGCATATTGAAAGGATAGCGCCGACTTCCCTCCGGCAGATGCGGCAGTATCCTCGATAATAAATGTTCTCCCTGATAGATCACCATTCGTTACCACGAGAAGATATCTATTATAGAAATCGTCCTTAATCGTCGATGAAGTTATCGAAACTCCCGTTGCCGACCAGCTCGAAAGGACAAATGTGTCCGGGGATTCCTTCTTATTGATTCTAAGATCAGTCTTCATTTTCCCGTTCACAAATGAAAATCCGATACCGTTTCCTTCAAAGCCAGAATAAAGCTCAAGTGCCGCCCTGAAATTGGCAGGAAGCGTAATCCAATAATGCCCATCCACCTCAAGGCCCACTTCCTTTTTTTGGTTCAATTGACAAAACCCTCTGGATTCCATATCCCGAAGTATAATATTTGTCAATGGAACCCATCCGCGCTCTCCAGTATAGTCCCGGTTCATGGCGACGCTTTTTTCAATGTAGGCAGCAACGAAATCGTTGAGCTTCATAATTTACTTGCAATCCTTTTCAGTCAGTTGCACCCATTCGATACTTTTTGAATGGATCAGTTTATTGTTTTCGTCCTTACCAATTTCTTGTAGTCTCCTCTCGGGCTTCATCGGATAGATCGTAATCCACTCATTTGCTCCATGGCGATTCAAAAACATACAGGTAACCGATTTTGTTCCAAGAAGGGCATACCGTACCTGTTTTATCTTGCTGACCTTTCCCTCTTCGTTATATTCGATTTTTGCAGTAGTAGCGACGCAATGGCCGGCAAACTCTTCGGTCATGTCGTAAGTATTGTATTCTCCGTAGTCGTCTTTGACCTTCACTGCCTTTGCCACGTTTGGCGGAGTTGCAAAATCAGGCAAAGGATACGCTGGAATTGCAGAGTCCACCAACGCAATCTTGAAATTCATTTCATCTTTAGACACTTGCTACCTCCTGAGTTTTATTTTTATATGCATTTTCCATTCGGTCTATTTCTGCTTGTAAACTTTTTACTGAGTCAAATTTTTCAATAGCTGCTTCCGCTCCGTCGATAATCCGAGTGAGAATTTCTTCTTGGTTCAATTCTTTTTCGATACCTTGAAATGGCTTATCGTCGCCTATATATTGAAGCTGTTCGTATTGTGTTGCAAAATTAAAAACACTTCCGTAAATCAAGGTTCTGCCTTCGTAATAAAGGCAAAAATGTTCATCCATTCGGAATTCGTAATAACCCTTGGGCTCCCGTCCCGTTGCCTTTTTGAATTCGGCAAAGTTGGCAAGCCTTAAATTGCGAAGTATCTTTCTATCGAGTACTCCACGGTCTTTGTAGCCCTGGTGCTCGATTTCAAAGTCAAGTCCACGAACTTCGAGATCTGCATCAATGCATGCCTTTTCAACGGATTCATGCAATCCCGATACTCCTTCATTTTGAAATAAAATCCTCTTATTAAAACTTTTCGGATAAAACTTTGGGAAAATACGGATTTGAGGATATTTATTCCGCCATTTATTTGCAGGAGGCGCCATATCGACATTGTTGATATTAAAACAATATGCTGCTTGCGGATCGTTTGCATGACGGATAGCTTCAATAGCGATGACGCTCTCTTTGGGAAGAATGTCGTCAGAGTCCATCCAAAGAATTAGATCTCCCGATGCCTTTAAAAGTGAAAAATTGCGCGCGGCGGCGAAGTCGTTTATCCAAACGAAATTAAATACTTTGTCAGTGTATTTTTTTGCAATTTCAATAGTCCTATCTCTTGAGCCTGTATCGACAATAATTATTTCGTCTACGTGCCCCGTAATAGATTGAAGACACGCCTCAAGAGTTTCTTCGTTATTTCCTACGATCATGCAAAGAGAAAGACTCATTTTAATAATCGGCGGGGCCGAAACCCCGCCGCCTTTCTTTATCATTTCGTTTATGCGCCTGTATTGGCGATAGGACGCATAATTACATAATTCAACACCGCTACTCCGGGATTCTGCGAGAAAGTGACTGTCAGTACCCCTGGAGTAGTCGAAACGTCATATTTCGACATATACGTGGAGGCTCCCATCAATGAACCCACACTAGCAACACTCACCACGGGGATATCGCCAATCGTTATCCCGGAAATGGTAAACACCTGAGTTGTTTGGCCCCCAATGGTGCTTACAGAATTTGATGCAACGGTAATGTGCGTCGGAGCGCTCGCAGAATTGATCCGAATACGCCACGAAGCCGCCGTGGAGCCTGTAGCAACCTTTTTATAAACCGTGCAGGCCGTCACTGCACCACTTACGATGGTAAGGACGGTATACTCGGACCCGATAGGCCAATCCCCTAGAATTGCATTCCCTACCGGAGTGACTCTCCCGTATCCGTGGAGAATCCGTTTGTCTCCGCACCCGGTGGAAGTGTTTGTCGCATTGTCGTGGAAGCTCAAATATTCAGCTCGGAAAATGTTTTTGCTTTTCCCATCGGCGGTTCGACCTTCCTCGATGAGGTTGCCGTCATTTCGATCATACGAATGGCCCGGACCCGATGCCAGGTCGAATACTTGGTCTGTTGCGGTCGTCATATTAAACCTCTCTTAAAAATGTTTACTGTTTTTAAATTCTCCCGAATTTCTCCGGTCATACACAATCCTTTTTGCTTAGTATCCGGTTCCGCTTCCAATGCCCGGCTCGTACCATGCGCCCAGCATCATCGAATAATTGCGAACGAGTGAATAATCGGTGGAAGTTGCCCGGCCATCTTTGACATACCATTCGCTTCGAACGTATCCAAGATTGGTCCGCGCCCATACTTCGCCGCCCTTATCGTTCTTTCCACCCTGGACTCCGGTTTTTATCGAGCCGTTATTCCCTTCTACCGCCGCCTGCCTAGTCACGAAAAGAATCAGGCCAATGGCACTGGAGGTTGTAAAGTCACGATGGTCTATGGCCATAGAGGGACCGAAATCGGCAACTCCGGAAATGTATCCGCTTCCGGAGTTGTATGTCGGGCGAAGCTTGTTCACGTTAGGAACGGAGAGCAAGCAAAACCCATTGTAGTTGATATATTCATCAACTCCGAAATAGGGATTGTCTTCTCCCCTTGGCATCGCATACACGAAACCTGGGTTATTGAGAAGAACTTTGATCCGATGCCATACTTCGGAATCGCACAGGCCGATGGCTTTGAATTTCTTCCCGTCGAAAGTAATGGGCCAGAACTTTTCGACATCCATTTTGTTTCGAATGACGAGAAGGTCGGCGAGCGATATGACGGCGCCGGAGTTTGTTCCGATAGTATTGATCGCGCTATTGACCGTGGAATTCCACGTTCCCGGAGTCAGCGAATACGTTGGAAATCCAGCCTGTCCGTCGAAGTACCAGCGCGGCATTAGCGGAACACCAGCGCCCGCTCCGGCATTGATACCGAGAGAAAGGTTGCAATCGGAACCGGCTTGAAGAATGGAGGGGCTTGCTCCATAGATCAGGGAATAAAGGAACTGGATTTCCATCTCTTCCGCCATCCAATCGAGAACTTCCTGTTTTTGAAGCGTCCCATTGAGACCGGTGATTGACTGCTTGATTCTCAGAAGGGCCCCTTCGTCGAGAATGGGGCATGTCGGAGCATTGATCAGATTCACGAACGCCCGCATGTTTTTGAACGACAGGGGATCCCCAGCGGGATGCTGCGCGGCGCCATAGGTCGGCAAACCCTTCATGTGTTCGCTCATGGTCATCGTGATCATGTTTGTGTCGGAAAAGTTGATTTTCTTGATGACATTGCTGCCTTCAAGAGATGGCCCCGAACCGGAATACATGTCGGTTATCGCTCCGCCTCCCGCTCCATCACGCGAAAGAGCTCCGATGATCGTCCGAGTCCGCGCTTCCATGAAAAGCTGCTTTTCAAACGAAATTCCGGTCTGCGCATCGTAATTGCTTGCAGTGTATGCCGGAACCGCATCGAATGTTCCGCTTCCGCCCACGTGGGGCCTATAATTTACAAGGCCAATGATCGAATCAAATAGCCTTTGTAGGATTGACAATCGCATAGTTTCCTCCGTTAGAAATGTTTATTCGTTACCTTTTCTTTGAGTTTCGCTTTGCTATTCCAAGGTCTCGAATCCTGCTAAGTGTCGCCAGACGTGAAGGACGGCCTTCCGCCGCCGCGATTGCCGCATCGAGATTTTTGAAATTCCCGTTGGCAACCTCATCTATCATCTGTTGTTCCGATGCCGCCATCTGCGCTTTGGCAGATACCGCGGTCGTCGATCTCTCTCCCGGATCGAGGGTCGTTACTTTCGTCGGATTTCTGAGCTTGTCTAAAAGCGATTTAACCGAATTGTTTGCAATATTTTTGTCTCGTTCTTTATCCCATCCCCTTGAAATTGCATAAAGAGAATAAAGTTCCGAGGCTGTATGCTTGTTGGCTATTTGATCAAGCGTATAGCCTTTCTTTTTTGTAAAGAAATCAAGCATTTCATTGAGGGCTTTTACCTCTTTATGTGAACCAACTATTTTTGTATGGTCCTTCTCCGAAAGTTCGATCTTCCCTTTGCTTATTTTGGCAATTTCGAGGAACTTTTCGTGAGAGGAGTTCATGAGTTTTTCTTTTTGAACTTGACGCTCTATTACTCCGCGTTCGTGTGCTACAGCAGCGGGGGTAACTTTTTTGATATAGTCATTAATAAGTTTCAACGCGCCCTCTTTATCACCCGCGAGAACTAGCTCGTCTATTTTTTCGTATTCTTTATTTGTCAAAGATGCAATTTCAGTCGCGACGTAAGCCCGGCCGGTGCGAATTTCCTCAAGTCGGGCGGAGATAACCGAGTCAGTAGAAATTTGTTTCGTATCGTTTTGTAAAGATATGTGCTTTTCTTCGAGTTCCTTGTACGCCTTATCCGTGGTTCCACCTTTTTCGAATAGAGAAACTATTTTTTCTTGAGTTTTTTCAGATAAAGCGTTAAAGGATTCTTCGTCGAGACCGGTTTCTTCGTAAAAGTCCTTGGGGTTTTTTTCTTTGACTTCTTTTTTGTCATCGACTGCCGTTTCGCTATCCTCCCCCTTTTCTTTTTTATCGGTTTCGCCTTTTTTTGCCTTTTCTTCAGCCTCTTTTTTGGCAATTTCCTTAATTTCCTCGGAAGTGAGGAAGATTTCCTTTCCGCCCTCACGAATTAGCGCGTCTATTGCAGCTTTCGACATTCCATCACGCGCAAAGGCTTTTAATGGGCGCTGTTCGGGATTTACTTTTTTGCTTCCGAGATATGTTTTTGGATTATAGGCCGATTCCGAAGCCTCACCTTTATTAGATTCGGTGGATTCTTCCAATACTCCACCCTCTGATCTTGCTGTTGAGTCATTGCCCGGGGCTCCGACGCTTTCCGCTGGCACTCCATCACCTGAACTTCCTCCGCCAGCCCCTTCGCCTTCTCCGGCGCAATGCGTTCGGTTAAAATCCCCGAAAATTCTTTGTAAATCTGACTTTTTCATACGATTCATCTTGCTACCCTTCCAAAAAAGTTACGCTGCCTCCGCCTGTTGTTCTTGCGGAGCTTGTTGCCCGATTTGAACCGGGCTATTATTTATCTGTGCCAATGTCTGCATCATCAATCGGAATCCCTCAGGAGCCTGTTCATAATCGGTCGGGCTCAAACGAATATTCCAGTTGGGTCGCTTGATGTCTTCCATGGCAACCTGTGCCTTTGTCTGCTCCTTTTGAGCATCTGCTTGGGCTTCCGTGGCCTTGGCCTGATCCGCTGCCGCCCTCTGCTTCTCTGCTACCGCTTGAAGCCCTTGCGCGGCCTCACGACAGTATTTATTCGGCCAATCCTTCCAAAGCGCCGCAATGATATCCGGATGAGATTGAAGAAGCTGATTACCGATCGCGACAATCATTTCCTGGAATTCCTTCATTTCACGTTCTCGGTTGGTCTGCGAATCATCCGTTGCAATTGGAACGACACGATATCTTCCCGAAGTCAAATCATTGATGAGCGTCATTGCCGCATCCGGGCCTTCCTCAAACTTCGGCACGTTTACTTCGAGCGGGCCGACCTTTTTCCCGAACTCATCGACGATCTCGATAACCTGATACTCGTTTAGAAAATAGGGAATCATATTGCAAAGGAGCTGAGTATTCCGCAAATTGAAATCGGTATAATTGTCGATCATCTGTCCATGCATGATCATCGTTTGGGTTATCTCGGTGATCTTTGAACGCTGCGATTGTCGCGGATCGGAATGCGATCCCATGATCGATGGAGTGATGTTATTAATTTCCCGCTTCTGAGAGCGGAGTCGGTCCGCGTATTCGTTGAAAACAGGATTTGACCGGCGGGTTTCGTGCTTAACGACATTGTTCAACCCGCCATGTTCTCGAACTGTTTTTTCCTTGTAGAGCAAAACTCCATGTTCGGAACTTAACTCAGAATGAATCCGCGATGGATGAGTAGAGGCGCCTTCAACGATATGGGTTATATCTCCATTTCCAGTTCGGACCTGAGCAAGCCCTTCAGTTTCGGCGCAGGCAATACCCAAAACGTAGGGAAGCATGTCTTCGCCTACTCCGGTCGGAATTTTATCTTCAAGCGCCGGGATGTAGCAAACGGCGGGAAGCATTCCTTCGCATTGAAACCAATGCTCCGAGTTTTCCCAGACCATTCCGGTATTGTCTATTGTCGTTACCCAAAGGACTTTACAGTCCTGAGTTTTGGTCAAATTGTATTCAGGAAACTGAGCGTGCCAGCGCTCAGTTTCCATTTCTCCCCACTCAGCAGGAAGAATCACAACATCGCGCGTTTTATCGTTGATCTGAACTTCGCGTTTCTTGTGAATGACATAGGTGCTCTCAATAGCGAAAAGATATCCTTGAATAGCATCGTATCGGCCCGTCGTAATCCGTGGATAAAAGAGGTCTTTTCGGTTTTCGGAATTTATGCTGCTATCGAAGCCGAGAATATTATTATAATAATCCGGTTGAGTGTTCAGCGCGTCCATATGCGTTTCGAACACTTCCTTACGATCCGGGTAAGCATCGAACATATCGAATTTAGTTTTGTGCATCACCCTTTTAAGGTGATCGATATCGCTGCCGTCTTCTTCAAGAAAGAGGAACGAGCAGAGGGTACTATCCCAGGGAAGGAG
>Ga0210092_1000004_pt1 | contig 43311 bp, 70 predicted proteins | sample WestPond_TuleB_D_FD_185585 | JGI IMG/M metagenome (GOLD analysis project Ga0210092, IMG submission 185585) | Wetland microbial communities from the San Francisco Bay, California, USA, that impact long-term carbon sequestration -... | ecosystem: Environmental > Aquatic > Marine > Wetlands ...
ACGCATAATCCAGGCCTCGGGTATCCCGCGCGTGTATGTGCAATCGGGCCAGCCTGGACAACCAAGAAACTGGTTCCCGTTTGTTCGGTTTGTTTTCACGCGCAAAAGTTTGCCGCAATCCGGGCACGGAATATCGGTTTCTTTGTTATTCTCGAATTTCGGTGTTTCGCTCATTCGTCATCCCTTTCTAAAAATCCCGTAATCCGCATTACACCAACCGTGTGTATATTATTCCGGCAATGATGCAAGATAACATGCTCTGGAACTGTTCCCGGTAAACGGAAATTATAATCTTCGTCAGGGGCAAGCGGTAATTTAATATCCACTAATATCTCTTTTTCTTTGCCACAAAAAGAGCATTCATAGCAGGCATATGCTTTCATCTTCCAGCCCCCTTGCTATCCAATCGATAAGTAAAGCTACAGCCCGCCCAGCTAATCCACATTCGGCGGCGAGCCTTGAGTAATTTCATGTCGCGGCTCTCAACAAATGGTTTACGTGTTTTCTTGCAGGTCGTTTTACTTGTCATCTGTTCCGCCTTATCTCCACCGTGTCAAGCGGCCTGTACAGCCGTGCTACGATGGCGGATAAGATAAGCACGGCTGTAATTAGCATAATCGAGATTATCTTATTCATCCAAACAATCCTCTCAGGAAACGCCGGGCCGCGAGACACGAATACCACATTGCTTTTACGGCGCGCTGGCTTTTGTTGTGTTTCTTGATGTGTAACCGCGTTACCTGTTTGTCGCAGATTTCGCAATATAGAAGCCTTCTAAATCGTGGGTTTGGTTTTGTCATTTCGTCACCGCATCCTTATATGCTTTCCCCGATGAAGGGCTGGCAAATCCGAGCGCCGCCGCAATTTCTCGCGTGGTTGCGTTTGGATTTTTGCTGATAATGTCTCTCGTGATGCGCAACTTATCCGGGTCAAGACCCTGTACACTTGTTCGGTGTACAGACTGTACAGATTGTACACCGTTGGACGCCTTCGCTAATCGCGCCTGAGCCGCCACAAGTTTTCGCTGCGCGTCGGTTTCTTTGATACCAAGTTCCGCTTCCCCGGTCATATCCTGAAAGTACTGATAAATCCCGCTCCCAAGGTATGCAATCAGGGTAATAAATACCATCGTAGCGAATGTGCCCGCGTTCTTTGCTGTGTAAATCCCAAAAAAAACGAACATGGCGTAGACCAAAGCGCCTCCAATAGCCAGCCACATGACGCCAAAAGCCTGTTTTCGGAACGCTTTCAACGCCATCGAACACATCAACATACCAGACAGCTCCATTCCTACGGTAGCCGTAAACGCACCAATTAGGGCAATTCCCCAGGGGATACCGGCATTTAGCATCCCGCCATAAAGATTATTCCCCAGCATAAGCGCCGGAGCTGCCGGGGTCGCAAGCGGGGCAACGATGGATTGAATCTTTGATAAATCGCTCATAATCTCTCCTCTCCCCTACTGAAATGGGGTGAATGTGCTATCTATCGACCGATTTGGGCCGATAGGGGGGCTTTTAGGGGCATCTTGGTTAAGTGGGGGGCATGTTTCTTCCAAGTTGTCAAAGAAATCATATCCCTTTTTGGTCAAGTCAATCCCACCCTTGTGTGTATCATCCGCCCACTCAGCCGCGCCATATTTTACAAGAATGTATTGCAATGATGTAAAGCGGCCCTCGCTCAATAGATGCGTTTTGGCGGGCGTCCAGTTGTCGTGAATTAGCGGGATACCCTGTCTGATACCATCTCGCATTTTCAATAGTTGCTCATGGGTAGCGATATTCTGAAATAGTCGCAGGTCAAGCCCGGCTGAATACGCTTTAACGGCGACGGGTTGCGGCTCTGGTTCCGGCTCTTCAGCTTCGTTCTCGTCTATTGCCGCTTGCTGATTGCCATATTTCATCCGGTAAGAGACAACAGACGCGACCACATAAACCACCCCGCCGAAAAGGATGACTGCGAATATCATCCCGCCCAATTGCAGCCCGCCCGAAACCATAGCGGCTTGGTCGCTGGCCTTCTGGGTCGCCGTTGCAACGCGCTCCATAAGCAGCGCATTTTGGCGGGCTGGCGTCTGTGTCATCCCGATTCGCGCCTGTTCGGTTCGTACTGCTTGCGATGTGGATTCGATAATCGCCTGCATGGTTGGCGTGCCCGCTTGTATTGCCGCTTCGGTCGCATGGTTTGCCACTACCGTGCTTTGCGCATCCGCTACGTCCTGCGCCGCCCGTGCGCTTACCCGGTCGATTTCCGCTTCGGTCATTTTGGGGATTAGATAGCGGGTATCGATGGTCGGTTGCGGGATGTCCGTCGCCGTTTCGGTTGCGGTCGGCTCCGGCGTGCCCGTGGCGATTTCGGCCATCAGCGCGGCGGGCCGGGTTGTTGCGGTTGCCGATGGATTGCCGTTATCGATGCCGAAAATCTGCTTACAACCCTGAACCATAAATAGCACAGAGATGATAAGCCCGGCAGAAAAGACAATAGCGAAAATCGAGTAACCGTGTTTCATTTTATCCATCCCGGCCTATATTCAACCGGTTTCCAATTTGGATCACAGGGGGCTTCGTTCTGCGGCGGCGACGGATAACCGTATGCCATCGCAAGGAAAATCATCGAGCTAATAACCAAGATAGCCCCGCCAACGATAAAAAACAGCGCAGCACCGGATACAATCGCGATGGACACAACCACCCCGCCGCACAAGAATAAGACAATCCCACGCGCCGAAAAGAATCCGAAACGAATCCCGATCAGCACAAAGGCCAGCATCCCAATCCCGGCAGCGATGGCGATACTGTCCATTATTGCCCCGCCATATATTGCTGAATAAATGGCAACGTGATAGCGCAGCAAATCACGGTTGCAAACAGGGCAACGATTGCGTAAATCACGAAAAATTTATCACCCGCATTTGGTGGCTCTGGGGGAAATCGCATATCACACCCCCAGAGCGGCGATTGCCAGCAACAAGCAACCGGCCACAACTAGCAGGGTAAATCCCAGCTTTACGAAAAAGATTTCTTCTTTTTTCATTTCTCACCATCCTTGAGTGCCGATGTTGCAATCTCTGGCCCCGATGCGCGCCAAAAGGTATTCAGGCGCCCATCGTCATCGTACCGCCAGTTACCAGGCTCGGCGTACTGTTGCAGCGCTGCTTCGAGCTTGGCGATACGGGCAATTAGGGCCACGAGTTCTGCGCGTGCCTCGTCGATCTCGGACGCATAAAATTCATCCCCTGAGCACGCGATAATTTCTAAAAGTTTAGGCGTTTCCATCGTTGCCGCCTTTCTCGCCGAGCCACGCTGACCACAGCTCAATCGTTTTGGCTGTCATGGATACACCCTCGCTTATGCAGCGGGCGTCAAACTGCTCTCGCAATTCAGCCGGGATAAGCAGGCCAGTTTTGATAGTTGGGACGCCAGCCTTGGGGGGCTGCGCATTTGGAATATTCTTTCTGCGACCGCGCTTTACGTCTGTCATTGTTTATGCTCCTATCTGATTATTATCATACCCGATATTAACTGCATTACAATATGCGTGACAATTCTTTAACATAACTGTAAGGTTTATTAGCTTATTTTTATTGTAATTGGTCATAATCTATGATAATATTATTGTAAGGAGAAATGACATGAATAAAAAATACACCGTAACCGCAAGAAACATGAAAGAACCGGCATGGATTACCGTATCCGCACCAACCGCAGAGCGGGCAATTGAAAAGGTGGAAAACTTTCTGGGCATGGCTCTGGATACACCCCTGGCTATTGAGGTGAAATAACATGGGAAACATCTCAATCCTGAACGGCTACACCACCGGCCTAACCAATGAGCAAAAAGCGGCAAATATCATCGTCCGCCTGATTGCTGTAGTATCACCCGATGAAGCCGGGTCAATCGTTGCAGAGTGCGTCAAGGCCTACATGGAAATCAGCGATGATTTTATCCGGTCGCTGGATTGGATGACACGCCAGGCCGAAGCGAAACACGCCAGCGGCGACACGCTGGAAACTGTTGCAACCCGTCAGCAACGCCTTGAGTGCGAACTGTCCGAAAACCCCACCAAAGAGCGCGCCGATGCTATCATCGATGAACTCATGGAAATCGAAGCGTGGTATCAAAAACAGATGAATTTTATTGAGCCGGACGCGCTGCGCTGCGCACGGTATGGGGAGCAGTTATGAACCAAAAACGCATCGTCGGAATTCTCCGCGCAAACGAAGATGCTCTGTCGGATGGCTACGGATTTTATTCCGGCTCCGAGACAGAAAGTGTCCTGAATAAAATCGCCGAAGAAATTATCAACGGCGACGGCAAGAAAATCGAAACGCTGCAACAACTCAAGGTGGCGGCGCAAAATAAGCGGTCTGTGTTCTGTCCAGGATGGAAAAGAATACCAGCCGCCTTTGTCATCAATATGACCGGACTCAAGATTTTGCAAATGATTGAATCCGGCTTATACATTTACGAAAAAGGAGAATGACATGACAGATGCAATTGTGAAATCAGAAAGCACTACCTTGTCTAACTTTGGCGGGCGCGATCCCATCAAAGAAATGGCCCTGCGGATTCAAACCATGATGCCCAATGCGCAAAAGCTAGCAACCGCCGAAGCGATGGCGGTTGCACAACTCGCTTTTGCCCATGGCCTCGACCCGTTCAACGGGGAAGTGTGGGGCATTAAGCGGCAGGATACCGGGCAATGGTACGGCGTTATGGTTGGTATCAAGGGATTGCGCAAAAGCGCCCGCCGGGAAGCCAAGCAAAACGACAGCGATTATTTCTTGACCTATATCAAAGTTGACCCGCGTAAGTATGATTTTCAGCCCACCGATGTAGTTTATGAATGTCACCTGCGGGATGTCGCCAGCTTTCAGGCATGGGTGAAAATTGACGTTGCCATGATGGCCGCCGGAATCGATAAGGAAACAATTAAGGAATCTCTTGGGCCGGCCCCGGTTGTTATCGGAGTTGGCAGGGCAAATCCTAGCGAAAAGTCCAAGATGGATTTGCACGCCCGCGCCAAGAAACGTGCTGAAGCTGATGCACTCAAACAAAAGTATGATCTGAACTTTGGCAATGGAGTTATGGTAGAAGGCCAGAAAGAAGTTGCCGCAATCTCTGAAATTGCCGAGGCCGCCGAATTTGGCGAACCGGTTCAAGATGCGACCATTATGGAATACGAGCAAGAACCGAGCGATCCGAAGCCCACTATGAAAGCCCAGGACATCATCGACGAAATGTATCCCGCCGAAGTCCCCAGCGAAAATGTAACACGCAAGGCAGAGCCGGAACATACCCCAATTGATACTTACGAGACCCACGGCGAATTATGGAAACAAGCCAGCGCCGCCGGGCTTATCAATCCCGAAACCGTCAAGCTGTGGGCGGTTCGCAAAGATGCCGACGCCGTAACAATTTCTGATAAGTGCGCTCTCATCCGGGACGCGCTCAAGTAGTAGGACTTCCTTCCCCGCCGTCACCCGGCGGCGGGGATACCAGACGAAAGGAAAACACGATGCACAAATACACCAATGCGCTCCTGGCCCTTTTAGCTATGACGCAAGCCAAACAAGAACAGCAAACCGCAGAAATGCGGCTCAATATCGCCGAAGAGCCAGGCAAGCATCACACCAAGCCCGAACGCAAGCAGACCCGCGCCGGTCGCGGTCGCCCAGCAAAGGGATACGACCCGGTAACGAAAACCTGGAATAAGTAGGACATTTCCGCCGCCGGGGGAGACTTCGGCGGCGGATACGAAAGGAAAACGAAATGCCAAATTTACCATATGTTGAAGATTTACAGACGCCCCACAAAACTCGCGGCAAAGTCTTGCGCGATATTTATAACTCACACGGTGTATTATTCGCCGCAGCCGGGCGCGTGGTTGACGTTACGCCGTCCGCTATTCTGGGGACGGTTTTCGTTGACAATAGCGGTTATTCACTCATGACGTTTGCCGAAGATGTCGAAATTATTGCGGGCGGTGAAGAATGAAGCCCGGCGACATCCTGCCCGATGGAAGGCGGATACTCGACATCTGGAATAACATCAGCGGCGGTCAGACTGTGTTCTTATCAGACGGGGCCGCATTGCTGATTGAGACAGTTAAGAAGTTGATCAAATAACACATCTGCAAACCAACCAACCGCCCGCTGCAAACTGTCTGCAAAGCACAGGCGCGACGGGCGGTGATATTATAAAGGCAAGGAGAAAACGACCATGACAACAATTCTGATCATCAGCCTTGCGCTAAATATCGTTCTTGCCGCCGCCGTCAAAACACTTGGAACCACTCACTTCGGCACATTGTCGCCTGTCTTTACTCACGCGTACCTGCACCTACTCTCTGCCCTGCGTATCCCCTGCTCGGTTATCGTCTATGACATTCGCAAGATGCACGAACTTAACGCCGTATTCGGTTACAGCAATAATAACCGTGACCTGATTCCGCGCCTGACCAAAGTCCGCCGCAGTCGTGGCGATTTGGTTGGGCAGTACGGCGGTGATGAATTCGTTGTAATCGCAACGGCTCACGCCGGAAAAACAATCGCGCGGCGCATCATAGCGAGAGCGAAAGAAATCACGCAGAGCATGACGTTGGCACAGCGCCTTGAATTAAGCACGCGTACCGCCGGAATTGTTGACGGGTTGCACATCGCCCTGGCCTGCGAAGATTACACGCGGGACGCACTCAAAACAGCGGCGGCGTTGGTTGACGAAACCGAACGGCTGAAAGAGTCCGGCGCAAGGCAAACTGGAAACCGCGCTACAACCGGCAATATTGGAACGCTTATTTCTGGACTATAGAAAGGGTAACAATGACACTCAACGAAATCTTGCAAACAATGGGTGACGCAGGAAGCCACCTTGTAATCCAGCAGACATCCGGCGAGAACCAGGCCACCGAAATTATCAGCCGCGCAATGGACGAACTGGTAGAACAGAGCGCAGAAAAAGACGCCCTATATCGAGCCTTGAACGATTTGTTTATGGCGTGTTCGCGACTAACTATCGAATCAATGGATGATCTTTCAGCAGAAATTGAGCAAGCAAGCAAGGCGCTATCTGAATACAGTGCCTTAAGACCAGAAGATTTATGACATATCGCATTTGCGCCTTATCCGACCAAGAGCGTGCCGCGTTGGCTGTCATCCCTGATGACCATGCACACAAGTGGGGTATGTGGTTCACAGATGACCCGGGCCCAGGGATTATCTCGGACAGGTGCAAGCGCGTCTGCAAATGCGGCGCGTATCAGGTCTCCCACCGAACGCCATGGGGCACGCTGAAATCAGAGCCGCGCACCGTGATGCTGTAATCAGTAAAGAATTGGAAACTTGAAATGAGCCAAAACACTCCCGAACGTCACGAAGTCAGAATCCTAATATCCGACGAAGTATATGACTTTCTAGTCCTATCGACCGGCAAGAAAGCACCCGGCGACGCCGTGCGCGCTTATATTGACAAGCATATCGCAGCCGAGTCAAAAGCCAGCATGAGTGATGAGCGGGTAATCCGCTGGAATGAGCGCCGCCACGCTGATGGCTTGATAGCGTATTACTCCAAACGGATGAAAATCGACTACGCCAATAGCCCAGAAATCAAAAAGGCAACGGCCGAATCGCTGGCCTATTTGTGACCGATAACAAATATCACCCCTTGACATAGGGCGATTTGTTGTACAATAGATCAGGTTAGCGGGTTGACCCGTCACAAGCGGGACACGATGCTAACCGAAAAATACATTGCGGGTGGAGGGCAAGGCGTCCTATCAGGCCCATAACCTGAAAAAGCAGATTTCGATTATCTGACCCGCAACAACCTTTATCAGATTAGTGGATAGCATGTATCGGGTCTGACGAAATGCAAATACAGTCTGCTTGGAAGTTGCAACCGGGTATCAATGCAGGCCGCCAACGTTGCAAGCGGTAAAGTTGCAAGCCGGAAAACGTAACCGGCACGATATTATAAATTTATTTTGTGCTACGTGGCCTAGCACGTCAGCGGGCCGTCTCGCCAGAGCAGGGACGGCAAAGGAAAGGAACGAGACGATGAGCGCAATACAAGAAATGATTGAACGGCTAGTAAGCGATAATTACTCTATTCACTTTCGTAAACATCTGGGTAATTACATCGTAACAGTGACCGACAAATCTAATGGCGCTGTTGAGGAAGTAGCACGCGCAGAAAGCCAAATTCTAGACGATGCAATTGCCGAAGCATTCGAGACAACCCCGGAAAGATGCACACGGTAGAAGTTCCCGCTTGACACTTTGGGCCGTCTCGCCAGAGCACGGACGGCGCAAGGATAAGACGATGAGCCAACATAAAATCATACGAACGACTGTCCATCACCCAGATACGGAGATTGTCGAAAAAGAGACGCATAACGGATTAACGCTTACATCTTCCCGCTGTTATACAGATTGCCGAACGCTCAACCAGGCATTTCGGCTGGCCAAGAAATTACATGCGCCAGGGATTGAGCAGGTATACCGGAATCGTAGCGGGAAAATATCGGCGCGGATTTGGGAACGAACAATGAAAGATGGCACGGCGCAAACTCCAGCTTGACTTTTTCGGCGGATTGCATATAATAAAAAGCGTAAGACGGGTTACACCAAACCCTTAGAACCTTAGACATAGCGCAAGCCAAAAGCGCAAAACCGAGTAATCGCTAGACATCCCTTGTGGATATTTCTCAGCGGTTGACATTGGTTACTCATGCGGGTGGTGCCGCAAGAGTTTCTTTTGGCAACCGGTCAGCCGTTGAGAAATGTTTACAAGGGATTTTTTGCTACTATGGGCGCTTACAGCAAATTGCACAATTACGCAGCAAGAAAACTGCGAAATAGCCTGCCAGGGGTTCGAGTTATGGAAAACTATCATCCAGACTGGCTATTGTCGCCAACCGGGACGAGGATGGAACTAGATATTTTTATTCCCGATATAAACACAGCTATAGAGATTCAGGGGGAACAGCACTTTAGTTTTATAGGATTTTTTCACAAAACCTATGCCGATTTTGAAAAACAAAAAGAATACGACAAAGAAAAGAAAAATCTTTGTTATGGTGCTAATGTAAAATTATTAGAAGTATGCTCAGAAAAGGATGCCGATATTGTCGCTTACGAACTAGAAGAAAAATATAATAAATCCAGACCTAAATATTTTTATCAGGCGGACGATGAGTATAGAAAAAAGCGAGAGACTCGGAATGCGCCAAATCCAGAAGGAAACCGAAAAACGAGAAAGGCTCTATGGAACGCAACGGATGAAGCCGCAGGAAAAAGACTAAAATCTTTAGTAGAAAAAGTGAGAAAATACGAAGCCGGAGAGCTTCTCGAAAAACCGGAAAAAGTAAAAAAGTGGAAACTCGTAATTCAAAACAATGGGTATCTTGTAGAAGATTAGCATAACTACCCAAAAGCAAAGGTGATTTTTATTCTCGGGTGAAATATGGCAGAGCTTGGTTTTTCTTGCGGTAAAAAATGTCCAACGTGTAACGAACCGGTATCACTGGATGCGCAGGGCCGTTACACGTGTTTCTCTTGCGGCGGGTTTGTTCGGATTGACCAAGAAAAAAGCGCAGAGAAAGTATCGGCTATTCAGCCGCCATTATTCAAAACCGGCTGGGGGATTCCGTCATGAATAAATTCTCAGATGATTTTACGCTGGCAATGCACCAGCTATTAACTGGAGTATCGGTCGAAGAAATAACAGCGCCAAATGGAAATAGCGCCGAATGGGAACGGGAACTATTCAACGATATAAAAAGCGCGCCATCAAATAAGCGATTATCTATCTATCATCAAAAAACATTCAGTATGATAGACAAGCCGGAATTAGATCGGTCTATATTCAACCCGCCCGCCAAAGTTGCTAAAGTTGAATATATCGGAAAGAAAGAAGAATCGGCTTTCAAGGCGGCAAACTATGTAGATGTCCTGAAACGGCTTGGATATGAATTTAGACAATGCGATCTAGATGACTCCATTGAAGTAAACAAACAGTCTATCTCGGATACGGTAGAGGCCGAAATTAGGGCGCGCGCGCGTGATATTGGCTTGAATCGTCTTGCCTATCTCCGAGACGCCTATATCATGGAAGCTGCGAAAAATCACTACAACCCGATTATCGATTACCTGACATCGTTGCAGTGGGACGGCGTAGACTGGATCACAACCCTGGCGTGCCATTTGGTTGACGAACATGATCTAATGCCTATCCTTTTACGGCGCTGGTTAATTGGCGCTGTTGCCCGAGTTTTTGAAGAAACTCAGAATAGAATGCTTGTCCTTGATGGTAGGCAGGGTATAGGAAAATCCCGCTTTGTTTCCTGGCTGGCATCACCACTGACGCACCACTTTCACGAGGGTGAAATCAGAACAGATGATAAAGACTTCAAAATCCTTTTGTCGAATACCTGGATATGGGAAGTATCAGAGCTGGGGAGCACTATCAAGCGCAGCGACGTGGAGGCCCTGAAATCTTTCCTTACTACGATCCGGGTGAAGGTACGCGCTCCGTTTCAGCGTAATCCAATTGATAAAAAAGCCATCACGTCATTTATCGGAACTGTCAATAACATCGGCGGGGTACTGAATGACGCCAGCGGAAACCGGCGCTTTATGGCTACAACCCTGCTAAACATCGATTTTGATTATGTAAAAATCGATGTCAACCAGGTTTGGGCGCAAGCCGTCGCGCTTTATAAAAGCGGTGAAACTTGGCAGATCGAGGGCTCCGAGCGGGAACTGGTAGACGAAGCGAATAAGAAATACGAAACCGAAAATCCAGTAATCGATTTGCTCAGAAAGAATTTCGAGATTGACGCAAGCCGCGAGGATTGGTTTGTTTCCACCCTGCGATTGGTAGAAGTCCTGCATGAGAACGGCTGGGGAAGCCATAACCCAACCGGGGAATCGATGATGATTGCCACTGCTTGCAAATCTCTTGACATCAAAAAAGCCTACCAGATGAGCAAGGAAAAGGTTTTGCAGCGGGGTTATAGTGGAATCCGGGCCAAAATGCCCTGAATTAATCAACCTTAATCAACTATCAAAAGTATAGTTGATTAAGAAAAACGACCTTTTTTAATCCATTACTATGAAGAAACTACCATATGAGCGCAGCACGTTAATCAACTTAATCAACTTAATCAACCTTTTAATTAAACTAAAAATTAATTAATATCATCCCTTAATGAAAATGGATGATTAAGTTGATCAGGTTGATTAATGGAAAGGGAATAGACGATGAAAAATATGCTAAATTTTGCTCTTGAATACGCGGCTCGGGGCTGGTTTATTTTTCCCTGTCGTGAAAAGGACGGTTTGTTATGGCAAGATGAGAAGGGAAAGCTACATCTTCCAAAAGCAAAAAGCCCATATATTAAGCAGGGGTTACTGAACGCCAGTAAAGACCCGGCACAAATCCGTGCTTGGTGGGGTAAGTTTCCGTCCGCCGCGATAGGCTGTAACTGTGGCATGTCTGGCCTATTTGCCTTTGACCTAGATGTCAAAGATGGCCGCGATGGTCACGGCAATTTTTTAGCCCTTGAGATTGATACCGCCGGAACGCTGATGACAATGACTCCCTCGGGGGGATTGCATATTATTTATACCGGTAGCGGTAAATCATCGTCTAATTCGGTGACAGGGGTTGATACGCGCGGGCAGGGTGGTTATATTATTCTTCCCCCATCTGAGATATTTCAAAAGGGGGTATATGAGGCAATAGGCAATTGGTCAATCGTTCCCGCCGCTCTTGACCCAGAAGTTATCAAGCGGCTATTCCCCGAAAATATGCCAGCCAGAACAAGTAAGGATTACCCGGTTTTGTCCCCATCAGAACAGGTGACGCGTGTTCAAAAAGCCCTCGACGCCCTTGACCCGGCCCGCGCCGCTACCTATTCCGAATGGATTCGGGTAGGGATGGCCCTGGCTGATTTAGGGAATGACGGCCTTTCGCTGTGGCATCGCTTTTCTGCTCGTTGCCCAGAAAAATATAATCCCGCTGAGTTAGATGCAAAATGGGAAACGTTCCGCGCCGGTAGCGGCCTTACTATCGGAACCGTTTTTTATTACGCCAGCCAGGATAACCCTGCTTGGTTTAAGAGAGCATAGCCTGGCCCGCGCCTGAAAGGGTGAGACGAGATGAACGAAGCAATTGACGAAATTATCCAGAAGATGCAAGACGGCTGGGCCGCATGGATTGAACCAAAGGTATGGCTAAATGAAAAACAAAATAAGCAAAACCAATCAAGCGGCAATTGAAGCCCTCCGCAGACAAATCCAGCCTATCGCGTTTGATGCGAATATATACGACAGGGGCATAGGCGATTACCCCCACGCGGAAAATTGCTCGAATAAACGCAAGGCGCTACTGGCTGCGATTGTGGAATTGCAAGGAATGCCCGCCACAACTGTAAAAAAGATTGACGAGCAACCGAAATTATTTTGAAAGGGACATCATGAAACATTGCCTAGACTGTGCCATGCCGCCATATAGCCCACACGCGGCCCGCTGCCGCGAACACGCCGAAGCCGCCCGCCATGCGCAACAGATCGCGTACAATCGCGGCAAGCGCAAGCGAGACACCGAGAAATGGCGCGCGCTGGAGGCAGAAGTCAAGGCGTCATTATCTCCGGTTACAGAGCCGCGCAAGAGCAGGCCGGAGCCGTGGGAGAAACGCCGTCAAAAGATTCTGGCGTGCGTCGAACCAGGTAGCAAGCGGTATAGGCCGCGCGGGTGAGTTCGCCCGCTGGATTATTCTCGACTGCGGCGACCCAGCGCCAAAGTTCGAGAACTGGCAAGAAATGCTGGAATGGATACGTAAAGAATTTGGAGAAGGTGAAAAATGACTATTTCATTCGAAGAATATTGGGTAAAAGCAGCGCCGAAGTTTGGCGGAGATATGGCATCTATCCGTGCGCAAGATACTAAAGAAGCTGCTCGCAACGCCTGGGTAACGTGCCAAAATCAGTACGGAAGAATCCACAACAATTGGTTTTATCTCAAGAAATTACTGGACGATCTGGGGGACTTCTTGGATGATATTGAAATAGACTTTTCTAAATTCGAATGGGATGATGCTGACGCCAAAGAAGTATGGAAAGAATGGCGTGATAGATACGTCCGCAGACCAAAAACAATAGAGCAAGGTCGATAGTATGACCGACTTATTCCACGATCCATTTGTCGAAGTCGTTGATGGCATTATCATCGGTGATATGCTCTTTCCATACGAGTTTTGGATTGACGAACCGCGCCCGGAATACGTCACCCGCAATGGCAAGCGCCGCATCGCGAAAGGCTCATTCGAGAATGACGAACAGGCGGTAGCTTGGTTCAAAGAAAATTATCCCGCTGAATTTAGGCAGGGCGTAGAGATGCGAGTTTGGGAATAACACACCACACCCAAAATAAAAAAGAGCCGGAATAACCGGCTCTTTTTTATTTCAGCGTATTGCCATTTATGACAGGCCATGTTTTGTTACGAAGTGCAATTACCAACCGGGCCAGCGCCCAAAGCATCGTCCCCATCGCCCGCAGAATTGTTAGCATACTTGCTAATATTGTGCGAGTTGTAACGAGTGTTACTGTTGCCGGTATGTCTGTTTGCAACGGCGTGCCGATGTTGGCGTTGTACCATGTTTGTGCCTGTGCCTGTGTCCAAGTTGCCCAGTCTGGTATATTGTCGACATCGGTTTTAGCCTGCTTAATCGAAGTCATGGCGGCGACAAATTTCGCCTTGTCTGTCTCGGAAATTCCGAATTCAGAACAATAAAACGATATGGCGGTAGGCAGGGATGCAACGTCAACATCGTAAAAAATAGCTTGCATCTGTAAAAATGTTCTTGTGTCCATTTATATCTCAACTTCCATGAGCGGCCCAGCGCAGTAAAGCGAACCTGGAGAGCCTGTTTTTGTACAGAAGATGCGCACGATCTTTGTCGTGGCCCCTACCGATGTTGGACTAAAAGTTGTTGTTGTCTTGAGTGCAAATGTGGAAAAAGTGCCATCTGCACTTGTGTCAACGGATGCAATAGATGTGGCATCAATTAGCGAAATCGTCCAATAGTTAGATGCGTTGTTTGTGCCGTCGACATACACGGTTATGGCTAAGCTTTTTAGAGTCATCGTCCGGTCGATGGTAGCCGCATACGGGACTGCATTGGCGGTCATTGGGTTTATGCTGGCATACACCCCAAACGGGATAAACATCCTACCGCTCAGGGTCGTCTTGGGAACAAATATAGCAGTCAGGCCGGTTGTCAAATCTGTAATTAGTTGTGCCAGAGTGCGGTTTGTCCATGCTCCGCTTTTGCGCTGGATGATGTCATCATTGGACGGTGTTAGCCCTGCGATTGCCGTTAAATCAGAATCGAGCGGCTGATACCCGGCCAAAGATATAGCTGCGCCCACTTCGACCCGGCTGTCCGTTGTACCCTGGTAATAGATGGTTGCGGTTGGAGTTGTGCCGGCCCCGGACGGGGATGCATAAATCTTGGTAACAAAAATATCCGTGACAGCGAAAGCGGTGTCCGCAATCGTGACATCAAAATCATAGGGTGTGCTAGTTCCTGCCAAAATGCCACTTGCTGCGGACGTACCGAGCAGTGTTTCAGTTCCGCCGCTGGTACGATGAAAGAGTTTGATATAAGCAGTCGCATCTTTGACGCCTGCTGTTTTCGCCATATGCCAATGAATGTGCATAGTCTGCCCGGATATAAAATCAAATAATCCCGCAGGCGCGGCAAAAGCCTTGATAAGTGTATCCGCAGCCGCAATACTCACGGCGACATTCGCCACTGTCCCGGTAGGCCGTGAAGAGTTTAGATTTTTATACCCGGAGATGGCATTATCTGTGTCATCTCCAAATAGGGATAGCACGGTCGGTATGTCATGCCAGGCCCCGTCCCCACCTTTATATTGCGTTGCAACGCCGCTGAGTTTAATTTCATAGCCGTGCGCCGATGTGGTAGCGTTGGCCGTTGTGACATCGGATAGAGATAAGGCCGCTTCGGCGATTAGTGCCCCGGCTCCCCCGATATGCGTGTGTGCTGCAATATTGCCAACTATTTTCTGAATGGCTTGCAAAAGGGAATCCGTTGCGGCTACCACTCCAGCGCCAGAGACAAAGCCCGTTATAAGTTTGCCAATTACAGCGGCATTAGAGAGTGTAGGATTTGGGTACGTGCCGCCCAATTCCCCGCCCGCGCTGCCTGTTGGCGTGCGCGAATCAGTGAAGCGGCTATCATCTCCAGCAGCTACTGTGCCTGTCGTTGTGCCAACGTTTAGATAGGCCGCTCCCCCGAGGCCTAGAATTGTCTTTATCTGTGCCAGTGTTTTTTTGATCCAATTGCCCGATCCATCTCCTACCTGAAAATCATTTAGGGCCGTTGTAGCGGGCGGGGTATATCCGCCGCCCCCGCCGCCAGAAAAGCGCAAATCATAGACATCCTTAGCGAGCGGAGCATAAAGAAATTCGGTCATGCCGTTGATACAACGCACGGCAAATATAGATTGATTCCCGGTCGTTTGTGCCGGGATGTCGTCATAAGTAAGCAGGTCAGATTCGGCCGGAGTGCCATCGACAATGTTCAGCGTGCCATCGTCAACCTTTTCGACCCTGACCCAGCGGGCATAGCCAGCCGTCGCCGGGATGGATGCGGTTAAATCCAAGTCCTGCGCGGGGATGTCGGCGACGGCGGTGCCGTCATCAAACGCGCCGCCATAGTAGCGCAGCGACAGGCTGCCCGGAATGGGGATAAGCAAATCATTAAGAAGTCTATCACCTTCGACAAAATCCGGATCGCTGCCAAAGCGTTTATGAGATTCCGCGTGTTCTGGCATTTCGGATAAATAGCTCGGGTATACCTGGCGCGTTTTGCGCACGTGGTAGCGTCCATCGATAAAATCTAGGAACACCTGGCGACCCGGTTCGCTTGGGCATTTCTGATTAATGGCCTTGACAATCGCGCCGTTCTTACGATGTCGGCAATAAATTTCGTATGGCTCGCCGGTTTTTACCGTGCCATCCGACAGCCCGATCACGTAAATATCATTTTCGTTTTCGGGCTGATTATTGCGCTGTTCTGATTCGATGCGTTTCTTGTATTGGTTCATAGCCACGCTCTGATGTATCGCGGTCTAAAATCGGCCCCAAGCAAATCGTATAGATTGCCTGTTTTATTGAGCCAGGTTGCGGTATTATCCTGGGTAATCCATACCCCGGCGTCGCCAGATAGCGCCTGAGTGCCTGCTGCCCAAATCCATTGATTCGGGGATACCCACTGAATCGCGCTGTAATAGGCCCCGGACGTTTTGGGGAACGTTGCAATCGTCGTCCAGTTGGCCCCGCTATCGGTCGAAATCTTGGGCGTGGCCGCGGTATCTTCCCGCGCTAGGATTGTCGTATTGGTCGGTTCCCCGGCAATGCCTTCATCGTCTGCAAGGGTGATACCGGAAAAGAGCGACTCGGCAGTTCCGCCTGAGCGTAGAAACGAATTGCGGCCCCGAATGTAATTAAAATCAGCCGTTAAGCCTGCGTTCTTGGTGTATAGCGTGGTTGCCGTATTTGGGGTGATGGTGCTGGATGATTCGATTGCCCCGGCTGCGGACAGGCGCAAAACGCGCAGCGGATCATAAAGCGTTTGGGGATATAGACAAATCCATTTATTGAGTGAGTTTGTCAGGCCGCCGTAATCCCATACCGCGGCGGGAACCGTAGCGCCCAAGGAAAAACCGCCCGAACTGCCAACATAGAAGCCATCTACCGCAGTATCGAAATCCTTGCCCAGCCAGGCCACGGCATCCGCCGCATTATCATTTACGCCAAAGGCCCAGGCCTGCGAGATGTTAGCGAGCGCGGCCTCGGTCATCTGATCGCCAAATAAGCACGAATACAGCCCGCCAGTCGTTGTGCCAAAGTACAGCCGCCCGGCCCGGTTTGACCCATAAAATACTTTGACCTGACTCAGTGCGGTTTGACTTATTGCCCCGTTGCAAAGCTGCCAGGTTGGACTTGGCTCGTTGCCGTTTTTGGTAAATACAAGTCCATTTGTCGCTACCATGAAAATATAGCGCGGGCCGCCTGCACTAGGTAGGGTGGGTAATGGCAAAGGCGGCAATGGCGGCAATGGTGGAAACGCCGATAACTCAGGTAAGTTGCTCGTGCCATCGGCGGGTTTGTCGCCGTCTACCGCAACGTCCGCCGTGACAGAAACCTCAAAATCATACTCTACAGTAATCGCGCCATTGTCGTATGAATAGCTTTTGCGCATCGGGATAATAAGCCCACTGTAGCCTTTCCCGCGCGGGTTGTCAACTGGGTCAATCGTAATGCTGGCGTATTGATAAGGCGCGATTGATAGCAGGCGATTGTTTTGTACCAGCGTTATCGAAAACGGGGGGAATTCCGCATTGCCCCGCGCCAGGCGCAGCCCGGCCAAAGTGTTGGCATAGGACTGTGATTCGAGTAATAGATTTTCGATGTTATCCGGTTTTCCATAAGCCCTGTCAATATGCCCGGTTGCCAGCGAGAAAAGCGCCGGGGATGTAGCCGTGCTTCCCGTAAAGTTGATACCGCTTAAATCTACAGATGACACCTGTGGCACGATAACCCGGTCAAGCTGCAATCCCAGCGCGCGGTCATTCTTGGTGATAGTCATAACCGTGACAATCCCGCCGCGTTCTGATTCTGGGGTATTGTTTGGATGTGGCTCGATAAATAGCCGTCCGTATTCGTCGCAATGCGGGGTATATTCGATGGAAGCGCCGAAAAGTTCAGTGAGCTGGGACCAAATACTGCCCTTTGGCGCGGTCAATTCGCTGGCCTGCAATTCGGCCCGCGTGCCCGCCATGGGGTAACAATCGATGATGCTGGTCAGGTTGGTTCTGTAAAGCAAATAATCTGTGTATGCTTTTTGGGGCGTCAGGTCTTTTATCTCGACCCAATCCAGCGCCGTTTTTGCGCTGTACTCTACGCCATGCGGAAAACTTTCCTGATTTTCCAGCCACCAACCCGGCCCAGCTATGTCCAATTCAAGCGCCCCGCCGTCCATTTGATTTTCTTGGATGGTTTCGCCGCGCACCCAGCCCATGAATAGAATGTTCTCGCGGTCGGTAATCTGGCCCAGCACGCCCGGCTGCGCGCTGAAGTAATCGGCGGTAAATAGGATAATCAGCGCGCGGTCTACAATCGCGCTGAAATCGTCACCCATTAGCGTGATTTTGCCCGTAAAGTAATCATCTGCGCTCCCGGTCAAAAATCCAGAACTGACCTGCGCCGAATAGGGCGGATGCGTGGCGTCATGTACATACACAAGCCGATAAGCGTCATTTACCTTTGTATAGGTGTAGGACGTGACGCGATCCCGAATCCAATAAGTACCCGCCGCGTCAATTGTCAGGGTAGCTTTTTCGCGGTCTGGCCTACCGCCTGGCGTGGTGGTTGCAATTGAGCCGCCATTAAGCGCCGTCCAGTCATGTTTCCAAATCGAATCGCCCTGACACCAGCTATCGTAGGCATCGAAGTTAATAGCGACATCATCCCCGGTCAATTCTGCTACCGCGTGTGTCCCCAAAACGGGAACAGGCAACCAGTAGCGGTGTTGGTCGGTGTAGGCTTCGTCCCGGTCGATAAAAGCATCCCCGTTTGAATTTAGCCAGATATGCTTGGCGCGCGGCGAAACATCCAACACGCCAGAGATATAATGATTATCCATGATAATGGCGTCGCTAGACTCATTGAAGTAAATCACGCTGGATGTGGCCGCCTTGCGAATCCGCAGCCTAGCCACATCACACGCGCCGTCAGTTGTGCCAATCCATATCTCCATTTGGGGCAACAAATCGGTATACGCCCCAAGCGTGACGGTGTCAAAAGTCAATTGTGAAATGCTATCCCAGGCTATAAATACCTGATTGACCCGCGCCCGAAAGATGACCGGCGGAGCGATGATAGCCGCATAGACTTTGCTGGCCTGTCCGTTGCTGCGCAGCTTGAGCAATTCCGGGGATGTAGCGGCATGGATGGCTGGCATTAGCTAGGCTCCGGTATGGGGGTTATATCGACGCATCCTACAAAGTCAACCGCAAAACCGATAATCTTGTCACCAACCTTGTCCAAGCTGCCCTCATCCGGCCACACCATCACACATGAGTAACGCTTGGTATCATCGTCATTATTGAGTAGTTCGACGAATACCGGGCAGGATACAAGATTTGTGCAATAGACCGCCAGCGCATCGCGCTGTGCTTGTGTGATAATGCCAAAGTCAAGCTGGAATTTTGGCAAGCCCAGCCCGCGCCAGGTCAAATCTGCAAGTTGTTCCCGGCGCGGGTAATCCCAAAACGGCTGTTTTGGCGCGGGGAAGTCGCCACTATTCAGGCTTTCAATGTTGGTCAAGGCGGCTTCGGTCAATCCGATTTTTATAGCCTGTTCATATTCAAAGGTCATATTACATCCTTCCCAGGGCCACCCCGGTCTTATAGCGTCCAGCATTGATCAGCGCATCAAAGAGCTGATCGGCTTTTGCTCCCAGCATCCCGCGCACATCCGAGATAGTCACACCGTTGGCAAGATTGATAGAAATATTCGTGCTACCCGCCAGGGCTTGCATCATCGTGGATTGATTGAAATCACGCCCAATCATGCGGGAGGCAAGCTGTACATTTTGACTGGTAATCACTTCTTCCCCGGCGTGTACTGTTGCAAGTCCGGTGCTTGCCACCCGCCCGCCGATGTCAAACGAAGGACGGCTACCGGCGGCGTAGGGGTTGTAATTCGGCCCGGATTGGGGCGTTTTATTCGCCGTGCCCGTGTTGGTTGCGGCTGTATTGGCTGCGGTTCCCGCCGATGATTGATAGCTATTGAGCCATTGCTGGAATTGGGCGGTACGCTGTTGCATGTTGTTAATCCAAAGCCCGTAGGCTTCAGCCATGAGCGGATCGAGCGCCGCAATACGCTTGATAAAAGCATCTTCCAAAAGTTTCAACTGTTTTTGGTAGGCTTCGCTCAGTTTGTCAAGCTCTTTTTGCTTGGCTTCGTCAACCTGTGCAAGCTCCTGCTTATACTTATCCTGCGCGATTGCAAATTCCTGGTTGCGTCGTACCTGCTCGGCCTTGTATTGCGCATCCGAATCGGCAAGGCGGGCCGCAATATCTTCCCGGCGGCGGGATACTTCCAGGTTAGTATTCGAGCGTTCGGTGTCAACCTTTTTAGCATAGGCTTCCCGTTCATCTTTCACGCCTTTTGCGTCGCGTTTGCCAATCAGATTCTCCATCTGGTCATCGTGCTCACTACGCATCTGCGCAATGCGGCGCTGGCTATCTTCTTCCAGCCGGGCAATCTCTTTGCCGCCATCCGCCGCGATTTTGGCGCGTTCTGTATTGTGCTGTTGTTCGGCCTGTGCGCTTTGTTGGTTGAAACTGCGCACAGTATCAGCCCAGCGACTTTCTACCGCTGCCCGCTGTGCGCCCGCATTGGCTACAATCGCCGTGCGCGCATCTTCATTGGCCTGTTCCGCTGCTTTAATGCTGTCCTGGTATTCCCCAAAAGCCGTGACAAGGTTGGCTTTTTGGGGTGAATTTTCAAGCGTGGCGGTATTTTTGAGCGCGTCGGCTTTTTCCTTTTCTGCCTGTGTAGCCGCCATAGTTGCCGCCTGAATGTCTTTTAGCGCCTGTGTAGCCCCCTGTGTGGCTCCTGTGGCATCCCCAACGGCTGCGGCCCATTCATCTTGTTTTCCCACAAGCGTACCAGCGCCAAAAGCAAGCACGGTAGCCCACTGATTTAGTGTAGCAAGCCCGGCCTTTTGCCCGGCTTCGCTGCGGGCGATGGCTTCGTAACCCGCCCCGCCCAGGGCCACGCCACCCAGGGCTAACCCGCCGCCAATCGCCGCAGCACTACCGCCCGCAACGGCGGCCCCACCAGCGGCCCCCGCCGCAGCGCCCCCACCACCAAGTCCCAGCATTGTGCCAATCGAACCAACGGCCCCGGCAACCTTTAGCCCTGTGCCGACTCCCGCGATAGCAGTACCGGCCACGGCTGCGCTGCCCGCGATTTTCAAAGCGGCGGCGATAATCTCGGGATGTTCTTGCGCCCAGCCCGCTAAATCTTTTGCGAGTTGTGCGGCCTTTTCGAGATAAGGCAGGGCTTGCTCTACAATCACCCGGCCCACCTTGATGCCGCTTTCTTCCAGGCTGCGCATGGATACCAGCCAATCGCGGCTGGCTTGTTCGCTCATGCCAACGGCTTGCACGTACTTATTCGCAAAAGTGCCAGCGATGGCAAGCCCGGCGGCCCCGGCCCCGCCGATAAGTGTCCCCACCATTTGCAAGCGTTCGCCCGCCTCACGCATCCGACCAAAGGCTTGGGCGCTTTTTTGGATAGCCGCCTGTCGGCGCTGTTCTGCCTGTTCTGCTGCCCGAATCTCTTTGTTTTGGGTATAGATATAATCTTCGAGCGATTGCTTGCGGGCTTTGGCTTGCGCCGTCGCCATATTTGCGGTTTTCTGCAAAGCGGCTTGTTTTTGTTTTTCGGATTCGGTTTCAATGCGCAATTGAGCCTTTGCGCTGGCTTCGGCGAAGGCACTAAAATTCTTTATATCGGCTTGGGCTTCTTTTATGCCCTGCCCGGTTTTCTTTGTTTCAATCTCTACTGTTACTTTGCGGGTATCACTCATTAGATACCTTCTTTCAGCGCCCGATCTACCTGTTCATAGATGGCATCCAGGGCCGCCATGCCATAAATCTCATCGTCGTCTTGGTCACGTATACCACCCGGGCGCGGCAAAAAGCGATTGCCAGTCACCCGCTTCAATTGCCACATGGGATAAAGCCGCAGTAATTCGTCAGGATTATCAAGCATTGTGTCAATCTTATTCGAGCGGCTGGCAAGGATGGATTTCGCCATGCGCTGATGGATTTTCCAGGTCAAGTCTTTTTTTTCGGCGTCGGTTAGTTCTCGTCTTTTTTTTTCTCGTTAGCTTCTTTGGTTGCAAACTGCGGGTGATTTGGAAAATACTTTTCATTCATGGCGCGAATTTCAAATGCCAGGCGGCTGGCCTGCTCATCATCCATGTCTTGAACTTCTTCAACGGTCGGAGAGTTCTTAAGACCGAGCTTGAATGTTATGTATAAATCTTTCACATACCAATTCAAACTTTCATCATTTTCCAAATCCCTGGCGGTATCGAAAAAATCCGCCACCATGCCAACCGTCGCCTTGACCGGGATATACTTTGTATCGGTCATCAAATCACCGCCGGGTACTCATACAGGGCAATGCAAATCTTGCCGTCGCCTGGAGCGGCTGAAACGGTCAGGGTGGTAGCACTCACGGACGACGGAACCACAATAGCGCCGTCAACCACCAGGCGGGTTTTGGCAACCGAGATACCGGGATAGGATGTATTGAAGGTGAAATCATCGGTGGTGCCATCCCCAACCCAGGCGGCCAGCATCAGCGGATTTTCGCTCACATAACGAAACCCCTGTGAGCGGTTGTATCCATTGGTCGCTTTTGCCAGGGCCTGCCCTTGCACATCGTAGCCAGTACGGGAGGGGGTAATCGTAAACACATTGGGCAACTTTTCGTTATTCATGCCCTGATTGTTTTCGATCACGGTGGCCTTCGGGAAAACATAGGTCACATAGTAATGATTCCCCGTTGTAATGCCCTTGCAATCTTTCCATGCGATAAAGGCAACAGTCGGCTCATTGCCTTTCTGGTTGGTGCCCATGCCAGTCATGCTGGCTTCGCCCTGGGTGACGACTTTCGTCCCACCAAAGAGCGCAGTCAGGGCATCGTTGATAGCTTCGGCGTTCAAGGTAAGCGACATGCCCTCAAGCGGGGGCAATGTGGCAATCTGGCTGATACCATTTTGCGAGACGCCCGAAATGGTACGCGGGGCAGGGTCGTTAATGGTCAATTCGGCATTGCCAAGAATATCAAGGCCCGTGTACATGGTCACGGCATCGGGAGCGTCAACCAAGCCGGTAGACTGTACCAGCGGATAAGCGCGGGCCGATGCGAAGCCGTAAGGGAAAACAGATTCAGTAATAGCGGTCATTTATAGCTCCTATCGAAACTCGCCGCCAGTAACCCGGCTGCGATATTCTGCGAGAATGGACATTTCCACCCAAAGGGCGGCGATTGATTTTGTGTTTTGTACGGGCAACTCTGATACTTCCCCGTGTCCGTTTGGGGTAATCTCTATGATGTTTTTTGCAATCGGTTTGCCGTGCGGATACTGCGCAAATTTGAGATTTACAAGGTCAATCAAATCGACCAGGGCGGCCATCGTGTCTTTTTCATTGGTGTAGCGCACGCCTAAGATTGTTTTGATTTCATAAATGCGCCCAAATTCGCCGCTTGTCAGGTCGCCGGGCACATCTTCAGCCCCCGGATAACAAATCGCAAAGGCAGAGACGCCGGTATCGATAATGCTATCGTCGGCTTCGGTCACATTCGAGCGCTTGGTAATGTGTGAGATACCAACCAGCGCGGGCGGGATAGGCGGATCGGTTACAACGACATCCGGGTACAGGGTTGGTGTACACAGTCGCAAAACTCCGATTACCACATCTTGCGTATCCTTGTAGCTCATTGCGCTTGCAATCCTTTTCGGCGGGCAACCGTCACGATATTGGCACCAACTTCGGCGGGTAGGGTTTCAATCGCTTTATCGGTTTCGTCTCTCAGGACTGCCCAGCGCCCTTTGTGGATACTGGACTGTGAAAGCCCATAAGCATCGCCGCCAATGTGCTTGGCTCCGGCAAATTTATTGTGAACCTTGTAGCCGCTCTCAATCTTTTCGATTTCCCAGCCCGCCGCATATTGTCCGGTTCTGCGGGTTGGTATTCCGCGACCAAAGCCACCGGTTGCGAAAAATGCGCGGCGCTGTTTGTCGCTATCCCACTTGATAGGATAGGTGGGCTTCTTTCCCGGCTTACGCATGGCCGCCTTTATTTTGCGCACCGTGTTATAGATTTGTTGCCGTCCGATTTTCGGAATTTCGGCATCCAATTCCTGAAGCGATTTCGCTACCAGATCGCCACGCACGCGCACGGAAAAGGTAACGCCGGTCATTTGGCATCCCAATCGGTAAACGTATTCCCGAAACCTTCCCGCTGAAAAATTGGGAAAGTTGCGTTTCCAGAGTTATCGTGAGAGCGGAATGAAATCTCGTCCCGCTCAGAAGCGGCACGCTTGGCCCCCAATGCTTCCCACCCTGCGGCATTGATATTGATAAAATCAAGCAATTCCTTGCGTATCATGCCCAGACTGGATAGGTTTCCATCAATCGCCCGCTCTGAGAAAAAGCGCCCGGTGCCGTGTGCAGCATGGCATAGGTCGGATACCTGTTGATTTATTAGGCCCTGTAGCGAGAGTTTGGCGTCTGTCTGCGTTAGCGGGACCGAAAATCCGATTGCCTTGAGCGCGGTAGTGGCAATAGAAGAAACTTCATCAAGCCAGCCCTCGACGGTCGCGGTCGTTGGATTGGTCGCGGTGGTAAAAGAACCATTGTCAGTGTAAAGCGGAACATAACCAGCTACTCCCGCCGCACTACCGTAAGAGTTCGCTCCCAAAGTCATGGCTCAGCACTCCATTAACAACCAGACATCAATACTGTCGCCAGCATTAGCGCCGTCGATTTTGACGTTGACATTATCCGCGATTGGGGCAGGCTCAAGAACGGTAAGCGCGGCCAGGTTTGCGCCTGTATTGCCCTGCGGCGTCAAGCGGGGGAAAACCCATTTGTCCGTAGCGGAATCCGTGAGTGTCAGGATTGTGAGGGCCGGGGCTGCATTACCAGCGGTTGCAATAATGGCGTCAGTAGTTCCGGCGGGAGGCGTATCGTTATAGCGGACATACACACCAAGCACGCGGCCCCGTATGGGGTTTGCCGTCGAAGTGTTAGCGGTTGCAGCACCATTGCCACCCACCGCAACGCCCGAATTGATAGGGCCGACTAAATTAATTGTCATGGTTTTTTCTCCTGTTGCGGTGCTGGCTTATTACCGGCGCGATTTCTATAACTCTTTCAGAAGTAGGTTGCACTTCTTTGGCGTAAACCGGCATCTTTTGGATTTCAAGCCAATCGCTTACCAGCGCGTCGCTTTCAAATTCGGCGGGAACCGGTCGCCATTCTGCTTTCACAAATTCGCAACCGGAGAAAAGCACAACCCTGTTATAGCGTGAGTCGTTCTTTACTCTTGCTTGCATAATTTCTCCATCAAAAAGGGCGGCGCGGCTTGCTTGCCTTGCCGCCCTTTCGGGTAATATCGCTCTACGCTACGCCAGCGTTACGCCAAAGTCACCAATGACATACCATTTTCCCTGATAGGCCATCAAGCGCAAAACACCACCAATGGCGGCCCCAAATGTGGCAATGTCATAAGATGCCCCACCGCCGCCAAACGAAGTGGCAGACGTGACGGTGTTAGCCTGCGCCTGTGCGTTGATAATCGTCAGGACTTTGTAATCGTCGGTCGTTGCGGTTGGATCGGCCAGGGTAGCGGCAACAACACCGGCGACCGTTTTGGCAATCGTGCAAACGCCATTTTTGACGGTAATAGCGCCGTCGGCAACCAGGGCCTGGGCGGTTTGCTGATCCATGCGATTGAGTTCTGCGGCGGTTGCCGTTACCAGCGTCCCGCCCAAGCTCAAACCAACGGTAGAGCCGTCATGCAGTTCGACATCAAGCTCATCTACGTGAGTTTTTGTCATGGCAGCCTCCTAGCTGTGGCCCATCGCGGCGGTGCGCCAATCTCCATAGTAGAAGTTGTAGCGGGCGGTGAAATTGAAGTAGTAGCGGCCACCGTTAGGGGCTTCTGGGTCTTTCCAGGCGTCTTCCAGGTGGGGCTGTTCCCGCATGACAATCAAAATCGGCTTGACGGTTTCACTAGATGCAACGATGAACCAGGCCCCGGTATCCAGTTTCGGTGAAATCAGTGTGCTAAAGATACCAGCATAGGGATTGCGAGCACGGTCAGCGGTTCCGGCATCTTCGGGGTTGTTCGTGATATTGAAGGCCAGGCGACGATTGGTAGGGTCGGTCACGAGCAGGTTGTAGTTGTAGTCGGTGAACTCGCCCTGATCGTCGCGGAACAGCTGCGCCTTAGTCAGCACGGTTTCGAAGTTGTCGAGACTCAGCGCCAAGCTGTCCAGGTTGTCTTGAACGGTCGAATAGGCAGCGCCCTTGTCAACATGGCTATTGGAGAACATCGCCAGGGCATCATAGCCCGCGCCAAAGTTGGTTGTGGCATCGCCATCGTTCAGGGCCTGGAAAGCCTGCTGTGCAATATGCCGCTGGAAGTTCGCGCCAGCGCCACGAACTCTGGTGAGCAACGTGCCGGTCTGATCGTCCTTGACGGCGTTGCCGGAAATCCATACGGGCAGTTCCCAGTCCAGCGGTTCAACGGTCAAAGATTTCTCGATGAAATCTTGCGCGTTGAACTTGCCACGATTGCGGGCGGGCATTGGGGCAGCTCCCAAATCAACCAGGGTCTGGTTTTTTAGAGTTAAATCGATCATGGTCGCAATCGGCGACCAATCCGGCACAGGCTTAAGCGCCGTGGTCAAAAAGCCGGTTTTTGCCATTGCAACGAGATGATTGGGTACATTTCCTGAAATCATTGTCTCATCTCCTGTTTACGGAACGTCCAGAACATAGGGCGATTCGAGTGCAATATAGCAATACCCGTCCTCGACCTTGAAAAGTTTTCCAATGCGCGGATAAGCGCCATTAGAGCCGCTCAGGGTTCCCGTATCGCTCATGTAAACCGTTTTGCCCAAATCGGCATTAGTAAACACGGTTGACTTGAATCCGATAATCGACGGCCAAACGTAGCATTCGATTTCGGTCGTTTCGGGATCGCTTGCAGCAACGGCCTTGCCTTCGGCGGCAATGCCAAGAAAGACATCGCCGTCCACGCACGTGATCGACTTGGCGGTATGGGCTAAAAGAGTATCGACGCTCTGGTCAATAATCATCCCAACGCCTTTGTAGCAGGTTTGTGCGCCAGATGTATCAAGGAAAAACTTCTCGGTCTTCCCTTCGCCCTTAATGCGCAGCGGGGCATCAGCAGATAAATCAGTCATGGGTTACTCTCCATCGGCCTTTTTGATAAATTCGGCCACGTTGTAGTTTTCCATCCCGCCCAGTTCCGGCATAACTTCGCGGAACCAGGAACCGATGGACTTGCCACTCTCGACCCAAATCCGGGCGGCTTCTTTCAATTCGCCGGGCAGTTCGGGGCGCTTGACAAAGCCTTCCCCGTCATAGCCTGTTTCGGCAAACTTGACGGCAGAGTCAAGCGCCTTCGAGAGCATCTTTTCAACGGCCAGGGCTTGCGGTTCGGGCAGGGAGAGTAAGAGCGCGACAATTTCGTTGGCACGCACCGCCAAACCAAACGGTCGCTCTTTTGTCCCGCCGGCAATACCGGCGGCAAACTCAACCACGTGCTGCTTGCGCATGGCAGTTTTGGCCAGGTCTTTGGCTTTTTCTTCGGCCAATTCTCCCAGCTTGTTAAGCGCCTCGGGCGTATTCAAAAGCTCGGTAATGCTTGCGCTTTGAAGTTCGGCGGGCGCGGGGCTTGTGGGCTGTTCAATCTTTGCGGGTTTCAATGCTTCGGCAATCTTACCCGGCAGAGCGGACAGGAGTTCCAGCAAACCATTATCATTCTTTTCATCAGACATAGGATTCTCCATTACTTGCATCGATTTGGATAACTCAACCGGGCGCAGCAAGAAACGCCCTTTTTTGTCAACAGAGCCAGGCCAGTTTGTGAGTGACCCGCCCAAAATAACCTTTTCAACATCGTCGAAGGACGGCGAAAAATAGCGGCTTATATTTTTTTGTACTAACTCAATTCCGGCGTCTGTCCAGTCAAGGACAAATTGGATGACATTGCGGGCCGCGTCAAGCTCCAGGCCAACGAGCCAAGCTGCGCCGCCCTGGTGATCGTGATTGCGTAGGTCAATCGGAAGGCCGACAATCTGACCCTTGCTATCCCGCGTGCTCTCTAGTACGTCCTGGGTGTTTCTGACATAAGCGGGCAAATCGGACGGCTTGATTGTGATTGGTTTGCCGTGCATATCAACGGCGTCCCCCAACACGGCCATCCCATCAATTTTGGACAGGTGTCCGAGTTCTTTGTACAGGTCAGTAAAAAGGATATTATCAGGCATAATCTCACTATCCAAAAACAAAAAAAACAGACTGGCGATCTGCCAGTCTGTTTGACAAGGTAGTATTTTGCTTTTGCTAGGGTTTCCCCGGCTAGAATAAGTATATGCTAATCGTAGAGATTAGTCAAGTATCATCTTGTGCCAACAGTTTTATATATCTCTTTTCCTATCGCCGTGCCAATATTTATATTGGCCTGCTCTATTCTGGAAATCTCTCTATGGAATTCTTTGATAGGAGGCAGGACAAGAGAATAAATTACTACACGGAAACACAAAACGCTGATGTAGCATCTGCCTGGCTCTGTGGATATGTACAAGGGAAATGCCCAGGACGTGGGCGATAATACGAAATCGCATCCAACCTTGTCATTAGCCAGACTGAATAAAACGATATTTTTCATAGGCTCTCGTTAATCGTTGCAAAGATGTCTTTTACCAGCGGCCCCATCACGGACAGGGCCACGATAACAACAACCGCAACCAGTACCAGGATGAGGGCATATTCAACCATGCCCTGCGCTTTTTCGGTGAGTGAGAATTTCATGATTTTTTTCCTTTGCTCTGAGACTTTATAGGGGGAATGCGGATTCTCTTTCTCCCACGCTTCCCAATTTTCAATAGTGTCAACTTCGCACGGACTGATAACTTCGGCACCATCGACAAGCGCGTATGATACGCAAACCAGCTTTAGCACGCCCGTATTCCAAAAATCGCTCTTGACGTTTTTCGGCGTCAGATAGCCATTTTTACAGACAGGACAGAGAATTTGCTTAGCACCTTGCATATAGGGCGTTGCCATACTTTGAATTTTTTGTGTATTATCCATATATCTATTCGCCTATTTCCGAGATGCACACAATTTGCGCTTTTTTGGCGGGCTTGTTTTTCAAGCGGAATCCTGTTCCCGTTTCGATAAACTCAACTTCTTTTTTATTGACAAGCACGCTTAAAATCTTTGTCGGTGGGTAGTTTTCAGAAAACATAAACTCTGCTTCGTCAAACTCTTTTTGGTTAGTTGGCCCGATAGAAGAAGAATTGTCTTTTTTTTGCATATATCTATTATACGCCCTTTGTCAAGGCGTTATCAATGTTTTTCCATGTCTGCGCGTCAATTACTTGTGTATTCCAAGTTTTATCTTTTGATACTTCTAAAATGATGACATGCTTGCCGGGCGGCAGGCGGTCTATTGTGCGCCCCAGGCGGATAGCCTTCTGAGATATGCCTACATCGACAATCTTCACACCTTGCGCCCCTGCGATATTCTGATAGTCGCTCATATGCCTCCTATACTGTGAACAGTTTACCATCATCTGTAAATAGAAAATGCCGACATTGCCACGCACCACAATCAAAGTTTTCATTGCCGGGATATGGAATGTATCCGCGTTTTGTCCACCACGAAGCCCTGTGACGCTGGCCCTTTAGTTTTCTGCACGTTCTGCAGGGAAATCCGGGCGAGTGTCCATCTTGCCCGCCAAAAATCAACATCATGTTACCGGCACCGCGCGTTTTGGCTTCATTGTAAATACTATCCAGCGTCGCCGCGTATCCATCGGCGCGTGTGTTGCCAATGTCATTTGCTTCGATGCGCTGAAATTCCGGGTCCTTGCGCGTTTCGGATAACTGCGCAAACAAAACACTGATATTGGAAAACTCCTTTTCCATGCGCCCCGCAACCCAATCATTGAAGTCAGGATCGCGGTTTTTCAAATCTCCGCCGCCGTCAGTATAACCCAGGTCTGCGGCAGAGTTGAACGCATCCGAAACGGCGCGCTTGGCCGCGTTGCGTTTTGAAACGAGATTGCCGCCGGTCAAATAATCAACGATTTCGGCATATAGGCGCGCGCGGTATTCCTGGCGAATACCGGCATAATCCCCCATTGCCAATTCAAGAATATTGGCGGGCAGGTTAATCATTTTCGGCCTCGGTAAACGTTCTTTGCCATGCGGATCATATCGGCAGTTGCTTGCGCGTCGGTCTGTTCCACCTTCTGTTCTGGCATATCTTCAGGAGCATAGCCGGCCGCGCCCGCGTCCGGGGTAGTGGTCAGGTTCGGGCCTTTTACGCCGTTGATAATATCGTCATCTTCCGGGTTATTCTCCGGCATCCATCCCGCTTCTTTTCGCAGCGCCTTCATATCGTCATTGCCGAGCGGGACAATGCCGCTGATGGAGTTCAGGAACGAACCAAGCGCGCCCATATCAAGATTATTGCGCACATGGCTGAATTTGATTTTTGGCCTGCAAGTCATACCGGGAAAAGAGTCCTTATTCCATTTGTAAAGCCTTTTTCCGATCTGGTCGTCATATTGTTTCGCAAATCCATCCAGCATGGAATTGAACGTAAACACGCCCATGTTCGTGCTGTCAACCTGCGAAGCCTGCGCCCCGGTGTTAGTCATGGTGTTTAGCGCGATAAATTGCATCATATAGACTGACAACATTAGTATGCTGTAGTGCTTTATCGCTTCGAGCAAAGAAGTTGCGGATGAAAACGAAATATCCTTGACTTCTCCAGTGATTCCATAGGGCCAGGCGGCGTAGTTTCCTTCCTGTGCCGTTAGAATGGCGCGCGCTGCATCTGCAATATTTTGCTTATCGGTATCAGAAAGCGTTCCGGTTTCCGTTTTCTGAACGTTTAAGTAGCCTGCGCTATGCTCAAAGCCGATTCCCTGAATAACTTCCAAGCCAAACTTGATCCGCTCCAATCGCCACACGGCTTGTAATGGGCTGTTGCCTTCCGGGTTATTCGGGTCACCGAATTGATGATGTAACGAATCTTTGAGCGGGAGTGTAACCTGCCCGTATGGAAAATCTTGCTGAATAAAGCCCTGTACGCGCTTTTGGCCGTTCATATCCCAGCCAAAAAACGTAGAGCTATCACGGTATGCCAGGCGGCGAATCCCGATTAACCCATCGTCGGCTTCGCTGCGCCAATCATCCGGCCACTTAACGCCGTTGCCATCTACAAAGGGCGGCGGAACCCAGCCAGGCAAACGCAGAGACGGCACGGCGCTAAACCATGCAAAACCATCAAAGGGTGTGCGGGCCACTGCGGTTTCAAGATACTGCCCAAAACCGCCCTCCATATTGTCAAAGTCACTCAGGATAAAATCTTGATAGCGTTTATCATCGTCGCTGGCATCTTCCGGCAAATCTACAACAGGGGTAATATTGCGCGCCCAGGATGTAAATGCACGCGCGATCATGACAATTTCCGGGCAGGATGTTCTCAGGCGGGAATATATATCAGAGACGCCCGGCCAGAAAAGTTGTTGATTGTAGGCTTCGGAGATGAAACCCGCCCACTCTTTCAAGCCGCTGGTTCCCTTTTCTGGCTGATTCAAAAGAATGCGCACCTGCGTTTCCTGCTTTGGCGCGGCGGCTAATTCAGAGAAGCTCTTGATAGGATTATGATTTTTGCGAGACATAATTACTCCCATTTGTTTGTATAGTTTTCAATACGACCGAGGCCTAACAATCCATCCGATAGTTCTATCATATCATCTTCATAAGCGTAGCGCAGACCGCCATCAATCAAGTGGTTATTCTTTTCCACGGGGCGCGCCGGGCTGACAGGGTTGCCGTTCGCGTCTTCTTTCCATTTACACTGCTGTAATTCTTTGCGCATGTTCAGACACTTTACATCGACTATGATCGTCTGCTTTTGTAACCACTTGATACCGAATCGAACTGAGTCAGGGCCTTTCTTTGCGCCGGTTGCATTTATACCGTATTTGCGCAATTCTGAAATGCTCTTAGGCTCCGAGCTATCACAAACGACGCGCCTGTTCTTGACACGCGGCTTAAGTGTTTCTGCGAGTTGCTCGTTGTCTAAATCAGTTTCATAGATTTCATCATAAACATAAATGCGCTCATGCTTTTTATCATAATGCGAAGCTGCCCAAGCCGCCGGGTCTTTTGCGAAACCGAAGTCTAGGCCGTCGCGGGGATTTGTGCGTTGATTTTCCGGCAAGTAATACGGGTCATTCGGATCATCCAGGTTTGCCACAACCCAATTTGTAAAGATGACATTGCCCAGCACGCCCCAATTGCCCAGCGTGTACACGTCATGGAAATACTTGTCCGTTTCGTTTTCGAGTTCGTCAATGTCATCCTGTTCAAGAAAGTGATTATCTTTGTAGGTTGTTTTCAGGATTGACAGGGCATCGGAGTGATATTCTTTTTGGTCATCTGCCCAAGCTATCTTGCTGAAATACTCTTCATAAATCCAATGTTGCAGCATGATTGGGTTAAACAATAGTGTCAGCGTTTTCTTGATGTCGCCCGGAACCTTGCCACGAATACGCTTTTTTAGCTGCTTGATTGTTTTGTAATCTGCCTCGGTCGCCTCTTCTACAATGATGTCGGTCAAAACACCTTTTACAAACGTTGTCCCTTTTAGCTTCTCAACATCGTCAAGCCCGGTAAACTGCGCCTGGTAGCCGTTCTTGCATGTTATAGTGCCGTCCGTTTTGTTTATAGTGAACAGCGACGACAGACCCCAAGCGTCTATGACTTTTGTCACTTCCGGTATAACGGACGTTCGCAGGCTAGTTTTGGTTTGGCGACAAATCAAAAAGTTATGGCCGCCTTTGAGCAATAGATAAACGACGCGTTGCCCGATAACAAAAACACTTTTACCAGACGATGAGCCGCCGAAATATATCTGTACACGCGATTGATTATCAAGGTACGGCAGATAGGCAGGGTTAAAAACTTCTTTGTAGAGTTCAATCTCCATCTTTCACCAAGCGGACAACAAAATTATTAGATTCTACATTCACACCTACGGATTGCCCGTACTCGTCCCGGAATCGTCTCTCCAGCATCCAGGCTGCCGCCCGCCAGTCATCGGTGGCCGCCGACTGGATGCGCATGGTCAATATTTTACGCGCTTCAGCGTTGGCTCGTGATACTGCCTCTTGAAACTTGACATAATGGGGGCGGATGTCCTTCATCCATTCGTTGAATACCGCATATGAGACACCCGCTGCCTCTGCGCTGGCTTTGTACGTCAAGCCAAGCCGGATGTTGTCACAAATGGCTTTTTCGGTGATGTCGGTAAGCTTGGTGGGTCTTGACATTATTCGCTCATCAATACCGGCGTCTTACCGGTGGCGGTTGCCCAGCGTTCGAGCGCGACGGCAACATAGGCGGGGGAGATTTCAATAGCGCGACATTTGCGCGATAAGTTTTCACAGGCGATTATGGTTGTGCCTGAGCCAGAGAAGGGTTCGTAAACTATGCCGCCCTCATCGCTCCATGTTCTTATACCAAACGCAGCAAACTCAATAGAGAAAACAGCGGGATGGGTTTGGGTGTGTATTCCCCGCGCCATTTCCCTTCCAACTCTTATAACGCTATCCGGGACCTTGTAGGGCTGCCCTATTGTGTCGGGGCTTGCTAGCTCGTTCATGCTCCCGTCTTTTTGGCGAAATCTCTTTCCGGACGTGCCGCGCTTTTCACTCTCTCCGGTTGTCTTAATCCATTTATTAGCAGAAACCCGGCCAATCGAAAAGTGAAAAACAAACTCGTGCGAAGGTGCCAGCCTTCCGCTCCACTCACCGGGAAAACCGCTTCCTTTGTCCCAAACATACCAACCATAAAGCGGATGACCTAAATCCTTGCAATGAGAAATCCAATCGTTCCAGTAAAACTCGCAAGCGCCGTCCTTATAACTCATTCCGAGATTAATTAATAAATCCGACGGCTTCCCGCCCACAGAAAAAGCGCAATCGCTCATCCCGTTTGCAAGCGCAAGCCAATCAAAATCCCCTATCTCGTAGGTTCTTTGGTTTGAATATGGCGGCGACGTAAAACATAATCGGAACCGTTCCCCGCCCATCACCCGCGCCACGACCGCCGCGTCGGTGCAATCGCCGCAAATCAGCCGATGCTCTCCAAGTTGCCACATTTGCCCGCTTTCAACATTCCATTTTACGCGCAATTCTTCGGCCCGGTCAATCTTCGGTTCCGCGTCAACTTCCGGCGGTTTCTCGCTTTCCAATAACGCTTGATTTGCCGCCATCAACTCGCGGGCGTTGTCAAGCATCTCTTGCCCGAAGCCCGCCGCCTGTAGCAGGCTGGCGTCAACGTTGGCTAGTAGGTCGGAATCCCACGCGCCGCCGCCCGCGTTGGCAACCAGGTTCGCCCGCGTGCGCTTGTCAGCATCCCAGCCACGAATGGCGCGGTAAGTGAAGCGCCTGCCTCCCACATCGAAGTAACCGAGTTCTGCCGTGCCATCGGCCAGGGGCGGGTCAAACGTCTCGGTGATAGTCGGCTTTTGCGTCATCAATTGCGCTACGTTAGACCGCTGGTTTCCGCCGATAATCTCATCCGTGTCAAGGCAATGCACAATCCCGGACAAGTCGCCGAATTCTGTCATCGTCTCTTTTAGGCGTTTCGCTTGACGTGCGCTCATTTTGCGCGGGTTATTTGTGAACGGTTTCATCCATGCCTTTTTAGTTCCCTTCGTCGCCGGGGCTTACCCCAGGACAAATATTTGTTTTGTCGTATCTCCTCGGATTCGAGATACTGCGCCGTTACTTTCCAGTCAGTCGCCTTTTCGAGATACCTTTTGCGCGCATCGTCTCCGGCGCACAATTTTATAAGGTCGAAATAGTGCCGGTACATAAACTGTGCAAACATGCGCGCCTTTTCGGCAAGACCGGTGCCGCGTTCCCCAACAACGGCACCGGCGATTTCTTCCTTTTCTTCCGTCGAAACAGCCTGAGAGACTGCAATAGTGTAGGCGGGGCGCGGCTCTGACACAGGTTTAGCCTACCTTTGTGAGTATCGACATCGGAATCCACCACGGCAGGCCCTGCGCACTCAGTAGCGGGATGGTATAGGTATTATTTAGCACCGAATACCCACCGCCGCCTTTGAGAGAACCGTAAACGTGATGAAATAACCAGGGCGTTGCCGTTGGGTTGACGGTTTCGGGAGGAATGGCACTTATGGAAATGCTATCTATGCGGCCCCATAGCTGCCCGCCGAATGTTTTGGTTTCCAGCACGCGCACATAATTAGGGCGCGGGGAAATTGCAACAGGGCCGGGATAGGCCAGGCCGATGTATTTAAGCAAGCCCGCGCCATTGAAGCCAAACGTAGGTCCGAAATCATCTGAGCATATGCGCTCAAAATCTTTCGGTGTATTCCATTTTGCAATATAATTTTGCCATTTTTTAATCAGCGCCAGGATATTATTGGCCTTCGGTGGGGTGGTCGTCATGGGTTGTGTCAGTGGGCCGCCGCCTGGGGGAACCGTCATACCCGGGTGGGTAATGCTCCATTTGCGCGCGTCAACATAGTACAGCCCGGATATATTTGCAATCGGGGACACAACCGGATCAGGAACAACTACCGGCGGTTCTGGTTCGATAACGGGCGGGATGCTTGGGGTAAGATTATAGCGCGCCTGGAATTGCGATAGCGTACCGTTATAGTACGACTTGTCTATATTCAGACTTTCTACGCCAGCCGCAAGGCCATCCCCGTGTGATGTCCATTGCCAAAAAGTAACCTTGTCCCACGGCTTTGGAATGCGCACATTAGCGGGATTGTCCGTGTATTGCGCCAGCCAAAGCGGGTATCTTGCGAACCATTCAAAAGATGCTTTTTGGGTAACCGGATTGGGCGAATGTGCCAACCAATACCAGTAGCCGGTATAAATGCCTACTCTGGCCCAGGGTATCAGGCGCTCAATCTCCGAGATAAACACCGAGAAATGACGCCAGCCCGCATATGCCCCGTTATATGTTTCTTCATAATCTGCCCAGATTTCCATATCGGGCATACCGTGTTTCATGAGCAAATTCTTGATGCGCAGCGCCTGGCTGCCGGGTGAGTAGTGGCTGTCATAAAACCAATACAGCCCACGCGGTAGAACGGATCGGGATGCGCTCCAATTCGCGGCAAAGTCGCTATCATCCCAGGAACCCTGACCGGCCCGGATAATCACGCCCGCCGCCGATTGTTTCATCTTTGCAAAGTTTGTGATCTCAAGGGTGTCATTCCGGTCATTCCAGAATGAAATATCGTACACGTTCACTGACTTTTCGATAATGGCAGATTTTGCATTGAACAGCTGAGTAAACGCCGGGCGGGATGCGCTACCCGCCAGTAGATGCGCGGCTATATTGGAAATGGTTTCAGGGGTAATCTTTGCTTGTACGTTCATACGTTCACCGCCTGATGTTGCTCAATTTTCAAAGTATTCGGCTTGATAAATTGCTCTGGCTCGAATGTAATCGTGACGGTACAGCGGCGCAGCGGGCCGCCCTGCGCGGCGACTTCCACCGCCGAAAGATGATGCACGACTGAGTCCATGTCTGTGCCTTTTTTCCATTCAGCCGCAAAGCGCGCGGCCCGCACCCGGTCGAGATTGTCTGTCATTTTTTATCACCTGTAATCGAAATAAGAAACGCCCAAATAAGAGCAAGGATAATTGCAACTATTGCAAGAGTAATAATAACAGTCAGGGCAGTTTCCATCATTCGCCCCGCTTCCGTCTGAAAAACTTTGCCGGTTCTAATCCGGCGGCCCTGACCTGACTTACCAGCTTTTCAGCCCATTCTTTCAGGTCATCTATCATATCATCCCGCTTTTCTATTTCGCGGTCTTTACGAATTAGTTCTTTTTCAAGCGCAGATACGCGCCCGCTTAATACTTCGTTTTCTTCTTTGAGCGTGTCAACTATCAACTTTAATTGTACATAGGCGTCTTTTTTTGCGGCATTAACTGCGGTAAACAACGAAACAAAAACCGCTATTAGTCCGGTTATGACTGTAAGAAATGTAGCGATTTCGCTCATCATCTACCCCTAAAAATGTTCAATGGCCTGCCCCGTCGTATTTCCCGCTTTGCTGGATTTTTATGTCGACCAGCAGTAACACGAGTCGGACGGGGCAGGCTCCCCAAACTTATTAACCGCCCCGTGAGGCTTTGACAATCTCTTTCAGAGTGTCATAGCTGCCTGCGGCGGCAATAAACAATGCGACAACGTTCACCAGCCCGCCAATAAACGGGGCTGCGGCGGGAACCAGGGCCGACAGCGCCGGGGCATACTGCACCAAAAGCGCCGTAACAAACGCAGCCCCAAGTGCGGCAGGGCCTTTCCAGCCGAATTGAGCCTTGAAAAACCCAACGGCGGCCACAACGAACGCAACATCCAAGACGATTTCCATAGTTATCCTTTCGATTATTCGACAAATTTTTACATACTCATTATACACCCGCGCGGGCTAAATTCAATGACTGAAATTCAGGAGATGAATATAGAAACATTGCGGTAATTCGTCACTTTTGGCAACTTGGTGTAAATATGCGAATCTGTGCTTACAGCACGTAAGGATTGTATCATTGTACAATAATATTAAAATCGCTTGTATTCACGGTATCATTGTGATACAATCATACTGTGAATAAAGAGATAATCATTTTTACCGGAAAGTGCCCTTATTGCGACGAGCAAGTTCCGACGCCCGCCCCAGATATGATAAACAGGCGTCATCACTCGTGTTCGTGCGGTAAAAAACCCCACGCAACACGATACGATGACAAGGACGGGAATATTCACTTTTCGTATTCGTCAAACCGCAATCATCAGACCGTACAGCCAGGCGGGATGAAAGGCATTAGCATCCGCCTTCCAGACTATCAAATCACCTGGATAGGAACAAGCGCCGCAGAGCGTATTAGGATGTTAATTGACATGGCTATACGGGAAGATGATTGTGATACAACGTTTTCTAAACCATAGTTAGACCCCTATCTTGAAAAAGGAGAATCGCAATGGCAAAAAGAAAAGGTTATGCAATCGTCCGCGTTCACAAGCAAATTGAAATCGAGATTGACTTGGACGATGAAATTGAAGTTGACCAGCAAGCACTTGTCGAAAAAGCTGTTTCTGAAAAATTCGGAGAACTCAATTTTGAAATTGACGAACCCGATGAAGTTGAAATCCTTGAATGTGACTACGCCGAATAACATTGGCGGGGTCTAACAAAGCGTGCAGGCGACGTGGCGGTACAGCGCGGCTTATGGCATAGTTTCGCAACCGCCACGCGCCTAACGCCAACCGTTGGGCGGCTTCGCCCAGGAGAAAATCACATGCTTGAATTATCAATCAATGAATACTTCGTGGTTTGTGTTTTGTGCTGGAAACATGGCCCATCCGAGAAAACTATTGAAAAGGCCGTGAAAACTGCGCGTTTGAGCGGTTGGGTTTATGTGCCAGATTTGGCAATGAATCGCTGCCCGGAATGTGCCGCCCAACACCGCGTGCACCCGACCGCCGCTGGCGGGTCTACCAGCGACAATAATTCCGAAAGCGGCGGCGGGTAACGCCAGCCGTTAGGCGTTTACTTTTGAAAGGAGTAACCCCATGAAATTCAAAGAAAAATTGCAAAAGTTATTTGAAGAATATCTGGCAACATTGGACGACACAGACAAAGACGAATACTACAATCACGAGCAGGGAATTGCAAAAGATGTTTTTGAAGAGTTTATGGCGTGGCTTGAAAAGCGCAACGCCTAACAAAGCGTGCACCCGACAAGGGCGGGCGTAGGCTCTAAATCAATTATCAGGTTTGCCGCCCTTGCGGGTAACGCAAGCCGTTAGCCCGCGAAAGGAAAACAATGTTTACTTTGCCAACGGAAGTAGGTCAGCGTATCGAGCAGGCTTTGGCGCAAAGAGTTTGCACCGCCAACGATGGCTCTTATATCAGGCGCTCATCTGGGCGACGCTGCGCCGGTCGCCCCACGAAATACACCGTTCATCTGGCGTCTGGTAAGCCCTTTATCATTACCGCGTACGATGACGGCGCGGCTGTTGAAATCGCCAATAAGCGCGTTCTAACATCGCGTGCACTGGACGGGGCTAAATGCTTTGTCTGCGGCAAACCATGCGGCGGCGGCGCACTTTGCGAGAAGTGCGAACTCCCCGAGACGCCCCGCCAGTAACGCAAACCGTTAGCCGCTTCATTCGAGAAGCATGGGATTACATCGCAGATAGCCGCCCAACCACGCGCGCAGCGGACGTGTGCCACGTGTGTACTACGGTGTTTGTTCCGTCCGCCGAATATTGTCACGTTTGTGGCACACGCCGCTAACGCCAGTCGTTGGGCGTATACTTTGCAAAAGGAGATTTGAAAAATGGCACAAAGAATAATCGTTGAGTACACATATATCTTTTATTGCGATGGTGATTTTTTCGAGCAAAATACTTTTGATTCTGACGATGCTGCTATCAGGCACGCTAAAGCCGAAGAAGAGAAGCGCGGAAAACCTGTGAAGGTTGCAAGATGGTTAGAGTTTTAGTTGAGAAATACTCCCAACAGTTGCGCGCAGCGGACGGCTGAAACTCGTGCGCGTGTATGAAGAGTCGGAAGTCGAAGAAGTCTCCGTTGGCGAGTATCGGCTGAAGAACCGCCTCCGCTAACGCAAATCCGGTTGGATTCTGAAAGGAAAATTATGTTTACACCTGAATTAGCAAGTTTGATTTGCGAAATTGATTTATCCACACCTGAAAAGATGTCCGCGTTCAAGGCGTGGCAGTTCGATGATGGCACACTGGAAGGCTTGCAAAAATTGTACGAAGCCCAACAAAGCGCGCAGCCGGTTAGTGTGCAAATTTCAGGGCTTACGGCAGATGGCGATGTTTTACCGCCGTGCCGCTAACGCAAACCGCTGGGCGTATGCTTACACAATGAAAATTCTTGCAAACATTCTCGGTAAGCCAGCAGCGTCGGCAACTTCAAAAGGCAAGTTGTGGCGCGGTCAGTATTATGTCAAAAGCGGCTTTGTTGAAAGCGGATCGCCTATATGGTTAGAAACTCCTAATAAAGCGTTCACACGACTCTTGCTAGTCGTCAAGAAAATTCAATCACTGGCGAGCGTCCGCAAAAGCCGGTAACGCAAACCGTTAGCTGGCAACTTGCCAGAAAGGAAAATTGTATGCCTACTTTTATCAACCCAAATACTGGCTTCCCCGATGAAACGCCCTGTATTGGTTGTGGCTGGCCGCTGTATTGCTGCTTGTGCCCAGCCGATGACCAGGACGAAACAGAGAGCCAGCTAACACCGGTTGCGGCGAACTTGGCTACCACAGCCCCGGACGAGATAGACTTGCAACTAAAAGACTTACTCGACCAGGCTGATGGCGCGTAACACGCCAAGCCGCTAAACCAACCGTTAGACCGCACCTTCATTCAAAGGTGCGTCAGGAGAATGAAAATGGAAACACTCGAAGGAAAAACGCTCGACATCTTGAAAGCCGCTCTTGCCCAACTGCAAGCCGCAAAGCCGAATGACCGCTCAGAAATTGACAGGCGGTACGCCGTCGCCATCACCGAACAAGAGAAGGTTATTGCATATTATGATACCTTCGTCAATCGGGCAACGGTCTAACAAAGCGCGCAGCGGAATTGGGGCGGGCGTAGGTGTCCGCAGGTCAAGTACCAGCCGCCCCAATCCGCTAACGCTTGCCGCTAGGTGGCCTCCATGCAAATTGTAGAAGTTGAATGGGTAGATAGTCAGGCTTTTGATGGCTGGCACGGTTCTGAAGAAATGAAAAACTGGAACGATTCTCTTGTGTGCAAATCCGTAGGATATTTGTTACGAGAGAGCGAAGACAGAATGGTTTTAGTTATGTCGGAGAGTTTCGGTTCTGGGGCACTCGATAATGGAATGACAATTCCGCGCGTTGCCATTATCCAAATACGCCACCTAACAAAGCGGGAACCAGACGCGCGAAAGTCTGGCGCGAAAATCGTATCATCCAAATCAAAAAGGTCTGCAAAACCCGCGCGCCGGTAATGCAAACCGTTAGAAAGCACCAAACATCCCCGTGCGGGGATGTTCTGTTACACGCTTTGACCTGCGCCTAATCGGATGTATAATATAGGCATGGGTGAAAATTAGAAAGGGGAAAATCATGCACACAACCGAGAGAATATCGGGGAATGTTATCTACGTTCGGTTTGATGAAATTAAAAGCGGGTGGGAGCAGTGGCTGCTACTTTCAAGTGATCGGCATTTTGACAGCGCACACTCTGACAGACAATTACAAAAATATCATCTTGAAAAAGCAGTAGAGCGAAACGCGCTAGTAGTTGACAACGGGGACATATTCGACGCCATGCAGGGCCGCAATGACCCACGCTCCAGCTATGCCGAATTACGCCCTGAGTACGTGGGACGCCCGGATTATTTCAATGCCATCGTAAATGACTCCGCTGACTTTTACCGTCCGTATTCCAAAAATATTCTGATGCTGGGAAAAGGAAACCACGAAACAAGTGTGGAAAAGAAAAATCAAATTGATCTGATCAGCATGTTGATTGCGAAACTTGCCCCGGGCCCGCTGGCTGGGGGTTATGGTGGCTATATTAAGTTTGGTTTCAGGCGGGGCACTTGGCAGAAAAGTATCAATCTAAAATATATGCACGGTTGGGGAGGCGGCGGCCCGGTAACGCGCGGGGTAATCGATACAAACCGGCAGGCGGTCTACTTACCAGATGCGGATATTGTTATCAACGGGCATACCCACGATAGCTGGTATATGCCGATTGCTCGTGAGAGATTTGACCAAAACGCAAAAATCACCCATGACATAATTCATTTTGTGCGCACCCCAACCTATAAAGATGATTTCGGGGATGGTTCAGGCGGCTGGCATGTCGAAACGGGGAAACCGCCGAAGCCAAAAGGCTGTGTGTGGTTGCGATTTTATTATTGGAGCGAAGATATACATATCGAAGTTATCCCCGACATTACAGCCTGACAACAAAAATCCCGCCGAAATGACGGGATTTTGTTTTGCGGTCGTTGGCCGGACACGGGCATACCGTGTCCCAGGATTCGAACCTGTCGCTCTCCTTTGCGTTCGTGGTTGTAAGAGTACCGCATCCCTATTCTACCATAAAGCGAACCGCCCCGGAGGATGGGGGCGGTTCTAGGAGAAAGGGAGGACATGAAGAAGCTAGAATTATTGTAGCACGTCAGGCGGGGAAAGTCAACTAGCGCTAAGTAAACAATCGTACTTGTGTTTACACCAAGTGATAAGATACTCAATCATTCCGATCTCATCCTTGTATTTATTTAGCTCGCCTTCTGTAAAAATTCCGCATGAATAAAAACCTTTATCCCGCCAATCAACCCTAATCGATAAGGCGGCGCTTCCAAACATTTTATCGATGCGCAGGTTTACTTCGGCCCCATTCCCAATTTCTTTTTGCATTTTTTGGATAATCTCAGAAGAACTTAGAGACACTCGTATCCTTTCGCGCCGCTGAACTACGGCGCTGTTTGTATCGGATAATATACGTTATGCAATCCAGAAATCAACGCCGGGAAAGTTTTTATTAACTTCGTGCCCGGCATAAATTGGAATGAAATGATTCACGTCATCATCGGGAATATAGCCAGCCGCCACCATTGCATCGGCCAAGCCTTGAACCATATTTATAAAATCCCAGCGGGCGTTAGTTTTACGACGAAAACAAATCATAATCCAATACGGATATTCAAGCCCTTCGACCATCTCAAGCCATCTGACGCGCTGCTCCGCTAGTTGGTCGGTAATCATTGATTCGTCCGCCTTGGCTGCTTTGCTCTTGGCAACGTAGGGCTTTCCGGTACGCCGGTTACGGTGTATTTCGCGGCTATTTTTGCTACTATGTATTTCGCCGTAAATTTTAATCATTGGCATGTTCGGTCCTATGACAATCTCTACAAAGCACCACAGTCAACCAGGGGACAAATTGCTCCAGCCAAAGAAAATAGTAGCCCGCTGAAAAGTGGTGAACGTGGCAAATGTAATGCTGGTATCCGCACCGCTGACAAGTGTAATTGTGGCGTTCTTTTTGTTCGCGGCTAAAGCGTTTCCAGTGGTTACTTTGTAGATACTGCTCCCTATACCACCTGCGGCGGGGCATAAAGAACTGACGAAGGTAAATCAGTAAATCACTCATCAAAACAGCTCCTCTTGTCCCTGCGCACGCATAATCCAGGCCTCGGGTATCCCGCGCGTGTATGTGCAATCGGGCCAGCCTGGACAACCAAGAAACTGGTTCCCGTTTGTTCGGTTTGTTTTCAC
>Ga0210092_1000005_pt1 | contig 40667 bp, 51 predicted proteins | sample WestPond_TuleB_D_FD_185585 | JGI IMG/M metagenome (GOLD analysis project Ga0210092, IMG submission 185585) | Wetland microbial communities from the San Francisco Bay, California, USA, that impact long-term carbon sequestration -... | ecosystem: Environmental > Aquatic > Marine > Wetlands ...
ATTTGAGGATAAAATTATATTGGTATCCTGCATATTGGTACCAAACGAATAGCTTACTCCTGCCGATAATGTTGCGCCAGGTCTTGCATTTGTGCTACTACTACCCCCTGCAAGATACCAATATATGTTAGATAAATTAGTCCATCCGAAATCTTGTGGCCCCGCAGAACACTTGATTGGAAATACATAGTCACTTGTATACCCAGTTACCGCATTTTTATCATCTTTTTGGATAATATATGCAGACAAAGATTTATTTTTCATCCTACCATTAACTGACAAAGGTATATCCATTACAGATAGTGTCGACTTAGATGGCTCAAACAGGCAGTATTTTGTTGTATTATTAACCCATGCTTCACCTGTTATAATTAACTCTTGATCGGATGATGAACTAATTGTTATATCTGCTTTTCCGCTTATCTGGTTATACCTTTTGCATTTATAACTACTAGTTCCAACACTCCAAGCAAGTGCCGCTGCTCTAGATGTCGAGTCATATCCAACGTCTAAAGTTGCACTGTCGCTATCTCGTATAATTTGTATCCAAAGATTTCTAGACTTTGCATACTTGGTTTCAGCCGTATCCAAAAATGCAGATACAACCTTTAATTTTTCAAGCCAAGTTTTCCTATTTTTAGGTGCTAATAAAACTATACTCATTTTAAGATCACACCTTCTATTATTACATCATATCTTGCATTATTGCCAGGAGTGAAATTACTTGCAGCTTGTAAAGCAATAAAAATACTAGTTCCACTAGGTATACTTAATAGCCATAAACCTGAGTCACTAACAATTCTACTATTGTTTAATGCAGTATATAAGTTTAAGCAAGGAACTACAATTCCGCCAATTTGATTTTCTGTATCTGACAAAGCAAACTCAGCGTTGTCATTAGTTGCTGTAAATGTTGCAGGTAATATCCAAACGTTAACACTTGCGCCACTTAATTTTGTAGTTTCTAATACTCTAACATTTGTAATTGCTATTATATCGCCAGCAATTACCCCAGATGTTGCAAGATCAATTGTCATTATTGCAGGAGCAGAAGTTGAATTTGTAATTGCATCTAAGGTTGTATATGGATTTGCGTCTGCCGTCCTCGAAAAATACGTACTTACCTTAAATGGTTTTTCTTTCTTTTCTAATAATTCAAATATACTACCTTCTAAAAGTTTATTGCTCATTTTGCACCTCCTAATTTGCTTTAAGATCACTTATATAAGACTTAATTTGTTTATTGTATTCTTTATTATCTTTTGCATTTCTTAAGTCTTTTAAGTTTTGTGATTGCTCATTTATACTTTTGTTCAAATCTTTGTATTTATCGTATTTTTCTTGCTGTTTAGGACTTAATAAATAATAAAATTCAGCTTTACCCCTTTTAGTTTTCATATCAATTCCAGATTTTTTAGAGGCAACTGACTTATCGAAATCAGCCTTTTCAGTTTTAATTTTATTTACTAAGTCATAATATCCAGCAGTAGTCCTATTATAAGTACTTGTATCCACTGTAAAATTAGCCTTAGCCATATCTTGTAATGGACTTTTACTCTGCCCACTCTTTTTAATAATGTCATAGACTATACCTGTATAACTATCCATTAGATAGTCTATCTGTTTAGGACTTTTATTTAATACCTTGCCTAATAGTTTGGATAAGTCTGTTGATTTTTCATCATATTGATTTTTTGGACTCATGCCCTGTAATGATTTAGGTACTATTTCCCTGCCAAAATAATCTTTATTACCACCCAAAGCAATATTATAGGCAGGTACAAACAAACCACTTTTAGTATTAACTGGCATTATAGAGTCGTAAACAGTTTTGCCTAGGTTGTCAAAAGCCTTTTTATCTCCCTTTGCAACATAGTCATAAATCCTTTCGCCTAAACTACCCAAAAACAATCCAACTTCCTTAGTTTTAGGAATTTTAATAATATTATCTTTTCCAGCAACAATAATATAATTTGTGTTTTTAATATCCTGAGGAATATTATCATATATTTTCTTTCTTTCTGGGTTTGAGTAATTATAATACATTAATGCAGCGCTTGGAGCCGATGTTGCTGTTACCGCTTTTGCAAGTGGCTTGAAATTACCTTTTGCAGCACCACCAATTATACTTCTGGTTGCCTTGCTAACACCTTGTACAGCTGCATTAGTATAAGGAAAAATCTTGTCAACCGCTTTTGTAAAACTTCCACCGCGGTTAAAATTAACAGTCACATCCGCAGCAGCAATTCTAGCTTTGTGTACATCACCGGTTTTTTCTAAGACTGACTTGAATTCATTGAAACGTGTCATTTGCTCGGATATTTCATTGACAAATCCTAATGTATCAATAGTTTTGTGAAATAATTTATTAGTAACTGACTTATTAGCTACATTTGGACTTAAAGCCTTTTCGTTTATATTCGTAGCTGTTCCACCAACCGCTTTGTATCTCTGATATACAGGGTCATCTCTTAATATTTTATACACACTTTCAACTTCACCCTTGATAAATTCTAGAGGATTATCAACACTACCTTGTATATATGCAGATGGTAAATCTCTTGCTACATTTCTTGTAGCAAAGAATGGATTATAAGTTGTTACAGCTCCCTTAAATGGAGTAGTCACAACTTTACTCCATGCTTTGTCTAATGCTTCAAATTTTCCAGACTTATTACTTGCGTTCAAGGCTTCAAATAAATTTTTATCTTTTATTTTTAATGTTATTGGAGTACCTTTGTCAAAAACAGTAAGATACCCGTCCTTTCCTTGGACTTGTTTAATAGGATTTGAAATTAAATCCACTAAACTATCAATTTGGTTTTCGCCTGGAATAGTATTATTTTGCAAACTTGCAACTTGTTGAGCTATTTCTCTTTCTGTAGCATTTGCATATTTAGCATTATCTGCACCGATTTTGACTATTTCAAGTTGATTTTTATACTTTTCAGGATTTTCAAGAACTGGTTTAAGCATTTCTTTGTATACTTCATTTTTTCTTTGTGCTTTAACTATTTTAGATACCTGACCAGCTATTTGCTCATTAAGTGGTAATATCTTTTTTGATGAGCCTGTAGCTGCTTTTATTTTTGCACCATTTACAATTCTATTAGCATTAATAGGCTGAGAAAAACTTTCATCCTGCCTATAAGAAGGTACATAAGATTTATATTTTTCTTGCAACTTAGATAATGTGTCTTTATTAACAAAATCAGTTAGCCATTCATTACTAAACTCATTCCAATTTTTAGTATATTTTTCAGATAAATTTTTAAACTCTGGATATATTTCATCATAATGTTTTATGATATTTTTGCTTTGTTCTGAATCTATTTGGTGTCCTTCTTGGTCAACTAATAGTTTTTTACCTTCTCTAACTCTGTCTATATTGTGTTTATTAAGTAGGTAATCCTCATAAGCAGATTGAAGTTTGCTATTTTTCATGGTAACTACATCTTTAAAACTATGTTCTGTCATTGGATTACCAACCTTATCAACTAACTTATTATTTAAAATATAATCTACTGTACCATTAGCCTGGTTTTGTACATTCAATAAATCCTCAGCATGTTTACTAACTTTGCCTACATCTACATTTCTATTAGTAAATAATCTTTGCAATGTAGTATCAAAAGCCTTTATTTTTTCTACATCAAACTTATTGGATTTTACATCTGTCATATGCTGTGATGGAGATATCCAATCACTTTTTACTTTACTTGGCTTTGGTATTGACTGACTATTTGAATTATTATTCATGAAATCTAAGTTATATTGATTTTGATTGCTTGACTCTCCTACTTTTATTGACTCTGTATTACCCTTAATAACATTATTTGGATTTTCTTTTTTTGAACTATTAATCAAGTACTCTCTATCAAAGACATTGTAATTTTTATGATGTCCTTTATATGCATTATCCATCATTTCAGCCACTGTATTGCCTTTGACATTTTGATTGATAGACTCTGTTGTTATATGACCTTCTTGCACATCTTTGTAATGTTCTATCTCATGTCTCATTGCTCCAATTTGTTGATTTCGAGTATACTTGTCATTTAATTCAAGCTTTACATTGTTTATGATTCCATCTTTATCCTTACCAATTATAATTTTAGCAGGATTTGTATTGTTAGATTCAGATTTAATAACTTGTATAGGTTGTTTAAAATCATACTTTTTTTCATAAAACTTGACTACATCGTAAGGATTATCAGTCTTTAGTCTGGATGATATACTTTTTCCTGAGTCCTCTAATATGTTGAGGGTTTTAGATTTGTATACATCATTCTTTTGTGTATCAGATAATTTAGATATATCCTCATTTAGTCCATATTTTTGATTGAATGTATCAGTTTTACTCATGTTTCTTTCTATGTTTTTAGACAGTCCTTGTTGTGCAGATAAGTATTTATTATAAGCTTTGTCGTACTCGTCTGCTAATTTTGGCAAGTCTATACCCATTTCATTTTTAACAATTTGCTCTTCTGGTACTGTTAATTCTTTTTGCTTAAATCTGTTTTGTACTTCATTAACAGCATTTTCCCAGTTTTGTTCAGCCAATTTATAATCTTCATGTGCTTTATTATGCCATTCTAGTGCTGTTCTATCTCTAAAACCATTCTTAGGTATGTTAGATTCTAATTTTAATTCTGGCTCAAGATTGCTTAAAGATATTCCATTTGTACCCCTGCTAAATATCTTTTTGCCTATTGCACCGCCAAGTTCACCAAGTCCATGCAATCCACCCATAAAAGCAGCACCGCCAGCAACGTTTTTAGCTACATTAGTTGCCTGTTGACCAAAAGACATTTTTTCGCCTTGACTCTTTTTAGACTCATTTTGATATGCTGCAATTAAGCCTTGCCCAATTCCACCAGTAATTGCAGACTTGCCGACCTTTGCAACTGTTGAAGTAGCATTTGGTAATAACTTATTAGCTATCTTGCCACCTAACTTAAAAGTATTATCAAGTGCCATTCCTGGAGCAAAATATCCAGCTGTTTGACCGATAAAATTTGTAGCTGTATCAATAACTTTATTTCCTGTATTTAGTTTGTTGATATAACTTTTATCTGGCTCTTCCCCTAAACTTTCTTTTGCTGCAATGTTACCTATTTTTTCATTCATTAATCTTACTTTCATCGCAGTAGGACTATTGTCTAGGCTAATTCCAAGGATATTATTATTACCTTTTCCAAAAATACCTTCAGACTTTTTCTTTAATGCTATATTTTTATCAAGATCATTTTCAATGGATTTCCTTGTTTCTGAGTCCATATTTAATAATTGTTTTTTCTTTAAACTATCAACCTTAGTATTATTTACTTGCTCATATTTATTAATAAACTCATTATTTGTATACTTGCTAACTGCATTAGTCTTTGCTAAGTCTTGCCCTGTATATTGTTTATATGATTGTGCAGGACTATTAAATACAGACTTAGCAGGTATATTATTAGTTGGTTTAGCAGCCAAATTTTTAGCAATATTAAATTGATCTGTATTTAGTCCACTAATATATTTATCTTCTTGTGCAGCAGCTTTTTTGGAATCTTGATAAGCTTTTACACCAAGTTGTTTAGCAATGTTAAACTTATCAGTATTTATATTGCTAAAATCTTCAGTTTTCTTTTTAGCAAGTCTCTTTTTTCTTTCTTCCTCATCCCAAGTATCTTGATATAAGGCGATATCTTTGTCTAATGCTGATTGTTTCTTTGATTTAGTTTTAGTATTAAAATTACTGTATTGATTTGACAGTGAAAAATTATCAGTAAATCTACTAGACACGACATCACCTCCTAATTATAGTAACTTGATAAAACTTTTGGTAAATAGTTTTTAGTTTCACTTGGCAAATGATCTTTCCACTTGTCACCATATTTTTTAACTAAATTTTGTACTGTTCCTTCTCCTGAATTGTAGGCAGCTATTGTTTTTTCTAAATTATTTCCAAACATTTTAAGCAAAGAATCAATATACTTAGTACCTACCATGATGTTATTATCAGGATTTTGCCAATTTGAGACGCCTGAATCTTTTAATAATCCATTGCTAACTTGCATTAATCCTTTGTTTCCGGTTTTAGAAACAACACCAGTGTTAAAACTACTTTCATTTTTTATTATTGAATATATTAATTTTCCATCAACATTATACTTATCAGCATATTTACTAATTGCTGAATCTATTGCTTTATTTCCGCTAGACTTTGCAACTCCTGTAGACTATATCATTATCTCAAACGAGATACTCGCACTTCGCCATTAGGCTACTCCCATAGGGATAGTCGTTGAAGTTTCCCCTTATCAATTGACTTAGAGGCTTACCTGCTAGACAGTCCTTTTACAGCATTTAGGATTTAACCTTGTGCCATCTGATTTGTTTTTTCAGCTTTCGCAGCATTCACGCTCGACTTTTCAATCCACGTTGTAGCCAAACCAGCATTAGACTTCCAAGCAATTCACAGAGTTTTCTACGCTAATCACTCAACGTAGGGTGGATTTTAGTTAGTTAGCTAATTCTCCTGGATGTTGAATACCTAGAATTCCAGTAATCAGTATCCATTTTTACAGTAGCAACACCTTTGCTACCTGCATGTGTCATCATGCCATTTCCTGCATAAATTCCGACATGACTATTTTTTCCACTTGTATTGAAAAATATTAAATCACCAGGTTGTAAATCGCTTTTAGAAACGGCTTTACCTTGTTTAACCTGTTCGGTCGTTGTCCTAGGTAAGTTTATTCCAATCGATTTATATGCCTGTTGAGTCAATCCAGAACAATCTATCCCTTTGCTTGTATTACCTCCCCAAACATAAGGTGTTCCAGTAAAATTTTTAGCCGAACTAACTATGCTAGCACCAGAGCCAGAAGTTCCAGAAGTCTTAGCGATTGCTTTAGCAAAATCCGAATTAGATATTCCCATTTTTTGAGCAGTAGATTTTAACATGTTATAATAACCATCTCCACCACCATTTTGAGAATATTCTTTTCCCATTGCTGATAATATTTCACCTTGGTTGTCAGGTATACCATTGTATACACCTGTTCCACCTTGTTTCTTTCCATCCTTAATTACATACTTTCCACTTACCTTATCAAATGTTCCATATGTTCTAATATAATCTTGTGCCTTTGATGTTACATCAGCAGCAGTGTATTTAAAATTGGATCCACCACTTGAAGCATTCATTTTTAATTCTGTATCTACATTTGTACCAGAAATATTAGCATATGTATTTTCTGTACTTGCATATATGCCATTGAGTTCAGCTTCGAGTTTTGCAGGTAAGTTGGCATTAACAATCTTTTGATAAGCCATGTCTAAGTTACCTTTTGCGTAATCTTGTTGAGCTGATTGTATAGCAAGTTGTTTTTCTTGAGGTAGATAATCCAAATTAAGTTGGCTAATTTGATTAGCAATACTTTTGCCAGCATTTTCAAGGTCTGCACCTTTAAGTTCTGTTTGTATTTTCTGATTAAGATATTTATTCTCTGTTTGTTTAGCATATATATCAGCTGTCAAGCCTTCTTGTTGTAATTTTTCTGTCTTAGCTGCTAAGGTTTCGGTTCCAACTTTTGTTAATCCATATTTTTGTAATAATTCAGGACTACTTGATATTTTTGCATTTCTGAGTAATGTTGCTTTTACGTATTCATCGCTAGTTGGGTCAAGTTGGTTAATATAAGATTGATAACCACCACTTGTTTTAGCTACAATTGCGTTAATCCTAGCAGTATCAGCAGGAGAAACGCCATTATCAACTATACTTTGTTGTTCAGGACTAATATAATTGCCAGTTAATCCAGCCATTTGAATAGCTTTGTTACTCGCTGCTTCTTTAGCTTGTTGGGTTTGAGTACCCAATTGTGTAGCTTTATATTTACTTTGCAGTTCTGGTGTAGCTGCTATTTTTTCATTTCTCAACACAGCAGCATAAGCATATTCAACACTGTTAGGGTCTAATTGATTCATATATGCCTGATATCCACCATTCATTTTACTTGCAATAGCATTAATTCGTTCTCTTTCGCTTTGTGGCACTCCTTCATTCATTACTTGTTGCTGCTCTGGACTTACATAAGTACCAGTTACAGAAGCTTTAGAGAATGCATTTTGTTGTTGATTTTGTTCGTATTGCTGTTTTATATCAGCAATTTTAAATGATCTTTCATCTAGAATATTATTTAAATCAAGAGTTGACTGCATTTTTTGAGCTTCTAATGCTTGTACAATGCTATTATCAGCCATGCTTCCTTGACTTCTTAGTAATCCTAATTGCTCATCAATCTTTTTTATGTCATTAGTTTTTTGGTTATAAGCTTCTGTAGCCCTCTTGTTTATATCATCATAAAGCTGTTGCTCTTGAAGACTTATAGTATTCATTGCTGATTCATTTGCAACCCTTTGGTCTGATTGTACTTGAGCATTAGCGCCACCAAAATATTGTCCCATATTTGCTCTATTTTCATTTATTTTTTGTATATCATTAAGAGTAGTTTTGAATTGTTGATTCTTCATGTTTTGATATTGAGGTTGTGCTAATTCCTTTTCTTGTTGCAATTTTGCCAAAGCAGCTTGATAAGTCAATTCAGTATCGCCTTTAGACTGATTATAGCCTAGTTCGCTTTGCTGTCTTTGCATTAAAGCATTTGTCAATTGACTTTGCTTCATATTTTCATACATGCTATTTAATTCATCCTGTCTAGTTTGCTTAACGACAGAGTTATCTTCAATCCCATTTAAATAACTATTAGATTGTTGAGCAGGAGTAGCACTTGCCGAGTTAGATAAGTTTAAAGCACCTGCTAATTTGCTTGGGTCTGAAATAACATTACTGCCATTTGATAATCCACCCATTCCGTATTGACTACCTTCTCCACTCTTGAAAGTAACAGACTTGTTAGTATTTGGATTGAGTATGTTTATATTTTGAGTCTTGTCATCATAAGAAATAGTGTACCCCTGATTTTTTGCATAGTCTCTTAATGTTTGTTGCTGAGGCGTTGATGTTGTTGGTGTTACGGTTGTAGTTGGCGCGGTTGTTGCTGTTCCTGCTTGTTTTTGTGTAATTACGTCTAATGCTGCCACACTGTCACCTCCTTATAGGTTAACATTGTAATATCCTTTAACTGACAGCGTTCTAGTTGATGTATCATAATTTTTGAATCTTATTCTTAGTGTAGTACTGGTAATCTTAGCATAAATAACTCGTATATATAATCCAGCAGCACAATACATTGAGCCTGTACAATATCCAAGTGTAAGATAATCGTACATAAAAGGACTAGTGCCATCTGTTCCATTTCCGATAGATGTGTTTTCACTATTTGATGATAATATTGTTGCAAATCTACTACCACTATTTGATTGTTTAAGCATTATAATACCAGTCTTAGCAAGTATTCCAATGTCTATATCTAGATCAAACGTTGCAGTTGTCAAGATTGATGTTGTTGTATCTTCAAATGTACCACTCGCAGAATATACAGGATTTGCGACACTTGCAGGGTTAAGCAACTCGAAATATACTCCATCAAACATCAATGTCGCATATGAATTAGCTACTAATTCACCAGCAACCAAAGCAGTTCCACCCATTTTTTTAATTGCTACATCTCCAAGACTATTAACATTTATTGTTGCTGCACCTGTATTTGTTACTTTTACTTTTACATTTAATAATATATCTGTATTAGCAGACGGAACAGGAGATAAAGTAACAACCATAGCATTTACAATACCTGTATCATCAACCGTAACACCATGTTTATTAATATAATCCCTAACTTCGTCGAGCCTTCCTTGTATTTGTTCTCTTGCAGCTGTTCCGCTAACAGGTTTACTTGGATATGTTGTTGTATTTCTTAGTCCTGTCGCAGGATTAAAAGCAAAACCCATCTAATCACCTCCTATTTAATTCTATTTGTGATTATGTATTGTATTACAAGACTTATAAGACTTAGATTTTCGCTAACTACATTATTCTCAAATTTTATCTGAAAATATTTTATATTCTTTAATTTTGGTTTTTTATTTATAGTTATTCCATAACTAGCAACTTCCCAATTTAAATAATCCCAATCAAAATTATCCCAATCAAAGCTTACAGAGTCTCGACTTGGTACACTTACAGCATTTTCAATTGAGTTTCTTTCTGTATAGTAAGATATTGTTAAACTAGTCTTATCTACAGCTCTAGTAGTCAACCATATCTCTAATACAGATTTATACCAATCTGTTAATTCAGATTTTCCACTTTTAAATGCAAACAACTTACTTTTCCAGTATGCTTTTATAGCTAAGTCGTTATCATTATAAGTATCAGAAAATGTTTTTATTCTTCCTATTGTCCTATCTCCAAAAGAAATAGAATCCAAAGTAGAATTAACAGCGAAGCAATTAGCGTTTACATTGTCATACAAAAACCAATTTAAATCGCTCCCTCCGTTGTCCGCACCTTGATATGGACTTAAATTATAATCCCATAAATAAACCTTATCAGTCACACATAGCCAATATTTTTTATTAAAATCTATACTAGAACAATCAATCAATTCAGCATTTGAAAAATCTAACAAGCCTGATCGTGATTCAGTTCCGTTTATATTATCTGAAATTATCCTTACGTTTTTTTCTTCTTTTATGCTTCCCTGTGAATACAATACATATATACCTTTTTTGCTATTTCCAAAGATAGGACAATCATTTACTATCTGTATTGAGTCAGGCATATCACAGCCTACCCAACTATTTAGTGGTTTTGTTGGAAATGATACTATAGTAGATTCATTTAAATATGTCATACTATAGATTGAATTTGGCTTGAAAATTACTAAAATATCATATAATTTAGAGAATCCAGTACAAACAATACCAGGGTCGCCAATCCTATTGTAATTATTGTAAGGCCAATAAGTTGGGTCTAATAAGCCAGAGTAAAATACATAATTACCATTGCCACATAAAAATACTCTTGTATCATTCTCACCACCGTACACAATACTATATTTGCAATTCTTTATAGTGTTTATATTTGCTGTTACTGTTTTATATGCAGTAATAACAACATTACTTGTACCACTAGCAGGAGCGCCATGTGGACTTGTACCAGCTGCAAAATTAATAGTTCCGTTTGGTCTATCTACAGTAAATCCAGTATTTTCAACAACCGTTACACCTGCAATTGTACACGTTACGGTTGTTGCGTCTAGACCTATACTCGACATTAAGAATAAAGTATGTGTACCATCTCCATTGAAAGCATTAGAGAAGCCAGCACCAAGACGGTTTATATTTTCGTTAGCGTCACCACCACCGGTATACAATCTATTGATGTATGTAAGTGGTATGTATGGAGTTATTGCACTTGCTGTAGTTCCGTTGTATTGTATGAAATCAGTGCCATTCATGATATATAAAATAGAATTAAATTCAAAGAATCTAGTTTTTGCATTTGCTAATCCAGAATATAATTCTACTGGTGCAGCTGTACCAGTTTGGCTATATAACTTAGTTGTACATGAAAATATAAATTTACTTGAATAATAATATAATCCATTTATCTTATCTCCAAGTGCTGTTGTATATGCATGTATCCAACCTTTTCTTTTTGTCAAACTCCCTCTATCATCACTATCCATATTTAATAAATCAGGACTTTGATTATCCCCTATAAAACTTTCAAAAAATTTTAAATTCAAACCACCTGATAAATTATCGAGCCTCATTTCATTTGGAGGTGAATCATTTGGAATAGGATATCTAACAGCCATATCAATCCCTCCACATGCTTTTTACTTTTAAGCTTTCTCTTACTGTATCAATTCCAATTAAGCTAGATTTTGCAACCTCATACTGATTTATAAACTGTGTTGCTAACCCTCTTTTATTAGTTTCTGTCAATAATAAATTTCCTGCAATTCCATACACCATTGCTTCTTGGGCATTTTCTAATACTTCTAATTCTGTACTATCATATAAAGTTGGGTTTGTATCATCTACCAATATAGTTGTAGGCACTGCCCAATATTTAACATCAACCATACCTTTGTAATCCCTATGTACTAGTAATGTTGTAGGATTTTCCCAGTAATAATCATCAAATCTATTATTGTAACTATCATCTATATCAGTAAAATTAACCTTTTCAAGTTTCATGAAATTTGTAGGCATAGTATGTTTGATATATTGTGTCCAGTCCTGTACTAATAAATCAGACTTAAATGCAGTCTTGTACATTGCTACATTTTTAAAATTATATGGATAACTTCCAGCAAACTTAATTCTATTTAATTTATTTGGATTTGTAGGAGTTATCTTTTTCTTGTATGCTGTAAATTCGTTTATTGTTGAAGGTATAGCAATAGTTTCTAAATTTGTCCAGCTCAAGTCATCACCATAACCATATAATCCATATCCATATAATCCATCGCCATAGGCAACATAGTCAGTTTCATCAATGTAGATAGTTGCTTCTCCATCTATTTCGAAGTAATATGCCAAACTGTCTATACAATAAAAATACATAGATTCATTCAAATGTTGATATATGTTAAAATTATCATTTAAATCATTCTTGATCTGATAATTAATAAATTTTTTAGATTTATTTATTTTTATAATTGTGGCTATATCTTTTTGTATCATATCAGCCACTCTATTAAATCTTAGTCTATAATCCGCATTTTCCTCAGCGGTTCTGATTGCTCCATTCGCTGAGTATTCATCAATACAAATCATTGCTCTTTTAAATAGCTCACCAATAGTCATTATACTAACCTCATTCCTGAGTAACCTATTGTTAGTGTTTTTGTATCATCATTTTTTATTTTTAAGAAATTAGAATTTGTACAAAAATGTTTTTTCAAATCAATTATTCCCGCAGCTGATAAATCATCAATTTCGACATCTTCATTTATTCCATCAGACCGATATACTTTTATTTTTCCATTTGCCCATATGTCCATATATATATGTTCTTGTGGACTTACTGGCTTAATATGCATATAATCGCTAGCTGGAATAATATCTTGATATGCTTTTGTACTGCCAACTGCCGAAATAGTTGTCTCTGGATAAACACTCAATAATTTCCATAATTCCGAAAATGTAATAGTTTGTATACTAGTTTTGTTTGTATCGAGATAATCAATCAAATGTTTTGCTACTGATTCAAGGCAATAATTACTATCAGGTGGTCCCGATGTAATTATTTGATGTCCATATACCATGCATACTCCACCTTTGGCTATGGTATCATCAATAGCAGTTTCAACCGCTGTATTGTCTGTGGTATCATTCAATACCAACTTACTAGATATAGTCAAAGCATTATCCAATGGTAATTGTTGTACGAATAATCCGCCATTCCTAGCCATGTTAATATATCCTAATGCCAAGACAGCAGCCAATACAGTATCATTATAAGCATTGTAAGGATACAATAGATAATTTCTAGACCTTGTAAATCCTAATGCTGTCAAAAATGTATCACAATCATTTATTTTAGTTGCTATTTCTCCAGCTGTAAGAGTAGTTAAATTTGTATGATCTGAAGTATGATTTACAATATCGTGACCTTCAGCATATAATTTTTTTAATGTTTCTTGTGCTAAATAAAAAGTTTGCCCAATCCTAGATGATATACATCCAAAATTTAATTTAATACTCTTTGACTTTGCATAAGCATATAAATAATCATAGAAAGATTGCCAACAATCATCAGCAGTTATAATACAGTATGCTTTTGATTTATAATCACAAAACAAACTATCCATATATATTATGCCGACTTCACCTGTTGCAGATGTAAAGTTAATCCTAAAATCAGTCATAACATTTGTCCATGCTTCTGTATTGTGATTAGTCCAGTCGGTTGTCTTGAATTTAACTAGATTCCATCCACTTTTTAAGCCATACCAACTTAAAAATACAGTGAAATAGCTAGTAAAATTATTGCTACTCAAATATATGTTAAATCCACCTGTAGCAATTTTGGTTATATCAGTAATATATATCCAAAATCCTACAACCGGAGTAGTAGAAAATCTTAATTCACATGCTGTTTTTGTTATTACATTTGCTGCACCTGTTACTGTCCCAGTTATTTTCATACTCTTTACACCAGTTTTAAATAATCCAGTTTCCAGAGCAATAGAACAGTTGCCATTTGTTGTCCAATTGTTCAGTACTTCGAATTCTTCTAGTATTACACCTTTGTCACTTAGCCAACTATCATAAGCCACATCATCACCCCAATACAATAGCCATTAATAGTATTTTATTTTGCAATGTTGTATTTATTAATGTTTGTGCTGCAAATTTCACATCATTTTCACCTGATTTTGTATCTAGTATTGTAAAATTATTATTTAATTTTTGTCCCCATAAGTTTCTTTCAGATTCATTATCAATAAATGGCTCTTCCAGTCCTAAATTTGGTGTTAAAACTCCCATGTTATCACCTCAAAAATTAGGGATAGTTTCCTATCCCTTTTTAATTATGCTGGATTATGTCCATATACTGGTCTAGCGTCCGACCATCCCATAACATAGTCACAATATGCAACAAATATAGATATAAGTGGATTGTCTTGTATTGATGGTGGCAATACTTCCGCTTCGCTCAATACAACCATTTTTACATATTCTTTTAATAACATACTGTCACACAATATCCATTGTTTAGCACTTAAACCCTTTATAACTTCATACCTATAAGTTCCCACCGGATTACTATCATTGTAAGCAGTCTCAGGCAAAAGTTTGGAATTTTCTCCAAAGAATTGTTTACATTTAGATTCTAGATCAGGCGGAACTAGAACCAAATCAGGATTACAATCAAAGTAAGCACCGTCAAAAGTTTTGAATTTTGACATTAATGTTTCTGTTGCTGTTATTGCACTTACAGAAAATGCAGTTGTACCAGTATTGGAAAACACATCCGCACCAGCCTCATTATTTACTGGATGTAAAGCATTAAATAATGATACTGCGTCACCTCCTACATAACTAGAAGACCATCCATTAGCAAAGAGATTATAAAAATCTCTTACCTGAGTAATATAAATAGAATTAAGCATTTTTGAAGCTACCTTTTTTGCTTCTCCAGATATATCAGCTAATGCATATTTTCTTTGTACTGTTACTTTTGCAGCCTTTTCCTTTGGTGTATATGTTGCCTTAAATCCCCTGCTTTGATTTAATTCAGCAAGAGTATTGCCGTCGTAATCAGGTATGTACCCATAACCACCAATACCCTCTTCTTGCGTACTCATACCTTTTCCGTCTGGGATTTTTTCATATCCTATTGTTTTTTTAATCAGAGCTATTTTTTCATCATATTTATCTTGAAATCTAGTCGTAATTATAGGATACATGTCTAAAGCCCATGTACTAACTAAGTTACCCATTTATATTCACTTCCTTATTTTGATTAATTTGAGAATTGATGTAATTTAATCATTACTAATAATTTATTTCTCTTGAAGTCATGTCCAACAACTTGCAGAGCCGTTCCGCTTGTAGCTGCCCAAACTAAAGTCAATCCATTTGTAGCACTTGCAGTAATTCCAACAGCTCCGATTGGTGGGAATAATAATGCACTATCTCCTACAGTTGTGTTACCTGCAAACACACCAGTCAATGTATTTGTTGCACTGTCTGTAATTGCTATTTTATCACCAACTTTAAATGTTCCAGTTGCCGCCGCTGCTTTACCTTTAATTACAAGATATCCACCATTCGCTTTATCAGCTGTAGTATTGAGTAGGTATACTGAATCTGTCCATACTGTACCACTCGCACTTGCGGAAACCTCGGTATAAATCGGGTCAACCTCGAATACTTGGAAAGGGCTACAATAAACTAATATTCTAACCTTACCATCATTCGCAGTTTTAGCCTCTGCTGCTATACCTGCGTATGGTGTTGTATAATCAGTCCCACCAGCTACAACTTTGCCATCCGTAACCCTAACTAATTCGCCTAATTTAACAGCAGTAGCGTCAGCCACGTCAAATTCTTTTAAAACATTTTTTTCTCCAACCATGTTATATGAAGCTTTAAACATTTATATTCACTTCCTATTTTTTTTATTTTGGTAATAATTCTGCATATCTTTCATAAGATATGTTGTTTTGATCTGCTAATTTTCTTTGATGATCTGTTAACCCAAAAGACCTTCCAACATTTCCGGCTTGTTTACCGCTCGCCGTAGAGCGTTGTTTGTTAGATTCACCTTTGGTTTTTGTTTCAACTTCTCCAAATAATTCAGCATATATTTCATACGCTTCTGTAAATGTTAAGTTTGCATTACTAGCATTGAAAAACTTACTAAATTTAGGATGTACGACTAATTCTTCTATGTTAATTTCTGGGTATTTAGTAGTAAACTCATTAATCATAGCAGTACTTTTTTCTTGTGCTTCTTTAAGTCTTCTTTGTTCAGCAGCATTATTTTCAGCTTCTCTTTCATACTTATCAACTTTAGATTTCAATTCTTCTATAGCTTGTAATATTTCAGGGGAGGTTTGCAAATTTTCAGCCTTAGAATTTAATTCTTGTGTTTCCTTTTGCCTTTTGTATTCTGCTGCTTGTTGCCTAAGCATTTCTTTCTTTTCTTTCAGGCTCATGCCACTATAATCAAAATCAGTCAAAATAGAATCAAATTCTTGGAGTTCATTATTTAAATCCTCGAATTTTTTATTTTCTCTTGCCACTCTATCTTGTACTATTCTATCTAAATCAGCCTGTGTAAATGTTTTTTCTTGCTCTTCTACTACTTCATCTATTATTTCATCAGCCATAATCATCCTCCATTTTAAGCCTGTCGGCTATTCCGTTTTAAGTCTGTCGACTATTTCTTTTTAGATAGCTTTTTTATTGCTCCACTGTTAGCCATTTGCTTGTTAAGTATCAGCATAGCAGCGTTTGGATTGTTAACCATATTGTCAACAGGATTACTTTTAGTAACTTTTTTTTTAGTAACTTTTTTTGTAACCTTCTTAGCCATTTGGAATCACTCCTTGTTGTTGCATTTGGGGAGAATTATTTATATCAACACCATTAGGTGGAATTTGTGATTGTTGTCCCATTTGTTCCTGTAATTGCTGTTTCTGCATTGCTTTAACAGCTTCTTGCTCTTCTATAACATCATCAATCGCCTTAATCAAATCATCCCTGTCAGGCAACTGCATTAATTCAATTTGTACTTTCAAAAGTCTAGCCTTTACAGGTGTTAAATTATCCAAACTTTTCATTATCTCTGCCGTAGCTTGTATTGTCATTGCCCTAGATTGTGCAACTGGGTCAGTCAATACCATTTCAGTATCAACTCGTGGATAATATTTATATTTATCTCTCATTTTAAAATATTCTTCATCAGATAATTGCTGTTCATCAACATTTTGATTCTCATTAGCCATCATGTCAGTGTTTCCAACTTGGTGTTTATCCGATTTAAATGTAAACATTTTACTAATACCGTCTTTACCTCTAACAGTTACCAGGCGTTTAGTATTGTAAAATTCTAATACACTGTAATCTATAAGTTCATATAGTCTCTTAAATCCTAGTTTCCTATCAAGTTTCTTATTCTCAGTTCTCTTACTTCCTTGTTCCGCCAATAATGCCATGCCACTAAATGTAGTAACATTGCTAGGTGGTTTCTCTCCACTATTTACACCATTGTTTCCATTTGTTTCTTCAATAGAATTTTGCAGCCAATTAATTGTATTTAAACTATTATTACTATTAGCTGTACCTCCGAGTCTTCTAATTCCGTTTATTTTACCTTGCCTTACTTGGATTACATCGCCTGGTGTATTAGTAATAGATTGTCCCTCTGCCAAACATTCTTCCTCTGCAATTATAATGTCATTTGCGTTAAACTCATTATTAAGTAATGCAGAATTCAGTTCTTTATCTCCTGCTTCAACCAAATCTTTTATATTCTCTATATCCGACCTATCCCAAAAACTTTGACTCAATGGAACTCTACAATACTTAACAAATGGGTACATACTACACTTTGTATCTTTCCAATAGCATGGTATATACTGCACTTCGATATCATCAATCACAATACTACAAGCAATCGCACCACTTTCCCATTCATATTTAACTTTATTATTAGTCACGTGACCTTTTTCAGGTTGTCTAAACCAGTATTCTACAACCTGTAGAGTATTATCATGATTTCTATATTGTGAGTTACTACTTGAATTATACTTTTCTGAAAAATTAGTAAATGAAGAATTATTATAAATCTCTGTTTCTTCATGTTTATTATCAGCTGTCAATTCATCTAATACATTACCGAATTGTCTTCTTGCTGCTAATCTATGCATTCTATATGCATAACAAATATATTCACATGAATCGATATCATAGGCGGACGGGTCCGGAAATATATTAGCTGGATTTGGATTACCTATTTCTATGTCTCCATTTTCTTCGCAGAATCTAAGATTTTCATTCCAGGATACTTTCCAAAATGCATTTTTACTTTTACCTAGATTTCTTTCATTCTCTGACATCATGCCCTCGATATTATTGTTATATACAACATATCTAACCATGTCCTCTCTCTCTTTTGCCAATTGAGAGTCTAAATCATTATCTCTACCCTTAAACATAAAGTCAGGAATAACATTGTCAATACTCTGTTCGACAACTTTGAAACAATCGGTAATAATAGGAGGTACAAAGTTACTACCATTTTTAGCAGCTAATTCTATTAATTTATCTTTACTATAATGATTACCAAGATAGTAATCATCTAACATTTTTAACTCTTCCTGTATTGGTGACTTTGCCTGTTTAGCCAATTCCCAATCTCTTTTTATATTTGCTTCCCTATTTCCTTTTGTAGACATATCAAATTCTATGTCAGATATTTTTTTTGATTTAAGTAGTCTCATTTTTAACCGCCTATCTAAGCAATAGATTGACTTTCTATTTATTCTCATAAAAATACCCTAAATTTTAATTTAAATTTTAGACTTAATTTTATATGTCTTTTATTTAAAAATTAAAATTTAAGGTATTTAATTAGTATTTTATTTGGTTATTATAATTATTCAACAATAACCCAGTCATTGCTTAACACAATAACCCAGTCATTGCTTAACATGTCAGATTGACTTGCTAACCATCCGCTTAATATTTTATTATCAGCAGTTTTCATTGTGATGTATGGTAACACATCGGCTTTACCACCGTTTTGCTCAGCAAATTTTTTATTATGTTCACACCAAAATCTTTCACTCGGAAGGTCTTTACAACCTGGAGATAATGCAATAAACATTCCTTTTCCATTCCAACCTTCTCGAGCTACCTTGTAACCTTTTTTCATTAATTCAATTGCTTGCCCAAAACTTAAATTACAATCATATTTATATGCTTCTTCAAAAACCGCCTTTGGACTCCAAGAAATATAACCATCTTCATATTCAACTAAATATCCTTTAGTTTCTTTACAAAGAGCATTTTCATCTTCATGTATCTTTCCATATTTTTTTAAGTTAAAATCACCATAATTCATTTCTTCTGCTTTTATAAATTTTGTCCCAATATAATTTTTCATAAACTTTCTCCATTTCCAATTTTAATTTTTAAAATATCTAATTCATTTTGACATCCATCATATTCTAATTTTCTGAACTGCATTTTTTTAATTCAAGTGTTATCTTTTCTATTTCATTTATTTTCATAAATATATCTATATTTTCATCAAATGTAAAGCTTATAAACAAAAAAAATTGTTCATAACCATTTCAACTTCCAATTCAGATTTGTATTTTTTTACAATTTATAATCTGAATCTAACACAAGTACATTATGTTAGATTCAGATTTGTGTTTAATAATGGCTATACGTATCGATATCACTAGTATATAGCCATTTTATTTTTAATGTTTTTATCAATTACCAATTATTCATACTAAATTCAACCTGCTTAATTTCCAACTTTGTAATTTAGTGTAAATATTGTTAATGATATAATTTCCAGTTATTTTATTAATTATTGTATTTAATTACCAAATATACATCTTGGTCTAAACTCATACAATGCACATTTTTCATCACATATCATTTTATCATAATTATTTACAATCTTTGTTACCTTATTATTTTCATCAGTATCATTTTTTTCAATAGTCAAGGAACTATCTGTCATTAAGTATCTTGGACAATATCTTTTCATGTTCACCTCTTAAATTTATTTGGTCTTAATTGATCTATAAGTTTTTTTCTTGGAACTTCTGGTTCTTCTCTAATATTAGTTGTATATTGTTTTCTAATTTCCTGTCCTATCATATCTGATAATAATAAATCATCATGTTTACCACTCATTGCGTCAGGTCTCCCATTTGCATCTTCGATAAATGTAAGCATTTCTCTTAATGTTCTAATGTCATTAAATGAATCAATATTATCTTCAACAAAGTCAACTTCTCTATCAATTATAAGTGGTCTTGTATTTCCATCTGTTTTCCATCCTAGTTTATCTTGCAATTCCCCAGATATATCATCATATTTCTTTCTAATATATTGCCTTGGGTAATTGAGTCTTTGTAAGTCTTCTATAGGAGCAGTATTCCAATTCATTTCTACTCCAATCATTGCATTATTGTAATATTTTCCTAAACAATAAATTTGATGTGTAAATGGTTTACTAGTTTGCAATTGCATTCTAAGAGTTGCAGTTCTATTACCCGTTACATTATTTATTACAGTAGCAGTATAATAATCCTTTCCTTCACCCTTTGTATCTCCACCAATTACATAAGGATATCCATATTTTGGTTCTTCATATATAACTATATCTTTAACCTTTTCACCTTCAAATTCTTTGATATCATACTTTTTAAATTCATATGAAACTATTTTGTCTTGAGTATCTTCATCATTAAATTTATAAATAAACTTACCTTGTTTAAGTGGATCCACTTTATATTTTTTAATCAATACATTTATTCTCTTAATAACTTTATCATTGTTAAAAATTGGAGTACCAGAAAATATAAATGCCTCTTCTGGATAACTTGGATTTTCTTGTTTCATTTTATCAGCATTATTATTGCAATCTATTTTTTTAGTACTTCTGTACCAATTCAATTGTTCTAATGTCAAATCAAATCTTTGTTTTATATCTTTCTCATAATCATCTAAGTTTAATTTAAATTCTTGTCTTTCATCTTCTGTGCTAAAATCTTTCGAATAACTTTTATCATCATGCCATGCAAAAAATAAAGGAGTCCAACCATTTTCACAACTAACAGCTTTATCCCATGTACTTTTAAAATCATTAAATCCTCTTGCCGTAGATTCTATTATTGCTAAACTATCAATAGTTTTTGGTACTGCTTGCATGATAGCAGATAGTTGAGATTCTGGACTATTTGAATCTTTGCCACTCCAAAATGCATATTCAGATAAATGAACAAAAGAATAAGTATCGCCTCTACCTATAGACTCTTTTCCTGCTATTTTAACAACAATCTTACTATTAAGTCCTTCTTTTTCTCCGCCATAATGTAGTGGCTTATCAAATATTAATTCCTTAGCATTACTAGCTCGCTGTATAGGTTTGATTTCCTCTGATAAATTTTCATACATAAATTTAGATTTACTAAATATTGCATTATTAGAATCTTTGTCATGGCTAACTATAAGACAATTCATGTCTTTACTTTGTACACACTTACTAATCATTTTGCCTTGACTATATGTTGTAACTCCTTCTTGTCTAGCTTTTAGTATTATTATTCTAGGAGGAATTCCATTATTTATAAGCTCATCAATTTTATTATCAATCTGCAATTGAATCCAATTCAATTCTAATTTTTGTCTTTCCTTCTTTTTGTTTATTATCCAGATATAATCATGCATAAAATCAATATCATTAATTATCTTTATGCATTCATTTTTTTTATTCTTTGAATTTATATATTCAATATACGCAGAACTATTTATTTCATCATTAAGAATCCTTATTTTGTCGAAGCAATTCTTTCTCATACAATTTTTTTACTTCCTCATTTATTCTTAATTCATTTACTGTAAACCATTTCTCAAACTTATCATTATCTAATCTTTCGATGTCTATTCTAATTCGATGTTCTAATTCCTTGTCAAATGTGCTTATATTTTGTAATAGATATTTTATTGCTGATACATCAGGAGGATAGTATTTTGTTGATTCTTTTTCTTTTACAACTATTCTATCTCCGTCAACATTTTTAAATTCCTTTTCCTTTTCTTTATATTCAAATCCAGTAGCTCTTTTTATCAATGATTGCTTTGCTTCTATTCCTACATTACAAGCTTTTTCATATAATTTTTTTAATGGTTTATTATCATTTATCCAATTATATAATGTTTTTCTAGATATCCCCAAATGTTTGGCTATGTCCTTTGAGGATTTTCCAGATATCTTCAAATCGAATATTAATTCATCGTATCTTTTTTCATATTTAGTCATAATAATCACATCTCTAAAATTTCGCTTGGAATATACTTTGTCGTAGAATTAATATTTGTGTGTCCAAGAGCTTTCATAGCTGCATATATATTTTTTTTACCACCTTTTTTATCGCCTTTTCTATATGCTTTATACGCAAATGTTTTTCTAAAAATATGCGTTCCATATGCTCCACGTAGTTTAGGTATACTTCTAAATATTTCCCTAAACACTTTTTTACATATATCTACACCTATATGCATTAAATTTCCTTTTTCATCTTTTCTATTCGATGGAAATAAATAGCAGTTACACACCTTGTTTTTTACATTTTCAACATATTTTTTTATACAATCATCAATATGACTGTATTCGAAGTACCTCCGAATTTTAGTTTTTTTCTCTAAAATATATAGTGTGTAAGTGGAACCATTAAAAAAGTCATTAATTTTAATATCTACTGTATCGCCAATCCTGTATCCAAACTCAAACATAATCGTTGCCATTACTCCATATTTAGCATTTACCTTATATGCCATTTTAATAATCTTATTAACCGTTTGTTTATGCATTATTGGAAAACACGTTTTTAACATTTTTGCCTCCATTTACAGTGTGTAAATAAGTGTGTAAGTAAACTATAGTTTGTGTTTACATACAAAATAATACATGCTGTTTTTTAAATATATTTCTATCCAGTATAAATATATGACTTGAAAAAAGTCCCTACTTGGACTAAAGTAACGAATTTTAAATTTTTATTAACATCTCTCATATCCTTACTTTAATGCACTGTAAATTATTAGGATATTTTTAAGGTAATTTTTTATTTTTTTAAAATTATTACAGTTATTCGTCATCTTACATTATTTTCAATCTTCAATTTCCCTGCAATATCTAATTCTATTCTTAAGTACCAAAACTATTTTATGTGTCCTCAAGAATCTGAATATAATCTTTTTGTCGTAATAAACTAAATAAGGTTTTATTCTCTTACTCATCACCAAGTCAACTATACTAAAATCAGTGACTTCAATGTACTTTCTTTTCTTTTTCAATATTTTCAATATTTTTAGCATAAGCAATCCTCAATTTATTCATTCCTATTATATTTTCTGGTAAAATATCTAATTTATATTTATTGCATACATTACAAATTAAAGACCATATAGATTCATGTCCACAATGCATGCACTTGTCGAACATACTCATGCCCAATCAATTTGATCTTTATCAAAATTTGTTCTGGCTAAAATATTTCCTGTGATCAAATTTCTATTGTTAAAATTCAATCTATTTTCTAAATCATTATTTATGTCTTCCAACTCTTTTACAATAGTTTTAAGCAATTCAATTCTTTCCTTGCTATCACAATTTTTGTCACACATATTATCAGTCCTAATCTTCTATTTCTTCTATTATTTCATCAATTAATTTTTCGAAATCTTCATCATTATCCATTTTGTTATCCTTTCAATCAAAAAGACTCTCTTTCGAGAGTCTAATTTCTAAACCTTAATTAACAAAGTATTGAGTTTTCCAAAAAAGTTTTTCCATAAGAGGTTTTGATGTCCAACAACTTTATTTTACTATACTCAAAATAATAACACTAATAACAACACTATGCAAGTATTGTTTTAGTATTATTATCGTATTGTTTTCGTATTGTTTTTATACTGTTTTAGTATTGTTAAATGTCCTTTAAAGTATCTATATTACTTAATTATAGTTGACCATTTTTTTATAATATTTGTTTCATTTTCATTTATTCTATGCTCAATTTTTTTCAAAGATTCTTTTCTAATTACTTTTAATCTATTTTCAGATAACTGATTATTTTTATATTTATTATTATAATTTATCGTTGCATTACCCCAATCATATCTCTCAATCATGGTTATATTAATAATATAAAATTCATTCCTTGATAAAACCATCAATAATTTATCTATATATTTTTTTTCATTATTTTTTATAGATAATTTATTTTCTAAAAGTTTTTTTTCTTTTTTTATATCTCCTATTTTAATTTTTCTTACATATTCAGCCGTAAAAACTTCTTTTTCGACAGGCGAATACTCCATGTATTCAATTGGTTTATTATGTATAACATCAGTCCTTGGTCTTGGTTTTATCTCGTATAAATAAAGCTTACTCTGATCTTGTAATAACTCATTATAAAAATTAATTTCTTGTATAATTAAATCTATGTCTATGCATAGATTCTTATATCCTCTTATTAATTCAATAGCCTTCATATGCACATCCACCCCTTGACTTATTTAATATTTTTTACTATTATTAATTTATCATTCGTAGAAAAAGTCTTGATGTAAGGGTCTTTATTTTAAAGACTCTTTATTTTTTGTGGTTAATTATGCATAGTCGTATTTTATATTTTTTTGTCGTTTTATGCAATAATCATTATGTATACTTAGACAAAAAATAACCTCATATCGGTTGATACAAGGTTTGTTTATTTACTTTTATTCTTCTTTTTTCAATAACAATATATCTTCTAATTCATCTATACTGTTTCCTTTGCCATTAGTCTATATAGTCTCTTATATCAAAATTAGATATATTTATTAAAAAATAGACAAATAAAAAAAACTTGCCATTTAACTATTTTAATAGTTTTCGTCTCCTTGCGGAGTAGCAAGTCTTTTTTTAATCTATGCAAAATATTTTAAGTATTAATTTGTTTCAATCCTTATTATTATGGATTGCATAGATTATATTGTTTATTATCGCATATTGTTTATTATCGCATTTAGTTATCATTTTTCTTTTTATAATAATATAAATTTTGACAAATTACAATAAAAATATTATTATATTTTTCGAGATGACTCATATGATTAAAATATAAAAAAATGACTTACACTAGCCAGTAAGTCATTTTTAATGTTTTATTGAGATTATTTCACAAAATATAATCATTTGAATCATTTTCAATGTAATATTTAGTTATTTTATCTTCTATTTCAAAATCATCTAATATATTTATAACATCTTCATAATCAATATTCCCTTCCCAGTCAGTATCTTTATTTGTCTTTACCTCAAATTTAATACAAAATCTTTTATCTCTGTATTTTTCTAAATAATTTTCATTTATTTCATCTCTAATAATATCAATTTCGATTTCGTATCTAATTGTCATATCTATATCTAATATTTCCAAGTCTTCGCTTATATCAATTATTGCTACTCCAAATTCACTCATAATCAATTCCTCCAAAAAATTATTTGCGGTTTAGGTTGACCGCAAACCATTTTATATTCTTACTTTGTCGTATATTTCATCTAATAAATCTTCATATTTTTCTATTTCATATTCTTCTATGCCTGCAAACGTTTCAATTTCATTAATTTCAAATATCAAATCTTCATATTCAAAATCACACAAATTATTGTATTTATATTTTCCTTCACCTAAAAATTCTAAATAGTTTACATTATTTTCTGATCCATCTACTCTAAGTTCATTATTATTCGAATCATATTCTATTACTATTTTTTCATGTTTTCTATTGAAAAAACATAGTTTCATAATTAAACAGCCTCCTTTTCATTTTTTAATTCTATAATTATTTCTTCTAGCTCGTGAATAAATCTATCGAGTTCTTTTTCTTTTGTGTAATCGCTTATAAACACCCACGTTGTTTCAATGTCTTTTATAAACTTATCTATGTAACAAATATAATTTTCCTTTTTCTGATCTTTATCATAAATTCTTATTACAAATTTATGACTTAATCCCAATCCTACATATTTTCTACAACCTTCTATTATTGTTTCTGATTCTTTCCAGCTTATAGATTTCATCAATGTTAATTGTGCTATTCTATTCAAAAATTTATTCTTCATTTTTTTATGTAGAAGACGGTTTTAAACCGCCTTCTTCTCCTTTTTTAAAAATAATTCTTTTACCGCTTTGCAAATATCTGGATATTCTCTTTGTAACTTTCCGTATGTTGCTGTAAGCCTTTTGTCTTTCAATTTGTTGAAATCATTCAATCCAGCAACCTGCTTTCCATCTTTTCCAACAAATGATGTATGTTTTTCTAATAATTCAATTGATTTTTCTTGATTTTTTCCAGAAGCATACCAAAGTATTTTCTTAACCTTTTCTAATACTTCAATGTTAATATCAGTTACATTATCATCTTTATTATTAGTATATTTTGATCTATCATTTTTAAAATAAACATCTGCGCCTATTCCAATCGCCTTACACGCTACACTTAAAGCGTCCGTATAAGCCATTTTAAAACATTCATCACTCGACACTAATACCTTTTCAGTTCCAGTCATTTTATTATTTTCATATATTTTTTTATTTTGCAATGATACAAAACTATTCCCACCATTGCCTTCAATAGCTTCTGACCAAATACCATCAACTTTTATATATAATTCAATATCACAAAATGCAGATTTTTCACCATTTGCACCTTCTTCAATCCATTTTCTTATTGTTTTAGTTTTCCAACCAATACCACATATTCCAAATTGTTCAGTCAATACTTTTATCCTCCACATTGGGTTAATATCTGTATACCCTTTTAATTTTCCATTATCAATTGATTTTGCTGCTTCCTCTGGAACTTCTCTTACTTTGTTATATAAATCTAAATTATTTGACATAATATCAATCTCCTTTGTAATTATTAGGGGTTTTTACACCCCTTGATTATTTAAAATATGCAATCTTCTCCATCGTCTACAAACTGCTTACATATCATTGAATTTTTATAATCATTACGATTAGCAAGTGATACTATGTCGTTTCCGTTATAACTTAACATTTCTTCTTGCTCAATTGCTTTTGTTGATAATCCTGCTACATCTTCGATAAACATTTTCATTTTAAATTAACCTCCCTTGATTTTTATTTCTCAAAGGAGTAAAATACATTTGCGAGATGTTATTTTATTCCTTAGAGTATTTCCGACGAATTCAACGACTATATGTATATTATATACGACGAATTCGTCGGAGTCAACACAAAAATATCCCAAATTCGACAAATTAATAATATATTTTTACACAAAAAAAATAAGCCAACTATAGGCTTTTTAAAAATTGTATCTATTTATTTACATAGTCTATATACTCAATCGAAAACAGGTAAGTACCCCCTGATTTCTTATAATATTTTGCTGGTATGCTTCCAGCTTGTATTCTTGTCCTAATTGTAGATTCTGGAATATTAGTTATATTTGATAGTTCTTTTAATGTTACAACTTTATCTAAAACACTCAATTTAAAAACCACCTTTTTTATTTTAATTATAAAATATATCCGCCGAATTCGTCAACTTCAATAAGTTGTTTTCAGCGTATATATTTTTAATTTATATGTTGAATACTTTTAAATTCTCTATGTAATATTATTTTTATCCATTTATTTTAATATTATCAATGTATTTTTCAAAACTGTGTTGATATACAGACATAAGCATGTCAATGCCTTTATCTATATTAAGTTTGTAAGATAATATAATACTAAATATAATGTTAATAATCATAATAACTTCTGTGTATCCATCTCCGCTTGCCCTGCCTTTTGAGCAATGGAAATTTTTACATATGCTCGGTCTTATATTGTAGATTGCACATTTTTTATTTTGATCTGAAAATAAACAGGTCCAATTTAATATTTTTTCATTTTCTAATAATAATTTATATTCAAATATTTTTTTAATAGTATAGTCAGTTAATTTTTCATTGTTTAATATATAATCTACTATACTTCCTAATTCCTGTTTTGTAATAGCTGCCATCATGGTACAGCAATCATTACAATTATTACAATTAGGATTTTTCATATCTGTAACATTTTGTATTTTTCCAAAATCATTTAAATTATTAATCATTTACTTATCCTCATTTCTTATCTTGGTCATCTCCATTTATATTTTTTAATCAATTTCGATATAATATCCAACTTGTTTTTTTGTCTTAATTATTTCAAAATCTGTAGTTTTTCTAATAATTTTTCTCATTCTTGTGATTAATACATCAACCGTTCTAATGTCGTTCACATTATAAAAACTATATTCCCATACATTTTTTAATAATTCTTCCCTACTAGCGATATTTGGACGTTTTTCGTACATATACTTAAAAGTTTCATATACTCTTCCATTAAGTTTAAGTTCAGCATTATCAAACGTTATTTTATATTGTTTTTCAAATATTTTTATTCTACTATTTTCTATTATTGATTTATTATTATTAATTTCTTGATTATCACTCAATATCTGATTTAATATATTACTAATTTCATCAATATTTGATTTTATTTTCGCAATTCCTTCTAATATTTCCATTATTCACCTTATATTCTTATTAAAAAATATCCAACCCTTACCATTGTTCTTATAACTTCATCATCAGTTATTCTTTTAAACGCCTGCCTTACTCTATGTAGCGTTACATCTACAACTCTATCATCATATATATATTCGCCTTCATGTAACCATACACTTTTAATAATTTGCGATCTCGTACAAACTTCCGGAGATCGCTTGTATAAATACTCAACTAATTTATATTCCATAGCTGTAAGATTAACAATTTTTCTATCAATAATAACCTTGTATTCACTTTCTATTATTTTCATTCTATTTGTAATTATTGGTTCATGATTAATATTTTCAACTTTATTTATGTCATTATTTAATAATTCTATTGACATTTTTATACTTTCTATTGATTTTTTAATATTGTCAATCTCATCTTTTAAATTCATTTTTACTCACCTCTTGTTATTATTCTTCATTTTTTCTTTTGTAATTTTTATAATTTTGTTATGTTAAATATCTTTGTAAGTAATATATTTTTGTGTTATATTAATAAAATCATTAGTGTTAAAAAGAATTATTCAAATAGCAAAAAGAGGCTTTTAAAGCCTCTTTTTGCTATTCATTCTCACTAAATACTTTTATTATCTTTTTAAGCTTTAATAATGTTTCAAAATTACATTTACTCAGTAAACCTCTACATTCAGCAAGTAATAATAATAATTGCACATTAAAATCAGCTCTTAGGCTTATTGGACAGTCTAATTCATTTGGTGTTGCTTTTTTTATATCATCATCTACATTGCAACATTGTAAAAATGCTTGCCACATACAATATTTATTATTGCAATTCATTTTGTTTCCTCCAATCATCATGTATCTTGATGTTTAAATGTATTCTTTTATTTCCCATACTTCAAGTCCTGATAAAACTTTTATGTCAAAATTGCTTAATACGTCTTTTTTATACAAGTCGTAAAACTTTTTAAATAACTGTAATTTACTCATTTTTCGAACCTGCAAATTAGTAATTTTCAACTCTTTCTAGTAATAATTCAAACTTATCTATATTTCTATGTTTTGTAAATTTAATATTAATATCTTTTTTATGCATATTGCTGTAGTACTGCTTTATAATGTCTTTATCTCTTTTAAAAAATATTTCTTTCAATCCTTCATTTTCCTGTAAAAATATTTCAATTAAATTATCCCTTTCGTGGTAAATTATTTCAGTTGTATTCAGAAAAGTTTTCAATAATTTACCTATCATTTCATCACCTCAAATATATCCTTATATTCAATCCATGTCTTACCTGGATAATTTAATATATTATCTACTACGCAAATATTTTTGTTCATTGAGTGTATTTTTCCGGTAAAAATTCTATAACCTTTTTCAAATTTTATTAAATCACCAATTTTATATTTAATCATTTTGTCACCTCATCCATTATCAGTCCTGGTAACACTTTTCCATTTTTGTCTATCTCAATTTTAGTATCTTTAACTAAATCAAGTACTTTATTCATCATCCTTTTAATTTTATTTATGTCTTCTAACTTGCCTATAAATTCAACGTTTTTTTCGATTCTGATCAGGAGCTTTAATGATTTTAATTTTTCATCAAAATTCATTTTCCAACCCTCCAATCAATCTCTTTATCTAGATTGAATATATTTTCTTTGCTGCACATTTCAAAAATCCTACTATATGACCTATCTCCTATTTTTGTTTTTAATAATGTCGAATTGCAATTTGTTGTAAATATAGTTGACTTCATGTTATTGTATCTACTATTTATTATTTGATATAATTTTACAGTTGCCCAATCATCATCATTGCTATGTTTTTCAGCTCCAATATCATCAAGTATAAGACAGTCGCAGTCATTCAATCCGTTTAATAGTTGATATTCTTTATTTTCTGAATTTCTTTGATAACTACTCATTATCTGTCCTAATAAATCCGGTACATTTGCAAATATCGCACTTATTCCATGTGCTACTAATTCGTTAACTACCGCACTAACCATCAATGTTTTGCCTGTTCCTGGATGGCTAAATAATAAAAATGATCTACTTTTGTCGAAATTTGCGGCGAAATCTTGTAGACTTTTCACTGCTTTGCCATTATACTGAGTATCGATTATATTTTTAAAATTTGAATTCTTGAATCTTTCGCCTAAACGACTTTGCTTAAAGAGTCGTTTTAGTTTTTCGTTTTTTTGTCTTTCTTCTTCCAAAATTTTGTCACGTGACTCTTTTTCATGAATGCATTTACATACTTTTCTGAACTTCTTTACTATACCAAACATAATCATTTCCTTCGCTTCTAGTACTCTACCACAATGTTCGCAACATTCATTTCTTTGCACTGTATCAAGTGATTTAAAAGATATCTGTACTGTATCTGTCATTGTCATTACCTCCATTTTTATATTCTTTGTCCATGTATTCCAAGTAAGTTTTATTAAAAAAACTAGAACCTTGTTGCAATTCTTTCCAACCTCCATTAATTTTTAAGTCTGGCTCGCTTATATATCTTTCAATGCATCTAAAAAGTTCATCACCAACTTTATATAATTTATTTTTTTGAGTCTTTGAAATGCTTGATTTTCCTTGCTTCTTGGGATATTTAATCCAAATAGAATCAAAAAATAAATCAATTTCGAGCTGATCGTCGACAGACGATTTTTGATCTATATTCTTTTCTTTCTTTTTTTTCTCTTTCTCTTTCTCTTTCTCTTTCTCTCTCTCTGTGTTACATTTTGTTACCGACGTGTTACATTTTGTTACTTGTAACAATTTTTCGTTACATTGTAACGCTTTTCTTTCTCTAAACAATCGTACTCTTTCGGCTGAATCTGATTCAGAACCAATATTATTGATGGCATAATCCAATATAAATTCATCCTCATGATCTCCATACTCTATTAATTTATGCTTTGTTAAAAATCCAAGTGTTAATTCAACATTTTCCTTGTCTTCGTCTATTTCATATGCCAATTCCTCTGCAAATGTATCCTCTACAGATTCAAAGAATAATTTACCTTCTGTCTGTATACTTGATAAAATCATTTTTAAATAAATAATAGAAAATGTATCACCACCGGCAACTCTTCTTAATTTTTTCATTTCTTTGCTTTTAAAAAAATCTTCTTTTAACTTTAACCAGAAATATTTTTTTGCCATTTTCATTCACCTCTATCTTTAGTTTTAAATTACACTTGAATTTATTAACAGAATGCGTTATGATAAAATTCAAGTTAAGTTAAGTCAGGTTTAGGTCGTATAAATTTAATTTAAGCAAAATAGTGATTAATCTTGTAAAAGTTCGTCCTCTTGTGCAACCAAGGGGATTTTTTTATTTTTCTTTTGTACACTTTTCCACCTTATTTCTTGTAGTTTATAGGTTTTAATATCATGGTACCATCAGTATTTAATATCAAATCAAGTGTTTTAAGGTCTCCATCTATGTTATTATTCCAATACTCAATTACCTTCACTGGTACAAAAATAGCCATGCCATTTCCTTGCTTGAATAATTTTTTTTCTGATTTTATTTTTATCATTTCCTCACCTCCTATAAACATAGTATAATATTTGTTCGAATATTTGTCAATAGTTTTATAAAATAATTAAATTACATTTGGGTATAAAATATTTTATAATTTGCAATGATATTAAAACTTTGCTCATACAATATCAAAATTTCGCACAAAAACGCCTCAAAAATCAATCAACTTAGTAATTATTGATAAATTTATGCCTAAAATAAACCATGCCTTAAAACGTCTCCTACGTGCCTTAGAATTGATTTGGTATTTTAGAATATGAAAATATGATATTTGATATTTGATTTTTATATTATTATTTTTGATTAGTTTATGCCTAGAATTGATTTTTAGAGGCAGGATGTAAAATTATCTTACTGGACATGCAAATTAAAAATTTGGGCAAACAAAAAACAATACGCGAGTATGCATATTGTTTTTGCAGATAGTCTGTTTGACAATAAATTTCGAGCATTGACATGTTCCACTCTTTGTGTTGTGCATACCGTTATTTTTCTTGCCTACTATGCACTAAGGGCAAGGTTAGAATTTATATTTTTCGGTTTTTATAAATTTATTAATCCAAAAATAATAATACACTTTTTAATATTAAATTTAAATAGCCTTATTTCACGCAAAAACCATTAAAATTTTACTTAGTGTATTAATTATTAATATTTATGTGTACAACTTTTAAAATTAAAATTTAGCGTGTTTTTTGGACAAATAAAAAGCCACTTGATAAGAGTGACTTTTTTCTGAAATCCAAAAAAATTCTAAAATTATGTTGATTTTTTATGCATACCGATTTTTTATCCTTGCCATATGCACTAAGAGCAAGCAAAGTGAAAATTGTTTTTAATTTAAAATTATTTGATATGTGAATTATAGCATTAAGTAAAACAAATTTAAATATTATTATTTAGCACAAAAATAGTCTAAAAATTACGTTGTGGATATAAAATTGATAATTATATACTAAAAAATAAGATTAAAATTTGGACTGTTTTTAGGCGAAATAAAACTATATAAAAAAAATAACTCTTGGGTAAGAGTTAAAATTTGTAATTACAATAATTTACATTTAATCATTCAGTATGTTGCATAATTTAGTTAAATTTTTCTTGCCATGATACCTAGTTTGATAAAAACTTATATCCCTAGTTATGTATTTTAAATATGTTCTAGTTCCAAGCGAATGGCCCAAAGATTGTTGTACTTTTTCGACAGAATTATAAATAGTGTTATAAAACACTATAGAAGCATAGCATTTCCTTAAGTCATGAGTATGAAAGTTAAGTTTGGTTGCTATATCCATCATATATTTTTTGGTATAAAATAACTTTTCTTTTCTCTCTTCTAGTTGTTTCAATTCTTCTGATACCCATACATCAGGTAAACATTCAACTAATCTATATTTATCACCCTTTCCATGTCTGACATGTATATACAACCTATTGTTTTCGTCAATTTCAATGTCATCACTGGTTAAAGATGATATTTCTGATATTCTCAATCCAGAGATTAATTGTAATCGATAAGCTATCTTTAATCTCTTATTTTTCATGCGATTTATGGCGTTTTGTGTATTTAACAATTTAAATTGCTCCTCTGATATCCTATGATGTTTTGGTTTTAATTTATGTATTTTGTAAATTTCACTCAAATATCCTTCATCTTCAATTACTCCACGACTTTGGAGTAATTTTATTGCATTTTTTAGATTTGAAACCTCTTTTCGATTTTTTATATTATTTTCAAGATATATTTTCAAGCTTTCAATATCCAAATTTTCTACTGTGTTTAACATTTTTTTGAGATCATAAAAATATCTAATCTCACTTTTGTTGAAAAACTTCTTTAAATCCTCTGATTTCAATACTTTCACGCTCCAATCTGATTTGTGATTTTTATAAAAAATCCTTAAAAAGTCTCTCGACTCGCTTCGCTCATCGTGTATATTACGAAAATATATCCAATGTCTCACTCAACGCTCGCCCTCGTATATATATTCTATATACAAGGACAGTCGTTTTTTTAATGTCAGTCTCATCCATCTATTATCAAGCGATTGAGACTGATTTTTTTAAAATTAGGACATGATTTATTTTAGACGTTGTTTTGTTTATTTTGCTTGTTAATATCAGACAACTTTACTAATTTTTTAGGTGTTTTTTTATCTAATTTTTGATCGATTTTTTCTTCAATTTCTGATTTGTTTTGGTTTATATTTGGTAAATTTACTATAGTATTTTTGTCAAAATAATATGTCTGCACCTCAATATATTTATTTGAATCTTTTATATATGCACGTCCCTTATTATCTTTATTCAAGTCACTTGCAATTGAATCTTCTAATACTATTTGGCTTGTTTGTCTAGTTGATTGGAAGCAAATCCTTTCTATGAACATATCTCTAGTATTTCCTTTAATAACATCTACGTCAGGTCGCTGCGTTCCACAAAACAAATTAACTCCATAAGCACGTCCTAACCTAGCTATAGATTTCAAATATAGACTTATATCTTTTTCAATATCTTTCTTTTCTTGATTAGGAATATCTACATCAATTATTTCCATAGCTTCTGCTAATTCGTCTATTATCATATACACTCTTTTCAAGCCTTTTCCTGATCTTTGGTTATACTCCTTTAAGTTGCCTGCTTTAAATTGTCTGAAAAGATCTTTTCTAGTTTTGCATTCTGAATGAAGTTCTTTTAATTTTTTAACTAGTTCCTTGTGATCGTATATTACATTGCATTTTGATTCCATTTCTATAAAATCCGTTCCCTTGAAATCAGCGATATTAACATCACATCCATGTAATATTGCTTGGTAGGATACTAATAAAATTAAATTTGTTTTTCCTCCGCCTGGCGCACCTCCGCATAATACATTTGGAGATATATTAAAATCAAATAAAACAGGTTTACCATTCATAGTTAATCCAATACTAAATATTCCTTGTGATTTTAAAAGTTCATCCTTGAATTCTATAAAACCATTCGGGTCCTGATAGTTTTTGAATTTTTCCTTACTCATAATTACTCTTTGTAACCTTTCATTCTCTTTTTGCATTTGCTTTATTAGTTTTTTATTTTTAAATAGTTGTCTTTTAATCAATCTAAATACCTTAAATCCTATGAAATTACGATTCCTATAATGTCTATATTCCATATGCTGTCTATTAAATTCTTCCTGTTGTTTTTCAGTTAATTTTTGCATGTCCAACACTCCTTTTTGTTGTATTTATCTGGTTAGAGTGTTATACTTTTCTTGTCACAGAAGGGTGTATAACACTCTTTGATAGGGAATAGTATTTATTGCTGTTCCCTATTTAATTTCTAATTGCCACTTAACTAACTTTATAATGTATTGTACTGCTGGTCTAAACACTTTCAATTCTTCAAGCTTATTAATTTTATACAACAATATCAATAATCCTATTATTCCAAATCCAATTATTACCTCTATGCCAATTGGTTCAGGTTTCTTGCATAGTTTAAAATCGTTACCCTCTTTCTTAAAATAATCTCCATATTTCATTATTTCACATCCTATTTTTTCTTAATTTGTTTTTGCAATCCATTTTCTACCGTTTTCAATCCATTATTTATTGGATTTGCAATTTTGTCAACTCCATTCCAAAAACTATTCCATACATTAGGTTTTTTGGTTTCAATTTTTTTAGCCATGATTACACCTCCATTTCTATAAAGTCAGTAGGGTTAAATTCTGTCTTTTCAATCATTGTTTTTCTTCCTTCTACCCTTAAGTATCCCTTTTCCTTAAGTTGATTAAATATTGTCAATGTATCATACTGTGTTATTCCAAGTGGTTTAATCTGTTCAAATACTCTCTTATATCCTGGTGCAATATCACCATTTGCATACATTAGCACACAATCATAATATTCTTTTATCAAATTCGTATCTACATTTTGTTTTGGTTTAAATTTTATAATGTTATTTTCCTGCTCGATATCTATTTTCATATCTTCCACGAATTTTGATTCGATTTTCTTAGGTTCTTCTATTTCAAAAGTTTTAAAATTATTATCTGGATGCCTATCAATTTCATGTATTCCAGATGATTCTAAATTATTATTTTCTTTATATGTTTTAATGATCTCAGATTTAAACTTATGTAATTTATTGTCAACCCACATTTTAAAAATATTATTATTTATTTTTCTGGAATCTTTGGTTACCAAGTGCCTAAAATCATAAGACATAGTAATGAATTTTATAGTAATGCAATCTAAGATCACACACATAAACAAAGTAAAAATTGATTTTTCTTTAAAGAAATCAAAGTTGAATTTAATACTTGTAATCAATAACAATATTTGACATGTCTTAACTAAAATATAATGCTGATGGAATCTATTTATAATTACCGACTCATAAGCAGACACTACAAATATAGCTACTTGAATAAATATCATAGCAAGAATAAATGCATATTTACTAAAACTATGATACCTATCTATTCCACCACCTAGACTTAATGAAGTACTAGCCAATAGTCCAAAAAATCCAAGTATAAAGAGTATATAACTATTTCTAATTACGTTTTTATCTGACTTTATTTCGTTTTTAAGCGTTCTAGTCTTCTTATTTTCTGACAATAAAGCATAATCATTCTTTACACTTTCGATTTTTGCAGTGTTAATGTCTGTTTTTAATTTTGATATTTTTTTGATTAGATTTGTAATCATGATAACACCCCTTTAAAATATTTTAATTTATTTATATTAGGGTATTTACAGAGAATTGATATTTAGATTATACTAAGATTGTAGGCTTTAGTAATCTAAAGTTTTGAAATTGCTCTCTATTACAGTAGAGGGCTTTTTCTCTGTAAATACTTAATCCTCTAAAGATTTTACGTACTCGTCAATAACATTTGATAGTATTTCATTAATTATCTTTGCCATTGATTTTCCTGACAAATAAGAAGCCTTCTTTAATTTCTTTTTTAATTCAATATCCAAGTTAATATTTGTTCTTTCAAAAACTCCACTCATTTTATCAACCCCTTATTTAATTTACCTTGCAAATTTATTATACTATAGTTGTGCATATGTGTCATTGTGCATATAACTTCATTACATTAATTTACATTCAAATAACTTAAAAATGCATCAAAAAACATTAAAAAACATCAAATTTCAAATTGCTTGCTAGACACTGATTTTACTTCGTCGAGCAAGCAATTTGAAATTATAAAAATATAATAGAAATTTAATAAGAATATTGATGATTGCTTAGAATTGATTAAAATATGTGATTGGGTGATGAGTTTTTAGTGAGTTTTATAGAATTAAATTTATGGTGTATAATGACATAAAAATAATGAAACGAGGAATAAATAATGAAAAAATTTGAATTTGAAGTAGAAGACATTAGTCAAATTTCGGACGGATATCATACTTTTGAGGAACTATATTTTCATAGGATGATATTATTTTCCGTTATTTGTAATCAAAATAAAAATTTATCATGGAAATCAAGATTACATTATGATGGTACAATGTATAATAATTATTTTATCGTTGGAATAAATACACCAATTGGACAATATACATATCATTACCATATGGAACATTGGGGATATTTTGGAGAAATAGAAGAATTGGAAAAGGCACCAAAATATGATGGACATATACCAAATGATGTAGCGAGGTTGAAAAGTATTATATTTGCAAATAAATACTGAATTAATAAATAAAAGCTATCCGAGCCGAAACATCGTGATAGCTTTTATTGTTTATTTATCCATATTTTTAAATATTATATAAAATAATGGAGTAAATAAAATTGAAATTATTAAAATTATTATATTAATTATTTTTCTAAACATTGTCTTTATCATAATAAAATGTAATATACTTTTTAATTTTCCACTTCCTAAATTTTAACTTTTTAATGTGTTTATTGAATGCATTTATTCTTAAATTTTCAGGATAAAAATTAATTATGGAAAAACATACCTGAACAATATCGATAACTTCTTCAAGCCTTTCGTTGTCATCATTGGCATTTTTTAATTCATTTAGTTCTTTTTGTAAATAATTTATTTGAGACTCTAGAAATCTTGGAGTCTGTATATATTCTAATATTGGTAATTTCACATTATCCCTCCATACAACCTCCAAATAATGAGCCTGGATTAAAATAACATCAAAGGAAAGACAAAAAACATCCAGGCTTAATAGTATTAAAAAACATATTAATTTAAACATATAAAAAAGTCAAGGAGGTAATACATTAAAGTATTTTTATATAGTCCTTTGATACATAGCCAAATCCAGTACCAAAGGAAATTTTGTAAAAATTATTTTCTGAAGAATAAATTTTAACAATTGAATCATTTTTCAAGCTGCCTATAATTTTAAAATTAATTGTGGGTCCACTTCGAACATTTAAACTTGATGTAACATTATAAACTTTGCCAACCTTGCTAAGTACCAATTTATAATGCCTAGCAATTGTATCAGAGATAATTTTTGCTAGGTTTAAATACCAATTATTTTCAAATACAATCATAGCATCTTGCTTATTATCTAAAAATAAAGGCTCTATAATTATTGTTTTAGGCCACGCTCTTATAACTCCGTAATAATCCCAATTACCCGATTTTCGAGAAAATGACCGCCTGAGTGGTATTTTTAGATTGCTAGATATATTTGAGGCTATTTTTTTTGCTAAGTCTACAATTGTTTTTTCTGCTGAAATAGAATAAATAGTTTCCGTTCCTCTTGCTTCTCCATTACAAGCATTCAAGTGACATGATAAACATAAATCAGGTTTTTCAAGATTAATTATTCTTGCCCTTTCATTAATGCTTATCTCACTATCATCATTTCTAATCATAATTACATTTACATCCATGTAATTTTTTAATTCAATTGATAAAGCTCTTGCATATATTAAGTTGAGATTTTTTTCAAGTTTTCCAAATCCAGAACATCCAACCTCGCTACCGCCATGACCTGGGTCTATCAGTATTTTCATTTTTATGAGCCTCCTTTTTGACACTAACTTTATAGCCAAATGCCATAGTCATAAGGCTAGAATAAATCATTTATCTAATTTATTTAAAATCATTAGACATGTTAAACTTACAATTCCAGATATTATTAAAATATTTTCAGTTTTCATTTAAACACCCTCATTGCTATATCGATAATTACACCTGCTAACAATACTATTGTAGTTGTAAGCGTAGCTATATTCTTAGTGTTAGCTTTTTCAAATCCAGACTTAACATTATTGCTAATTTCTTTTATGTTATCTTTCATATCTTTTATATCCTCTTTTACACTTGCAATATTTGATTTTTCTATTTCTATTTCGATTCTTAATTGATTTATTTCAGTCCTAAATTTTTCTATTAGTTCTTTGTTTATGCATTCGTGTTCCATTTTTTGCCTCTTTAATTGTATTAGTCAGACACAATTAATTATGGATATTCCGGTGGATCTTCTGGATTTGGATTCTGAAACCAATTCTCTTCCAAATCTTGCCTAAATGGCGCGCACAAATCCCAAGTTTGTGGAAATCTTGGCGGAGTCTGATCTTGCGGTGATTCTGCCCACCATTTATCCACGTATACATTATAAATGGGGGTGTCCCAGGTGCGGCCATTTATTAATGCGGATATTGCTGCCATTGTTTCATTTGCAATGGTTTCGGTATCAAAGACTAAAAAATATGACATTATTATTCCTCCTTTTAAACATAAGTTATTGTAAATTTGCCTGCTAGGCTTGCAACTGCGGCATCACTTGCAGATGTGCGATTATTACGTATTTTTAAATCCCCACCACTTGTAACCGTGGTATTAGCAGCAAGATAAATTAATGTTTGGTCTGTATCATTTGGTGTCATTAAATTTGACTCCAAATGTATTACTGGACATGCTGCATTTGCATGGTATATACCCGATGCTGAGCATAAAGATAAATATGCAACACCATCAGGTGTAGGCGCATTTAACAAATTACCAGAGACATTATACGAGTTACTTAAAAATAAATAATAGGATACTGGTGGTAAATTATCAACAATACCAACAAGTTTCTCGTTACTATAAATATTTAGTCGGTAATTTACTCGTGGCAAATTAGCAACATCCCCCATACAATCACAGTTATGCAACGATAAATAGTAAGATAGTCTTGGAAAATCAACTGTATTTCCGATAAATACCTTATACGTAGTATTTGAGGATAAAATTATATTGGTATCCTGCATATTGGTACCAAACGAATAGCTTACTCCTGCCGATAATGTTGCGCCAGGTCTTGCATTTGTGCTACT
>Ga0210092_1000006_pt1 | contig 38203 bp, 63 predicted proteins | sample WestPond_TuleB_D_FD_185585 | JGI IMG/M metagenome (GOLD analysis project Ga0210092, IMG submission 185585) | Wetland microbial communities from the San Francisco Bay, California, USA, that impact long-term carbon sequestration -... | ecosystem: Environmental > Aquatic > Marine > Wetlands ...
CGTCTACCATCACCACGCGGGTCCGGCAGTCAGGCACCAGCCCGGTGGACTTCGGGGCTATTGGTGACGGCGCTGCCGACGAGTCGGAAGAGGTGCAGGACGCAATCGACGCGGCGACGTTCGTTGTTGACCTCCAGGGTCTAATCTACCGATGCGACAACTTTCTGACGCTTCCTAGCGACGTGCAGATCATCAACGGAACGCTCGATTTCACCAGCTGCAACGATGATGAGTACGTTCGCATCGTCGGAACTATTGGCAACGCGATAGCGCTGGGCGGAGACATTGCCGCAGGAGACACCGAGACGCTGATTAGCCCGGTGGGACTGTCTGTGGGCGATGTGCTGTTCATCAGCAGTTCGGCGGCGTGGCGAGATGGCACCGGAAAGACCGGTGAGCTCTCCGTCTACTCGGAGGTGTCCGAGGGCGTCATCCTCGGTAAGCCGGCCCGAGACGCGTACACCGCTGTTTCGTCATCGGCCAAGAAAATCACGCCGAAGACCGGCGTGTCGTTCCGCAGCGTGACTTTCGTTGGTAGCTCGAGCGCGAGCGGCGATGGCGTGCTGGTGTTCGCCGACTTGTCCCGCCGCCTGCGTTTTGATGACTGCGTGTTCTCCGGGATCAAGGGCGCCGGCATTCGGCTCAATACGTGCCTGGATGTGGCCATCAATGGTTGCGCGTTCAGCGACGGGGCATCGTCTTCTGTCGGCGTCGAGATCGCTGAGTGCTGCGAGCAGATCACTATCGAATCGTGCGATTTCGAGAGATTAGGAGAGGGCGTTAACATCGGGACCGCAGGAACGCGTGACGGTGTGTGCCGCGACGTGATGGTCGATGGATGCCGTATCGTGGCTCCCGTGGTCAACGGGATCGCGGTCAACCAACTAACGCAGAACGCAACTTTGGTCGACAACGAGGTGGAGGCTGTCGATGTGCCAGCCATCGCGCTGGCGAGCGCCTCGGAGGTCAAGCTGCTGGGCAACAAGGCGCGGACGACGGGCGACAGGTGCATCCACGCCACGGGCATCGTCGACGCGGTGTTGATGACTGGCAACATGTTCGAGCGCGTGGACACCACGGGCCCCGTATGCGAGTTCGCGGGAACAGGCGCAGGCAACATCAGCGGCGTGAACGCCGTGGGCAACCGGCTCAAGGGCGGCACCTACGGAATCACCGGGTCGAACGTGGCAAGCGGAACGTTTGCGCGCAACAGCAACGTGTTCACCGGGCAGGCTACGGGGGAGATCAACGGGCTCGGAACCAATCTCGCGATTGAGGTTGGGGCAATCACGGCAGGAGCAATCACGTCGACCGACATTGTGACGGCATCGGCAGCCGACAAGATCCCAAGAGCAGGAGGAGATGGAAAACTTGCTGCGGCTTGGATCCCTGATGTGAGCGGAACCTACGCTCCGGCAGCCAATGGCGTGACCAACGGTGATAGCCATGACCACAGCGGCGGGGACGGCGGGCAGATAGCGCATACGGCGCTGAGCGCTATCGGCACCAACAGCCACTCGACAATAGATAGCCACATTGGCAGCACGTCGAACCCGCACAGCGTTACCGCCGCCCAGGCTGGTGCCATCGCCACGGAAACTGCGGGTGCGGCTAGTGGGGTGGCCACACTCGACGGAAGTAGCAAGGTGGTCCAGGAGCCAGCCAGTAAGGCGCAGGCCAGCGGCATCGCATCGCTCAACTCGTCAAGCACCGTCGTACAGAACCAGGCGAACTTCTGCGCGGGGAGGATTGCCGACGACGGAACGACAATATGGGCTCGCGGAGTGTCGTTCACTTCTGCGCGCACTGGGACCGGTGTCTACACAATAACGGCATCTGGGGTCACAACGTCTTCCTCCATCGTTGTGACGCTGAACGCTACGGGGTGCACGTTCGAGGCTCATCCCGGAACTGGCGTCTTCACCGTTGGCACTGCTTACAGTGGTTCTCCAGCGAATTCTGAGTTTTGCTTCATGGCATTCTGGTAGCTTACTCGACGAGCATCATCTTTTCGAAAATGATGCTGTCCCAACCTGACGCCCGATAGCTGGTATCGAAGAACGGCTCAGGGTGGTCGACCCCCGGGGATCCGGTCCATCTGTGCAGGTGGGCGTGCATCAGTTCGTGTGACAGGGACCAGTAGAGCGCAGGCTCAGACATCCCCGGGACCAAGCCGACGTAGAACGTGTCTCCGGTGATCCATAGATTTCCGTTCCGCTGAGGCTTGACCTCTCGCGAGTCAAAAACGATCGCAGCGTTCTTCCCTATGAAATAGTCAGCGTCACCCGAGAGTTCTCTCCCGTCGAGATCGGCGAACATGGCAATAGAGGTGGCTACCCTAGCGTCCATGGTTTCCCCTGGTCCGATCTCCTCTCGCTCTGCTCCAACCACACAAAATCCCGACTTCCGCAGTCTGATGCTCGCATTCTCGCAATGGTCGACTCCGCACCCCGCCACCATCGCCGCTATCGCAATCAAGATCCTCATGGCTTCCTCCTCAGGTTCGGGTTGCCAGCTGGCCTGGCGTTCTCGGCGTACTCTGTGATCTTGTAGTGCTCGATCATCCACTGCACGTATGCCACCCTGACTCCAAGCGCCCGAGCGGTAGCCGTCATCCCCCACCCGTTGAGCTTGAGCTTGGCCAGCAGGTTCGCTCTGCGCTCGGCGTCGCAGCGGTCGCGAAGTTCTCGGTCGGTGGTCATGGATAGTATGCCTCGCTCATGGCTACTTGGCTCCTTGGATCGACAGGCAATAGACTGTGACAATGACACTGATTTCAGGATTGGGCGTGCCGATGCCGCCGCGAGTGATTAGCTGGCCAGAGCGTCTTGATTTTTTGACTTGAAGGCCATCTCTCTTGGCTTTCTTGGCCATGTCGTCTCTGGCCTTGCGGGCCGCTTTGTGGGCCGACATATCGTCGAATGCGTACCAGCCGCGCGTAAACAGGAACCCGTAATCGACAGGGTTAAAGGTCATGTATCCGTTGTCGATGATGGTCATGGCTTCTCCTAATAGCTGGCGAGCAGCTGTTCGGCCTCCTCGCGGGTCAATGCGAGTCCTCTGATGTACTCTTGCCCGTAGTCGTCCAGGTCGAATACGGCCCAGTTTCCTGATGGTAATTGGCGTATGTGCATGGCTACTTTCCATCACGTAGGATCGTCTCGTCACGCACGTACTCGCGGCATTCTTTGGCACTCGTCAGGAACGGACGGCAGCATGCGTTTTTGGTAACTGCGCCCTCCAGCCCCCATACGTGCCGCAGCTCCTTGTGAACTCTGCCAAATCGAGTCACTCGCACGGTGGTGGTGGTATCGGTCTCATGGCAGAAGGTGTTTTTGTAGCCGAAGCTCTTCATCTGGTCTCTCCTTGGTGGTTACTTGCTCAGCTGCTTGATCAGCAGCGCCATTTGGGCCGCCGCCTTGATTGAGCTCGAGTAGGTCGCCTGGTTTGTGTTCGTCGTGCTCATGATCTTAATATACCGCACAAAATAAATTGCGTCAACATTAATTTATGCTGTATCGTAAAAAGAATTCCATATATCCTACATGTAGGTTTCACGTGAAACAGGTACAAAATCATGACCGATCGTGGTAGTCATGCGGTATGGCGACCAAGATCGAGTTTCCTGCGCCAGCGACTCCTGTTTCCGAGGGCTCATCGGCTCCCATGGGGGCCACCTGGCGCCGGTATTTTTTCGAGTCGGCCAAACGCCTGAGCGACTTGGTTGCGCAGCAGATAGCCCACCTCATTCGCAACGCAGACGTGGCTAGCGACGCGGCCATCGCCGAGAGCAAACTGGCGTTGACCTACGGGACAGCGTCACTCAATACGGCCATCGGGACCAAAGCCGACGCGAGCGCGCTGAGTTCGCACGCGGGAAACACGAACAACCCGCACGCTACGACCGCGGCACAGGTCGGGGCCGTGGAGTCGAACACCGCGATCACGGGGGCCACTAAGACCAAGATCACGTACGACAGCAAGGGCCTGGTTACCGCTGGCGATGATGCTACTGCGGCAGACGTGGGGGCCGTCGCGGTCAACGCATCGATTACCCCAGGCACCGGGACCAAACTGACGGTCGACGCCAAGGGCCTCGTGACCGTCGTCGGTACAGCAACGGCTGCCGACGTTGGGGCCGAGGATTCTGGTTCCGTCGCCACCCACGCCGCTCTGGCTACCGGTGTACACGGGCTCGGGGGGGCATCGCAGCTCAACGTGGGGACGACCACGGGCACGGTGGCCGCTGGTGACCATGGGCATGCGCACAGTGCACTGAGCGGTCTGACGACGGGCAACGACCACACGCAGTACGTGTTGCGCGAGGGGAAGGCGCTCGGTCAGGTAATCACGGGCGGCACTGGGTCGGCAGAGGCCTTGGCCTTTCATTCGACGATGCACGGAACCAAGGGAAACATCGAGATTGGGCAGTACGGAGCGCATGCGATCCTGTCTGTACTCGAGGAAGACGGCGAGGTGGCCCTCCCGCAGCTCACTGCTGGCAAGCCGTTGATGCTCGACTCCTACCAGATGATCATCGCCCAGGACATACCAGCGGCCAATGTGAGCGGGCTGGGTGGCGCGGCGATGCTGAGCGTCGGTGCCACTGCGGGAACCGTGGCGGCCGGAGACGATTCGCGTTTTCACTCCCGCGCCCACGACATGGTAACCTCGGCAGATCACCAGGCTGCGGCGGCAGGGGACAAAGACAAGTACCTGCATAGCAACGCCTCGACGGGAACCATTGAATGGGTGGCAGGAGCTACCCCGTCGGCTCATGCCTCGACGCACAACGCGGGCGGGAGCGATGCTCTCGCGATTGACGCGGCGGCAGGAACCGGAAGCCTGCGCACTCTGGGGACGAGTTCGACGAGCGCGGCTCCGGGGAACCACACGCACGCGGCTGCTGCCCCAGCGGCTCATGCCTCGACGCACAACGCTGGCGGCAGTGACGCGCTTGCGATCGATGCGGCTGCAGGAACTGGTTCGCTGCGTACCCTGGGGACGAGCGCAACAAGTGCCGCGGCAGGAAATCACGCGCACACACTGCCCGTAACTACCGAAATGCAGTACGGGAAATGGTTAGATAGCTACGACGCAGCGACCGGACAATTCACGGCCACAACCCCGACGTACTCACAGATCGGTGCAGCAGGAGCCGGCCACAAACACGGTATGACTGCACCATACGATATGATCGTGGGCGCGTATGCTGGCGCCCCAGATCGACTTGCCGGGCCTACAGTAGACGGCACCTACTGGCTCAAGTCCGTCGCCAGCGGCGGGGCAACGACAGGGGTGTCGTGGTCCGCGCTGGCAAAAGCCGACGTGGGCCTAGGCAACGTGACCAACGATGCCCAGGCCAAAGCTGGCGCCGTCACTGGTTCCGGACTCACGATAGCCACGGCCAAAGTCCTCGGACGGCTCACGGCGGGCACGGGCGCGATCGAGGAGCTGGACGTAGCGACTACGGCTACAGCCAATGCTGTTTGGCAAGTCAATGCATCTAATCAGGCTGCTCTCGGGTACGGATCAGCGTTAACCTGGAATGACGTAGCGGGCAACGCCGGTGCAAACCGCTTAGGTGTCAGTAACGACGCCACGCACCTGGACTTTCGATATCGTGCGGCTAGTGGCATGCTGCGATTTTATGCCAACAGCTCCACAGCTGGCAGTGGCGGCGAGAGCCAAGTTGCACAATTCGAGTACAACAAAGCAACTATCTATCAGCCACTGACGCTTTCTGGCCCGATCACACAGGCCGTCTCTGGCACCGCGAGTGTCGCGAACTCGTATCTAGTAGCCTCGCTCGCCAGCGGGAATGACGTATACGGCATCGTCGGCCGGGCCGACACCACTGACCAGTCACTGCGCTGGGGCCATCACTACGACAGCACGGCAGCAAGCAGCTACGGTTATTTGTCTATCGGAGGTGAGGCGGCCAGCACAGGTGGCCTGACTCTGCAGCGCGCTGGGCATGTTGGCATCGGCCAGGCCCCCGACACCTCCTACAGCCTGGCGTGCGTGGGGGCGGTCAAGGCAACGGGGGTCAATGTCACAGGCCTAACGGCGTCACGGATCGTGGCTACCGACGCGATCAATAACCTCGTATCGCTCGCCTACTCGTCAACCGGCGCCGCGTCGTCTTTGGTGCAGACCGATGGCGAGCTGTACGCAAGCCGGGCGCTGGCGACTACCGCAAGCGGTGCACTGCATTCGCTCTCAGCCGCGAGCACGACCGCACGCGGATCCGACCTGTATTGCAGCACGTCGAGCTGGGTCGAGCACGCATCGGTAGGTATGCTTGCGGGCACGTGGTTGCTGATTGCTGACTATGGCGGCGGTAGCGACGTTGACGCCACCATGGGCATCAGGATGGTGCACTGGACTGACGGGGTGGTCCCGAACTCCACTGCGTACTTCGGCCTCAATGCGGGTTCATCGACGTGCTTTTCGCGCTCCGTGATCGTTTCAGACACCGAGACATTCTCCGTGGCCGTTCAGGTATTCGCAAGTATCGGCAGCAACCACGTTGGTTACTCCGACGCCTCGTGCTCGATCAAGGCGATACAGCTGTACTGAACCAAACGGGAAAAGAGCCATGAGCCACAACATAGGCAACTAGATGAAACACAGGCCATACTAACAATAGTATCGACACGCAGGAGAACAGCAGAGGGCCGTAAGAATCATGGATCCAGTAAGCGCAGCAGAAAAGTTAGTTCCTCTTGTCCAACGCGGACCGGACGCCACGCTCGTCGTCTGCTGCTGTGTGCTCGTAGCGATGCTGGTGTCGTTCTCGACGGTGATATTTAGATTCTACACATCAGCGATGCAGACTATCCAGACAATCCAGGCCGCACACTATCAGCAAATGGTGCAGCTCGACGCTCGCAACACAGAGCAAAAGCACGAGCTCATCAACAGCCTGAGAGACAACACCGAGGTCATCCGATCGGTGCTCGACAACCTCAAGAGCAACACGGATCTGCTCGGTAATCTATCTCGAGACATGGCTGTATACTATGACAGGATCGGCCGTGTATGAGCCTATGGAGAAGGAAACCAAAATTGCATCGAACTAGGCTTGGAGAGTTACTGGTAAAGAATGGGGCTCCTGCGGACAAAGTGGACGCGGCGATGACGGAATACTATGGGCGTGTTCCGGGTCGCAGCGGAGAGTATTGCTTGTCGGTTGGAGCGTGTACGCAGGAGCAGTTGAATAGGTCGCTCGCCGAGCAGGCCGCTGAGCGCGACGACTACGACGAAGCCAGCCGTTACCGAGCGAGCACCATCGAGGACACGCACCGGTCAGTGCTCGACCACCTCGACGACGCCAGGTCGCAGATAGCAGCGCTCATAGCGCACTACAGGCGGACATGATGCTAGAGAGCAGCAGGTCGCAGCTTGTACCTCTCGATGACCTCGCCGATGTCCTCAGTGATCTCCATTGGGATACCAAATATTTTGAGGGCGAGCCTGCCAGCGTAGGCCGCCACCTTGTCGACGGCACGAGTCTCGGTACCGACAATGACGATGATAGCAGCAACCTCGCTCATCGAATTACGCCCCCACTCGACCATGATCCTGATCGCGTCCTCGTCGTAACCGATGCCCAGAGAAAAATCATGGACGTAGACATACTTGGTCCGCGGCCAGCGAGAGCGCATCACCCGATCAACCTCGATCGTCATGTCGAGCGCGAGCTGTGTGGTTACGCGAGCCCCATCGGTAACCCGGTTAACGACGCCCGGGGGTGCGGTGATCCAAGACTGCAGCTGACCATGGACGATATGCGGAGCGGTATCAAATATCGGGTTTGCCATGCAATGCGTCATACCACAGACCGGGCGGCGGAGCATCGTCCTCCTGGCAAAGGAGAAGCACAATGGTCAAGCCTCTGATGATCAACCTACCGACCCCCCCGAATCATCACGACTCTTGCCAAGCCATAGTCCGCGTGGCCGCCGTCGAGAGCAGGCTGGACGCGCTCACGGACGAGGTGCACGGCATCTCCGCAGAAGTGTCCAGATTCGCGGAGTCGGCCGCCGATTTCAAAGCGTCATTGGCGCGTACCGAGGCGCTGAACGTTGAGATCGGCCTGCAGCTCAAGCGCTTCGCCGAGTTCGCCGAGCGTAACCAGCGGCACGCCGAACGCAGCTCCGACCTCGATGGCAAGCTGACCGAGGTCATCGTTGCCCTGAGGATGATGACCGACGGGGAGATCAAAACCACAAGCAAACGAAAGGCGAAGCGATGACCGACGAATTGCTGCAGGTGTCACCCCATTTTTCGTTGCGGGAACTCACCACCACGAGCCACACGGAGATCAACAACACACCGGACCCCGAGTCGATGTTTCACCTCGTGAATCTGGCAAACACAGTGCTCGAGGTGATTCGCGCGAAGTTCGGACCGCTGCGCGTCACGAGCGGCTACCGTAGCCCGGAACTCAACGCAGTGATCCCGGGCAGCGCCAAGAATAGCGCTCACTGCTACGGGTGCGCCGCCGACGTGCAGAGCATCAACGGCCACGACCCAACCGATATGGTCAGGTGGGTGGCGTTCGAGAGCGGTATCGACTTCGATCAGGTGATCGACGAATTCCGCCGAGACAAGCACGGGGAGGTATCGCGATGGATGCATATCGGGATGCTGCGTCCAGGGTATGAGGCCCACCCTAGGCACCAAGCGTTGACCAACCATTTCGACGACTGGAGCGATTTCAAATGAGCCAGTGGCGCACGGTGGCTGCCGTCCTGGTGCTGGGGTTGATGCTCCTCGCTGGGCTGTGGATGTGTTCCCAGATTGCGGGTCCGGTGGCGCTGATGGCCGCCGCCCTATTCTCCTCGTTCGCACTGGCCATCGTGGGGCTCGGCGGCATCCTCGGCACCAAGAGCGCTGTGGAGCACCTGGCAGAAGGTGGGGGCATCAAGGGGGCCGTCTCCGCGCTGATGACCGACGCCAAGCCGGGAGAACCTCCGGCGACAAAGGAGCAGCCATGAACCCTTGGGAATGCCCGAGATGCCACGTGATCCACGCCGGGTGGGTGGCGCGGTGTGACTGCAAGCCAAACACGGCTGCGTCGACGGGGGAAGGAGTTTCAGACCCCACCATCGGAGCTCATCGATCGACGCAGTGCCCTATCTGCCATCAGGACGTCTGGGTTGGCTACAGTCACGAATGCACCCCGAAGGTCATCGTGACGGTGCATCGATGCTAGCCCGCTTTGCTCCCTGGCTCCTGGCCGCGCTGCTTGGCGCCTGCTGCGCGTGGCTGATTCACCGGGCATGGATGGTGCAGTCGGACGCCGCGCGCGCCATAGAGGCATCCAGGCTCGCATCCGAGGGACAAATCGTCGAGCTCGAGCGGACGGCAAAACAGCTCGAGACCGAGCGGGATGCGATGGGCGTTGGCAACGAGGCCCTGCGGTTGTCGCTGGCGGCGGCACACAAGGCGGCGCCGGGGTCCAAAGAGGTGCGCGTCGTGCGAGCGTCAACGGGCCCGATGGTGGCTGGAGGCGTCCCGCGCGAGTGTCCGGCTCATACCCCAGATACCGGGTGCGTGTGCCCGGAGGTGCCAGTGTGTCTCGTGTCCCCCGGTGATTCGCTCGAGGTGCGCGTTGCCGAGGTCGACCTGCAGACCAAGTCCGGAAACCGCATCATTGTTGGCACCGGAGAGTGTCTGCGGCTCCTGCCGGCGCCCGAGACGAGCCTAGCTCGCGGACCATTCGAGGCGAGCCTGACCACAGTCCACGAGCTCGCACCACCTGTTGACGACCGGTGGCCGTGGTATGCGCATGAGGCGATCGGCCTGGGCGTTGGCCTCGTGGCCGGCGTCATGGTGGCCAAATGAGCCCGGCGATTCTTGTCACGTCCGTCGTGGCAGCCGTTGTCACGCTGGCGCTCATCGGCGTGGACATCTACTGGGCCGCTGACCACGTGCGAGGCAACACCCTGTCCGAGGTGCTGCGCTACTGGGGCGAGCGCTACAAACTCATCGCGTAGTCTCGCCAAGAACCGTTTTCGTCCTCGCAGTAGCTTCCTAGAGCATATTCGACCTGCTCTCGATGGGGCTCAAACAATGCGACGACAGGAGAAAACTGCGCGGCGGTAAGTCTCCTGCGTCCCGACTGGACGCCGATAGCCTCTGCGATTTGAAGTGACGGGTTGGCGCCCCCGTAGCCGTCGACGACAAGGTCGAAGTTCCACATCAAGAAATCCTCAAGCGTACTCCCAGGACAGCTACTCATCATCGCTCCTTTGTTTCAGGTTTCAGTCGGAACCAGTTTCGTGTCCAACGATGCAATCTATTCCTCCCGCATTGTACCGATGATTCTTTGTAGTTCTCGATAGCATTGCTCGCACACAAGATCATGGTCTACTGCGGAGAGAACGGATCCAACGAGTATGTCTCGCTGGTGCTTCGCTCCCAGGGTCGAGCATATCGGAGAAACCCACGATGGCAGCGAGTCTTGGTCGAACCCAAAAACACCTCCCCTCTCGATGATGTGGAATGACCCACGCGAGACGCTGTGTCCGTACTTGTCCTCGGCGTAGGCGTAGAGCTCATGCACAAGGCTATGGGCGTCGCACTTGTACGTGATCACGTCTGTCCGCCGTCCAGGTAGCACGCCAGATCGTCCGGGTTTCGTGCGTACCTCTTCGCCGCGCGGATGAGCCGAGCGGCGAGCGCCTCGTCGCGCGACCTGTTGACTCTGTGGATCACCCAAAGGCAGGCGTTGGTTGTGACGCTGGCGAACAACAAAAAGGCAATCCTGCCGTAGCAGCACCACGAGCTGAAGTGCCACCAGTCGACAAGGGCATTCCGGAATCTCCAACCGCGCGTCGACGGGTACTCGGGATTGTTGGCGACTCCACGGAGCTCGTCTGCCGCCCATCGGGCAAGCGCCACGGTAAGCGAATGGTCAATGATCTTGATCATGGGTTCTTCCTCGGCCTTCCCACCCCACGCCCGTGCTGCTTGAGCTCGTCATCGATCCCGTGCGACTTGATCATCGCCCGCAGCCCGGTGTCAGGCACCCCGAGTTCGCGGGCCGTGGCCCCCACGTTCCAGTCGTTGCGATCGAGCGCCCCAAGGATCAAGCGCTTCTCCTCGTCCTGATGCCGGCGCCGGATCGCGGCGATTGTGACGTGACGGATCATCGTGCTCCTATCATGCGGCGGATTGGGCCGACCTGCGCCGGCCCGTACCTCGCGTGTCTAGATCTCCTCGGCCGGTAGGTCGGCAATGCACTCGCGGATCACGCTGTCCGGCAGGCCGCAATCCTCGCCCACCTCGCGGATAGCCGCGGCGATGTCCGCGCCAGCGTCGAGGAGTTGGCCACCACGCCGACTCTCGCTGCAGGTCCAGGCGGTGGCTGCCGCGAGGACGCCATAGACGATCGCGCGACCGTCAGCGTGCTGTCGCACTGTGATGGTGTAGTCATCCAGCTCGCCCTGGGCATCTGCTTGCTGCTTGCGCGCGTAGTCGTGGCCCACGAATGAGTCGCCAGACCCCTGGGCGATGCGCGGCCACTCGTCCTCGATGATCTTGACGGGCGCCCGGCCAGTGAGTGTGATGGTGCGGGTCTTGGTCTTGGTATGCTCTGTCTCTGACATGATGTCCTCTGGTTGCGGTTGGTTGGCTCCGCGACGCCCGTAGGCGTTTCGTCCGCGCCCGCGGACTCATCAGGCGGCTAGCGGTAATACCCGTGCTCGCTGCCTGGGCTCTCTGAGCACGCGCCAGTAGGGTTGGCCAGCGTCCCTCCCTCGGTGCACAGCAGCGTGTGGTACGGCTGGCCCTTGGCGGTCCGGAAGCCGAACTGCTTGTCGCCGCGGCGACGGGCTTCAGCTCGCGCATCCTCGATGATCGCTGGCGTGAGCTGCGCTCTGGTGTATCCGCTGGTGGGTGTGGTGCTGGTAGTCATGCGGTGCTCCTGGTTCGAGCTGGTCGGCGTCGTGCCGTGCTCATGATCATAGTGTGCCATCACGCGTCCCCGAGCGCAACAAAACAACACCAGTCCGGTGTAGATTTATTTCCGCACAGCATACATGCAAAGGTGTTCAGACGAGCCCCAGCGCAGCGCCGGAAGCTCGCACGGCATCCGTCCCTCTGCACGTACACTCCTCATTTGTGATCTCCGATGTCATCGACGCAGCGTCTCCCATGCCCCAGCAACCACTGCTGGAACCTGTCCGTTTCCAAGGGCTCGGATGCGGTCCATCCGATTGGCCACCCCATGAACCACTCGCACCAGTCCGGGTTCAGCGTCCCACCAAGTTGCTCTGGCTCTGTCACCGCGCTCCTGAGCCTCGATACGGCCGTCGCCAACCCATCGCCTGATTTCTTGCTCGCACCCTTGCGGTTGTAATTCCCGCTCACGGTCAAGGTCGGCAACAATCCAGAGACGCTCTCGCAGGTGCCATGCTCCAAAGGCTTCTGCGGATAGCACGCCCCACCGGCCATCAGCCCCCACCTCGGCCAAGTCCGCAAGCACTCGTCCGAGGCCCCGAGTAGTGAGATTTGGGCTGTTCTCCACGAACACATACTTCGGTCGTACCTCGCGAACGATCCGCGCAAACTCTCGCCAAAGCCCACTCTTCTCGCCGTCAATGCCTGCGCCGTTGCTGTTTGCGGTGCTGATGTCCTGGCAAGGAAATCCGCCCGAAACCACGTCAACAGAGCCTCTCCACGGGCGTCCGTCGAAGGTACAAACATCATCCCAAATGGGGAACGGTGGCAGGTGCCCTTCATTCTGTCGCTGCATGAGTCGTCGAGCGCAGTAGGCGTTGATCTCCACGGCGCAGACGGTGCGCCAGCCGAGGAGCACGCCCCCGAGAATGCCTCCTCCAGCGCCAGCGAATAGTGCCAACTCACGCATGGCCTCCTGTTAACCTCGCTATGTTTTTCTCTCAGCGTTTACCAGCCGAACCGTCGTCCGTGAGCGTCTCCGAGGCTTCCGGCGAGGCGATGGCCTGCGCCGTATTTCCCGCTCTGTGGTCGGCTCATCTCACGCCCAATCGAAGTGCAGCAAACCAACGTCGTTGGTGACCGAGAACTTGTGGTTGCCGGTCCCTGGCGTCGTGTAGAGCGCCATCAGCTGGTCTATCGCCTTATCGTCCATGCTCGCGACAATCGGGTCCACCTTTGGTAGTGAGTAGCGTTCTTCCTCCCTGTCACACAGAGCTCGTATCGCGGCGTCGATGACTGGCTGAGCAGCGGCAACGAGTTTGTCGCGGATGACCTGCTTCTCGGCCTCCTTCAGCTTGTCGTAGTCGCTTTTGTCCTTCACCTTCTTGTCCTTCGCGGCCTTCGTTAGGTCTTTGGCTTCTTTGGCTTGCATGTTATTTACCCTCGGACTCGTACGCGGCTTTGAGCAGCACCGCAGCCAATTCGCGAGCTGATTGCACGGTCAAATACGTTCCATTCCATCGAGCGTCTTGATCTGCGGCGATCCTGATCTCTTTGCCTCCGCCATCCGCGATCGGGACCTTTCGCACCTGCACCAAGACACTGTGCCATTTGTTGGTCCTTACTACTTTCTTCATGGCCCTATCCTCGTCTCTGCCGCGCCCCTAGTCGGGGGAGCGCGACGGTTACCGCCGACCCGGTTTGCATTTGGATGGTCTACGACCGCGACCGCGACCGCGACCGAGACCGCGACCACGACCGCGACAGCGACCACGACAGCGACAGCGACAGCGACCACGACCGCGACAGCGACCGCGACATCGACCGCGACCGAGACAGCGACAGCGACCGCGACAGCGACCACGACCGCGACAAATCACAGCCAACTCGAAGTGATGCAGCGTTCATTATATCATCCGGCGCATTGGCCCGTGTGGCCACAGGTAGGCGTCGACAATAGACCCCCTGCCAACAATAGACAGACCGTCCGGCGCTGGCTCTACCTCGGAGCAATTTCCAGTGCGCATGGCTTCGCTGAATCGTCCGGTGTCGGCAATCCACGCAGCGTCACGCAGCGTGATTTCGTGATCGTCGATCGAAACCAACTCGCCAACTATGTAGCGAGTTACAGTGAATATAATATAGAGGTTTCCCTTCATCCAAAACACCTTTGGAGTTTTGATGGACCTCTTCTTCGCTGCCTTCTTCATGTTTCCTCCTGCGACAAAAGTCGCGTTTTCTGTCACAACATCTAGTCTTCTCCGGGCTCTCGCGCTGGTTCACCCGTGATCGATGCATCCTGTTCCCTTTGCTTTTTCTCGTATGCCTCCTTGGCGATCTCGTGATCGCCGTTCTTGAGCATCCGCATCAGCGTCTGCAACCCCATGCGCTCGTTCACCGTCTTGGCGTTGGCGATGGCTGCGAGCACCTTGGTCAGCGGTGTTTCGACCTCGCCTGTATCGGGGTCGTGTGGTGGCTCTTCGACAGGTGTCGGGGCCTGCTTCGCTTTCCGCTTAGACATCAGCCTCTCTTTGATCGTGGCCGTCGCCGGTTGCGGAGCTTCTTCAGGAGCATGGGTTCCGTCCTCGATCGGGTGAAACTCGTCAGCGATAGCCTCTTGCTCTTCGTCGGTCTCGTCGGCTGGCGCCGTGAGCATCGCGCGGTAGCTGCGGTTGAGCTCTGCCACCTCGCCGACAAGAGTACCGCGCATCTTGGCCGACTCGAGCGCCGTGCGCTGGGCGTCGAGAACGTCCTTGGCCCGCAACTCAATGTGCGCGCAGTATACGGTTGATTTCTCCGTTTTCACGGGCTGAACAACAAGGCACAGCGGCAATCCTTGCAGCATTCCGGTCATCTTTTTGATTTGCAGCAACGACCCGATGATGCGGCGGATCGTGATGATCGACGTGGTACGGAAAGTGTAAATGGCGCCGGCCACCGCGAGACCAGGAACAGCTATCGAGCAGTAGAGGGTTGCGTGTGGCTTGCACGACGCCCCGCGCTTGTCATCACCGTCCGACAGGAACGGGCACGGGCACGTCATCTGCTTTGATTCACCCGTGCGCGTCATGATCCCGTTGTCTCCCTTGACCAGTTCCCATCGCTCGGCTGTCTGACCGTCGCCCGAGCAATGGAGCTTCTTTCCGGCGTAGCGCGCATACTGAGTCGGGAACACCTCATCAATCTCGTCGCTGTGTAGCACGATGGGTATCGACCTGAGCTTTCTGTCAGGGTCGTGCGGAAGGGATCGCATCAGTTCTTCGTCACGCACAAGGTCTCCCGCAGCGTCGCGGTAGGTCTTGGTGATGGCGAAGTCGTCATACTTGACCGGCTGTCGGTAGACGGTTCCAGATTGAGACCTGCGCTCTTGGCCCAGGCCTCCGAGTTTGATCTTTCCGGTTTCGGCTACGCTGGGGATGATGCCGTGAATCATTTGATGTCCTTGATTTTTACCCTCAGCGACCTGCTGGCGGGCGGTGTGTACGTGTACTGCGCGATGACGTTGTCGGGGACGTTCAGGCTCTCGACAATCGCCTTGTAGTCGACCTTCGGACGGTAGTGCGTTGCGCCGTAGCTGATTACCCACCCATCGCCACGGACCCCTTCATGGTCACCGATCAGCTCAATCAACCGCATCTTGGCGGTCTTCTCGCGCGTTTCGGCCTCAACCTTGTCGAGACGTGCCGCCTCTTTCTCGATGGCCAGATCTTCGATCTCGGATGTTGGCTCGGCAAGACCAGCAGTAGGGACCGGGTGCAGCATCAACAGGTTGTCGAGGTCGCGCGGGTCGGTCGCGGGCGGAGCTTTGTCGGCAACCACATAGTCTCTATGCCAGCGGGCCGCGTCCTCGAGCAAGGCGCCCTCGAATTCCTCGTCACGCCGGACGTAGTAGAGTCGAAACTCGAACTTGTACCCACCTACAAGTACAGGAACTAGACAGGTGTCGACCTCGGGCCAGTGGATCAGATGCCAGTGCGACTGCACCAGAGCCCCGGGGTGAATGTCGTCGGTGCCCTCCTCGCCGTAGTGCTTGGCGACGCCACCGGATACGGTTTTACCCTCGCCGATGTACCTGATGACCGATGGAGAAACAGCAGCCGCATCGGACGAATTCGCGGACATGGACGGCCCGACATAGACCGCGTCCGCGCTGTCGCCAGCCCACGCATGACGGGGGTGCTGTCGAAATGGGGCCGGACGAAGATCAAGCATCAGCTCTTCGCACGGGTACTCCAGAACAAGTCGCTCAAGAAGGTTCCCACGCTCCATCGCCTTCGTGGTCTCCGTCGGTGGCAGCTTTCCCGTGACCCGCATCAACGCGTCTAGCGGCGTCATGTTAGGGTTGAGCCCCAACGCACCGGCAACGATGCTGGAAGTCATCTTGCCCTTTCGGGCGGCTACCTGTTCTGCTGTCAGCATCTTTTCACCCTCGAATTGGGCGGCCCACCGCACACGCTACGGTGAGCCGCTGTTCTCGCCATGGGCGGCAGGCAGGCCTCCCAGAACGATACTTTGTCGATAGTGGGGCCGAGGGGAGTGACCCCGGCCCCTGACACTGCCGTTCGACACCAGGTGGCTTCCTCGTCCCCGGCAGTGCCAATCTCGAACCCAGGTGGTGACAACGCGGTTGAATGGGGGGGGTATATATTCGTCCGCATTGCCACCACCCGACCCGGACCATTCCGGGGATCCCGTTCAGCAACTTTTCTCCCGACGCCAAGGAAGGAATCGGACTCTTGCTGCGCGGGAACCATCGCGATCATTTCGCCACCATCCTACGGCACGAGTCGCAGTATTGGTGTGACCCACACACGACACGCGGATGCCCGCCGCAGTGAGTACAAAGACCACGAGCACTGCGATACCCGTAGATCGATGCCATGCGCAGGGGGTGGGTCACAAACAGCACGATACCCACCACCACACGCACGATACGCACTAGCCACCGATCACGACCTCGACCTGCACGCAGTGCGCGCTTGTCGCGAAGGGCTCGACCAACGGCCTGGTCTCCGAGGCGAACAGCGCGCAGTGGTGGGTAGCGACGTACGGAGTTCATGTTACCACCGTCCTGTAGAGTGGTGCGGATGCATGCCAGCGCATGCGGTCACGTAGGCCTCTGTTCTCGAATTCAGCATCCATCACGTGGGCCACAAATTCATCTGGTCCGTATATGTTCCTCACCAGCTCCACCTCGGAGGCGATGAGCGTTGACCGACATCGTGGGCAGTCGACGGCCTGCTGCACAACCGTTCCATCGCAGTCGCTGTACGCCTGATAGTAGGCAGTAGGAAGAGTCACCCACTCGCGTAGCGTGAACGGTCTACCGCAGTTGCAGTGGTCACGCATATCGCTCACCCATGTCCTCGCGGTCGATCTCCCGCTGCTCTTCGTGGTCGAGACGCTCATCCTCGAGGTCGTCGAGAACGTGGTTTGCTATGCATTCCTCCTCGACAGCGCTCAGCACATCCGGCGGGAGACACGCCCGAACGCTCCCCCCTGGCGAGTGGTGCACAGCAACAACGCTCTCGATATCGACAACTCCGTCATCGTCGACAGACGCCGTGATCTCGCAGGTCAACGTCAACTCATAGGTGATGGTACGTTGTGTGATCATGGCTAGTCGTCCATCGGCATGCCGTCGACGTGCTCGGCTTCGATGTCGGTGGCCTGTATCGGCTCCCACTCGACAAGACCGGCCTCAAGATCGTCGGCAAACGCCAACAGCACACGCGCCGCGTCCGTCCCTACGTACTCGAGAGCCTTGGCGCGCATCCTGGCCACGCAGTCCTCGACACCGGCCCGAGCCCCGGAAGAATAGTAGATGTCGGCACGAGTCGGTGTCATTTGGACACCGCCTTGATCGCCGATACGTGGCAGCCGAAAAGATCTGTTGACGCGCTATCGAGAGAGCGATACAGGCCCGAGAGCATCGATTGCATCTCGCCGCCCGACAGTGCGCTGCACGTGGCCTCGTCAACCGCGACCTCTCCCGACAGCACCGAATAGCATGCGCATTCCATCTCACCGGCCTTGCTGTGCGCATCGCTGATTGCATCGAGTAGCGATTGGCATGTTGCTCCGAGCTTCCGCAGGAATCCGTCGGAGTCTTTCTTGCCTCCCACGTGGCAGCCAAAGCTCGCAGCTAGACGAGCAATCACCGCGTCGGTGGACGATATGATCGCGTGGTTGTCGCGCGCCACCACGTCAGCGGTGGACGGGCGCATCCCCTTGCGCCGGTCAGGGTCCGGGTTGGGAAGGTTCGATCTCAGGGCTTGCCCCGACAGCGACGATGCGGCTTTGGCAGCCCTGAAATGAGCGCGGGCCTGGTCGTGGGCAGCAACAGCTGAACCCAGGATATCGGCGGCCTGGCGGAACGCCGATGGCTCGACGAGTGACGCGTCAGGGTTCCGCACCTGAGCCAGCATCCCATTGCGCTGCATTAGGATGATTTTCCCACCACAATCACAAGCGTACAAGTACAGCCTGGCCCCGTCTGACGACGGCATCGGCACTATTCCGGTCGTCAGATCTGGGCCTCCGTAGCTGCGCTGGCATTTTCGGCACGTGGCGATTGCCTTAGGTGTGCTCTCGTGCGCTAATATCGATTGCTGTGTGCTGCTGATGATTGCTGTCGTCGATGCCATGGCTGCCTCCAATGGCGCGGCGTGATTGCCGCAATGTGTATTGAGTCTGCCACGGTGGTTTGTGGTTGTCAATAAAAAAAGACATTGACTTTTGTGTGGCGATTCACGATAAGCGTTGCATGAGCACACCATCGAAAAAACCACGTCAGCTCTGGTTCCGGGCCGACACATCTATAGAGCGTCGCATTGACGCAGTGGCGAAACGGCTGCCGGCGTCGCCAACGCGGTCGCAAGTCGTCCGCGAAGCCGTTCTTCGTGGGCTGCCGGACCTCGAGCGCGATGCGGGTTGTGGCAAGTGATCCGGGGGCGACGATGATCTTTCGCGCGTACGAGCAAACGCATTCCGATGTTTTCAACCTCGGGGTCGTCGAAGCCGCCGACCCCATCAGCGCAATAGCGATAGCGTCTGGCAAACGAAGGCACGCTAACTCGACGGTCGGGGTGGTCGCGAACGGGGAGTTGCTCCCTAGCGTCGACCGACATGTTGCGATGACGATGCCTCGCAATCGGGCCGAGTGGCAAAGAGTGCAGAAACGAAACACCGGGGCAGCGCTTGCGGCGGGTCGAGCCATTCGGCGAGAATCGTTGGGCAGGAGGTCGTGGGAATGACTCGCCGCGAACTCCTGGACTCGATCGACAGCGCTCTTCGCGGCGAGGACCGTGCACACAACCTTCGCATGCGTTTGTTCTGTGGACTGAGAGAGGTGATAACGACATGAATCAGAAGTTCGCCGTTGGAGATCGCGTAGAGTGGACAAGTTCGTCGGGCGGGTCCACGGTTACCAAGCGCGGCGTTGTGATTGAGGTCATCCAGCCCGGGAGAGAGCCAGGATTTTTGAGGTGGCATTGCGGCAGAGGAAGGTCAGAGGAGAGCTATGCCATCGGTGAAGTTGAGGCCGAACGTTGGAGCACTTCGCGCCAAGAGCGAGTGTTTGTAAAGCAGTCACAACCATACTGGCCAGCCGCGAACAAGCTGCGACTGGTCAGCAAGAAGGAGAAGTGATGCACCAAACCATAACGCTGGACAACCTCAAGGGCGGCGCCGTCCTTGAACGATTTGAGGACGAGCTCAAACGCCTAGCCGAGAACGTCATTGACCCCAATTGCGAGGCCAGGGCCAAACGTGAGATCGTCTTGCGCATCGTCGTCAAGCCGGACTCCGAGCGTCGCATTGCCACGATCGGGATCTATGCGTACTCCAAACTTGCTCCGCCGCTGGCGCTAGTGACGCGTGCGTTCTTCGCCAAAGACGGAGGCCAAGCTGTGGCGTTCGAGGATGACCCGCAGCAGCTCACACTCGACAAGTTCATCGAGACCAAACCACAACCCAACAACGTAGCGCAGCTACCGAAAGCAGACGCCAAATGATCGCAGAAGCCATTGCCAAGATCCAAGAGCTAACCAGGACAGGACTAGAGGTAGGGCCGAAGTCGGCGCGCAAGGTGGTGATGCCAAGTGGGGATCTGGCTGACCTTGAGTGCCCAAAGGCCACGGCCGAAACCGTCAAGCTGACGACGCTTGTGGCTTTGTCGGAGTACGTCAGGACCGACTTCGATAGCGTGAAGGGAGCCGGTATCTTCGTGTTCGGGCCAAAGCTCGTCCAGCTCAACTCGAAGATATTTGGAGACTTCCGCCAGCGCGAGACGTTCATCTGTGTTGAGCCCCATGTGTCTGATGGTTTCCACTTCAACGACTACATGGAGATCGACACTTTCGTTACGGCGCTGCAGTCGCATTTTGTGTGGGACGCCATGGTGTCGCAGGTTCTCGGAGTGGTCGGAAACATCCAGTCCGAACTCGTGCAGACCTCGGCCGATGACGGAGTTTCGCAGACCGTGACGGCGCGGTCCGGCATTGTCAAGGTGACAACACTTCCCGTCCCCAATCCGGTATCACTATGCCCGTTCCGCACCTTCCCTGAAATCGAACAGCCGGCGTCAAAATTCGTACTTCGCATGAGGAGACGCGATGGATCGTTGCCGCTCGTGGCGCTCTTCGAGACCGGTGACAACCAGTGGCAGGTTGAGGCCATCAAGAAGATCGGCACATACTTGCGTGACCAGAACCTTGGTATCCCGGTGTTCGCGTAGGATGGCGCGGGGTAGCTCAGTGGTAGAGCCGGAGTCTCATAAACTCCATGCCGCTGGTTCGATTCCAGCCCCCGCAACCATCCCCACCGAGATACAGGAGTGCGTCGCTCTCGTGAGGTGGATGCTCTCCCGCGGCATCATCTTCATGCATGTTCCCCTGGAGTCCGTGCGCTCACAGCAGGGGCGCGCCATCCAGAAGGCGATGGGTGCATCCAAGGGATTCCCTGACTACATCATCATCACCAAGGCGCCACTCAGACCAGAGGCCCGCGGGATATTCATCGAGATGAAGCGGAGACGTGGTGGACGTGCGTCCGCAGAGCAGGGCCACTGGATATCGATGCTTCTAGATAACGGGTGGCAAGGAGCAGCATGCAACGGCGCACGGGACGCTGTCGAGTTCTTGAAGGGTCTTGGGTTTTGACGAATCGTGCGCTACACCCTCCGACCCTACCAGCTCGACGCAATTGAGCGAACGCGCGCGGAGATCCGATCCGGACGCAAGCGCGTCGTCATCGTAGCCCCGTGCGGCGCTGGCAAAACATCCATCGCATGCTCGATCATCGAGTCTGCGGTCGCCAAGGGCAATCGGGCTATCTTCGTGGCTCACCGAAAAGAGCTCGTGGGACAGGCATCGGCTCGCCTAGACTCCATCGGCATCGACCACGGTATCATCATGGCCGACCACGAGCGCTACAATCCCGAGTGCCAGGTCCAGGTAGCGAGCGTTCAAACACTCATCCGACGAGACCACCCGCAAGCCCAGCTCGTGGTTTTCGATGAGGCGCACCTCAGCATCTCGAAGTCGTGGCTAGCGATCGTCGAGAGCTATAAAGATGCCGTGATCCTTGGCCTGACCGCCACACCCTACCGAGGCGATGGCAAGGGACTGCACCACATCTTCGACGGCATGGTGGTCGTGGCACAGCCTCGCGAGCTTGTCCCAGACTACCTGATGGATCCGCGCATCTTCGCGCCGGACAAGCCCGACCTCCGCAAGATCCGAACAGTGCGTGGAGACTACGACGAGACACAGCTTGCCGGCGTGATGATGGCTGCCCAACTCGTGGGCAATGCCGTCGACCAGTGGGTCAAAATCGCTAGTGGTGTTCGCACTCTCGTATTCGCGGTCAATGTCGCTCACTCGCTGGCTCTGTGCGACCGGTTCCGAACTGCCGGTGTTGCCGCTGAGCACATCGACGCCACGACGCCTGCCGCTGAACGTGAAGCAACGCTTACCAGACTACGCAGCGGAGAGACGCGCGTTGTCTGCAACGTCGGCATTCTGACCACCGGCTACGACCTGCCAGAGCTCGGTTGTGTGTCGCTCGCCAGGCCGACCCAGTCGCTGGTGCTCGCGTTGCAGATGATTGGCCGCGTTCTTCGCCCGTCGGCCGGGAAGTCGGCTCCCATCATCCTCGACCACGGCGGGGTTGTGCATAAGCATGGTCACCCCCTCGACGAACGCGATTTCACTCTCGACGACCTTCCTCGAGTCGAACGCGGGACGGGCGAGCGAAAAACATCGACCGTCAAGATCTGCGACGAGTGCCAGGCGGTGGCTCCGTCGTCGGCGGTAGAGTGTCCAGAGTGCGGCGTTGTGTTCGCCATCAAGACGCCGATGCCCGAGGAGCACGACGGAGAGCTGCGAGAGCAGCAGATCGGGAAGCGACATCCGCGCGTGGCCAAGGCCGACAAGATCAGTGAGTGGCAACGGCTCGAGGAGACGCGCAAGCTAAAGGGCTACAAGCCTGGTTGGTCAGCGCATCGGTACCGGGCGCTGTTTGGGGTGTGGCCTCGGGGTGTGCGCAACGGGTAGCTAGGTCTCAACAACAGGGTTGTATTCGCCAGGTTCGATTCCAAACGTCCACGCAACCGCATCATCGGCCGTGCGTACATCGGGAGGCACTCGCAGGAAATACGTTTTACGTTCACCGCCTGGCTCGGGAGTCGAGTTCAGTACCTCAACCATCTGTATTGGCTCATCGTCGATAACCTCCTTGCGCCATAGCTTTCCGCGCGACGATTCATTGACTTTGGTTGCTCCAGAGTCTTTGAGATAACGAGAGATGCCGCACTGCTCGATCATCACGCGTCGGATCTCGGCGTTACGCTCGCTATCGATCGACGCGCACGTGATTGATTCAGGTCTCTCAATTATCCACGCCGGTACCCGCACCCCATGGACCGCATATAGCGCTGACCCATCGCGCCACCTGCAAAATGGTCCCGTCGTGCAATGTGGTCGATTGCGATCATCAACGAGCAACGTATCGGGTCGATCCGAAACCATGCAGAAATCGGCGTGCATTATGCGCGGCCCGGAGTGCAATGACGCCTGTTCCCAGTGCCGCCACGCCTCGTACTCGAGGAGGTCTAGGCCAACGACACGGTCGAAGAACGACAAAAACGAATCGTACGACGACCACTGATTTCCTCCTTGCCACATTCGCCATGCCTCCTTGGCGCACATCCATCCACCAGCAGATAGGTGTGGACGACTACAGACATACCACTCAGACTCACGAGTCGCGGCAAGAGTCGCGTCAGAAGTCGCGGAATCGGTCGCGGAATCGGTCGCGTAATCGGTCGCGGCACGAGTCGCGTCAAAAGTCGCGTCAGAAGTCGCGCCACGAGTCGCGGCACGAGTCGCGTCAAAAGTCGCGTCAGAAGTCGCGCCAAGAGTCGCGACACGAGTCGCGGAATCGGTCGCGTCAAAAGTCGCGACAAGAGTCGCGTAATCGGTCTCGGCAGAAGTCGCGGCGTCGGTCGCGGCACGAGTCGCGGAATCGGTCGCGGCAGAAGTCGCGGAAGAAGTCGCGACAAGAGTCGCGTCACGAGTCGCGGAATCGGTCGCGTAATCGGTCGCGGCAAAAGTCGCGGCAAAAGTCGCGTCAGAAGTCGCGGCGTCGGTCGCGTCAGAAGTCGCGGCAAAAGTCGCGACAAGAGTCGCGGCGTCGGTCGCGGCACGAGTCGCGGAATCGGTCGCGGCAGAAGTCGCGGCAGAAGTCGCGACAAGAGTCGCGTCACGAGTCGCGGCACGAGTCGCGGAATCGGTCGCGTAATCGGTCGCGTCAGAAGTCGCGGCAAAAGTCGCGTCAGAAGTCGCGGCGTCGATCGCGTCAGAAGTCGCGGCAAAAGTCGCGACAAGAGTCGCGGCGTCGGTCGCGGCAGAAGTCGCGGCGTCGGTCGCGGCACGAGTCGCGTCACGAGTCGCGGCATTGTCCCTGCGACACCACCACCACCACGCCGCTTCTCCCCCAGCGAAACGCAAGACGAACGGGCTGGGCACGAAAACAATGGCTTTCGGAAGAGGCAGGCCTGCGGCTCTGTATAACCCAAGGATCGACACACGGGTTGCCTCCCGATCCTCGTCAGTCATTGGACGCGTCGACATCGCATTAGCAATCCACTTGTCCCGCCACGCCGGGATTTGGGCGCGGTGCTCCTCGGTCAAAATGTATTTTTTCATCAGTCAGCCACCCTTCTGATTTCTGTTGGCGTGTACTCGACCTGCCGAGTCACTTTGTGCCACCCTGGCTCGATATCGATCGGCGCATGCTCCTCATGCTTCAACTGCGTTCGCCGCAAAACCTTGAGGTACATTGCGCCAGCCAGCATATACATCACCGCGTGCTGTGCGTTGACAGCGTGGTGGTGACCAGTGGCCTCTCCGGCAGCCAGGATTAGACGGCCTCCTTCGTCCTTGACCATCTGAGCCTTGCTGACATCTGGATCTTCGCACGTCTCAATAAACACATCACCTTGTCTCATCTGCATGACATGCTCCTTTGGTCTTGTCGGACCAGCACCGCATCGCCGCTTCAACTGGCCCCGGTATTGGGTTAATGCCTGCGATCCATTTTGAGACGCTGGCTCGGTCAACGCCTAGTTTCTTGGCGCAACGAGTCTGCCAGCCGCACTTGCGGCCGAATACTTGGCGAGCCAGGCGGGAGAATTGGTTAGAAGTCATCGCTACCTCGCCTTTACCATCGCCGCCATCTTTGCGTGCCCAGCGAGAGCGTCATCGCGAGTGGTGTAGCGCTGGCACTCCATAGACTCCCGTCCAACAAACACCATGGTCTCGAAAAGCACCGGTTCGCCGCTGCTCACGAAGTTGTGATCGAGTCCGAGAAACACCGTAGACACACGGGTTTCACCTATATTGCTGATGGCTACCTGGCGCTTGTCGCCGTTTTCTTGGAACCACCTACCCCACTCCAGAAAATCGTTGCATTCCTTGGGGTTTCCTTGCTCATCGAGAATGTATCTGTCGCTGCTCATCGTGTCGCCTCGAACTCATGGATGAACGTCAGCACCGATTCTGAGAATCCGCCGCCTACGCCACGAGCAAAAGCATTCTGCCATTCTTTGTTGCCGATGGCAACATTTATTTTTCATTCGGTGCATCATTGCCGCGCCTCCGATGTCCTCCTCAAACTCGAAGGTACCGGGCGCTGTTCGGGGTGTGGCCACGAGGCGTGCGGAGTGGATGAGTAATTGACCGTGAGATCCCAGTGTGGCACATGTGATTAGGGCACCACTAATCATTCACTCGTAGTGCGTCACCCGCTTGCGCTCGTAGTAGTAGATCGTGCGTGACTTACCGTGCTCATAGACAACCACCGCTCGATTGAGATAGCGCCCGGTGTCCGCAGTCGGCTCACCACCACGCGGAGGCATGACCACAACGTTGACGTGCACGCTGCCTCGCTCGTAGCGGTAGGTGTTGTTGCCCCATGTCAGATGCTCGACGCGGACGAACTTACCAAGATTCAGCGCAAGCCCGGCCACGTCACCGGGAATCACCGACGAACCCGACGCCACGCTGGTTACCGCGCCCTTGGAGATCGCGATCTTGCCGTGCTCGCCAGTCACCGCGCCATCTTTCGCCACCTTGACGCGTCCAAGCGGGTATTGGTGGGTCATGACCGCGAGCTGCTTCTGCGTCACCGGCTCTGATGCGAATGCGGAGTCCAGGATCGGCGGAGGGCAGGCGCATGTGCAAGTCTTCTGCGTTGATGCTTCGACCTTCATCGTTCGTGGATACCACATCCTATTGACACGCGCCAGGACCCGTGCCACCCTGCCGCCCGTGACGATGGTATCCAACGCTAGATAGCCCTCCCGGACCCCGTCGACGACACCATCGTCACGGTTGGATCTCGTCTGGGGTCCGGGTGGGCGCTGTGCAGGTGCGCAATGACCCATTCTCGTAGGTCGTCACGATGACCCGCGCCGCCGATGTCCTCCTCAGACTCGAAGGTGTTCGCAAATCAGGATCGGGGTGGTCGGCTAAATGCCCGGCCCACGAAGACCGGCGCGCAAGCCTAAGCGTCACCGAAACCGACAACGGCGAGCTGCTGATGCACTGCCACGCGGGCTGCTCGTTTGCGCAGATCCTCGAGGCGATTGGCGGGCCGGTCAAATCAGATGGAAGGCCAACAACCAAGATGCCTGAGCCTTCGGCCCCCAAGGTCTACACCGGGCCGCTGGACGCGGCACTGACCGTGACGCGCGCTGCCGGAAGCCACATCACGGGCGAGTGGACCTACCGAGATGCCAAGGGCGAAGTCGCGTTCATGGTCTACCGGTTCGACGACGCCGACGGGAAGACGTACCTGCCGGCGTCGCCAGTGGACGGGGGGTGGACGATATCTCTGCCTCCAGACCCAAGACCGCTCTACCGCCTACCCGAGCTGCTGGCGTCCAGTGGAACCGTCATTGTCGTTGAGGGCGAGAAAGTAGCCGACGCCGCGGTGGCACTAGGGCTCAACGCCACCACATCCCAGGGCGGCGCCGACGCTTCATCGAAATCCGACTGGTCTCCTCTCGCCGGCCGCGATGTGGTCGTCTTCCCGGACAACGACCCCCCCAACAAGAAAACTGGTGTCCGACCAGGGATCCGGTACGCGAAAGCCGTCGCCAAAACTCTTGCCGCGCTCACCCCTCCAGCCAACGTCAAGATCGTCGAGATACCCGGGCTACCACTCAATGGAGACCTTTTCGACTACGTGGCACAACAGCGCATCCTTCGCGTCGGAGACCAGCAGATCCGCGAGTACATCGAACAACTCATCTCCTCAGCATCACCCCCCAAGACCTTCGCCGAGGAGCTCTCCGTCGGGCTGAAGCGCGACCCGGGCCACGCCTGGGAGCGCATTGATCAGATCACCGAGGTGTTCGCGTCCAAGGACCGCGCCGAGTGGACGCGCGTCGCCCGCGTGTTGCGCAAAGAGGGCTTGCTCAAGGACATCGAGCTCGAAGCCCGCAAGCGCACCGGCAAGGTCAAGCCGCTGCGCGCCATCGATGGCGGCGGCGAGCCACGCGCCCAGGACGCCGTGCTCTCGGTCCTCCCCGACGCGCCTGTCCCCGAGGAGGCCAAGGTCCCCGACGGCTGGGTCCTGCTCGCGGACTCTGACAGCGGAAAGCCTGCCCTGCAACGACTCGTAGCCAAGAAAATCGACGGCCAGGACGCCGTGATCCCCATCCCAGTGGCGCACAACCCAATCGTGATCTCGGCATGGCTGGCCAACCGGTCGACGGGCGGCAAGATGCTCGAGGTGTCCTGGCGCGCCGGCGGCAAATGGCACTCGCGCGTAGCCCCGCGCGAAAAGCTCATGGCCGCCCAACAGATTGTTGCCACGCTGGCGACGCACGGCTTCCCTGTGTCGAGCAACAACGCCCAAGACCTCGTAGCCTACCTGTGCGACTACGAGCGCTGCAACGTGCGACACGCCATCCCCGTGCGTAACTTTGCCGACCATCTTGGCTGGCAGCCTGATGGTGGGTTCATTGTCGGCTACGAGCGCATCGGTTGCGCTGAGACCGTGTTTCAGGGCGCAGACGGCGGCGATCAGGCAGTCGCCGAACGATTCCACGCTCGCGGGACGTTCGACGGCTGGCGCGCTGCGGTATCTGTGGTTCGCCAGTGGCCCAAGGTCGAGCTCGCACTCTATGCGTCTCTGTCCGCACCCCTGCTCGAGATGCTGCGGGCCCCGAGCTTCGTCATCGACTGGGCGGGTGGCAGTTCCACAGGAAAGACCACCACCCTGTGTGTCGGCGCCTCGTGCTGGGGTGTGCCCGATGAGCGCGATCCCCTGTCGCTTGTCGTCTCGTGGGCGACAACCGATGTTGGGATTGAGCGTTACGCAGCACTCCTCGGCAGTTTACCGTTGTTCCTCGATGAGTCGAAGCGCGCCAAGGTCGTCGGTGGCAAATCCATGGCCCCGGAGATCATCTACGCCCTGGCCAACGGTCAAGGCAAGGCCCGCGGCAGCAAGACCGGACTCCAATCCGTTCGCCATTGGCGCACCGTCGTGCTGACGAACGGCGAGCAGTCTCTCATCCGCATGAGTCGTGACGGCGGACTCGCGGGCCGTGTCCTGACGCTATGGGGATCACCGTTTGGCGGCTTCAACCCTGCGGTGGCCGGGCTCACGCGGTCGCTGTCAGAGCACTACGGCCACGCCGGGCCCGCATTCGTGCGCTGGTTGGTAGACCACCGCGACAAGCTCCCCCAGTGGCAGGCCCGCCTAAGCGAGCTGGAGGCCATCTACACGGTACGCCTCGACCACGCCGGAAGCGGCGCTCCGACGCGCCTGGCGACCTACCTAGCGACTTTGGAGCTATGCGCCGAGCTCGCCCATCCGGCGCTCTCGTTCCCGTGGATCTACGTATCCCCCATCTCGAGATGCTGCGACGAGATTGCGGGCAAGTCGGCGGCTGTTGATCGCTCCAAAGAGGCTCTAGATTGGGTGTTCTCGGTGGCGGTGGCCCACCAGGCCGAGTTCTGCGGGCGGCATTACGGGTCTGACGAGAGTGTTGAGCGGTCTCCGTCGCGAGGTTGGGCTGGCGTATGGTCAAGTGGCGATAGCTGGGATTCGATCAAATTCCTACCATCCTGGCTCGAAAAAACACTCACCGATGGAGGCTTCGATTACGACTCTACGGTGCAACATTGGGCCGACAAAGGTCTCTTGATCTCGAGCGGAGACCATTCAAGGCGCCAACTAAAAACAAGTATTGACGGAATCAAATGCTGGACGGTGGCCTTAAAGCGATCTGCGTTCCCCACAGAAGACACCGATGGGAACCAGATGGATTTGAAAGTATAGTAAGTATACAACCACAAACTAGCCCATGCGGTTCCCCTGTGTTGGTGTCGGTTCCCCCTAACGGGGAACCCCAAAAAACAGCTCAAGTACCCGATAGTAATAGTAAATTTGACAGCGGTTCCCCAGTTCCCCGTGTTTCCTCTGTGGAGGGTCACCCTATACGCGATCACGCGAGAGGTGATCACGCGATCACGCGAGAGTGGGTCACAAGCAGTGGTTCCCGTGACGCGTATATATTTCAAGGGGAACTAGGGGAACTGTATGGTATAAGTATATCTATATATCTAATATATATAAGCAAATGCAGTTCCCCAATGCAGTTCCCCATGCGGTTCCCCGTAATCAGGAGTGGGAACCGCTACGGTTTGCCTGTCGGCGCATCCGACAATCACGCCGTTATCGAGATCGTGGTGAGCTACAGTGATTTGCATTTCCCTGCGTGATGTGGCACAACGCCTATCGTGAGCTATCGAGATCAACCAACGTCATCGAAGTTGCCAACCCGGCTCGCCGCCACGGTAGCTCACACTCCTCACCGGCGGGTCGGGTTGGCTGTACCATGCGGGGAACGTGATGATTGAGCTCGCGACCATCGACCACACATCCAAGCTAAGGCACATCGCCAAGCAACTGCGGGCCATCGCGCGCAAGTACTCGCTCGATATGCCGCCCACGCTGGCGGCCGGATTCCGCAAGGCGGTCAAAGTGCAGGCATCCGAGATTGACGAGATTGCATGTGACCCATGGGCCGAGACCCACCACCAGATAGGCCACGCTTCTCCCTGTGCCACGAAAATCACAGAGCCCTACCTCGGACGGCCCCAAACGTCCTGCGACGCTCCTGGGGCAACGTCGTGCGTTTTTGAGCGACCGTCAACCAAGGGTGAAAATCATGAATAGTAGGCAGATCGCTATGATGCTGGGTGAGCGCCAGGATCCGTTGTGGCCTCGCTGGGTTTTGGCTGTCGCCGTGGTCGTCTTGGCTGCTGTGATGTTTTGCCTGGTGGCGGAGTGACCATGAAAAACGGTGAGCTGTTGAGCGATGCAAAGGATGCAAATCAGGAAAATGCAGCAGACAACCTAACGAACGAGCAACGCGACAAGCTGGCGCCGCCACCGCAGCCGCAAGCACCGTCATCGGGGACTTCACTGCCCGACCCGCGTCCGGCCCAACCACCACAACCCCAAGCCCCGCCTGACTGGTTCGACGTGCTCCTGGGCGGCCTGTTTTTTCTCTACCCGCTCTCGGTAATCAGGCCTCAGACGATCCATGCCTGGTGGGGATATCTCCGGCACCTTCCTCAGGTAGCGCTGTCCATCGCCTTCCGTTCGGCTCCCACCAACTGTGACCACGGAACCGTGCCCAGTGCCGAGCTCGTGCGGCGGTTGGCGGAGCAGTGGCTCCGGGAACAGTCGGCGCGCAAGGCGGATGCCCCATGAACGTCACCAAAGAAATCCACGGCCGTGGCGTGACGCTAGGCGACATTCGTTGCGCGCCGAACAAAGGCCACATTGGCGATTGCTCATGGGCACGCAAATGACCCCAACCTACTCGTGTGACTCGATCGGCGTCTGGCACCAGATCAAGCACATCGATGAGTTCAGTCACCGGGCCCGCGGGGCCTGCGGTCACGACTTCGAGCTCAAGACGGCGCCCGTGGCGAAGAGACCGCACAAGGACAAGTATTGTGCTGGGTGCCTGGGCGCTGAGTTTGCGCAGACCGTCGACAAGCGCTAAGCATTGTTTGCGCGGCTACCGGCATGGTAAGGTGACCACAAGAAAGGCGACCACCATGGCAGACCCTAGACTCGTAGCGATGCTGGCATCACAGGGCCCCAAGGCGCTACAGAACCCTGTGACGCGTTTTGCGCTAGGATTGCCCATCGGAAATCAGGGAGTGATTCCACAGCCGCAGCCACAACCACAGCCACAGCCATCGTCGGAGAAGACCGCACAAGGCAAGAACAACTCCGGTATCCAAGAGAAGCTGCTCGCGCGCATCCGCACAGTAGCAGAGACGGGTTTCGCTGTCCCAGGACCCGGGATACTCCCTGGCTACGCGCTTAGGCCCGAGGTCCGCGCAGCATTCGATGAAATGGGAGGCGTGTCAGGGTTCGATGCGACCAAACTCAGCCCGGACGAAGAGAAGGGGCTCGCGCTCATCATCGACCCTAACTGGGTGAGGGAGCGGCGGCAATGACAGCCTACCTCCAACCTGAGCGCGTCCGCTACTGGCGCGACCAAGACGACGTGATGAGTATCGCCAAGCGCGAGGACGAGGTGACTCCGCTCGTCATCAACTGGTCCGATCGTCTTGAAGGGTCGACCATCTCGAGCGTGTCCTACGTTGACGACGGCGTGACGCGCTCGAACACCAGCAACACGACCACCACGAGCACGACGCACGTTACGGGCATTGGCGAGACCGAGGTCACTGCGACCTTTGCGTCAGGAGAGAAGCGGCAGATGCTCGTGAGGTTTGTGGCCGAGAGCGGGTCTGGGCAGGCGAGCGACTATGAGTGAGTTGGTGTTATGGTTTGATGCGGCGGCGGTGCTGTGTATCGGTATTATCGCCATTATTCTGGTCGTGTATGTGTTGGTTGTTGCGTTGGCGTATGCTGCTGCTTCGGTGTTTTTGGTGATGGTGTATGGCGCTCGCGCGGCGGAATTCATGGCGAAGATAGCATCTAGGGTGAGCGACTATGACGGGTAGCAAAACCACCGAAGACCAGAAGAATAAACCAATCCTGAAGACCATCGATGACCTGCGCCCGGCAGACTACAACCCTCGAAAAATAAGCCCGCGTTCCGCTGCTGCCCTTTCGAAATCAATTGGCGATTTCGGTGATCTGTCCGGCGTCGTCTGGAATCGGCGGACGGGAAACCTCGTATGCGGCCACCAGCGAGTAGCCGAGCTACGAAAATTGGGTGCGCAGCTGATAGATGGGGATCTTCAGATCGTGAGTGGCGAGCGGTTTGCAGTACGTATTGTCGACTGGCCCATCGTCAAAGAAAAATCCGCCAACGTGGTGGCCAACAATCCATCTGTCGCGGGAGAGTTCACCCCCTCTGTAGATGCCGTTCTTGACGAGATCATGGCTGGTATCGGGCAGCAGGATTATGATGCCTTGCTCCTTGGTGATGCGCGCGTCGGGGCAGACAAGCTGGGAGCCGCAGAACTCAAAGAATGGGACGCCAGCGAGCTGTCGCTTGACGGGATGTTCATCTTCACGGCGCCGATTGAGGTGCAGGCCAAGGTTCGAGCTGTCTTGGAACGCGAGTTCCCTGGCGTAAAATTCCGCGAGGAAGTCGTCTATGGCTAACGCGGTCCAGGTACACAACTCAGCGCCAGAGGCAAAGGCAGAACTTCGTAGGCGTATTGTGGATGCACTTGGCGGCCCTGGGTCTTGTCGGGTGCTCGAGACGCATTCAGGGCCAGGTGTGATGCGCCGATTGGCGTACGCTGGGGTATCCGACTGGCTCGGTATTGACGCGGACATGGAATCGCCGAACGCCATTCACCACGACAATCGCGAGGTCATGCGGGCAATCGATCTGTCGCGGTTCAACTTGCTTGATGTGGATGCGTTCGGGTCTCCGTGGGAACAGTTGTGGTTGTTTGCTCAGCGGAGAACGATTGCCAAGGGCGAGAAAATAGGCCTGGCTCTAACGTCAGGCTTGCAGGGCGCAGGAGCATCCAGATCCCCAACACTGCGCGTGGCCGGGTGGTCACAACAAATGGCCGATGCTGTTGGTGCAGACATTCAAATCAAGCACCGTTTTTTTGTCGGGGATAAGGGGGCAAACCCATTAGCCCAACGGCTGGTGCGCTCCTGGTTCCCGGCGTGCACTATTGCGCGGTGGATGAGTTCAAGATCAAATCACGGCGGGGCGTGGTACTTTGGTGCCGTTCTCATGGGATCATAATCACGCGGGCTCGAATTGCGCAATGTCCGCCTTCAATTTGTAGTTCGTTCCTTGCTTGCGGCACTGCTCAACGGCTCGGCGTGTGAAGCTCTCCCAGTCGATGGCCTTGGATCGCACGTCGTGATTCCAGCGTCCGATTTTGCATAGGTCAACGACTCCGGCCACGGCCGCGATGAGTTCAAGGGTCTGCTCTGGATCAATGACGGGCTCGAAGCTGGCCCATGTTACGATCCCTCGCCGTTTGGCTTCTTTGAGCGCGGCGATACGTTCCTCCGGCAGCGACGCCCCAGGCTCCCACTCGATCGAGTCCTGGTTGCGGGAGAATGTCAGCGTAGAACCGTACTTGTCGACACCAGGACGCAAGAGATCGAAATCAGCAACGCTGCGTTGACCTCCTTTGGTAAGGATCACCACTCTGCAGCCCGAAGACTGCAGGACTCCGATTGCCTCGCGCGTCGTCCCATCGGATCCGGGAGAGTAGGGGTCAGTGGTGAAGCACATCAGAACTTCCCGGCCAGCGTGCTTTGGGGCCTCCGCACGCAGAGAATAAATAACCCCTGGACGCGACACCACGGACGAAAACTCCTCTCGGTGCATGTGTAGCGCATTCGGGGCGTAGCAGTACCTGCATCCATGGGAGCAACCACGGTATAGGTTCACAGCACGCTCACAGTACTCGAGAGCTCGGCCCTTGGGTTCGTAGATGGACTGCATCGGATGCCTCCTTGGTAGGTTGGTTATTCTGAGTATATTGTAGACGGAGACGACCCATCACGCAAGGCTATTATGTTTGCAAAACACTATTGACAAGAGTACATAACAGTGCATGCCGACAGACTCAAAAACCAGCCATAGGATCTGTACTGCTCGTGAAGACGAGCTGCAGGCGTTCGAGTTGCGCAAGGCCGGAGCGACCTACCTCCAGATCGGAAAGCAACTCGGGATCTCGAAGCAAAAAGCCTACGATGGCGTCAAGCGTGTTCTGCTCGAGACGATCAAGATCACGACCGAGGAGGCTGTTGCCGTCCGAGCCCTGGAGATAGATAGGCTCGATGCCATGTTCCTAGGTTTGTGGCCGAGGGCGCGATCCGGCAATGAGCAGGCGGTGGCTGTCGCTCTAAAAATCATGGAGCGGCGCTCGAGGCTGCTCGGGCTCGACGCTCCTGAAAAGAGCGAGATAACAGGCAATGACGGGGCGAAACTCATTGAATCGATCTCTGTCCATCTAGTACGTGCTGGCGAAGGCGACAAAAAAAATGTCAAAGATCTCTGAACTGCTTTCGGAGCAAGGACCTAGTGAGCGACCCATGAGCTGCTCCCGGTGAAGATAGTAGCCAGCTTCCCCGACAAGCTTCAGTTTCTGTTCGAGCCCGCACGCTACAAGGTGGCATTCGGAGGGAGAGGCGGGTCCAAGTCGTGGGGTTTCGCTCGCGCCCTCTTGATACTTGCCTTGCGGCGTCGCATGCGCATTCTCTGCGCTCGCGAGCTCCAGATTTCGATTGCCGACTCGGTGCACAAGCTGCTCGGAGAGCAAATCATCGAGTTAGGCCTTGGGGACTACTACACCGTTCAGCAGACCAGCATCACGGCGTCCAACGGGTCTGAGTTCATCTTCGCCGGGCTGCGAACCAACGTAAACAAGATCAAGTCAATGGAGGCCCTCGATGTTGTTTGGGTCGAAGAGGCGCAGTGCGTATCGAGCGACTCATGGGAGACATTGATCCCCACCGTGCGCAAGGACGGCAGCGAGATATGGATCAGCTTCAACCCCGACCTTGAGAGCGACCCGACATATCAGCGCTTCGTGGTCAACCCTCCTGCGAACGCCAAGGTCGTCAAGATCGGGTGGGAGGACAACCCATGGTTTCCCGCAGTCCTGGAGGAAGAGAAGGACTATCTTTACGCCAAGGACCCTGAGACCGCGGCGCACGTCTGGGGCGGTGGCACGCGCAAGAACAGCGTTGCCGCAGTGCTTCGGGGTCGCTACGTCGTCGAGAGCTTCGATCCTGACTCAAGTTGGAACGGACCGTATTTCGGAGCCGACTGGGGATTTGGTGTCGATCCTACGGCGCTTGTCAAGTTGTGGATTTCTGGACGCGCCCTCTACGTCGAGCATGAGGCATACGGCGTAGGCGTCGATATCGACGATACTCCAGCGCTGTTTGACATGGTGCCGAAGGCCAAAGACTACATCATTCGTGCCGACTGCTCTCGCCCCGAGACCATTAGCCACATGAGGCGCCACGGATACCCGAAGATGATCGGCTGTATGAAGGGCGCCGGTAGTGTCGAGGATGGCGTTGAGCACCTGCGCAGCTACGAGCGCATCGTCATCCACCCGAGATGCCCTCATGTCGCGGAACAGGCTAGGTTGTGGAGCTACAAGCAGGACAAGCTGAGCGGTGACGTGCTACCATCGCTCAAGGACGGAAATGACGATTGCTGGGACGCAGCCAGGTACGCCCTTGAGCCCATCATCCGCGCCGGCAAACCGAAGACGAGGAAGCAAGACGAGCCAGTGCCGAGAAGTGACTACGACCGCAAGCCACGCGACGATGGCGATAGCTGGAAGACGGTTTGACGCTGGTGCTATGGTGCCACTATGATGCTCGATAGCTCAGCGGCAGAGCCAAAGGCGCGGGTTCGAGTCCCGCTTGAGCATCACAATGTGGTCTGTCGATCATGATAAAGAACGAGAATAAGCGCACTGTTTATTGGATGAGCAGGGCGACAGCGAAGAAGCTTAGAACCGCGCTCGGAAGGGTGGGCAGATGATCGACGATGCCGACAAGGCGATTGTGCAAGCAGACAGGCCGTATCCTCACGCCAACAAGCCGATCACCGGTGCTGCGGTAAGGACTGGTGACTACGGAAATCGAATAGAGCTAGGGTTGTCGTGGGAAATCGAAGGCAAACTTTATCGCATGGCATGGCCAATGACGCGAAAAGCCGCTGTCAAACTATATCAGAGCCTCCTGGGAACAAGGGTCACTGGCATAGCCAACGGCGAGGAGTATTGCGCTGGAACCGGGACAGATCAGAAATGACGATTGGTGTCTTATCCTAGAACCGTAAACCCGCCGCCTCCATCCGACCACCGTTGAGCTGACGCGCTAGTTGGATGACCGCTGCCACCTCCTCGCCCTTGACCTTGAAGTCCTGCGCCTTGCCAGTGGCCATCGACTTTCCGACCACAGTGTACTCGTCTCTGAGACTGTCGTAGCCGCTGCCTCGCCCGATCTTGATTCGGGCCTCAAGCGATATGGCGAACAGCGCCTTGGATACCTCGCCTGAATTGGCGTCTAGGCAGCCGTTTGGCGCCGACTTGCAGATACCTCCGAGAGCACCGAACACGCCCTTGTCACGCGCCGGTGGTCTGGGGGCCTTGTAGAGGGGTCGCTTGACGAGTCCTTTACTCATTGTCCTGCTCCTTGGTTGTGCACCGGCGTGGCCTCGATGACCATGACGCCATGGGGCTGCATTGCCCGTTGGTGCTGGTCGACCTTGATCGCGGTATCGACGCCAGAGCGTTGCATTTGGTCCTGGGCCTGGGCGTTCTTCATCTGCGCGGCCATGGCGTCGGCCTGCATCTGAGCGGGCAGCATCTGAGTCTCGACGGCAGTCTTCTCAGCCTGAGCCTGCTGGTTCTGGGCTTGCGCCTGCTGGAGCGCCGAGCGCGTTTGCTCGACCTGTAACTGGGCCTGCTGCAAGGCCATGGCCATCTGTTGCATCTGCGCCTGCATGGCCTGTTGTTGTTGTTGGGCTTGTTGGGCCGCGGGGTCATGACCTTTGTCAAACTCCTGCAGGAGCTCGCGCTTGTTGGGAAGACTCGACGCCTGGATGAGCGCGCGCACAAGAGCCGGCGCCATCTCCGGCCTTGCCTGGACAATGGAGGGCGTGAGCTGACCAAGTGTCTCAAACTGCTCATCAGCCAACACCGCGGTCTCTGGGGCCTCGTCGATCACGATGTCGATGAGCATTTGGTCGACTTGGTTTACCGTGATTTCCTTGGCCATCAGAGGGTGACGCATGATGATGCTGCTGAGGTCTGGAGGCGGAGGGGAGCCTGCTGGAGCCATGCCCTGCTGCTGCATCATCTGGGCTTGCTGCGTCGCAGCCTGAGTCATTTGCGCCGCTTGGACCTGCGCGTCAGCGATGATTTGCGGGGCAACATCACCGGCAGCCGTCTGCAACGCCTTCTCGGGAGGAACCTGCTTCTGTAGCAGTTCTTGGAATCGCTGCGCGCGAGTCATTCGCTGGTTGAGTGCCACGAATCGGTATCCCGTGAGTTCTCGATCGTCGGTGACCCGCAGCCATTTCTCCTCGGTCCAGTACTGGCGAATGCACAACCAGTTGAGCGTGAACATCGAATGCGTCCACTGCCTGAGCTGGTCGAAGATGGTGCCGAGTTCCTGGGCCGCTGCCTGTTGTCGGGCGATGAACGCGCGGCCCGAGACGCCACCCGGCAGATCGTTGACGCCGCTCGCGCTCGGTCCGATCGAGTCAATGTCCTGTTTGGCTTCATTGAGCAGCTGAAATTGCCCCTGTGCCATCTCGGTCCCGGTCTCGTTGCGGATGCGACCTTCGACTAGTCCACCGGGAGCCACCAGCATCATGCCGTCCGGCTTGGCTCGCTGCGACTGGTACTTGACCGGGTCGTCAATCGCGCCCTCTTCGTAGGTGGTCCTGTCTACACTGAGAAGGTGCAGTGCCTTGCTCGATCGTTTGTTGATCTCGTCCTGCGGGCTGATGAGAGACGACACCACGCCGTAGCGCCCTCCGTTAGCATCGACGTAGCAACTCATCATCACGAGAGGGCAGAGGGAGTGACGGCCCTTCTCGTCGAGAATGAACGTTCGCGTTGGCTCGCTTAGATCGGCGTCCTTGGTGAAGTCGAATCGATACCAATCCTTGCCGATGCGGTGGTACATCTCGATGACCTTGACGCGCTTGCGTCGACCGTCGGCCCACGATTTGCCACGCGGTACGTCCTCGGTTGTGGTCGTCGTGTCGTAGCTGGCTTTTCTGACAGCGGACTCGAGTTCTTGCTGTGCGCCTGGGTACAGCTCTACGGCGTCAGCGAGGTCGAGCCAAACAATGATCCCCACGTACAGGGCGTCAGAAAAATCGGTGGCTCGGCTAGCAGGGTCGTAGAATAGGCGATCCCACTCGACGTGACGCAGCCCATTGGCGTAGTCGCCGTCCTCGTCCTGCTTCATCTCCTTGATGGCTCCGCCAAATCCCTCGATCAAGACATTCTTCAACATCTCGCTACGGGCCGCGTCGAACTTCTCTTCCTCTTCGGCGTATCTTAGGGCATCGGTAGCTGAGCGGGCGGCGTCCTCGTGCTGGGGGGTTCGCGGGCGGGCGGCGGGGTCGACGCGCTTACGGATTTCTTCTCCGAGGATGAAGTTGATCTTGCGGGCGATGCGGTTTTTGACGATCACCGGCTGCCCGCGCTCTTTGAGCTTCGCTATTTCATCCGATGTCCACTGCTTGTTGTCGTAG
>Ga0210092_1000007_pt1 | contig 35111 bp, 51 predicted proteins | sample WestPond_TuleB_D_FD_185585 | JGI IMG/M metagenome (GOLD analysis project Ga0210092, IMG submission 185585) | Wetland microbial communities from the San Francisco Bay, California, USA, that impact long-term carbon sequestration -... | ecosystem: Environmental > Aquatic > Marine > Wetlands ...
CCGGCGTGGGTGTTGAGGTTGCCCTGGACGCCCGCTGCGGCTCCAGCTGGGTCACAGACGGCCAACGCCTTGGTCTGCACCGCGACGGTCGAGAGATTGGGGTTGGGGTAGGTGCCGGTGAGCTCGCCGCCGGCGGGGCCGGTCGGGGATCCACCACCACCACCGGAGACAGGGATGCGACCTCCAAGGGTTACGCGGGTGGGCCCCAAGATTCTACCAGTCACGCTGACTCGGAAGTACCTCACCTTGTCGGTGATCTTGAAAGGTACGTATTCGAGCACCTGGATTGGAGGCGAGGAGGCGTTTGTGAGTCCTGCCTGGAAGGAAGCGACGGGGTTCCAGGAAATTCCGTTGGTGCTCCCTTCGACGAGTATGGGACCCTCGAAGCTGCCCTTGCAGATGATGTTGATCTCGGTCTCGAGACCGGTGGGCGGAAAGAGGGTGTACGTATCGACTGCCGCTTGCGAGCCGAAATCTCCCGGGGAGAGTACAGCGAGCGAGCCGAACTTGTTTTCGCCGACTCTCGAGAGACCCGACAGCACGACAGAAACGCCCACGGATGGCTGGGCGTTGCCTACAACGCGCACAGCTGCGTACTGGTAGGCGAGCGAGGCCAGCGCAGTGATTTCGGGCTGGCCATCGTCGTTTAGGCGAGAGAGGGGGACGAGCGCGTCGGGCTCGTGACCAACGCAAAGCACGTATGCCCCGACCAGGCTTCCGGTGAGCACCGCGGTGGTCGAGTCGACCAAGTCTCCTACGTTTACAGAATCGCCAGTACCGAAGGCTGGGACGGGTATGGAGTAGGAGGCAATGCTCATGATTTCTTCCTTGTTATGAGGACGGGTCGATGAAGTCTTCGAGCAGGAGGAGATCTCCCGGGGCAAGGTTCACAGTTTCGATGACCTTGAAGGACAGAGGAGTTGCCTGGATCTCGACCTCGATCTTGTTGAGCTCATCCAGCTCTTTCTGGTAAAGCCGAACGTCGTCGCCTGAGACGACAAGTTGACCACCTTGCGAGGGACCTGGCTTGCCGTATTTCAGCCCGAGTTTGTCCAGAGCAGAGTTGTATTCGATGAGCTCGGCGATCATCGGCTTCAAAAAGCGGGTGATGATCACTCGATTGGCGAAGGTTGTGCGCTCGTCAGCTGAGGCAAGCTTCGTGAGGGCCCCAGGGACGGTGCCACTGTCACGAAGCTTCGCCAGTTTTCCAAGGGTGGTTTTGATCATGCGAGGACCATAGCGCCCCACCGACCATCTCGTAAAGCGCTAAATTTATGGCGTTACCTTCAGGTATCCGGTGACGGCCTCCACTTTGACCGGGTTTAGCACCAGGGTGCCCACCGAGTTTTTGTAGAGCAGGTACATGGCACTGTCGCCGGCCGCAGCAGCGGCCGCCAGGTCGAATCGGAAAAGGTCGAGAGCTGCCGTCCCCACGCAATGGAAGTAGTTCACCGGGTTCGTGGGGCTGGCGAAGATGACCTCGCCCGCCATGGTGGTTGTGGCCCGCATGCCGTAGGCCTGGCTGTCGTCGCAGTTGTAGTCGACCTTGGCGTTCTTGCCGAGCGCGATGCTGTGGTTGGACTGGGCACGGGCGCCGCCTCCGAGGGCGGTTGCATAATCGATGGGTACGCTGTTTCCACCGATGTAGGTTCCGGGACCGAGGGCCACACAGTCAGTGCATTCTCCGGCGAGTCCGATGTTGATGTTCGACCCGATGGCGATACATCCCGGACCTCGAGAGTCGTTGTCCTTGCCAACCAAGATCGAGTTGTCTGAAGTGGCGGTGTTGTGAAGGTTGTTGCCGAGAAGAACGCTCACGACAGCGAGGCTGCTGATGGTCTGACCTACAGCCGTGCTACCGGAGCCTTGTTGATCGATGGCAAATCCGACCGACACGGAGGATGAGGCGGCTACGACAACCGTGTTGGTCTTACCGATGTTGATCGAATTGGCACTGGAGGTAAGGTCGCGGCCCAGCATGATCACGTCCACGAGTCCGACCTGGCCAGCTGTCAGGTTTTGTCCGATGGCGATGATGTGGTCAGAGCCGTTGATGGTGATGTTTTGTCCTAAGGCCGTGCAGTAACCACCGGCGGAGCTGACGGTACACTGTCTTCCGATCCCGAGGCTGTTCGGACTTCCGATGGTGTTTCCGTAGCCCATCGCCAGCCCAGCTGTCGCTGTGACCACGTTTTGTGGTCCGACAGCTACGCTGACTGGACTGTTGACGGCGATGGCGCTCAGGTACCCCATCACCAAGCTCTGCGACGAGCCCGACGAGATGTGGCAGCTGTATCCGACGATGGCGGATTGGGCGGAGGTAGCGTCGAGCTGGCCGGATGTTCCGATGACGATGGAATTATCCGACAGGAGCTGGACGTTTTGACCGAGACCGACGGAGCCTGACCCTTGGATTTGCGTATTAAACCCGGCTACAACGGTGTTCGAGACGGTAGCGGAGGGACCGATGACGTTTCCGTTACCGAGACTGACGACATTGTTCGAGTTGTTCAGGAGCTGACTACCGTTGCCGAAGTTGAGGTTGTTGGATCCTCCGTTGATATTGGATCCGACGCCTCCGACGAGCGACTGCCCTCCCGAGCAGGAGCAGCCGGTGCCGAACACGACGGTTTGAGCACCACCCGATACACATCCAACACCGATCACGAAGCTGTTGGCCGCATTGGCCGAGCTGCCAACCCCCGCAGCAAGTGACTGTGTCCCCGGGGCATTACAACCGAACCCGGCGGAGATCGAAGTTGCTCCGAGAGGGTTGGCCGAGGCCTGTCCCAGGACCTGGAGGGACGTCACCCCAGAACCGTCTGAAACGAAGATCTGAGTGGGTGTTCCGGAACTACCTCCCGTCACCGGGACACGTCCTCCGAGCGTCACGACCGTGGTGTCTGTGACGACGGCGTCCACCCGCAATCGAACGTAGCGCACCTTCGCGCCAACCTGGAGGGGAGCCAGCGCGATGTCGGGGGGAGAGCCTTCGGGCCGGCGGGCAACTCTGAATTCGCCCACAGGGTTGAACGCCACGTTGTCGGAGCTACCGAGCACCGTGATGACGCCCTCGAAGCTGCCAGAGCAGAGAAGGCATGTGTCGGCCTCGGAGCCATTCGGTGGGATGAAGGTCGAGGTGTCGACGGAAGCTGTGAGGCCGGTCGCTCCCGGAGCGAGAGTGGCGATGGTGCCGAAGCCATTCTGACCGACGCCTTGCGTGCCGGACACCGTGCAGGATACACCAGTGGTCGAGCGCACGACCGCCTGCAGGCGGACGGACTTGATCGCACCGTCGATCGTGACCTTGATGCCCTCGGGACCACCGGCATCAAACGTCGTGATGGCGACGTACTTGATGTCGTCCTGGGTGCCGAGCAGGTTGTAATAGCCGTCGAAGATCCCGGAGAGCTGAACGGTCTTCTGTCCCACGATCGCAGAAATGTCGGCGACGGGTCCGAGGCCCTGAGCCGGGACGGTTACGGTGACGGTTTGGATGCTCATGGTGTTTTCCTTTTCAGGCGAAGACGTTCTGGGGCAGTCCGACGACGGCTGACTGGTCGGAGACGTTCACGTTTCTGGCGGTCGGAGCCGGGGTGCCCGACGTGATGATGGTGGTACCGGGAGGCAGCTCGGTAGAGATATCGACGGTGCCCTGGCTCAGGTCGGCCTGAGGAGGGAACGGGAGGTCGACGGGAGGCGGAGGAGAGATGAAGATGTTGGTGGTACCGCCCTCGGTGTTGATCTGCTCAGAGCCTTGCCGGTTGACAGCCAGCTCGAAAGTATCTCCGACAACCGGAGGAGACATCGACGGAACATCGCCGTTCGAGATCGACTGGTCGTCGCGGTTTACGACGATGAAGTTGGATCCGTAGTTCTGGATGTTTCGGGCGGCTCCCTCATTGGCTGGGGTGACGTCGCCGGCGAAGGTGACCTGCCGGCCGAGCAGCGAAACCGGGTATGAGGTGAGCGACGGAGGCGTGGAGACCACGAGATAATAGCGTAGGGTGTTTGCCCCGGCTGGCTGGTAGAGATTGTCGGCATCGTAGACGGCCAGGATCGTGAAGCTGACGATCTCGTCGATGGCATTGGTTTGGAAGGATTCGGACGGTCCCACGACGATGAAGTCGGCTGGGCCACGAAATACACTGCCAGCTGAGGGGTTTCCTGGATCTGCCGGAACCATCTGGCCCTGCCCCAGCTGTTGCTCATCGACGTTGAACTCAGTGGCGTAGGGTCGGGGTGAAGACGAGACCGGGAAAAGGTACGGAACGAGATCGACATCGACCTCTGAGGGAGTGGGAAAAACGACAGCGGCCGCTCCCGCTCCCGGCGGGACGGGGAACGCTTCGCCAGCTGCCTGGGTCAGCAGATCGAGCTCGCGGGGCCTCCACCTCGCCGTTCCCCCGTTGGGGTCCGGATTGCCGTAGGTCTCGGAGGCAACGTTGACAACTCCGGGGTTCGTGACGTCCATGTGTCCTCTCTCAGTGGTGGGCGTAGCCCAGGAGGCGACGGATCTCAGTCTCGTCGTCCCTGGTCACGAAGGCCTTCTGGTCGCGGGACCAACCGATAACGGAGTCGACGTCGAACTCGGTCTCGCCGAGCAAGATCTCGTTCGAGAGGTATGCTCCCATCTCAGCATCGCCAGTTCGAGCACCTTCGAGATCGTCGACTCCGCGCTTGGCGAGCGTATCGAGCACCTTCTGGTCGAGCTGGGGCGCGATGCCACCTCCGTAACCTGAGGGCTTCTCCGGGTCGACCACCATGACCTCGGGAGCTTTGGCAAACTGGATGATGACGGGGGCACCGTCCTTCATTTTCTGGGCCATGTTGGAGGCCGCGAATTCCTTCTCACGTCCCATGCCGAGAGCAAGCGACGGGTCTTCCAAGCGACCATCGGGCAGGTAGGTGAGCGCGTGGTAGTGGTAGTTGCCCCGGGGACCGCGGCGCCACTTGGCGAAGGGTTTGGCTTTGATGCCCCCCTTGACGAGCTTCCATCCGGGCCAAGTCGGGATCTTCTGCTCACCCGAGGTGTCGACGAACGGATTCGGTCTCTGTTCGGGAGGACTGAAAGGATTCGGCTTCGAGGAGCTCGAAGCACTTGAAAGGGGGGAGACCTTCGACGCGACGTCGGGCGGGGGGTACCGAGGGTCGGCCACTTCGGTTTTCGACGTGTCCCAGGGAGCAGGGCGCTCGAAGTGGTAGGGGAGCTCGCGTAGCTCGGCCACTCGGTAGCACGCCAGGTCTTCGCAATCGCCCCAGGGACCGGGATAGACACCTTTGCCCATGGTGCCCATGAGCAACGAGGGAATGTCCGGCCAGATCTCGGTGCCCTTCTCGGTCTCGTAGTGGAGACCCGATCGGTAGACCGAGGGATAGCTGCGATCCACGAGGCCGCGCTTCTTGAACTCGTTGAACTGACGGAGGTGGGTCTGGTTGACCCTGCATAGAGCCTCCATCATCCACAACATACGCATTTGAGACCACACCTGATCCCAATCGCCGCGGAACATCTGGCAGCGGAAGACGATGTTGGGCATTCCCATTGGTGCTAGTCCTCGGTTTCTTGGGTAGGCAGCAGGGAGGAGGCCCGGGACTCCCGACAGCCCACCCGCAGTCGAGAGTCCCGGTAACGTGTCTGAACTTGGTGCGGACTAGGCCGGCGCCCCGTCGACGGGAGGGGAGACTGTGCGGAAAAGGGTCAGGGTGAAGGTGGTGTCGGCTCGTGCAGCGTCGTTGGTGCCATCGTAGGTTTGGACGAGGAGCTGCGTGAGCTGGTTGATGCTTCCGCCGACCTGCTCGACGCTGGCGAAGCACTGCGACTGCCAGACCTGCACGATTGGGAAGCACTCCTTGACCGGAACCGCTAGCTCCGGAGGAATGTCGACGCGATACACACCCGTCGACAGCTTGGTGACGCTGAGGCCGCTGTTCGCGTTGGGTGCTACGCCCAGGGTTCCTTCGACCCGGATGTATGCGACCGGTACGAGACCTACTTCGCTGAAGAGCCCGATTCCCATGATTATTATCCTTCCGAGGGGGTGGGAGCCCCGACCTGTCGGACGGGGCTTCCCGGTTGTACTTCTACGAGGTCCTTGGAGGGACCTGGGGCCTACGCCGGCGAGCCGGCAGGCGGCGGAACGATGGTCCGCAAGATCAGGATGCTGAACGCTGAGTCGGAGAACGTTGCCAGCGGCTGTCCTCCGTAGATCGCCACCTGTTTCACGGCGGCGTCCGCGTCGTCCACCTTGTGGGAGAACGGAATGGAGTCGATCGTGCCCTTGGGGGTCACGAAGATGAGGTCGCGAGAGCCCGACTGCTGTTTGTTGGCAGGCAGGGTCACGGTGTACTGTCCGGCGCCAGTGCGGGCCGTGACGACGCCGCTGTTCGTGACGGTCGAGGTACCGTCAGCAGCGACCTCGGCGTATGCCACGACGGCAAGGCCGGCTGAGTCGTAGAGTGTGTTCATCTGCTTTCTCCGTGCTTGAGTTTTGGTTTGGACGAAAGCCGCCGAGGGTCAGAGGTTTAGAGCTTCTGACGAATCCCGGCGGCCAGGTCCGGTGAGTTGGATCAGCAGGTGAATTACTCGACGGCCGGGCCGACGAGACCGCCCTGGAAGTTGCGGGCGTTCGGGTTCTGGTTCGTCACGGAGATGGTGACGAACATCGAGATTTGCGCGGTGTCCATCTTCAGACGGACGCCGAACGCGTTCTCGGTGAACATCACGGCGGGCAGCGCACCGGTCGAGACCAGCTGGCTGTTCTTGCCGACCTTGATGTCCGTGATCAGGAAGTCGACCGCGATGTTCGAGGGGACCACCAGCCGCTCGGGGCGGAAGATGACCTGCGGCTGCACGTTGATGTTCGCCGAGCTGTTGCCGGCGACGGAGGTGCTGCCGAGGCCGAGCGCGTACTCGCGGCTCGAGCGCGGGGAGACCGAGCGGAGCAGCGTGCCGGCCTGGACGCGGCGCTTGAGCAGGTCCCGGGCCAGGGCGTTCTTCTGGCCCTTGGAGGCCTTGCGCAGGATGGCGCCGAGGATGTCGTCAGCTCCGCTGTCGTCGCCGACGAAGGCTTCCTTGCCACTCTCGTCGTCGCCCTCGAGCAGGTCGCCCAAGATCTCACTCGTGTCGAGACCACCGAGCGAGTCGTCACCATCGAGCATGTCACCGTACATTTCTTTCATCATGATCGTTTTCCTTTGCTAGGAGAGCTTGCTGTCGTTGGTTCGGCGTGATTGCGAACGTAACAGGGCAAGCGGGGAATGGGTTTGGGGTTCTTTAACTAGTCCTTCGAGTGGAGGTGACGGGCGGATTACTCCGCTCTCACCAAGCTGGCGAGCTCCTTGTCCGCGATGGTCGAGCCACCCGCGGGTTCCTTGGCGTCGCCGAACATGCCGGACAGGCCGTGCATGAGGCTCCCTCCCTGCCCCCATCGTTCGCCCACCCGGTAGCCCGTGGTCGCGAAGAACGACGCCAAGGCGCCATCCCCGAACGCGTGCAAGTGGTGAGAGTACGAACGCGTGAAGTCGAAGAGTCCCATCACGTGGAACGTGGCTCCGGCGAGCAGATCCACCGGCAGACCGAGAAGCGTGAGGCCGCCCTGGGCCTTGAACTTGCCCTGGATGACGCCGAAGGCGAACGACGAAAGAGCAACGTCCGCGGTGCGGACGCTCTTGAGCTCCTTCGAGAGGAATCGATCGGCGCTCCCGAGGAGGCCGCGGGCACCGAACCCGCCTCCCAGTCGCGACATTACGCTACCGCTGGTCAGTCTTAGCATTGTGGATCTCCTTGTGATTTTCCCGGAGCCTCAGCTCCAGATTTCTGTTCGGCCCACTCGTGGGCCATGTCAGTTTTAATCGTAGAGCGCATCACCATGACGGTCGCGCGAGCTGTCTTGCTTCGTCGCTGGAGCCCAAAAAGATCTAAAACCCTCGAAGAACAAAGCGTCGATTTTCGCTATTCGCGAACATAGAAGACGCTGAGAGACGCTCGGCTTAGACTGATTTGTTCGCTTTAAGACACATATTTCTCGAGTCTTGCGCTATTCGCGAATAGCGAATAATCTGCTGGTCCATGCGCAGCGAAAACTTGCGGCCTCAGGATGTGCTCGTCGTCTGCAAAATATTTTCTCAAGGCATCCTCAGGGTCGAGACCACGTATACGAGCCTCTCTGTCGACCTGGGTATGTCGACCTCGACCGTGTATGAATCGGTCGAGCGCTGCAGGAAGTCCCAACTTTTGCCCCCTTCCAAATGGAAGGTTTCGACCAAGCATCTGCGCGATCTCATCGTTCATGCGGTGCCTCGTGTTTTCTACGCAGTACGGGGCGCGATGACGGTAGGTACACCAACAGCGGCGTACGCCACAGTGCTGGCCACGAAGTTCAAGCTAGCCCCAGGGATGGTGCCGGTGGTGTGGTGTGAAGACGATCCTCCGGAGGGTCTTCCCCGCGGGGAAGGCCTCGAGCCCCTCTATCCCACCGTGCCGGCCTCCTGCCGACTCGACAACGTGCTCTACGAGCTCATGGCGCTGGCCGACGTCATGCGTGTTGGATCTTCGTCTGAGAGAGCGTTTGCCTTCGACATCCTCGACCGCCGACTGACGACAACCGCTTGAGGAGACACTGAATATGCTGAGTCCTGCCTCACTAGAAAACCAATCGTTCATCATCTTCACCACAGGCCAGATCGCCAAGGGTGCGGTGAAGGAGATCGAATTGTCGATCCCTTTCACATCTCAAGATCCGGGTGAGGTTTTAGCGACGCGTGCGCTGGTTCTCGATGACACCTGCGCCGGACACTTCAGGATCGTCGATGTTCGCGTGGACGAGGCGAGCATTCTACCGACGAGTGCGTACGGCGCCACGTCTCCCGAGGTCGATGTTTTCCGCACATCGTTTCGAAGGATCGGTCCGGGTGGAAAAGCGAATCGGAAGCTGAAGGTGGTTTTGGCGAATACCACTGAGAATTCGCATGCGGCAAAGGGTAAATTCTGGTTCGTCCAGGTGATGACTGACGGAGTGGACAGTCCGACGGTGTGGCATGCTCAGGTGGAAAAAACCTTGCGACCGGCGCCTGGGATCCTTCGCAGGACTGGAAATTTCACACTTAGATTGGCCAGTGCCATCTTCCGACTGGCTGACGAGTACGAGCAATTCATGGATGCCCTGAAGCTGATGCACGAGTCGGAGGATGTGCTTGACACAGCGAAATCTCCGGTGGTGCTAGCCGTGGGTCCCAAGGAGGTGCCGCCTTTGGGTGTGATGACGTTCAAGTTGGATCCGTCACAGTATCGTCTCAATGTTCGGAGGCTTCTGATAGATCCACTGACGGCTTCCAACTTCTATGTGGTTGGAATCAAGGCGGGTGGGAAGTTTCTCATGGACTTCTCTACATGTCGGGAGATCCCGGCGTGGGTGTTTAACGAAGAGTCCCCAGACTTCGCTCCCAACACCGTCGGTCCGGACGATTCCATAGAGCTCAGCATTCGAAACGAGATCAATAGGACCGAGTTGTTCATTGGTACCTTCGAGTGTGATGTGGTGTTGTAGACAAGGAGAGGGAGAATTCTATGGCCAAGAAGTTGGTGTTTGAGGTTGGAACAATTACGTTGGATCCTCTCTGCTCAGGGACCTTGTGGTCTCCTCCCACATATCCTGGAACAGTCTGCTATCCCACTGGCTTCCTGATCTCGGGAGACACGGACGATGTGCTCGTCACCGACATCAAGGTGGGAAACAATTTCCAATTTTACTCAACAGGGGCGGCGCCGGCATCGTTTTTCACCAAGTTCGCCCACAAACTCGACTTGAAGTTCGATCCCGTCGAACACGGCAAAGTCATAAGCGTCTCGTTTCAAAACGTTGGCTACGTGCCGGCAACCCTGAAGGTCATGGTGGTATGTGGTCAGCAACCGTCGTCAACTCCACTTGTAGTGTTGGGACTAGGCCGGACCAAGCTCACCGGCTCCTTGCAGCTGCGTATCGAGCCGATGATGTCAGTCTTGCCAGAGCTGCTCTATGTTCCAGGTGGTTTGCTAGCGGAGATCGAGATCAACAGCGTACAGTGTGGCCCCTACCTCAACCATCAAAAGGTCTCCAAAGTGCCAGATAGTCAGCTTTGCAAGGACAGTTTAATATCTGGCGGCAACATCAGGCTGAAGCCTTACAGAGCAGTAGGAAATCGCACTTACCTCACAATAACGACTACGACTATGAACCGGTCGCGCAAGGATCTGAGTTTTTGCGGGGTAGTCGTTGCCAGTCTGTTGCCGAATCAGTAGGTCAGCGCTCAGTCGAACGTCCAAATCAGGTATAGCTCCAGAAGCGTGTGTTGGGGACGCCGGGCACCCTGATCTCTCGTGCTCCCCCTGCTATCCTTCGCGCGGTGATGTCGGCTGAGCTCATCCTGTACTTGGGATACCGAACCGGGTCGGCGAGATAGAGCAGGTGGTTCCGATCCTGGGCAGCGGGGGCATCCCACTGGACGGCCCCCTCAACGAAGTCGGGGACGCGGCCGTCGACGATCGCCTGGGCGAGCCCCAGCGTGCGGGCCGTAGGGGAGGCGCTCGTGGCAGCGTAGGGGTTCACTGTCTGCCGGCCGAACCTTCCCGTCGGGCAGAGGACGGTGAAGATCTTGTCGGCGCGGCCGCGGACCTTGTTCCACACGGCCCTGCCCACGGCCAGACGGCCGCGGTCGGTATTCTCCTCACTCTGCATCGCCGAGGCGAGAGCGTACACGGGCAGAGACGTGCCGGCGGCGCGAGCGAGCCCCGCGGGGGAGGCATCGACGAGCCCGTCCGGGCCCGGGACGTGGAGCCTGGTCTCGACGTCGGGGGAAAGCAGGCGGCGCAGCAGGAGGCTCGCGGCGACCGCTCCGGCGGCGCCGGCCGCCAGGGGTAGGTATCGCACGCGAGACGTCTTCATCCCACCATGATACACCATCATGGCAACCTGACATCACTTCCAGCGGGAGAGCTTCCAGGTGACCATCCGGGAAAGCTTGCTTCCCATCGTGGTCTTGTCCCTGCTGCGGGTGTCCGGGTGGGTGAGGATCTCCACTTTGTTCCACTCCGGCGGCACACGCTCGGCTACACGATGTTCGATCCAACCGCGCAGCGCCACCAGCTTGGTCTCCTCGTCAGATCGCCCGCGAACCAGCGCCAGCGAGTCTCCCACCCTCCAGCAGACCACCCCAGGATAGGAGACCGTGTCGGCCAGGGGCTCAGGCACTGGCAGCTGGGAAACTTCGGCGGACACCACCTCCGCGGCCACGGCCACCATCTTCTGCCTGGTCTCGTCCAGCTCGGCCGCCGCCTTCTGCTTGTACGTCCGGACGAGCTTCTTGGCTTCCTCGCTTTTGTCGGCCTCGAAGCCGAACTGAGCCTTCGCGCACGAGGATCCGACCCGGTATTCCTTCCCTGTATCGGTGTCTTGCACGACGTACACGACAGCATGCTCGGCCTCGCAGCGGTCGCAGATGTGACCCTCGCCCGGGGAGAGCGCCAGTCGTTTTCCGCTCACCCAGTCGACCGGTCGCATGTCGTAGTAGTCGATCACGACGATCATGGTTTCATCCTATCACGATGAGGAGGCTCCAGATCATGCAGAGACGTCGTCAGGTGGTACTGATGACATTCGGGACAAAGGTAAGACCGTTTCCCTAGTTTTTCAGCTAGAAAAGCAGCTCGCTTCTTCCCGAGCTTCCTTTTTCGCCAGCACATGCGCCAGGCCGCCTCGACGATGTTCGCTGGCGGAGAGTCAAAGGGCATCGGTCGCCTGCTACTAAGGGGATGAGGTGACGGGATTCTCCATGGCCACGATCAGTGCGGCTTGGAAGGCCCGACGAGCACGCCGACCTGGATCTACAACACCCACGACAACCTCGACGAGCGTATCTTTCAGCATGGGCAGATTGAAGTGGGCCGCCCGACCACGAGAATACTGACTGCTCGCGTACATGGTGGCAGGTGCTGGTACCAAGATCTGGTTTTGACCGTTCACCAAGATCTCTCGAACGTCGTAGTCGTGACAGCAATCGTCGGCGACGACAAGACTGTCCAGTCGACAGTCTTGGGAGGCTCTCCACTCGAATCGGTTGGTTCTGACGGGTAGAAGGGACGCAACGAACAGTCGACTGGGCATGGCTTTCCAATCTCCTTCCGGTCAAGTTGGTGATTGAGCTAGTACTGCAGGGGATGCAGGAAGTCGCCAGATCCCGTCCGGATGCCCCAGCTTCTTCAGGATCTCCGCCGTCCGCGGGCCGGGCACACCGTCGCAGCCTACGAGTCCCAGATCTTGCTGTCGATCCTTCCAGACGGTGATGTCTTCGCCGGCGGCAAAGTCGAGCTCTTCGCAGCCTTCTCGGACGAGCGCCATCATCATGGCATCGCCCGGGTCGCCCTGGCCACGGTTGGTGGTGAGGTCGCGGTGGCCAACAATGCCGGTGACGTTGCCGAGCGGGACAGGATCATTCGCGAGCGAGAGCTGGAATCTCGTGATGGGTCTGCCGGTGTAGGGCCTCGGGACCTGCCATTGGATCGGGACAGGCATGAGCCTGCAGATCCAGAGCACGAGGACGGCCGCCCTTTCCAACTGGCCCAAGTAGAGGTCGGCCTTCGCATGTCCTTGCACAACCTCAATACCGATCGAACATCCATTGGCCCGCTCGGCATGGTAGGCAGCGACGTCGACGAGGTCGGCACAGCAGTAGCAGGCGCCATCCTGGTCGACCACCAGATGGGCGCCACCGGGACGGTCTTTGTTGTGCGTCCACGACGCGACGATTCGCTGGCCACCACCGGTCGACTTCCCGAGGCCGGGCTGGATCAGCTGAGGCCGTAGGTCTTTGCCTCCGGGGATGCCGCCAGTGGTGTGGCAGACCACGAGCCTGACCCACGATCGCTCGCGTGACGTCCTCTGCCTGTAGTCGCCCGGATCGAGGCGCAGCGCGGGGTCGTCAAGGTAGTTTGTCACGTCGATGCCCGGGACGGGGACGGTCTTACCGCTGATGACGAGTCCGGTTCCCATGGGAGGGATACTACCACACGGTCAAGCAGCTCGCCGCTGGCGGTGCCGGCGCTGCCTCTCTGCCCCGGTGAGAGCCCTCCCGCCTCGAGGTCGCCCGGCCCCGGCCGAGGCCCTCGACTCAGGTCTTCCCCGGAGGGTCTCGCGGGCAGCGTAGTCGAACACCCCGTACGCGAGCAGTCCGAGGGCGAGCAGTGAGCGCCGGGACGGCTTTCCAGCCGGGACGCCGAGCCAGACCGGCGACAGCGAGCCCGGCAGCCTCGCCGAGGCCATCTCAGGAGACGTGGCAATCTTGAGGGTTCGCTCCGCGGAGATCCCCGTAACCCTGCAGGGTATCTCAGCCGAGTCGCAGAGCTCGCGAAACGAGACCGTCTCGCCTGGGGGAAGCTTCCGGACGATCTGCGGTTGGGGAATGAAAACCGGGATGGACATGGCAATTTCCGTTACGGTGACTATAATGACCTGCCATGAGAGGAAGATCAAGCGACGACTTCGAACATGTCCTGGGTGTCTGCGAGTCGCTGGCATCGGAGCTCCCCGGACACGTCTTCATAGGTGGGGTAGCCGTGTACCTCCACTCCGTGAACTCCAACCAGGAGAAGCAGGTGGAGGTGAGCCATGACGCCGACGTGATGATCTCCCTCTCCGACCTATCCGCGCTACGAGACGAGGTCGAGCTCGTCTCGAACCGGAGGCTCGGCAAGCATCAGGTGATCGTCGAGGGAGTCGACGTCGACGTGTATGTGGAGAGGCAGAACACCCTCGCCGTCCCCTACGACGAGTTGTTCAGCGAGGCTGTCTCGTACGGCGACATGCGAGTGGCGTGTCCGGAGCACCTACTCGTGCTGAAGCTCGCCGCTTATGCCGGGCGGCGGGGTACCGCCAAGGGAGACAAAGACGCAAGGGATCTTGTCCGGCTCCTGACAGCGAAGAGAACGTGGCGCCCGGTCCTGGCCGTGCCATATTTCGACGAGAATACCGTCAAGCTTTTGAAGAGCATCTCGCACAGTCGGGTCTTCTCCGAGATGTGCGGACGTAATGCCCACGAGGCAAAGCGCCTCAAGGCAGCCTTCGACAAGTTCGTGGGCGAAAATCTGACCTAGCGTTCGAGCGCGTTCGCGAGCGCCGTTCTGGGAGCTTGCATGCGGAGGTCTTCATCTGTCGACGGCAGCCAGTCCAGCACTTGACGGCAGACTGCTTCAAGCTCGGAGATCCGTCCCGTTCGTTCGAACGCTCGAGCGTTGCCGTAGCGGCGGATCGCCTCCAGCATAGCGGAGGCGGTTTCCTCAGACGGCCCGCTGCGGTGAATGGCCCACACGTCTAGGAAGTTCTGCCAGGCCTCCTTCACGCTGGGAATCTGCGACGACTCCAGCTCGGCGACGCGTTTCGAGAGGGTCTCGAGCAGTCGAATCGCCGTGTCGAAGGACGACTCGGGTGAGTATTTGCAGGCCTCCGTGGTTCCCTGGATTCGGGTGGTGCAGATGTCGAGCCGATCTCGCTCGTTCAAGTAGCCTGAAAGTAGCTCGCTGAGGCGTTTGTACTCCTCCTCGAGAGATCGTACCTCGAGGTTCAGATCTTCGAATTTCTTACTCAAATCACTCATGATGGCTGTTCCAACCTTTCTTTTTTCGAATGCAGTACCATCGCAGCTTTTCAGCGTCGGTTCGTGTGTGATGGAGGTGGTCAGGACCTCATCCAAGCGGGCGGGAACAGTAGCACCCATGCCTATCCGGTTCATACACCTAAACTCCTCCGACGAACGCCACGTCCGTGAAACTAGGGTGTTTGCAATCTGCGTCGTACAACTCGGCATAAGTGAGGCTTTCGGTATTTGAGCCGATGCCCAAGATCGCCCGGAAGCTGTTGAACGGGTAGAAGCGCCGGTTGAATCGGAACGTGAACTCGTTCAGGTACGCTTGCAGGTGTTGCGGGCTTACCCCGTGGTGAATGCCCAGGAGCCACGCCTTGAGATTTGAGAACACCAAATGGATGAGCGGCATCTTCTCCTCGGCCACCTTCGGATCGCCGTTCTCGGCAAAAGCCTTGTGTTTGAAGTCGTACTTTTTGAGGCTTCCGTAGCTCGGGCAGTCGTCCGTGATGACATCAGTTCCTGGTGCGATGGCCGACCTCGCGAAACTGACCAAAGACTTGGCCGTTCTGTCTTCAACCACGGCCAGTCTCACCCGGCCCGCGTAACGCCCACCACGACGAGGCACAGCCTTGCTCTGTTCTCCAAACGGATTCTCGCTGGGCTTGGGACCTTTGCGGTGGCAAACTTCCACGCAGCCCACTACGAGCGTCTTGTGGTGGGTGCCCTTGCCCTCACCTCGGGTCTTTCCGCCAATCCAAACCTCGTCCAGCTCAACCGTGTTGACGCCTCCGATTTGATCGGCATCTGCGCGGACCATACCCGAGCGCAACTTATGAAGAATTTGGAATGCCGTCTCGTACCGACCGATCCCGAGCTGTCGCTGAAACTGCACGGCCGACATGCCCGGTGTGAGACTCGTCACGAGGTAGGCCCCCCAGAACCATGTCAGCAGCGACGTGTGGCTGTCCTGCATGATAGTGCCAGCCGTGAGTCGCGTTTCCTTGCGACACTTACGACAACGCAGAACGTGCGGCCTGGTCGAAATACGAATGGGATCCATGGTTTCGCACGCAGGGCAAATAAACCCGTCAGGCCAGCGCACTTGCTCCAAGTAGGAAGCGCAGGCGGCATCATTCGGAAAGAGTTGTTGGAACTCCAGGAGACTTTTGGGGAAAGGTAGATTTTTCATCACGACGCCTCGTCGTCTGTGGTTAGGATCTCCCATGCAGTTGCAGCCACAAGTGGAACTTGTCCGTTCCCAATAGCTCTAAGTCGGTCCATCCGAGAGGCCACCCCATGAGCCACTCGACCCACGTTGGGTTCAGCAGTCCACCACCTATTCTCGTTGGCAGATCGTCGTCGCATCTCGGCCTCGCTTTCCCTGGGGACCGCGTTGACGCTCCCTTGTAGTCCGTAGCGTTTGGGGTTGGAAAGATTTCCTTGGCAATCCCTTGTGGAGTTGGGAACAGCTTGAAATGACTGTTCTTGTTGCCTCTCACCGCTTGCAGAAGATCCCCTCTGCCCCCTCTGTCGCCGTCCGTTGATCTCGGTGGTGGTAGCTGCAATCCACATCCGCTTTCGCAAATGGTTGGCACCGACCTCTTTCGCGGATAGCACCATCCATTCTGCATCGTACCCGAGGGAGGCAAGGTCTTTGAGGATTCGGACAAGCCCGCGAGTTCGCAAGAGCGGGCTATTTTCGATGAACACGTAGCGCGGTTGAACTTCTCCAACGATTCTCGCATATTCGCGCCAGAGTCCGCTTCTGGCTCCTTCGAGCCCCGTCCCGGCCCCTGCCGAGCTGATGTCTTGGCACGGAAACCCGCCAGATACGACATCAACAACTCCGCGCCAAGGGCGTCCGTCGAAGGTACAAACATCGTCCCAAACGGGGAAAGGTGGAAGGTGTCCTTCATTTTGTCGCTGCATGACTCGTCGCGCGCAAAAGGCGCTGATTTCCACGGCTCCGATTGTCCTCCATCCCAGCAAAATACTGCCGAGAATTCCTCCTCCAGCGCCCGCGAAAAGTGCCAGCTCATTTAGTGGTTCTCCGAACATGGTTAAATACTACTCAATTCACTTGGGTGTGCCAACCGGATAAGCATGGTAGCACCCACCACGGAAAACGGTGTTGTCGACGTTGCATTACTACCCTCCACCTTCGGTTGTTTTCTTTTCCGCTATCAGGTCGTTTATCTCATCGAGGAGATCAGTCCGCCGGGCACCGAGCTGCTTCAGCTGGGAATCGATCTTCTCGAGCTCCTTGGCGAGGGGGAGCACCCTCCCGAGGACGCCGTTGACGTCGTCGACGGTGTCGGGGTTGCAACTGGCCAGGGAGGCCAGCAGGGTGATCGTGCGTGGGGTGAGGGTGACCTGCACCGTCTTGTTCCAGGTTGGCTCCGGGGCGCTATCTTCCGGGGAAGAGGCTCGCTTGATAACCTCGGGGGTGTCGAGTGCCTCGGCAACGGGCCATCCTCTCTTGATCCTGGTGAGGATGGTGTCTGGGCGGAGGTTCTTGATCTTGGACCACTCGAGGACGGTCCGGCTCATCCCCTCGTGCTCGACGAGTCCGGGCTGGTGGCCTCGCCGGCGGCGCCTCTCGGTCTCGGTGGCCGACGGTCCGATGGTCGCGACGGGGTTGGAGGCCTCGGGGGGCTGCTTGGGGGACGATGGCGACAAGATCTGGTTCTTGGGCCACCCGGCCCGGATCCGCCACAGGATGGTGGTGGGGGAGATCCCTGTCTCCTTCGCCCACTCGAGGACGCTCTGGGTGCGATTGTCGTGGGTGTACCTCACCCGCTCGCCGGCAGAGGACTTGTCCGGTTGAGGGAGGTATCGAGTCGGAGATCTGCTGTCCAGGTCGAGCTCCCCTTCGATCTTCGAGTCGTCCTGCTTCGTTCCACCGTCGAGTGTACCGGGGCAGATGGATGCAGCTTCTTCGTGAGGCTCGACAGCTTCCGCGAGATCTCCATCGTCTCGGGAATTTTCGGTCAGCTTCTCCGGAGCCTCGTCCCGGGGCGAGTCCTCGAGAGCAGGATTCTCTGCCTCCGGCTCGGGGCTCGCCGAACCACGGGCGAGGTCTCGCGGCTCGGGTAGGGTAGCGGGCCGGTCCCAGGGGGGTGACTCGCCGGGCGCGAGGTGACGTATCGGGCCCCTGCACTTGGGGCACTTGGACGGTCCGTCGAGGTACGATTTCTGGCAGCTGTAGCAGTAGACCATGAGCTCCTCTCGAATCTTGCGGACGGCTTCCGAGCGAACCTGGCAGACCCTGGACTCCGTGACACCTAGCTCGACGGCGACCTCGGCGAGCAGCGCACCTTCGAGGTAGGAGCGTCGCACCACGTACTGCAGGTTCTCAGGCAACTTCCTCAGATGCTTGGTCACGGCTCGGAGCTCGTCCTTGGACAGGAGGTCGAGCTCGGGGTTGTCGTTGCCGGGGATCTGGTTCATGAGAATTTCGTCCAGGGGAACTTGGTGTGCGGCCGCCCAGGGGGCGAGCTCGCCGCCTTTCTTGATCTTCTGACGACCGTGCCGTCCGACCGGGTCGAGTCTCCGGAGCTCGTCGACCATGGCGCCGCGGACTCGGAGGTAGGAGTGCTGCCACCGGGACGTACCTTGCGACGGGTCGAACGACTGTCCGGACTGCCACAGGGCCACTTGTCCGACCGACACGAGATTCTGCAGCTGATCGGACGGTCCGCGGCCGCGGCAGATCTGCCAAGCGAGCTTCTCGACGAGCTCGCGGTGCTCCGCCCAGATGGTGTCGAACGTGCTGTCCACCCGACCATTATCACGCCGGAGCGTCCCCGTCGCCTAGTTCCATGTCGCTGGCCAGCAGCTCGGCGTCGATCTTCTCGCAGATCTGCTCGGATCCGGGTTTGGGGCCGGGGAGGGTCGAACGTAGTTGGTCGAGCAGTTTTTCAACGGTGAGCAGCCCATCAGGTTCTCCAGGTTCGGATTGAAGTTGCGATAACGACGGCGACCGGACGTCGCAAGCCGCCCGGTCACCCATTTTTGTTGTGAAGATCTCGCTGGCTGGTGCTCGATCTCCGGGGCCGTGACCCTGACGCCGAACTAAGTGGCATCAGACAGAGCGCTGATGTAGTACGCCAGCCACCGCTCTGAGAGTGAAGGACTGGGGTTCGGCCGGTGGGCGAGATCAGCTCCGAGGTAGCCAACCTGGAAGCTCTCAACCGGCCCGATGTCGGCCGTCATCTGGCCGGGACCTAGTGCTGTAAAGGCGCATGTGAGAATGACGATCAAAACGAATGTTTTCCGCTGAAATCCATGTGACCTTCGACGAGCGAACCGATCAACTTCTCGACGCTCGAATTAAGCAGCAGGCAGTGTGCCTGGATAGAATCTTCGGCATTGGTCAGATAGAAGCGCAATCCCTGCCCCTCTCGAAAGCAGATCGTAACGAGGGGGAGACGAAGCTCTATCTTCTCGTAGATTCGGACAATCTTCCTGGTCTTCTCCTCCATCTTCGCTACCAGCTCAGCCAAGCCAGTCGGACTCATGGCCGGGCGATACGCACGCAACGCTTGATCGAAGTTCGTCCAGTCGCTAGCAACAGGCGAAAAAGTGTTCGAGAAGCGGGAGAGAACGTCCCGCAAGGTCTGGCAGTTGCCCTGAAACTCGACGATGTACATGGCTGTTACAGGTCTTTGGGCGAACAATCCACCGGGACGCCCTTGAAGGCCGCCCGCACCGCCATGCTAGCGAGGGCGCCGACGAGCTCGAGCAGGTCAGCCGGCCCGACATAAGCAACGACCACCCAGGGCAGCTCTTGGTGTGCTGTTGCGTAGACATAGCAACGCATGGCCTCTCCGTCAAAGGCCAAGACCTTCAGTTGATCGGGAAGCAAGGGAGCGTGGTGCATGACCCGGCAGGCTTCCTCCGGTTCAGCGAACCTCACCTTCACCTCGCTGGGGATAAGCTGGAAGGCCGACTCCGGCGGATGGCGGTGAGTGCAGTGGGGAAGCTCTTCGCGGAGCTTCTCCCACATACCTTCGTGACAACTCAGCTTCGCGGAGGTTCGCGGCAGAGTCAGAGCAATCTGGCGGCTCGTAACTTGGCAGGTGAGGGCATATTGCATAGATTGCATCCTCCTCGTCTTAGAATCGGGTGTCAAGTGTAGTTTTTATCAGTCTCGGTGGTTGTTGCCTCGGGTGGAGAATCAGCGGGCTGAAAGGGACGAAGCTCCTCCTCAGTCGCCCGCAGGCGGTCTTCGAGGGTCGCAACCCGCTGGGCGGCCACCAGGGCCTGCTCCTCCTTGAGCCTCGCCAGGGTTCGGGCGATCTCGAGGTCGCGTCGGAGGTACCGGGCGACGTCGGCACGGTGCTGCCGGGCCTTGGCCACAGAGCTCGCCATCAGGAGAGTCCCGCCACGAGATACATGTCGCATGAGTCGGACGACTTCGCGACGGCGACCCAGGCTTCACCGATCTTGTACCAGTCGCCCCCGCGGCCATTGCTGGTCATGAGGGACCAGCTGTAGAGCACGCAGCCCTCGCCGACGTGGCTCTGCGCGACTCGGATCGTCTGGGAGACGCCTGCGGTGTCCTTGGCAACCTTGTAGTGACCGCACGAGAACGGTACGGGCTGTCCCTCCCAGGAGACAAACGAGGAGCGGTGCATGTCTGACGCTAGCGTACCGAGATTCATGCGTTTGAGAGCGTTGGCGAAGGTGATGATCTCTTGCTTTGCCATGGTCGTTCTCCTAGTAGCTACGACTCGGCTGGGTTGCTTTTTAGATTGCATTGGCCTCTCCTTGACCGCCATCCTACTCAGCCCGAACAAGATGTCAAATATTATTTTTGGAAGATGGTTGTGTCGGCGGATTCCTCCAGTAGTGCGAGCATTTTGACCCGTCGGTCGGTTCGTGGTCTCCCGCCACGTACGGTGGATCCCCTCCACTGTAAAAGCAGTGGAGCAACCTTGACTTGTAGTAGCTGCAGGTGCCGCAGCACTTGTCGTCGGTGGGGGAGAGTTCGGGGTTCGGTTCCATCTCGGGTCGCTTTCAGGCCGCCATCAGCTCGATGTCTATCTCGGAGAAGGTTTCATCTTTATCGGTTTCGCTCGGTGGGACGGTACGAGTTGCGGGAATGGTCTCACCGGTGCAGCCCAGCGTGCCACTCTTCGGCCCGGAGGAGTAGCGGAGCCCACTGCAGGTATTCAGCACGCGTGCGAGGGTCCGCGTAGAAGCGCTTGTAATCTCCCGGTCGGTAGGCGTCGACGCACAGGAGCTGTGAGGGTGGCACGGTGATCTTGTCGCCAATCACCTTGTCGCCCAGGTCGCCGTATCGGTTCGTCACCTTCCGGCGCTTCCAGACGAACGTGCAGCCGCGAGCCGACACCGAGGTCGCCCTAGCGACCACTCCCGGACCGGGGTTTCCGTCGGGACGGTAGCGCTGGCGCTTGGCGTACTCACGAGCGTCACCGCGAAACTCCCGGTCGATCTTCAGGTTGTATCTGGCGGCTTCGCGGAGCAGCCAGGCCTCCTCCTGCCCCACGACCAGGGAGCCCGGGTGCAGGCTGGCATTGCACTTCTCCCGGTAGGCCTCGAAGTCGGGCAGCTCGGCCGCCGGCAGCGCCCTGGAGTCGTCGAAGATGAGTCGGACGGCCCGCTCGAAATCAGCGGGAACCCACAGCTTGTAGGGCGGATGGGGTGAGAAAGCCGCCGACCGGTCGAGGAGTCCCTGCAGAACGAGCACCAGGCGGTTGTGGTCAGTGGCCAGCTGCTGGACGTAGTTCGTGATGTCGTCAAAGTAGACGCTTGAGCGATCCCAGAGGATATATTCATTCGAGCGGTACCTAGTACGGTAGGACGACTCCAAACGCCAACGTTCGTGAGCTGTCGCTGCCTCGGGCAGGGCTGCCAAGGCGATCTCGAGATCCTTCTCTTTCTGGACGGTGTCGAGGTATTCGCCCTCGGTGGCGAGCCTTTCGACGTTGCTCCACGGTCTGATGGCGTAGACTCGATCGCCTTTGAGCAGCTGATGATCCAGGTCGGGGAAGAGCTTCTCGCCGAAATCGAGGTTGGTGGATAGGCGCCACACCTGCTCTCCGTTGCGCAGGTAGAGGTAAGTCTGCATGTTCTCGTCCCGGCCCGCGAACATCATTTTGATGAAGACGTCGAGTCCTCCTTCGTAGTCCTCCTTTCGCTCTCTTCGTACGCGGAACGCGACCGCCGAGCGGGGCTCAGGGAGGATCCTCTCGAGGTTCTCACCCTCGGTGAGCCAGCGCTCGAAGTCCTCCAGGTTCTCGAACGACATACCGCCTGTGTGGTAGTTGGCCAGGCACTCCTCGTCCATGTAGTGGCGGCGCTGCCACAGGCAGATCGGGACGTCCGGGGCGGCCGGCGCACCGTCTCGTATCTTCACGCACACCTCGACGAGCCCGGCGTAGAGCTCCACGCCGCCGATGCGCTTCTCGACCTTCGCGAGGGCATCCGCATGGACTTGCATACTCGCCGCCATCGGGATGGCCTCGGCCTGCATCCAGGTCTTCATGGCCTCGGAGGCTTTCTCGATCTGGGACTTCAAGGCCGGCAGGCCCTCGGCTTTGGCGTGCGCCAGCTCGAGCCCGTACCGCTCCATGGTGTCGCCTCGGTAGGTGGCCAGCTCTTTGGTCCCTTCGGAGGCGTCATCCAGCTGCAGTCGCGACATCATGGACCCGATCAAGAGCACCGTATCCGAGATGATCTTCCGCTGCTCGGAGATCTTCCGAGTGATAACTGCGGAGGCCTCAGACTCCAGACGGCATCTATCGGCGAACTCGTTCAGGTGAACCCTCTCGGAGTTGTAGCTGTTCGGATGGTCGGAGGGGCCTCGCAGTCTCGCGTAGTTCGACCCGACGTAGACCACACAACCCAACCACTTGAACTTGGCACCCTCGTAGTTCTCCTCGCTCACCCAATACCACAGGCCCACCTGGGGGTACTCCCGCTCGTCAGGACGGCGCTCGCTCGCCTCCGCTACGACCGGGACCAGATCTTTGGGAGACGTCATGATCACCCCTCAACCACTTCGCGAAATTGCAGGTCGCAAGGCCGTCCGTGTGCCAGGAGAACTGCTCTGCCGTCGTGGTTGATCTCGAAGTGGTAGGTCTGGATCTGCGGCGCGTAGTCGCCTGCATAGTGGCGGCCCTCGTTCTGCACGGCGCACAAGCTGGTTTCGCAACACACCGGCGAGCGCACGCCGTCGCTCTGGACGACTGTGAGCACATGCAGCACACCCTTCAGGGTATGGCTGACGTTGTCCTGACTTGGTGGCATGGTGACTTCCTCCCTACGCGAGTCTCTTACTGTGGAGTTGAGTCCTTGGCGGCTCCGCGAGATCCGATGATCAGGTTGCGGTCGAGATAGTCCATCTGGCTGGACATCAAGAGAGCAATCCGTCGTTGCTCCGACAACCAGAAAGTCTCGCGGGTGACCAGGGCATCCGTCAGCATATTGACAGCCTCCTTCGTCGGGGGTGTCAAGGGCGACGACTCGAGGATCTCCAGAGCTCGCATGATCATGTTGGCGGCGTTGCCGAGCGTCTTCTGGTTGTTCCAGACCCCGAAGGCCGACAACTTGAGGTTGAGTTTCTGTGCTTCGCTCAGCGAGGCGGCCGGCGATGATCCGTAGAGCATGTCTCCGAACGAGGTCAGTCCGCAAGACTTGCACCAGATGTGGTAGACGGGAAGCTCCTTGAAAAAGCCGTGTTGCAAGCTCGTGCCGTGGCAGGAATAGCACGGGTCGAGCGTCTCCATATTTTCCGGTAGGGTGGTTGGAGTCATGTCTGTCCTCTTCAGGGAACACACGCAGCGCTCTGAAGGACCCAGAGAGTGGCCAGTGCTGAGGCTGCCATGAAAAGGAAGGCGGCAACGTACGCGCTGGCGGGAAGCCGATTGTTGGGGGAGGGCACAACCACGGTCGTGTCCGGTCCAAAAAATGCTTCGCTTGCTTCCGAGGGAGCTTCCGTGTCAGCAGGGACTGATACGACGGTGAGCCGCTTGACCTTGCGATAAACGACCACTTCAGGATCCCACCCGCCGTTTCGGCAGGCTCCGTGGTCGGGGATCGCCTTGCTATCCACAGTACAGTGCCATCCCCCCGCCATCGGATTTCCAGGCTTCCCGATTTGCATGTGCTTGCAGCTTCCGCAGAGCTTCAACGTCTCGGGGATCGGAGACTTCACGAAGGTTGCATCAGCATGGTTGATGACGTGTGGCACTGACATGTCCTTCTTCGTTATCTCGACAAACACTCCAGCATCTTCGATTGATTTCTTGAGCAATACCTTGACCATATTCCTACCTTCTACTTTCTTGAGTCGATGCTGGTCCGCAGGGGGAGAACCTGGTGTTTCGGCTGTCCGACGCCCGCGCACTTGACTCCGCCTGGCCCCACGTGGGGTACCAGCCTATCTCCGCGGGAGAAGCCGACCACCCTTCCGCACCAGGGACACTTCACCTTTGCCTGTGACTTCACGACAGCACCGCCTCCATCTCGCGGGTGACGGTGAGATCGTCGAACGTGTCGTTGGTGATCTCGACAGAAGGTCCAGTCGCCGTCCGGGCGTACGACGCGAAGCTTCGACCGTCGAGCTCGTTCACGACGCTGAGACCCCGCACAGTGCGAACGACCACAGCGTACCGCCCGAGCCCGAGGTGGAGCGCATGGGTGTCGGGGCGGCCTTGCTTGGTGGCTACGAGGTGTAGATCGAACGACGACTCGCCGCCCGACGCGATCATGTCGAGTTGAGCTGTCACCCAGGACCGAACGGGAGAAGGAAGAACTGAAAGAGCCAGTTTCGCCGTGTCCGAGTAGGTAACCTGCCAAGCTTTCCGACCGTCCGACAAGTTCGAAGTTTTGATCATGATAGGCATGAGACTACCAGGCCAGAACTTGGTGTCAAGATACATTTTTGAGAGTCGGACATTTTCTCACCTTCAAGGTGGGAAGTTCGGCCACCACCAGTTCTCGCCGTAGTCGGAGATCCTTACGACCCTGGTCCCGAGTCCACTTCCGCAAACGATGTAATCATTTGCCACTTGGGTTACAGGCATTGAGAGTCGTGCCTTGAGAATGATGGCCTTGACCAGGATGGTGTCGCCCGGTTCGGGGATCTTCACCCGCGGCCCGTGCTTGAGGGACGCCCCGGGAACCGCGACCGGACGGGCACGGTACTCTGCCTGGGTGACGGCTCCCGGACCCTCCAGGTTCAGTAGATACGTATCCTCGGGGCCAGGATCCAGGGTCCCGGTCTCGGGGTAGCACCGGGCGCACGTCCCGCCGGCTAAGTTGTGTCTGCAGCTCATTGATGGCTTCCACCCTTCTCCCCGAGCATCACGAACATCCGCGCCAAACAGGTGACACACAACCGCTCACCGCGATACATCTGGTTGCCCACCGGAGCGAAGACTCGGTCGCCGGCGGACAGATCTCTGTCACACTCGGCGCACGCTCGCTGCTTCCGAAGCTTTCGCGCCGCCCACACGGCGGAGTCTCCGTTCCGCAGCAGGACGGCCACGCCCTCATTGAGCCTGCGGACAGCTCGGTAGGTCGAGAGATCGCTCACGTTCAGTGCCCTCCCCCGCGGGCATCTTCACCCTTGCTCGGAACACGCGGCTCTTGACCTGAGTCCTCGTCTCCCGCGGTCAGCATCCTCGCCGGGTTGACCGACAGTGAGTCGATCTTGCCCGGGGCGCAGGTCTCGTCCTTGAAGAGCTGCTTGAGGCATTCCCGCAGGTATGAGATACCGTCGCGTATGGCGACGCATTTCCTCCACCTCTCCACCGTGTAGGGGATCCGGATCCTATTCGAACGAAAAGACCTCCCCTTCGGGACAGAGCTCTCACCGTCGGCGTCGCAGATCTCGCTGATCACACCTTCGTCGCTGACCTCTATGCGCTTCTCGAGCTTGGGGTCGCCCTGACCGTCGACGGCCTCCGAGACCCGCGCCACCTCGAACTTGAACCTGAGCTGGTTATCGTTCTCGTGGTCGCCCCAATCGACGTCGAGCTCGAGGACGTCCCGGTAGCCCGTGACGTCCCTGGCCCTGAGCAGGTCCCTGGCCTGCGTCTTCACGTCGGCCAGATCGCGACCTCGGCACAGCTCGAAGGTGTCGCGCCGGCGGATGTCCACCTTGCCCCTGGGGGAGGTGGGCACGAGGATGGTGAAGTCCTCGTTCTCTACGTCGACGTAGACGTCGAGGTTGTACGAGGCCAGCACAGTGGAGACGAAGTAGGTTCCGGTCTTCCTTCCGATCTTGAGCACGGATGTCCCTTTCGACTACGGAGATGCCCCAGATTCGAGAGCTTTTCGCCCTTGGCTCGTCAGTGTCCAGGTAGTGTGGATCCCGTCGCTGTCGGATCCCCTAGCTACCATGTTGGCTCGAAACAATCGCCTCAGGACGGCCCCACCCTCCCTCGCTCTGTTCTGCGTAGGACGGTTAGTCGGGTACAGATGGATCCCAAGCTCTGAGCAAGTGGACCCCCGAGGATGTCGAGACGACAGAAACAGCAGAGCTCGACGATTTGTCTCGGTCACGATTTTCCCTTTCGCACGAGCAGGACGATAAGTCCGAGCAGCTTCTATCCCTTCCGGAGTGGCTCCTGGGAACTCGTTCATGATCTGCCAAACAGATAGCCGATCCACAACAGCCTTGATGCTATCAACGGTAATGCGCGTCCCCCGCAGACAAGGCTTTCCGCACTGAATGTCAGGTGATGTACTGATTAGTCGCCTTCTCCTGATCATGGCCTATGGGAGCCTCCTCGGCATGAACTTCGGCAGAGGTTCAAAGTCCACGGGCGTCCTTACCTTCGCACACGTGGGCGACCAGCCTCGTCCGGAGACGCCTGGTGGCGACGACCTGCGACTCGATGTCGAGCATCTCGTCACCCGTACAACCCTCGATGTCGCCGTCGAGGTCGACGAGGTACTCGCGAAAAACCTCCAGCATCATCTGAAACTGCTTTTCGGGGTCCAACTTGAGATGGGCAGCTGGATCGTATTCCTTCGAGCCCGGTACCTGCCTGATCACCCACAACAAAGTCACGTGGGCCTCGACCAGTCGTCCGGTCCTCTCTTTGCCAGGAGGCAACTTGGCGACCTCGGCGAGCATCGAGGAGATTCGTTCGATCTCGTAGTTGGAGATCTTCTCCGCGGGCGACAGCTTCTCGCGAATCTCCGTCACGCTGCCCTCCTCGTGATGATGAGCTCGCCCACCGGGCCCCGACCGTGCGAGGTCGAGTTGACCTTCCGAACGGCCTGAACCACATCGATCTTGAAGCCGTGGGAAGAGTACAGCTCGGCGATCTCGTCGTCCTCCGACTGCGAGACCATGACGTGGCAGCCCGACCTCGACATCCTCGCGGCGAAGGCCGCCAGCCTGCGATGGTCCTCGATCGAGAACTTGACCGGGTTGAAGCCCCGGAAGTTGGCCGTGGCCGACCTGGGCTTGTACGGAGGATCCAGGTAGACCAGCGTGCCCGGTTCCAGATCTCCGAAGTCCTCGAAGTCTTTCCACCACACGCTGAACCTTCCCCAACGCATGACCTCCGAGCACCGGTGAATGTTCTCGGCGTCGCAGGCGTTCACGCGAGGATTCTGTCCCCACGGCGTGTTGAATTCACCCGCCCGATTCACCCGGTAAAGTCCGTTGAAACCCGTCTTGTTGAGGAAGATGAACCGGGCCGACCTCGTGACGTCGTCGAGCAATCCCGGCTTCCAGGAGCGAACCTCGTAGTAGGTCGACTGCGGCGCCAGCACGTAGCGCTTCTGCAGCGCTCCCAGCTGACGGATGAGACTGTCAGGATTGTCGCGCACGATCATCCAGCAGGTCGCTAGCTCCTTGTTCACGTCGTTCACTTGGGCCAGCGTCGGCCGGAGGGCGAAGTAGAGAGCCCCCGACCCGACAAACAGCTCAGCGTACGGGTCGCGGTCGGCGCGCCACCCATCCGGCAGCCGGGCCAGGAGCTCCGGAACGAGCTGCCGCTTGCCCCCCACCCACTTCACGAAGGGCCGGGCATCCTGGACGGTCTCCGGCTTCTTGGCTTTCTTGCTACTCATCGAAAATCTCCCTGTTGAGCTATTATGATTCTCTTGGCCCACAGATAAGTTCCCGCCAGGCAATCTCCCTCAGGGAATGGACCCGGAGCCCGTCCACTCGAAACCTGGCCCTCAGGAACACATCGTCCCGACAGGTCTCACCAGGCTTCGCTCCGCATGAAGGACACGTCGTCTTTTGGATCGCCTGAGAGATCAACTGGCCTCGAAGTGTGACCATTGGCATGCCCATGTCAGTCGTCCTCCCCTACGAGGGTCGCCAGCACGACCTGCTCGGCCTTGGGCAGCCTGGGAATGCACACCCTCCGCTGGGAGGTGGGCAGCCTCTTGAGGCTGTCGGCTGTCTCGTCGTCGGGCCTGTCGACGAAACTCGACTTAGTTTGGACGTTTTTGAGGGCGTAGATCCGGGTTCCGTCTCTCCACCTGCAGGCCGGGCCTCTCTCGGAGTGGAGCAGTCCTTCCCGGTTGAGGTGCAGCTCCGACGGTCGGGCGGTCAGCACGCAGAACTTGGGGTGCATCACCCAAGGCCCAGTAAAACGGGCCAGTTCGGATTCCAGGAGGATGTTGGCTGGCAGGTGGCTTTCATGCCTCGCCAGATAGTCCACGAAAGCTGGCAGTGCCGGACTAAGGTTTCCTAATTGGACGGACTCAAGCATGTTGTCGAGCAAGTCGAGTGACAGCCCGGATCCGACCTCCTCGCACATCGAGCGCACGGGGCGACTGGTCATATCTCCACCCGAACATGCTTCAAAAAGCTCGACCGTAGGGACCGCCACCGACTCGGTCAGCAGGTTCGAGACGGTTTCACACACCGAGTGCTCGCTCTTGAACAGGTATCCGAACACGTCGGCGGCGATCACGACGGGCACTGCCACGAGGAGTTTCGACCACGACATGCAAATTCGCACCTGATCATACACCTGGCCGGCGTTCAAAAACGACTTCGTTCGAGAACAGCGGATCAGGTCGTTCTTAACCTGATCATCACTTCGTCGCTTCTCGAGGGGCTGGCAGTGCTTCTTGTTGCCCCACGCCAGCGCCGCCACGCCGGCCGCCAAGATCGTGGCGAGCGGCGATGGGGACAGCACCACCCGGGAGTCGTCTATCTTCGGCCAGTTCCTGGCTTCATATAGACTGTGTACCAGTTGTCGGGCACTTCCGAGATCTTCTTCGTTCAAGGGGAGAGTGAGCCGCGACAATCCAATCCACTCCTTCACCAGCTCCACCGTCGAGCTATTTTTCAGACCTTCCTTCTGGATCATCTACGTTTCTCCTCTATGAAGATCTTCTCACCCCACTCGGCGGGGGATTGAGCATACTTCCCGACCAAAACCCATACGACATCTGTCACCGGAGGTGCCGACTTCGGGGCCGGGCCGCACCCGTCCGTCACGAAAATGAAGAGGTCAGGTCGCGGGCGGAGCCGCTCGACCTCTGCCATGACCGGGCGGAAGTCGGTACCTCCCCCGCCGGTGCAGAGTCTCGCCGCCTCGGCAACCGTGCGCACTGCAAGCGACCTGCCCCTCACCTCGCTGTCGCATGCCAGGAACGCCGCCGGTGTCCCGATGGCCCTGAGCACTCCGGAAATCTCGGACAACGCCAGTCCGAGCTCGGCCGCTCCCATGGAGGCCGACGTATCTACCCCCACGGCTACGTTTGGACGCTTCCCCACCATGCCGGGCACGACGGGGAATTCCCCCTCCCCGCCGTTCGCCTGCCTGGCGTAGCAGGACTGTCGCCGGTTGGGCCTGGCAAAGGTGTAGTCGACCTTGCCGGCGGCTCCGGCCACCTTGGCCCGCACGCACCTCCGGAGCACGTCCTGCCACCTCACCTTGGGAGGAGCGAGCACACCATCAGCCCACCGGAGAAGGTCGGACGAGCACTGTCCGGGTCTCTTATCGTTGTGGGCGAGGACGTCTGCCGCTACGGAGAGGCGGACGCGCCGCAGATCGTCGTCGGTCCTCTCCGACCCGTCGTCAACTGGCTCTCCCTCGGCATCCCCCCCGCTGCCGCTCCCGCACTGCCCGGAGGCGACTCCCGCGATCACCCCGGATAGGTCAGAGGGCAACCTAGCGTAGTATTCTTCGGCCAGCAGTCCGTTCGGCATCCCGAAAGTTTCCGGCAGGCACGGCGACGGCAGTTTTTCGAGTTGAAGGTTCGGGTTGATCTCACAGTCGGCTGCGACGTTCCACCGAAAGCGGTCGATGCTGGCGATCTTGTCTGCCCGGTCCCCGTGCTCCCTCAGGACGTGGAGGAGCTCGTGGACCAGCACCTCAGCGAGCTGTGGGACCTCGTACTTTGCCACGAACCTCGGGTCGACCGTTATGACTCCTCTGCGCGAGACCATCATCGTCTTCGACGTGACGTTGGCTATTCTCCGCACCAGCATGTAGAGTCCCGACGCGAAGTACGGGTAAGACGTCCTGGCGGCCAGGAAGGAGGCCGACAGCTTGTCTTCGGTGGTCAGACAGACGTCCATCCTACTCCTGCAGGTTGCTCATGATACCCGCCGACACCAGCATGGGCTGAAATCGCTGGAGGATCTCCTTCACTTCTCCACGCAACTTTTTCCCATCGCGGATCAGCTCGTCTCCCTGGCGGCAGAGCTGCCGGACAGTCGGCCATGCGACGTCGGCCGACTTCTTCGCGACCTCCGTCAAGATGTTCCACAGGACGATCGCCCTCTCGGACCTCCTCTGAGCCGTTTTCGGGAGCACGAGGTTCGCACAGGCCGAGAGTACGGCGACGGTTCTGTCAAGCCTGTCCTTGTCGTGCTTCCACCTGATTTTACAGTCGAGCAACAGCGCCGGGTCCGGCAGGTCGACATGGGCGATGAAGGTGCGCAGCTCCGACATGGCCGACGGTCCGACAAAGGATCCCGCGTAACGATCAGTCTCGTCTTCAGTGAGCTGGTGAATCTTGGAGGCCGCCAGCGCCCGCGTGGCCATGGCCCACGTCCGGTGAGAGGGCCAGGAGAGACTCGCCTGCGGACTGTTCGAAGCCGGCTGGCTGTGGAGCAGCGTCGGTCGACTGCGTATGAAGGCTGACACGACCCCGGTGGCAAACGAATAGGCCTCGGGCCATCTCAAAGCGACGCTGTCTTCCAACTGCTCGGCCGATCTGATGGTCTCGACCCCGAAAGAGCCGGAGCCCACGAGCCACGTCGTCCAGGCGTCGGCATCGGGCCCCGCCCAGTCGGACAGCGTGCCGAACCGGTTGGCGAGTGGGGCGGCCAAGTCGTACCCTCCGGCGGCGTCGTCGACACCGTTCTGGGCGGCAACGATACGGATGGTCGGGGGCAGCGCGAACTCTCCCACGACTCTGTCGAGGACGACCCTGAGGAGAGCTGCCTGGGTGGCCGGACTGCACGTGTTGATCTCGTCGAAGAAGACGACGGCCCTCCCAAGCTGCGACACCTCGAGCGCCCAGTCCGGAGGGGCGTACCTGACGGAGCCGTCGCCCTTGACCACGGGGAAGCCGAGAAAGTCAGTCGGGTCACGCAGGCTCGCGATGACCACCTTGGTAGGTAGTCCGACCTCCGCCGCCGACTGGGTCACTAGGTCGGTCTTCGCCGTACCTGGCTTTCCGACGATCCTGAGGGGAAGTCCCCAGATACCTCTCGGGCCAGGTGTGAAAAAAGCTGCTTTCAATATCGACGTGTCGCTCATCTGCCAGTCATCCACCTTTCCGAAACACATAACACATGCTGTTGAGAATGGTCATCATGTCGCCGGGCCCGGGCCCCTCGTCAGCTACCAGGTTGCGAAGGAACTCGGCCATCACGAGCGGACCGTCGCCCTCCACTTCCCCGTACCGCTTCAGGACAGCAGCCGCCATCTCCAGCCCCTGCGAAGCGCAAAGCGACCCGATGTAAGATCCTCTCGCGATCGGGTTCTCGGCTGGAACCGCCATCAGACCGTCGAGGGCTACCTGAACTCTCGCTTCCACCATCTGATTGTCGAGCATGACCGGTATTCTGCACTATTCTCGAACCAGGTGTCAAATTGTTTTTCTTGCCACCTCTGAAAGTGGAAGAAATTTACATCATCACCAGGTTGCTCCGGCCATTCTCGCTGATCGTCGATGACGGAGCGTCGAAGAGGTCGGCGACGAGCTCGGGCCTATTTTCGGCAAGCCAATTTCGGAAAAATCCCCATCCCAGTGACGTCAGTGGACCTGTCGCCAACCTGTCCGAGCAACACCTGGCAAGCTTCTTCGCGAAGTCCGGACCGAGCGCCTCCCCAGCCTCCCGAGTCTCCTGAAAAAAGTAGACGGTAGCAGCCAAAAACCGCTTCTCGTGGGTGTCGAGTGCCAGCAGTCCCTCCCGCCAAACGTCCGCTGCGAGAAGTGCTCTCGGCCCCTCGGCGGCCTTGAGACTCGACCTCGCCCTCGAGACATATGGGACGCCCAGCATCACGTTGTGAGCTGCCGAGCGCTCGGCCACGGCCGCGCAGCGGACGAACCCCTGCACCTCGCACAGTGCCTGGGCTAACCGAGCTATCTCCGTGGACAGTCGGCGCAACCTCTCGCAGTGGACGGCGTACTGGTGAGCCGCCAGCGGGATCAGCTGCTGCTCGGGCATTCTTCGTTTGGCAATCTCTGACCACCGCTCACCGCACTCCTCGCCCTTGCGCCGCATGAACGCGTTCAAGTCCTTCTGGCTCGGCTTCTTCACGTGGAACCTCCATTCGGGCTTGGAAAGCGGGATCCGTCGCCCACCTGACGAGGCGACGGAATCCAGGGATCTATCTTGGGGACGTGTCGGTACTAGCGGCGCTCGATGTGCGCCAGCAGGGCCCAACCGAAGGCGGTGGGGGAGCCCGCGGGAACGCCCGTCTCGCCAAACGAGCGCTCGTCGACGAGCAGGAGGCGCTTGATACGTCCGTTCTCGCTGCGGTCAATCTTGTCGACGGCGAGCAAGGTGCCCTCGGAGATGTACGAATACAAGTCCTTGGCGGTGTCCTTGATCTTGATCTTGTCGCCGGTGGCCAGATCTTTCATCTCGCCCTTGGCAACCGGCTGCCATCCGCCGGCGACGAGCTCCTTCACCGTCCCGCGCCAGATGTCGATCTCGACGAGGAGGTTCTTGGTGGCGTCCACGATCTCCTGCGGTGCTCCGTGAAAACTGGTCATCTTGACGAGATCGTCCACGACGTCGTAGGCGATCTGCGCCTTGGCCACGAGTCGTTCCGGCACCGTCAGCTTCTTGCGTGGAGCCTTCTCGTCACCCCCGTTGGTCTGGGGAGCGGACGCTCCGTCACGATTCGCTCTACTCTTTCCGTTCTTCTTGCTCATGTCTTCTTCCTTGTGGGTGGGTTTTTGGGGGCCTTGTTCTTCCAGTAGCACGGAAATCCTGCCGCCTTGATGAGATCGCGTTCTTTCTGCAGTAGCGCGAGTAGTCGCCGCGACTGCAGCTTGCGCTCGCGAGAGCTCTCCGGCGTTTCGCTCGCCCAGCCGAGACCTTCCAGGGTGGCCGACATCCTCGGGAGCTCGGCTCTCACAACACCCAGTTGACGCCTGGCGATCTGCTGACGGTCGTACCGTCTCAGCTTCAACTTTTTCTCTTCCATGAACTCACCTGTCTTTCTCGAGCTCTTCCGGCCAGAACTCACAGTTGAGGCCATCCTCTAGCACAACCCCGACCATCGGGTCACCAGGATAGGACTGCCCACAGCCGCAATCGTATTCCAGGTAGTCGACCCGGCCACGCCGGCCGACCAGGTGCCGCAAATCGCTCACATCGACGTCGATGTTGTGGACGATCTTCACTGCATCGCCTGGCTGGTACGGCGAGCCCGGAACATTGTCCCTGACCGGTCGGGCACCGAGCAGAGCGTCGGGTGTGGTCACCCGAGGCACTCCCACTCGGCGGGGATCTGCAGGTTGCTCACAGCGAAGAGCATCTCAGCAGGCCCTCAGCTCCCCGGGCTCGACGTCGGCCACCTTGCAGCGCTCGGAGTGGGCTCGCCGCCAAGCGTCCACCCGGGCCTGCAGGGCCACGACGGCCTCGACCTGCTCAGGAGCGGCTCCCTGCTCGACGAGGGTCTGCCGGTAGCACTCGAGCATGACAGGCACGGCATTGTCGTGCGGTCGAAAGACCACGAATTCATCCTCCGGGATCTCGAGCCCCGTTTTATTGCTAATGAGCGTCCCGTGAACCTTGAAATCTAGTCGCATGCCGTGTCTCCTTTTTAGAAATCTTCGACTACTCCGAACTGGATGTCAAGCGGCAAAATGAGGGCGTATTTTGCTCGAGCCTCGAGGTAGGTTCTGGTCTTCATGTAGAGGCCCCATTGAAGTGGTGATCGCAGTAGATGCTGTCGAGCCTGGCCTCGCCGAGACATCCCTCGTACCGACACCGAACAGATGGACCTCCAGGCCTGAAGTCGCCAAGTATCTCCTGGGCACGTCGGATTTCCTTCTGCGAAGCTGCCCGGGGATAGAACGGCGAATCGCCAGCCCGAAAGCTCCAAAAGCTGTCAAGAGCTGACCACAGTCCGAGCAGATACCGCCTGGAAAAACGCTCTGGAAAGGCGAGACACGACAGGATCTTCGCCCGAGAGTATCCCAGTCGTAAGGCGCGGTCCCAGGACTCCCGAGCCAAGCACAGCTCGCCCCTGGCCATGTAGCTCGCCGCTCGGATCATCTCACACCATCCACGATCTACGTCGGTTCGGAGAACCTCGGACAATTGGTCCGTCAGTTTTAGCGCGAGCTCAGGCAGCACAGCCGCCGCCTCATCGGCCAGGTAGATGAGAAGGTGTTGGCTCGGCACCGTGGAGGTCTCGATGTGCCAGCAGTACTGGCGAAGCAACACCTTGAGGTTACGGTGCGGGACCCTTACCCCCTCTCCGAGGTTGTCGCGCCAGTCGCGCATCTCCAGCCCATGCGCCAAGATCGCCCAGTTGGGGTGCACGTGGTCGCGATACCAATCGACGTTCTCGTGGCAGGCCTCCCGGAACCGAATCACCGGAAAGTTTCGCCAGATCCTGGCCTGCAGGGTGACGTACTCGGCCATCTCGGAGGTCTCCATGACCTCATAGGGGGAGCAGAGCATCGCAATGTACGGACGTTCGTCCGCCATTTGCAGAACCCGGTCTAGAGTACCCGCGCAGCGAAGCTCGTCGTCGGCATCGAGCTTGAGAATGTACTTCCCACGACACAGGCAAAGACCGTGGTTGCGAACCTCAGCCCAGTCGGCGAGCAGCTGGTGCCCGGTGCATTCCGGAACCTCGTACCTGCCCCTGCCATAGGCCGACAGATCGTCTCGAAAGAACAGGTTAGGGTGTGAGGTGGGCGTCACGAAGGTGCCGGTGAATTTCACACCGAGCTCGTGACATACCTTCGAGATCTCTTCGTCCGTGCCGTCGGTCGAGCCGGTGTCGACGTAGCAGATCTCCACGTCATCGGCGGGGAGCTCCCGGCAGACCGACCGAATG
>Ga0210092_1000008_pt1 | contig 32879 bp, 62 predicted proteins | sample WestPond_TuleB_D_FD_185585 | JGI IMG/M metagenome (GOLD analysis project Ga0210092, IMG submission 185585) | Wetland microbial communities from the San Francisco Bay, California, USA, that impact long-term carbon sequestration -... | ecosystem: Environmental > Aquatic > Marine > Wetlands ...
CGAGCACGACGTGGCGATCGTAGGAGAGCTGGGTTCCGCAGGTCAGGGGCAACCAGGTGCAGGTTTCCAGGATCTGTCTGGCGTATCCCCAGTTCTTGCCCAGGAGGAGATTTCCTTTCCAGCCCATGACGCAGTGGAGGATCAGGAGATCCTTCGTGGTTTTGGTGTGCCGGTGCATCAGCTCGCCATTCAGGAGGGATTCCTTGGGGAACTGTTTTAGTTCCTTGAGCATATCCGGGTGGGGCGTGTAGGAAAGCCGCTCGCCCTGTCGGTTCCAGAAGGAGAGGTCGTTCGTGCGCACCGTGGTATTGTCCCCGTTCCATTTGAACTCCGCCCGGTCGAACAGGCCCTTTGCTTCTAAAGAATTAATATATGTTGGCGCCGGGTTCAGGGGATTGCTCGGATCTGGGGGTACGAGCATCGGCCGGTTGGGATAATAAAATAGATAGGGAATCATGGTTGCTCCGATTTTCCTGAGAGGCGGTCTTCGATGGTGAGTTTATAGGGCATGTAATTTTCCTTTCACTTCTTTCAAATGGCACACAGGGTCGGAGCATTGCGAGCAGACTTTATCTGCTTGCAAAATTGCTTGTTTGAAGTCCTCTATGGAAATCTGACCCCTATTAAATTTTTCCCTGGCCGGGTTCATTTTCAGATCCCTGATGCAGGGGTGCTTTCCAGACTTAGGCATGCAATCTCCTTTCGAGAAGCTCTTTGGACACATTATATTTAAGGTCGTTGATCAGGAGTGGCAGGTTCTTTTTGGAACACTTGTAAACCTTGAATGCTTCCTTCACTTCCTTCAGGGGTATGCGTTCGGTACTGAACTCCACACTTGTATGTTTGATAACTGCTGTCCACTTAATATCATCATCGCTTACGGAGATCAGGTTGTAATCGATTCGACATTCGGTTTCTACCAGCTCGTCTTCGGTAGGGCTGTCTATTTCCGACGCTTTCCAATCGGGGGTGTAGTCGTATCTCTGGATGCGGGCGGCGTCCAGACTCTTCCGAGCTTTCAACGCCCGCTGGATCCACCTATAAAGGTCTGGCGTGATCTCGATTAGGGCATAGGGCGGGTAGTCGTCGCAATACTCATCGCTGCAATAGGTCGGCACGATCCATTTTGGATAGATCTTTGGTATGATATCCTCCGATCTTGTAGGTGATATTGAGGTGTTGCACTTCGGGCACCGGTCATCGCAGGTAGCGTGCCATTCCATGCTCCATTCATGCCCGCATTTGGAACACTTATAGAAGTTCCGGAACTTGTATTGCATAGTCCGCTCCTCGGTTATCCAATGCCGGGCCAATCGCTGAAGCAGCAGGTGGCTGCATCATCTCTCTGGGATTGCAGGTGGCCTTCGAAGATCTCCACCAGAATGAGATCGTCCGGGTTCACGTCAGTAGGATCGTCAGCAGTTTCCTGCATCTTCTTATAACAGGCGACGACTGCATCGGCTGAGTTCTCGGCTTCGACATGGTGTACGAAGAGCTGTCCGGTGCTGTCATAGAATCCGACCACGGTAAACTTATCCATTCTTAATCCTCTCTTCCAGGTATTTTTGATTTTCGGGAAACACAATCTGCCCTAACAGGAGGGGTAGATTTTTCTTTTCGGCCTCTCTGATTTTGGATCGCTCCATGTCTACAGCTCCGCATTTGAGCACGTCATGGAAAGAGCTTCCAAACAGCCCGTCATCCCAGAGTGCATCCCGCATCCGGTCTGTGAGCAGACTGAACTCTTTTGGACTCATCTTCTCAATGGGATTTTCTTGATTCTCTGGGTAGACCTCATGGTCTACAAAATCTTGAGGACTGACCCAGACCAGTGCCAGGCCTTGTTCGATTTTGAGCAGGAATGTGTCACGACAATCCCGACTGTGACAGAGACTCAGAGTTCCGAACGGAAATTTCTGTGCCTTTGTTCTCTTCCCGCAGATGACACACTTTGCCATGAGAATTTATCCCTTCTTTAATTCCTGAACCGCATAGTTTCTCAAGCGTTCATTTTCGCAAACGATCATGAGGGGCAAGAGATGTCGTCGAATCTCCTGGCGTCTGGTTATGGCTCCAGACGAGGATACTGGGCCACTCAGTTCCTGGACGAGCAGGGGCATGAAATGATCTTCTATGTCCTCATCGATAAAGATGCGGGCTAAAGTGTCTTTTTCTTTCTTATCCCAACTGTACTGGGCATATCCGTGCCGGAGGGCATCCGCCCTGGACTTGCACTCCCAGACTATGTCGAAGCCGGCCTCTCGGAGGATGCGGAGGAATTCTCGGTCGATGTGTCCTTCGATAAACACGGGTCAACTCCTTTCAGGCGTTTCCAGAACTCTTGGGTTACGGTATCGAACTCCCACGACTCATTCATATGGAGGGGCAAATCCTTATCAGGAATCTGCATCATTCTCTAATACTCGTTGCTTTCCCGTTCTTCCATATAAGAGCGCCGGAGGGCATCCGCCCTGGACTTGCACTCCCAGACTATATCGAAGCGGGCCTCGACCGCCCGCATCAGCAACCGTCTGGCCTTTACACTCATAACTCAACCCGCGCTTCGAAGCGTTCCTTGGTCCATGCCTCGAAGGGTTTGGGACTCTGCCCCATCTGAACCATTTCCAGACTGTACTGGGCATAGCCTTCTCGGAGTTCATCACTGTTCCGATTCTTACGCAGCCATAGCGGAAATCTGTCGATGCCTTCCATAAGATGCTCCTTTTACCATTGAATTTTGCGGGCAACCTTCGTAGGTTTGACCGTCTCTACCTGCTCCTCGGCCACAGGGGCTGGGGGCAATTTTATGGGCTTGGGTTTCACCTTGGTCTTCAGATGGTCGATCTTGCTGAGACAGTAGTTGTCGGCTTCCTTAGTATCGACCAGACGGGTATGTCTGCACGATCTGCTGCCATCTGAAGCGACATGTCGAGTCCAGCCGTTACAACCGCAGCTTACCGTCCCATCTAAATACTGATGAGTTTCGTGGGGTGGGTCGGACGGTTTCGACTTTGATGGGAATAGCCATGTAAATGCTTTGGGTTTGTCTATTAAATTCATTAGCACCTCCCAGAAATTATATTAAGGTTATGAAATTGTGTAAATTCTGCAACACTTTTAAAGATGAATCGGAATTTTACAGAAACAGTAAAAAATCTGATAAATTACAGTATGAATGCAAGGCTTGTGCATTGCTAAAAAAGGCCCAGCATCGTGAAAAATGCCGCCGAGAGGGCGTGCTCAATTACTCTCAAAGAACACGGCAGCGTCTGAGAATGGAAGTTCTTCAACATTATGGTGGCGTTCGTCCTGTCTGTTCTTGTTGTGGAGAGGCCCATATCGAATTCCTTTCTATAGATCACACAAACGGAGGAGGGAATCAGCACCGATTAGAAGCTCAGGTCTGGGGAGGGTTTTATTCGTGGCTTAAAAGAAAAGGATTTCCTTCTGGGTTTAGAGTTTTATGCCACAATTGTAATCAAGCTTATGGACATTACGGGTACTGTCCCCACCAGAACCCAACGGCTAAACCCTTGTGTCCACCAAGACTTGGTAACAGACGTAGACTTACTGAACAGCAAATTCAAGAAATCAAAAACTCAAATGAGTTTCAGTGGAAGCTTGCTTTAAGATATGGTGTTAGCCAACAGACTGTATCACGAGTTAAAGGGACACCCATTTCTCCTCCTTTCCGAACATCCACGTAAAAGCTTTATTCATTCAGGTCTCCTTTCAGCCTGTTTGCGATCCACGCATCAATCACAGGGTGTTTCCCCATGTGTGTGGGAAGGTTTTCTTTCTTGTCATTCATGATCTTCTTGAGGACGGATGGAGGGAAATCAGCTTCTATCTGGCTACTGTAACACCAGTGCCCATTATTCATATCGAAACAGATACGATCTTCGAGGACAAAGCTCCAAGGAGCTTCAGTCGTGTAATTCCCGTATTTTTCCCTGGGTTCATCCGTTATGGTTATGCCTGATACCTGAACCAGAATTGGAAGGTCCTCACCGAAGTTGGGGCGATAGATAACGGGGTTGCCCACACGAATCATTTCCTGCTTCATACCATTTTTCCTTTCAACCGGTCAGCGAGCATCGCCCTTGCTTTTTCATCAGTGAGATGCGCCATCAATAAAGGCAGGTCTTCGTCTGAGGTCTGTGACACCACCATTCTTTGTTCCAGATAGGCCAGCGCCAGCCGTTGCACGTCGCTCCCCTTGGGAAGCGTCATAATATCTTCTTCGTGGATTACAGCTTCAAGCAACGCGCCGTCTTTATCACGGGTCTCAGTGATCTCATCCCCGTCTGCACCTTCTACATCGAAGTCCAAGACAATCACGCCGTCAACTTTATCATTAGGGAAGAGACTGTTCTTCAGGAGGAACGCCCCCTGAACCAGACCCCCTTCGACCTGGACAATAATTTTGGACATGCAAATCTCCCTTCAATAAGCGTTCGAAAACTCTCGTTTTGGTAATTGCCAGGCCAGCTCATTCGATGACTCCCGTGGGAAATGCACAGGAACGCCAGTCTCGTGCCATGATCTCGGATTTCTTCGAGTCCCAGAAGTTGGGTGTGAACCGGTAGGTCTCGGAGCCAATCTGGATTTCACGCTTGATGGTAAACAAGTAGGAGTCGCCCTCGATAAACAGGGGTAGGAGTTCCTTCACCAGCTCGTCATGTTTGCGATAGAGGTCTCGGACGGAGGCGAGCTGGGCACGCACCTTCTTCAGCTCCTCAAACTTCTTCTGGATGCCCTTGACCGCGGCTACCAGACTGGGCTGGGGGATGGGAGCGGGCTTGGCAGCAACCTGTGCTGAAGGGGGCTGGCCGATGGACAGTTTCTTTCCGATGAGTACTGTGGGTTTCTTTTTCATTGTGTTGACTCCTGTAGAAGTGTGTAAAATTTGACTGATAAATGCGGCCATATAGGGCAGTTCTTCAATCATCCTCCAGGTGCAGGAACGTCGTCTTGTTAGCGACCAGACCGTAGCGGCCATTACCACAACCCGGATACTCCGAGGAGTAATGACAGTACCTCTGACGGTTAGTCTGGTGGGTGATGGTAATATCCCGGCCTGCAACCCCATGCCCCCGGCTGTCATGATACGCAGTCAGGATACCGTATCTTCCTTCATAGGATACATAGGATACATAGCCGGGAGCGTCCGAGCTTCCGGTGCCTATTCCCTTAAAAAATCTTAGGAAACGTTCCATGACTTCTTTCCCCACCGGCCCCATGGATCGGAAATCAGATCGGTGGTAATGCTGACCGGTCTGAGCGGACTTTTCATTCCATAGTTTCTGAATTTCCTCCTCGGTGATGAAGAAGGTATCGAACCGGGCCTTGAACTGCTCAAAAGAATCAAACTCATCCTTCGGCTCGCTGTAGGGCAGTGGCTCATATCTGGTTACGTGAGCCATCCATTCAAAGGGATACCCGTGAAAGGTTCTCCGTCCGCCTGTCGTCCGGTAGCAGAGACCATACACTCCTTTGTACCAGAAGTAGGAGAAGGTATGGCAGTCAGTGGTTTTGGAATTAACCAGAGTTTTGCTGCCGTCCCCGTTATTGTGCCACCGGGGTTGTTGGTGGATTTTTACCGGCTGGTCGAACCAGACCCGGATCTTCCAGTACCGGCCCAGCTCGGCCATGATTAATGCGGTGTCGGTGATCGTTCCCTTCAGGACTTTTTCCAGAGCTTCATTCGCTTCGCGGTTGGGGTGCTGGTTTATCAAGAGCGGCAGGTTTTTCGGTATCAGGATCATTTTGTTTCAGCCTTTCCATTATCCAGTCGTTCCAAAACCAGTGAATATAAAGAGGAAGATTTTCAGGATTGAATTTCTGAATCACGTACTGTTTAACATAGCATTTTTGATCAAGGAACAGCCGGTGCGTGTGATTGGGAATTGTCCCTCTGAAATCCGAGGCCAAGACTTGAATGTCTAAATAGAACCCCGGCTCGATTTTCATATTGAATTTTTTATTAAGCTCGGCGGTCTTACCAATCTCTTTCAACCGACCTATATAATAGCAGGTGCAGTGTTTCTGCGTGGCTGGGTTCCATGCCATTACGTCCTTAACCAGATACAGGTTCCCCGGCAGGAACTTTGGCCTTCGGCTCATACATGCCTTCCTTCTTGACCATTTGAAGAGTTACCGACCAGAGCAGCTTCTCAGCTAATGCAGCCTGCTTCTTGCAGTGCTCCCGGAGTTCGATCATCTCTCTGGGAAAAATACGCAGCACAGAGTAGCCACAGGCGTCCTGCAAGATTTTTCCAATGTCTTCGATCATCATATTGGTGGCCTGTGTCCGACCCAGAATGCTTACGGCAAGGTCTACCGTGATCTGGTCATCTTTGAGTTCTCTGACGGACTCAACGTCTGGCGTACGGAGGTATGTGAGACAGATGTGTATGCGTTTCAGCACGGCCTGCTTGAGATGGCCAGAGTTAGCTACTGACTTTCTATCGAAGATAGATCTCAGCGTCGGATATTTTCGCAAATAGGCTTCCTCTTTGGCTTTTGCCGCCTGTGCTTCCTTCTCTTCCTCCGCTTTCTTGAGCTGTTCGACCCGTGCCAGAGCCGCGGCCTGATCTTCAGGGGGCATCTTGTCGAGTAATTCTTGGTTGACTTGTATCATAATTTGCCTTTCAAAAGTTTACTAAACAGGGAGGTGGTATGGGCATAGCCCACGTATAGAGGGAGTTCTTTTACTGTTACGATATTGGCTTTAAATCCTTCGCAGCTCAGACGGTTTGGTTCTCGTATCTGAGCAATAAGCCCTGAATACTGAGGGTTATTAGGAGGTTCGTAAGGCCCTTTTTCTTGTGAGGCTAGTACATCACAATTTAACGCAATTCCAGCATCACACAAAGTCCAATAACGGTATCGTAGAAGGGCAGGTTTGCAAGAAGTGAGCCACGCCTCTACGCCAGAACGAACTGTATTGATGAGAGAGTATTCCACGTATACCAGAGATCCCACGTTGATGTGTTTGATGGCATCTAACATCTCCTCTGTCAATTTGATAGTATCTTTTAGATCAGAGATGGAATCTTTCAGTTTCTTTATAACCGAAGCGTGCATTCTGATTACCCCTCATAGTTCGGGTTGTCGTACCGGTAAACTTCCGTTACCGTCTTCGTGATCTCCACCGCTTCAACCCACGAAGGAAGGCTGCACCGGTGCGTCGCTTCCTTATACAAATCCAGAGCCTCCCGGCTGTTGGAGGCTCCTTTCACGATAGAAATTTTATGCCCGCCGTCAGCCGGGAAATTTTCAATGATGGAGAAAACCTTCATGCTACCTCCTGCTCGGTTCCATACCAGAGCTTTTCCAGCGCCGCCTGAAACTCCGGGCAGACTTTGATCCGGTTCTTGTTGGATTCGGGTATCCACCCGGTCTCCAGAATTTCCTTGATCTTATCATCCAGACTCTTGAGGGAAGTGTCCTGAAAGATACGCTTCAACCGATCCTTTGATGTCCCGCTCATGTAATAATTCGGACACAGAATCCCTCCGTTCGCCGCAATTGTGGAGGTGGAAACCACGCAGACGTTTTTACTCAGTCTCTGGATCTGCTCCGGCCCTTCAGGAAGCCCGTCAACCAGAGCCACGAGTTTCGCCCGCAGCTCCTGCTCGGCATTCGTCGCCTTCTTGACCTGGTTCTTCATGCCTTCCTCCTGCCCAGACGCTTCTGAGCTATGCTGCCGAAAGTATGGCCACCCCACTGCTGTTGGTCATTGTCGTTGATGTACAGGGGAAGGATTTGTGGATCACAATTCGCGATGATAAGCTCCCCGTACCGCCAACCCCATGAATCGAGAAGTCTCTCAATATCTCCCGCATTCATGGCTCGGATGATTTTGATGAGGTCTGATTCATTCGCGACGGGGCCAAACACGATCTTATCTCTTACCGCATAGTTGCTGGCCAGAGTCTCCCCGAAGATGCAGTCGCAGCCCTGACTTGCGTCTAGGGGGCTCGCATTCGAACCGATGTTCCAGTCCTCCCAGTTACCGCCAGACCGATCGATCTTCAGCAACCCCTTGCTGCGGATGACCGCTTCGGGGTTGATCTTCAGCAGCGCCTCGAAGAAGTCTCCGTGGACATGCCAGCATCCAGACCCGCTACGTTTGCCGCTCGCTGCCCGGGCACATCCCGGTCCCTTCGAGTTGTTGACTTTCAGACGGAAGTTAATAGACTTGCCGGGCCGGGCCTCATAGAAGCGAATGTTGCCGGCGTATTTCTTATTGACGACGGCCAGAGCCGCGTCAAGGTCGTTCATGGTACAGTGTCTTGCGATCATAGTGTTTCCTTTCAGGCTGTTTGAAGCATCCTTAATATTTCATTTGACACATAAGGCCACCCGATACAAAGGGCGGCGTCCTTCTTTTTAAACTTTCTAACGTCCATACAGTCGTCTGCTCGGACCTCGCCCATGTAAAATATCCTGTGATATGGGCTGGTCACCGGGAAGCTTGATGTCCGCCAATCGTACTCTCCCCAAGGAATGCCGGGATAACTATAATAGCCTTCCGTATATGGCTGGTTTGTTGTAAGAATCACTACTTTCCAATCAGACTTGGAATCACGCTCAATGAATTTGACAATGTAATCATGAGAAGTTTCAAGAGGCACCCCGCCCTTCCCAACATCGTAAGCCCTTATAAAATAGAGCTTTCCTTCAACAAGTTTTGGTCTCACAGGGGGAATACTCCTTTCAGGTGGTAGCAGGCGTAGTAAGCTTTGCTCCCACTTCGCCCAGAAGCTCGTCGAATCTGGGATACCTTTTCTCCCAACTCAGCAGCAGGGGCAGGTGTTCCAGAGGGAAGAGCTGCACGCTCCGCAGGTTCTTGAGTTGAACGTCTCGGAGGAACCCATACCCGCCCGTTCCAGGAGCACCCAGATACCAGCTCTCGGCGAGCGGAGTTAGCTGCCGGAGGGTATTCTCAACGGCGACGACCCGGATTGAACGCACGGCGCCCAGACTGTAGCGCCGGAATTCAATGACGGCTCGGAAGAGGTAATGTCCCGCGTCGCTAACCAAACTTAGTTCACAGTCGTGCTCGTATCGGATCAGGTAGGGCGTATGAAGTTTAACCCTCTTGAATGCCGGTTTCGGATAAGCCATTTGATGCCTCACAGTGTAGGAGTTTTGCCAGACCTGGGTACTGACGAAACCATCCCAGTAGGAGGGGCAGGTCTCGATACGGAAACTCTTCGATGGTCTGGAGATAGAGAGGGTTCAGAATTGCGTATCCTTTTGTATCAGGGCCTCGGTTAAACCAGAATGAAGCCCTGCTGCTATATCCTGCATTCAGATTCTCTATTGCAACCACCTCAAGAGGCGTACCAGCAGCACCAGAAATCCCGTGAAAAGGAATCTGAATCGTCGCAACCATTCTGTCCTGATAGATCCCTTGAAGTGAGCCTTTCTGAACGTGCCGCCTGAAGGTGAAGAGCAGCGGCGTATCGAGCGGAGCTTTTCTCAGTTTCTTTTCAGAGTACATTCAAGCCTGCTCGATCTGAGTTCCCAGATGGATCTGTGCAAGGATGGACTCAACATGCTCGCATCGTTCCAGACCACCCGAGAAGGCTATCGCCCGCCCGGCGTTGTGGGCCTCCATCATTATCTGGTTTGCCCGTGAGATGGTGCAACCAGTTGCTTTCATGAGCTGAGAGACCACCTCATCCATCGAGTGACTCTCATCGTTGAAGAGAATCACATTGTGAGGCTTACCCAGAAGGTTGGTGGTGTCGGTGTTGATCTCTACCGTCGTGCCAATGTCAGGGGTTGCTGTTGTCATGCTCGACTCCTTTCAACAATTCCGTGAGGCCTTTCTTATAAGTAAACGGCCAGTTTATATACAGAGGCAGATCAGTTATCGGAACTTCTCTAAAATCAACGGCTCGGTCAAAATCTTTCCAATAACAGTGTTCAGGTGTCCCGTCCATAGGGTCAACTTTTTTCCAAGGCATACCAACGAACAGCTTATGAAAGCCTGCCAAAGTAATAAAGGACACAGAAGAAAGGCCGTGGTCATCTTGATTCCATTCAAACCCGATTACTCTTATGAGATACTCGTGCCCGGTTGCAATCTTAAAATGGTATAGGTTGTTGGCATGTAGGACTTGTCTCGGCATGCTGGGGTCCTTTCAACCGTCGTTCATACTCCGTTTTGTTATGGCCGTACTGCCACCGATAATTTATCAGCAGGGGCAGGTCTTCGTCTTTCATTTTCGCCAGATATTTCTCCTCAGCAAGGTGTGCATACCGGCAGGTGTCAGCTTCCTCTATGCCCTCAAGGTCTTTCAGCACCTCTTCCAGAAACTTATCATACGGCGTGTCGTCGAGGTTCTGGATAAACTCCGCATACTCCTCGTCGAATTTTTCCAGATAGATGTCCTCCTCATACGACACATCACTGGTCAGGGATCCCTCCGCATAACTCAGAGTCCCGTATAGCTCACAGCCAGACTCCTCATAACGAACCTCAAAAGTCAGCTCCGGATAGGCCTCGGCTAACGACTCCAGCTCTGTCTCTGGAGGAGACCATTTGCAAGTGAATTCCAGACACAGCTCGCCGGACTCGGCTATTTCCTGGGGGTCTTGTACCAGACCATAGTAATTGCCTACCAGGAACCAGGTGAACAGCTCATCCAGACTCTTCTTGTCCTGATCCCGGATTTTCTTCCGCAGGTCGTCGAGCTGTTCTGCGTTACCATTAATAGTCATGTAACAAAAACAGACATTAGCCATTAGTTCTCCCCCAGACTTAAAAGGGGGGCCGAAGCCCCCCAAGATTTAAACGTGTCTCTGCAACTGAACCCGGTCGCCCCATTCGACAGGGGGATTGTGATTAGGCGGCAGAACCCAGAGCACCTTGGCCTTGGGTCTGGTAGGCGGTGAAGCCTCGCCGTCCGTTAGAATCATAACGCCCCGGTAATGATGTTCATTTACCATGTCCATGATGGGCTGGAAGTCCGTTCCACCCCGGCCGGTAAACTCGATCTTGTGACGACGCCGGTCATAGGGCTGAGGAATCTGGGTCACGCCCGCATCGCATTGGGCAAAGTCGATCGGCAGCACCTCGACGAGCTGGTTCAGAACTCCTACAAACTGAGCCAGAAGGTCTTCAGCTACCGAGCCAGACGTATCCGCAACCACGAGCCATCGGTCGGTGTAAGACCGCTTGTAACCGGGATGGATCATCCCGGTGCGACGGTTAGGCTTCTTTCTGGTCGTCGTTCGATCCCGCCAGGCTTGCTGACCGAACCAGTTACGAATGTAGTTCCGCCAGTTGACCCGCTTCACCTGGGCGGCGAGGATGATCTCCTTTTCACCTGCGCTCATGTCGCCCCATAGATTCTGCTGGCTGATGTCTTCAACCTTTATCCGAACCTTCTCGTCAGCCATCTCATGTTCTTTCCAGCCGTCATGGTCATCGAATCCCGTACCAGACTGACCGTCCTTGCCATCTTTAGGCTCTTTACCTTTACCGTTAGCTTTAGATCCAGATTTGCCACCAGACCCGCTACTACCGGACTTCTTCATCTTGGAAAACAGGTAGTCGTAATACCACTCGGCTGTCTGCTTGTCCTGTATGTCTGCGTACTCCTTTTCTTTCTTCAGCTCGCTGACGAAGCACCCCGCCAGTTTCCCGTCCGGACCTTTTGGTTTCTGGCATGCGTCGTTCTCAGGGATTAATTCATTGACCGCCAGATCATGAGCCATATTGGCAAGCAGTTTATACTGGGCATCAGTCGTCAGGGGCCGGCGTGTGCAGTGATGCAGCGCCAGATGAAGCATCTCGTGGTAGAAGACATAGGTCAGTTCCGCATCGGTGAGGGCCTGAGTCCAGACCGGGTTGTAGATCAGACGGATCTTCCCGTCTACGATCGCCACCCCCATCGTGGGGACACGGGTGTCTGGTATCTTGGTCATGAGACCCAACATGGTATGCACGAATTTGAACCGGCATATCAGGAAGGGCACCAGCCAATCGAATCGCTTCTGAGCCTCGTAGACCTTATTGGGATCGGCCGGGCCCGGTTTTATAACCAGAATAGGCATAGGAATCCTTTTTAGAAGGGAGATGGGGAGGCAAAGCGCCTCCCCTGAACCATACTTTACTTCTTCATGGCTTGGGCTTTGGACAGGAAGCCGTAGATGTAATCCGAGGCTCCAGACGTCTGCTTGTACCAGTTCTGTGCAATCGTCCGGCACTCCATCGAGAACTTCGACCAGAAACCAGAGCAGCTTTCCTTGGGAATAGCCATCGCCCACTTGAGAAGATTATCGCTCTGCTTCTTGGACAGCTTGTCGAGTTTCTTGATGTGAGTAACCAGCTCCGCCTCGTAGAAGGAAATCTCCGTTACAACCATCTCTTTGAAGTCCTTCTCGATGAGCTCATCCCACTTGTCAAGGATGTCGCCCGGCGAGTAGATTTTATAATCCTTCTTGACGTACTCGATGAAGTTAACGGCAACCGTGTCGCCCAGATAACCTCTCGCCAGATAATGGAGGTAGTCGTGGTCTCTGAGCACATCGTCGCCATTGTCGCTCATGTACTTGATGCAGTCCGAGAGACTGAGCCAGGAACGGGGACTCTGGACGATCTTGCCAGCTTCGATTTTACCTTCCCTGTCCAGACCTAGGTCACGGGGGAACTTGCTGATGTATTTCATCACTGCCGCGTGGGCCTCGACCGACTCAGCATATTTCATCCACTCAGGATGGGTCGGCTTGAATTTGATCTTCAGGAACCGGTCATACAAGGCCGGGTCGGGGCTGTTGCCAGAGTACACGTCCATGTTATCGTTGGAGGCGGACACCACCCGCCAGCCGATGGGCAGCTCGCGGAAGTGATACCGGTAATCCAGAGCCAGTTCCATGACCGCATTCTGCAGGTCTTTGGACGCCCTGAACAGCTCATCCAGAAAGAGGAAGCCGCACGAGTCCGGGTCGGTCGGAAACCACTCCGCCAGATCGTGGACGGTAACGTTCTCAGCCAGAACCTCTTGGGTCTCCCGCTTGCCATCGACGTAGAACTGACGGAGCACCTGGGTACGATCCAGACTCTTGGGCATGCCTATGAGATCGCCGACCTCGCACTGGGCGAGGCGGAAGTCTATGAGAGCGAAGGGTTTCTTGAGTCTCTGGGACATGATCGCCGCGGCCTGGGCGACCACGCTGGACTTACCCAGACCATGGTCGGACTCCAGAAGAATAGACTTACGGGGCGGCAGGCCGAGTAGGGTACGCAGGGTCATTTCAACATTCATGGTAAATACCTCCTAATATGATACAGATTGTTGGGGATTATGTTAAAGGAAATTTTTCACTCATTCGTTTTCAAATTCCCAGAAACCCTCCCATAAAGAAGGGCCAGCGGGACGCAGCGATCCACCGTTGCCGGCTTCATAAGCGGTATTGCTGATTCGCTCGGCAAGTTCTTCGTCCTGGCATTGTATATGAATCATACCACATAAGGTATTATCTCTGGAGTCGAACCAACCGCGGACTAGTCTCGTCGCGTTATCAGGAAACAGAATGCTCAGGGCATTGAAGGCTGTGTTCCCTGTATGTCCACAGGAGGTTCCGGTTTTTGCAAGAGCTAATTCTCCAATGGTTGCTTCTACAGCCACGCATCCTTCATCAGCTTCGCCGTTGTCGTCAAGGGCTTCATCGATTTCTTCAGGGGTTAAATTACGCATAAAATACCTCCTATAATGGAAGACGTAACTGTTCAGCCTTTTCGCGTCTGAGCGATGGAAAGGTACGCAGGATAAACGCCTGCTGGGATACATTAAGACCCAGGTTCCTTGAGAGCTCGGTCAGCCTGGCTTTCGTAACGTTATCCGGATGTTCTTTTTCCTTCCGGATTTGAGAGAGCAGGGTACCGATGTTTACCCTGCTCTGACGAAGAAGAGTCTTGGCGGTTTGTTCGGTCATGCCGCTTTCCTCGCTGCTACATCGGCCCGCATTGCCCGGTACTTGTCCGAGTCGTACGTCGCCCACAGAGCCCGATGACTCTTGAGGAAGTCCAGGTACGAATTCATATTGGTGACTTCGAACTCGCCCATGGCGATCTGCCGGTGCATGTATGTAACGAACCCGGTGACCTGGAAGATCGAGACGTCTGTACCGATCTCCGAATGTTTCTTGATCTCCACGCAGGTATCTTCCGCGATCTGACCATTCACGGCGAGGAACTGAGCACGGATATGATCCTTCTCGGAATCGGCCAGGCCGCGTTTCTTGTTGCTCTTATGGCCGTTGCCGGTTCGGGGCTGTTTGGCCGCGGTCGGATCTGTCGGCGTGGCTGAGCTGGTACCGGATGTTGGAGCTATGGTTGGCGTGACAGTCTTCGTCTTCCCCGAGGGATCCTTGAGGAAGTCGTTGAAGATTTCATCCATCCGCAGCTTGGCATTCTTAAGCGGTTCGAGGACGAGTTCATCAGGGAACTGGATCTCCTCGATATAATCCTCATCCTTCTTACCGAGACGTTTCAATTCGAACACCATGAACCCGTCGATGAAGTCGGCGATCGCATCGCCGTTCTTCGTGTGTGCAGGATCCTTCGCTCTTGCTTTGATGTACTCCAGGAACGATTCCACCTGTGCCTTCATTGAGCAATCAACTTTGACTACCATTAATCCTCCCAGTCGTAAGAGATATCGATAACGAGATTTTTATTCAGAGTGCTTCTCATCTGCTCGACCTGTACCTTGGTCAAACGATAGCGGGTCTTTCCCACGAGGAGAAAGAATCGCCCGTGATTTTTATAAATCCGAATCATTTACGCTCCCTTGGTTGATCACAATAAACGCAGTCGCAAGAACCAACCGGATACACACAGTACCCGGTCGGACTTTTTTCACAATCCCATTCATCATTGAAGATGACTAGCCTGCCCAGTTCAGAGGCGAGGCGTTGCTGGATTGCATAGACTGCCTCCAGCATTTTCTGACATGCCTCTTCCTCAATTTTAACTGCTGCACGCCAATCATTCATCAAATCATTCATGGTTTTCATGACTGTCCTTTTATAGAATGAGTTGAGAGAGTTTCGTATAGAACTGGCTTGCAAAGACAGACAGATCACTGACATGGATGAAGTCCGGAATGTATTCCGCGAGGCTGTCGTCAAGAATCCCAACACCTACAACCTTCATGCCTGCCTTGATCAATCGCTGGATATACTCTTTCATGGCCGCACGCATTGCACTATCGAGCTCGGCACTTCCGGTCTCGGTATGACCATCGGTCAGGACGAAGAGTACCCGCTTGGTTTCTTTCCGCATTGCCAGTTTCTGAGCTCCGAACCTGATGGCCGGGAATTCCGCAGTAAGACTGGAACTTTTCGGCCATGCAAACCGATGCCTTACCACTCGATAGGGCTCATTGAAGTCCTTCATCAGAATGAGACGGCATGGAGACCGACGAATCTCATCATTGATCGGTTCCTGATAGCTGGTAAACCCCACGGCGCCAAATGGAAGCCGTAGCTTATCGAGGTCTGAGGCCATGCAGGTGAGAAGGGCTTGGGCGATTTTCTGCTTTGGCCCTCTCATCGAACCTGAATGGTCGATAACCAACCACACGGCCGAGTCCTCATACGTGTGCTCGCCTTTCTGCTTGCACACTTCGAGCGAACCGCGGGAGAGTTTATGTAGCTTCCGGCAATCAAGCTTCCCTGTGCGGAGATTCGTTCTCCAGTGGGGAGCCTTCTCGGAGACAAAGAGAGTCTTCATCTTCCGACCGATATACCCGGTCATCTGTCGACCTTTTTCCTCACTGCTGTTGACTTCATATTCCCAGCCGGACTGCTCGAAAGGAATGATGATGTTGTCTTCGAGACCAGCCTGTTCACGGTAGATCTTGTGGTTTTGAACCCACTGATTAACCTGGTCGGCAGTCTGTTGGGTGATGGTCTGCCCGGTGTTACCCTTGTCGAGGTCTTGGCGGGCTTTCTTCAGTGCTTCCTTGGCCTCATTGCTGAGCTCGGGCTCTACATTACCGTTGTTATCCTGCGGGTCTCCTGGAGCCGCTGCAGTTCCGGGATTGAGAACCGAGTCATTGGATGCCGAACCTTGGCTAGGAGCTTGCTGATCAGTAGGGCTCTTGCCATTTCCAGCTCCATCTCCTGGGCTTGCCGGAGTGCTGTCGCTGAAAGGATCGGAGCCAGTCCCATACTTATTATCAGTTCCGTCTGCGTTATCCTTAGAGCCGCCATCAGGAGATCCGCTGCCTGACTTTTCATCTGCTGACGGGTCTTTCTGCGGGCTCTGAGGATCGCCTTTTCCTGCTGCACCTGACTGAGATTTTCCTGACGATCCGGACGAAGACTTGCCGGAACTCGATTGGCCATTATTCTTCTGCTCCTGTTGAGGTGGCGGATCTTCTTTTATCGCTTTATAGATCCGCTCGGTGAGATCCTGGGACTCCTTGATGGTCGTAGCCTTGACGATCTCGGGCACAAATTTCGCGAGCCGGGCATCGTAAAGCTCCTTGATTACCTTCGGCAGTACCAGCCCGAAGTCTTTACCGGATTTTATTTCACGGCAGCGGAGATAAAGGGTGAGAAGGATCTTCCGGCCGACAGAGACCTTCGGATTCGCCATCTCCGGATTGGTACTGGCTGACACTGTCCAGGTCAGGAACCGTACCCATTTCTCGACCATACCCGGATAGATCGATTCCATGGTATGTTCGACCACCACATCCCGAACGATGTTGAAGATGAACTGCTTCTGTTGTTCACTCTCATACTGTTTGAATGCCGGAAAATCTTTGGTCTTGAGGTGGCCAGTCTCATGATAGACTATCATCTCGGTAGCGAACCGGAGCTTTGGGTCGGCCTGGTCGGGGATGGGGGGTACGAAGATAGTCTCCCCATCGGTACACGCGACATCTCCAAGAACGACTTTGACCTCTGCGTTCTTGGAATAGACACGGGCAAAGGTCTCCATTGAGGATTCGATGGGCAGGAGAAACATAATAAAACTCCTTGGTTGGAAAATTCATTTTCTCATAAATTTTCTTACTGCAGTCTCAATAAATTCCATGTCCCCGATCAGTTTGTGTTCACCACAGGTCGGGCACGTCGAATACAGACTGAGTTTTGATCCTTGACCTAAGTCAAGACCCATTTCTAAGCTATACTGTTTTTCTTGGACGTGTCTGTAAGGCCTTGGGATAAAGTCTGATCCGCAGGGATCCTCACCCGGAAGATAGGCGACTTTTTGTGCCCTAAACTCATCACGCAGCTTGTTATCCGGAGTAATCACGACAAGTTTTATTCCAGAATATCCAGGGGGTATCTCAAACTCCCCGTCTGAGAATAGCAGGACATTTTCAATCTGCCTTGTCTTTGCTTCTTGGAGAACACATTCGACATTGGTCCCACCACCATACTTGAACTTTTTAAGCTCTGATAAAGCCCATCCCCCGTCTCCACGACCATGTACTTCCGTACTGAAAAGAACATGGGAATACCCACGCAATTTTTCCTGGAAAGATTTGACTTGTTCTATTAATTTGGTGACAATAACTGACCCGGAAACATCATACCCTATGAGCACGCTACTGCCATTGAAAAGATCGAGAGCTTGATCGAGTACGTTCTTGGTTGCTGGTTTGAGCTGGTCAGGGTTGTGGTCAATAACATCAAGAGCTGTTAAAGGAATGGACTGCTGCTGGGTGTTAATTCCTGACCCCTCGTTCCAGCCGAAGGTATCATAAAAATCTACCACAGCGTAGGGATGGACTGCATCTTGAAATACACCAACCACATAACCCATCCTGCCAAACAGTTCTTCTGCCTGGGTATGGGGTCGGCAATCTCCAACCACAACCACGTCACCAACTTTGATGTCAGCGAGCGGGCCGAGAACTTCATACTTATCGTGATATTTTTCTTCATTAAAAAAACCACAACCTTCTCCGCAGATTATGTACTCTTTTGTCGCGTAACCATAATCTTTTAAAACTGCAAGATGCCCAGCATCATGCTGAAACAGTGGGACTTTGAACATGATGACCTGATCCATTTAACCCTCCTTAGGTAAATTTACGCCGAGTTCCCGTGCTGCTCTCCTGGTATAGGGAGACACGGATTCAGAATTGATCTCAATGAAAAGGGCGAGTCTTCCTCGCCCTATCATGGCCTGTTCAAGAATGCTGTCTGTGATGCGAAGCAACTTCTTCGCCAGCCAAATTATCATTTATGCGATCCTGTTCGAGATGAAGGTACGGATCTGATCAGCGTCCACGTCCGAGATGCGATTGAGGAACGCATACTCGGCCGCTTCTTTCAGATTCAATTGCAGTCCCATAGAGATCTCAGCCCATTCAATACAGTCACGGGTCGAAATGGTTGCCGCGATCTTCGCCGACCCGGGCACGCCGCCCGAGATCCGCTTAGGATTTGCCGCATCCCGCACATCGTTCGCAACCCATACGATCTGATCGGCCATCCTCTCATTGGCGCCAGTCTTATTCTTCACGACCTCTTTCTCACTGTCCGGCTTGAGATAGTCCATCGTGACCGTGAAGGAGAACCGGTTCATAAACGCTTGGTTCAGAGCCTTCGTGCCAGTATACATGAAGGTATCTTCACCGGTACCGATCGTATTGGCGGTGGCGATTACCGTGAAGTCCTTGTGCTTCGGAATGATTTCTTCCTTGCCGATGTTGCACACATAGAACTTCTGATTGACCTCCATGATCCTGTGAAGGGATGCATGAATGTCCGGTTCAGCATGGTCAACCTCTTCCAGGAGCAGGATCTTCCCGTTCCTGTAAGCCCGGGTGCCGGCACCGTAAAGCGGGACGGTAATGCCTACGCCTTTGTCGTCGGTGGTTGCCCACGGCTTGCCTATGAGTTCTTCCGTGGAGGTATTACCATCGCACGAGAAGATCTCGGCACGCTCATTGAGCCGTGCCATGACGTTAATAGCGAGACAGGACTTGCCGCAGCCGGTAGGCCCGACGATGAGGAGATTTTTCCGGCGCTTGATGGCGAATTCCACCACCTTGGCCGCGGCAGGATCCTCGATGAAGAACGGATCAACTTCGATCTTGTCGGGCTCGCCGGCCGAGCCTTTCTTGGTTCTGAGAGAGGCAGCAAGATCCTGTGCCTCCGATATGGTCGGTTTAGCCATGTGACCTTCCTTCCGATAATGTAAGGAGAGATGATTATTCTACTTGGGAGAGAGCTTCTTTTACTGCGGTTATGATTCGACAAAGGTACTCATAGTCAGGGTTCGGTTTCTTGGGGATGCTATACCACCACTCTTCCCCATAGAGATCATACAAAAGATCATGCTTGGTTAATATTTCCGAAGGTTCATAGTGTCGTAAATCATCCACCCTGTCATAATGTTCACGAGCTTGCTCAGCATTGAGCTCCAGGACTTTACGTTTCCTGATAATGACTTTGAGCATGTCGGTACGGAGTCCTGACAGATCATCTACCTGACTGGGGATAGAGCTTAGGTTCTTTGCCAGGTAATGGTTGTCGCAGGATCGGACGAACTCTGAGACGGTCCGGTTACCCATCCCGCCCCAGTAAGAAGTCCAGGACTTTCCGAAGCAGGTGATGGTGATCTTACCTCGTCCTGTTCCTATGTCTTCCAGGTACACTGAGATAGGGTCGAGCCTCTCCACTTCCCGAATCTGTATTTTCTGTACGACTTCTTTACTGACTTTCATGTAAATCCTTTCAGTTAATTTCTGTGCCGTCTTCGAAGCCAGGAGCCGCCCCGAAACCAAAAGGCAAGCGGAGAGCTTCGTCGATGAGACTGGGAGTGGTATTATTGGCCGTGTCGACTGCAACCTCTTCCGGGTCACCGTCTTTCCACAGCGAATAGATATAAAGTATGCGTTTCTGTTCGGCGTTCAGCTCACCGTATCTGATCCCCTTGAGACAATCAAATCCCTGCTGAATCGCTTCCGCCAAAGTAAGTTCGGGCATTTGAGTATCCTTCCGTAGAGTGTTGGATGTTTTCATTTGATGAGCCCACGATCCTTTATAAGGCGTGATGGGCAGTTGTTTACCGTTCTTGACCGGGCCGCATCCCATCAGGCACCCTCCTTGGTTACTTCAAGTTCCTCGACAAGGACACTGAGGAAGTCATTGACTCCCCATCCCTCCTGCCATACCTCATCAGAGAAACTGACGTAGACCCAACCATTAAGTTCAGCATCAATAATAATGCATTCAGTTCCAGCGGGTATGGTTCGCATGCCAATGGCATTAGCGTCTTCATCTACGGCTTCAAATTCATAATCCGTTTTGAGTTTTGCAACATCCCCATTTTTCATACTCGTATCTCAATCCTTCAGCCCGCACATCGGGCAGGTTGAACCAACGTGATGGTTGTATGCGATAGGGCAGATTCCACTGTTCGTAATAAGGGTATTGGTAGCCTCGTCGTACGTACAGCGATCTTCATATTCATAATCGTTCTCTTCATGATACCGGAACTGGGTCATGCCGGGATTCTCAACAGCCTGTCTTTGAAACCATCCCAGGATAGTGTAAGGAGGAGGCTGAAGAAGATCCTTTTTCGTTCTCTTCCCCAGCTTGAGGATAGAATCATCCATGCCCGTCGCCCTACGCAGCCGGCCGATCGGTTTGTCGGTATACTTCGTAATTCCCATATTTAAAACCCTCGTTTCTTATCAAAGATTTGTTGAGCAGTCAGAGATTTGTTGGTGTTTGCCAGCACCATGGAGATCACACTGTCGAACTTGGGATGTATACCCATGATCGTGGGCAAGTCGGTCTTGGCAAAGAACTGTTCATTACGTCGCCTCGCTTCGTCCCGGGCCCGGTCACAGTAGTTCACACCTTTACCTTTGGCCGGGCCGATCTTGCAGGCATCTCCGGTAAGCATGTTGACCACGTACCACATGGTTTTCGGAGTCCTGATCGGCGTGTGATGAAGTGATGATGCTACATGCCAGGGCCCAACCAGGGTATCGATCGTGATCATCCACATGCCATTGGGAGCTCTTCCGAGTTCAGAAATGTTCGGCATTATGGTTATCTCCTTTAAAGCTTCGCCAAGAACTCGTCAACACTGTCCGTGGAATTCAGAAGGATTCGCATGTCAGTGATGTCGCTTTCCGATATGGTGAGCTCTCGTATGTTATGGTGCTGTTCCACTTCCTGAGCCATCTTGAGATCATAGACGATCCGCTCATCGTTGATCAGAATCTCCCACGACTTAGCAAACCCGTCTCTCCTCAAGATATCTTCGACCCGTGCCCATATCGCATCATGGGGTTCGGGAGCATTCTGGCTCATCACTTTGATGGTGACTTTATGTCCTAAATCAGAAGAGACGAGGGGGATCACTCCAGCCGGTATGAGTAGGGCTTGTAGCTCCACCGAAGTACTCCGCTTGATAGATTCGAAGAACAACACCTTCACGTTGGATGGTATCATATGGAGGAGCTCATTCGCCAGTCTCGATACAGGCGGGTCCGGGCAGACAATTAAAAGATTCAGATTGTCCGTAGCGATATTCTTATCCAGTGCCGGGCCGAGACCGTTCACCACCTGGCTACTCACAGCAAGAAACGAACCTTGAAGTTCTTCCTCGGTCACTCGCATCACTTCCATCTTATGCGGAAGGCATTTCTTCATGAGGTCTGCGATCCATTTCATACGTTTCTTTCTCCTTGATGAATTTCGGGACGTCTTCTTTCCTGATCCACTGGATAAACGTATTCCATTCGCGAAGCTGATTGGTCTCGCCACGGATCGACAGACTTCCACAGCGTTTACATTCATAGATCGCGGTATAGAATTTCACATTCTTAAACGTATGGCCGTTGATCTCTACGTCCCTGCACATCGGGTACAGGGGCTGGACCATTACGGCACTGAGCCCACAGCATGTTTTGATACGTTCCATTATTCGCCTTTCAATTCCAGGTACATTGATTCAATCAACCTATAAACATGTTCGATATCCGCAGCTCTGTATAGCGCGGCCTTGGCCTCACTGAATTCGTCAAGCTTTCCGAAATGAGCCGTGATGACATAGTTGTTTCCCAACCCGTCGTGTTCGAGATCATAACCCTTTTCTAAACATTTCTTGAGGGTTAAATCTTTATTGATCACTCGGATATGAAAATAACATTTGTAACTCTTCCGACTGTCCAAGACAAGGATAAACTTGTCCTTATCCGAGCAGGTACAGATGTCTCGAATATAAGCCACTTTCAAGCGGTCTTCGTTCACAATCCGCTTGAGATGATGATCAAGGTCTCCATAGTAGGCTTCAACTTCCTTTTGATGCTCCAATATGAAATTAAAACGCTCGACCATCGTGGGAATGACATGGTAGAGTATGTACCCCTCAAACATATCTTCAAATAAGGGGTGGCCATGAACACCACTGTATACTCTCGGAGCCAGTAGCCTGCCGAGTTCTCTGGCAATCTTGCCCGCCATATTGTACTTATTTTGGTGGGTGGCAGATAAAGTAGGGGCTTCAAAAACCTTGACAATATTCTCCGCAGTGCGACGGGCAATTGAATTCTCTCGTTTCCAGGCATGAGAATCATACTCGTTAAGAAACCGGGCGATCGTTGCAAGCTGTTCTCGTTCCCCCTTGGAAAGGTTTCCTTCGAACGAGGCCAGCTCCTGCCGACGAGTACGGAGTTGTTTAATCGTTACCATGGGTTCTCCTTAGACGGTGAATGATCGTAGCATCGGCCACGATTTCAACTCCGTCGATCGTGATGCGGTCGAGAGAACGCAGGGAGTGGTCTCGCATGACCTTCTCCCCGACCTCGGCCGCTCGGGACTGTCGGAAGACCTTGAGGTCATCCATGTCGGTATCTCTTGATGATCTTCGCCCGGCGATTGTTCTTACGGGCTCGGTAGATCGCCCCGTAATCCATCGAACCATACCCGCCATAGCTCAGACCATACATGAGCTGGTTCATGGTACGAAAATGGTTGATCGCCATGGCCGAGCCAAAGCTCGCCATGATCGCTGCGGTATAGATGAGGGGCAGGTAGACATGCATTCCACGAATCATTAGAATTCCTCCTGGATAAAATTTTCGGACTGGTATTTTTCAGCACAATACTCTGAGCAGAACTCCCCGAGATCGGGATCGTCAGTGATATGGTACTTTTCCTTACCGAGAATCTCTCCACACTGGGTACACTTAGGAAGCTTTTCCATGGCCTTTTTAGCCCATTCCCTTAAACCATCAGCCGTATCAGGCGCAAGAATGTCATCACCTTCGAACGGCAGGGTACCGCCTGCTGTGAACCCGTGAGCAATGTTAATGGTCGTGCCGGCAGGAACGATCTGTTTCCACTGCTCGGCAATTGTCAGGGCTGCTTCGACGGCCTCGAGTGGATTCACATACTCAATCCCCTCACCGACAAACTTGGGAACAAGCATGTCCGGATTGGCATAGTCCCGGCCACCCGAAGCGATCTCGACGGTATGGCAATCATCGGGCTCAACGCCCCAATATTTCTGACGTGACACGAAGTACATAGGTCATCTCCTGCTGAGTTGAATTTTAAGTTCGAACCGGTTCGAGCGGAGCATGTTCATGATGACCTGCCCCTTGTCTCCCCGTCCGAGTTCCGACCGCCGAACTCCTGCCAACCGAGCCATTGCCCGCAGATCCCTCTTGTTGAAGAGAGCCAGGATCGCATAGGCATTGGGAATCTTGTTAAGGAGAACCGTGCGGCTTGTAAAAACATGGTCGAGTATTCCTTGTATCATTTGAAGAAGCTCCCCAGGACTTCGCCATTCACGATCAGATCGGCTTTCGCTGTCTCATCCCGATCGTTCCGTGGAATTGGGTACCATATAATGTTATCCATCGATGAGACAAGTTGAGCGGCTTCATCGGGTCCCAAGGCAAGTCTTATTGCATACCAGGTACCCTGCACGGATGTGCCTTCACGACCATCTTTATGAACGAAGCGGTAGTCTTCCATATAGTTCCTTTCCGTTCAATCTGTATTGGAGATACCGGACTGCTCTCTCAGTCGTAACATGACCGATTAATAAGGGCAGATCCTCCTCAGGAGTTTTATGGATCAGTTCACACTCACGGTTATAGTTGGCGAACTGATAGAAGTAATATTTCTGCAACTCATGATTCCATTGTGACAGGGCTGCTCTCCGTAGGGAAGGATCAGCCGGTGCAACGTACCTCGGATTGTTCATTAGTCCTACCAGTCCCCTTTCAAAAAAGCATTGAGTGTGGTTTGCAGGAGACCTCTGCTAAAATATAAGGCTTCCTAAATCATTCCAACGACTATAGATTTTACAGTTTGGTCTCAACACCATGTAGCGCATCACAGGTTTCGCTTCCGTAGCCATGCAATCATAGTCAACCACAAGCGACATGCCCTTAACCGAATATCGCATGGCGCCGAACGGAAGCTGCTCAAGCAGCTGGCCACGCTCTCTAATATACTGGCTGATGTTGACCATGAGACTGTCACTCGCCCGGTTCTCAGCAATCCACTTGTTCTGTTCGAGTTCAGGATCGCCGGATACGTAGAGCTGACGGAAGGTAACCATATCAGCCCCAAGACCTTGAGCCCTGTCCATCAACATCTCGAAACAATCTCCGTCTATGCCCCAGCGCTTCTCATAGACGTTGGTCATGTTCAGGGAAAGCCGGAGATTGAAATCGTACCGTTTAATCTCGGTACAGAGCTGGTCGATGTCGACCATCAGCTTGTCGGGAGTGCCATTCATCTGCTGATTCGAAAACTTATCGCACATATCGGACAGGGACAGGGAAATCGACGTGACGCCCACGGCATTGCGAAGGAACCGGAGTTTCTCGTCGTTGAGTTCTACGCCGCTGGTCTGTATCTCGATCCAGCGGAAAGGGGATGTGATAGAACCGTTCCAGTGAGAAAAGTCTTTCAGGAACTGGATGTTCATGAGAGGCTCACCGTCGCCGGTCAGGATAACGGTATTGCAGCCATTATCACGGGCGAACTGAAGCCGTTTGCAGAAGTCCCGCTCGTAGAGATCCCGGAAGCGGAGATTCTTTTCTATGTGATCTGCGTGGGTCGATGCATGCATTCGAGACACGCAGAACTTGCACTTATTGGGACAGCCTGCCGGCACGCAGACCGACAGGCTTTGAATTTCGAGTGTCATTTTTAGATTCCGTTGGCGATAAAGATCTGTCCGAAGTTGATATCGAGAGTCCGTTCCGGGATAATGGCAAGAAATGCACGGATCTCTTTTTCATTACATAGCTTTACTGTACTTGCAAGCGGATTGTCATATTGGCCGGTCTCATCGGTACGAATAGCATTATAGCCATCATGCCTGCTAGAAACGACTATTCGAGCACCTACCCTTGAATCCGTTCGGGTAAAGCACATGAATGGCTGCACTACGGCTTCATTCTTACAAGGCTCGGGAATGATGACGCCGGTTATCACTTCAACCAATTTCCGGATTGAACCCTTACTGCATCCGAAATCATTTTTGTCTATGGCATCCCGCAGTTCTTTCTGACGTTTTGTCAGTTTCTCGACCGGAACATGAAACTTCGCGTTCTGTTTCAGGCTGAGAGAGGTGAGCAGGTTGATCTTCTTCTGAAGGGACTCGGAAATTTTGGACTTCTCGGACATGATTTCTACTCCTTGATTAAGGTTGAGTATTTGTTTAATTGATGTGTAACCGGGTGCGAGCATTAGATTTTCTCTGCATCCATACAGGCTTGGTTAAACGTTACTTGATACATTTTTTCAGTCACCGGACAGATACATAGCTGAACGTTGTTGTCCTTGCTAAGCCTTTCATGGGGGATAACATCATGAGATTCTGAACAATGAGGACAAACGATTTGCATTAGCTGATCCTTTCCAGGGTCACGGAAAAGCAACGCTTCTCCTCTTCGGTGAAATTCATTTCCATGACACCGTAGGCGAGCGAAAATACCTCTTCCCGGGTCTCGGTATGAAGTGGGAAGGATAGGTCCCGTTCGGTCATTGCCGCTTTGATTTTAACGTTTGTGAGCATTTCTAAATCCTCCTTAGCCCCTTTCGAAGGCTTCTCTTGGCTCCATAAGACCCAAAATAGGGTCTCCAATAGCTCCGTACGTATTGACCGTATTACGCAAAGAAGCGCCTTCATTAAACGGACGCTTCTCACGATCAAAAAGTTGCATACGAAGTTCTTCTCTTTATATTATACCGGCCAGTCTGAGAGCAGACTTGACCGTGGGGGTTCCGCAGGTTTCGCACCAACCCTTGTCTTGGTCGGGCTCGACATCGGTAGTATAGTCGCAACCCGGGTTCACGCAAATACCCTTGGCTACACTGTCGAGGGTTCCCTGTTCGAGAAGCTCGTCAACTGTCATGCCTTCGATCGTGGCAAGGGCCTCGAGTTTTGGATCACTCATGGTACTCTCCTTATGTTACAGATGTCGATACCGCCACGAAAATGATTCTGATGAACCTCGTCCGCTATTTTATCAAACTCCACGTAAGCAAAATAGGGGAGGCCATCCAACAGGGGCGGTCGTTTTATGATACGAACTTTGGGGGCAAAGTTTTTGATTGTCCCGAGCATGTCCGGAGTAATGTCCCCCTGGTTATCATAAGAGTCATCAGTGACCTTGACGTGGACACGATCTCCGACTTTAAAACCTTTGTACGTTTCCATGGTAGATTCCTCTTGGATAGAAGGGGGGCAGTGGCCAACTAAGCCACTGCTCCAAAGGTGAACGAAATGAAGCCCTGTTCAGAGCCCTGTGCCCTAGAAACACGATAGAGTCAGGTGCGTTGCAGGTTGTCATAGACAGCCCACTACCAAACAGAGCTTATTACTACTTCGTGAGCAGCTCAACTGCCGCACGACAGGCCTGATCCGATGACCATGCGAATTTGACGGCACTCAACGCCTTCGAATATTCCTCGCCACCCTTGACGCCGAGATCCCGGATGGTCGGCTTGGCGTCCTGATAGATCGAGTACAGAACCGCCCGCGGCGTCCTGCTATTCGGTGGGACCTGCGATACGAAGGTAGCGTAGACCAACTCTTTCAGCTGGCGAATTCGCATTGCGATCTCCTTGGCTTTCCGTTCGGCCTCTTCCCGACGACGATCAACCGCAATCGATCGCTTCGCCTGAAACACGAGACCGGCACCGGAATTCGTCCGATAAAAAGCATCAGCCATTGCAGGATTACGCATACAAAACCTCCCTTTTTTATGTGAATTTGAATTTCTATTTCGCCGGGCTGTTGGTTACCGGCACGCCCACGGCCATCAGCCGGGGACGACTCCTTTTCTTTTATGTCCGCGGAGTTAGGACTTCGTATAAGTTATCGTATTCGAAACATTGAACTTAGGTTATAATCGCCCCTTTAAGCACTGCAGGCGAGCATGACACACTCTCCTTGGCTATACCTGAGCCGTTAAGGTGAAGGCCTTGTCTCTGTTATGTTCAAGGCGCTGAAGAACTTAACGCTTCTGTGGTTGAGGTAATTCTGAGCTTAGTGCCTCATTGGAAACCCTCCTTAATTACAGTGAGTAAAATTTGTACGTGGCAACAAACAGCAGGTATGAACCTCATACGTTTCGACCACCACCCCGTTCTCATATCGAGTAACAAAACTGTCCCCAGAGACATGCTCGCATCCAGTGAACCCTTCAAGCGTTTCCGGATTGAGCTTATTACTGCAGGGCCAGCCCTCAGCTTTGAAGTACTGAGCATTCTTTTTGGGCATGTTGACTCCTTGGATGGGAGTTATTCGGGGATCACGTTCATGACATACAGGGCCAGAAGAATGTCCTTCGTTATGGCTGGGGCATCAACTACGATATAAGGAATACCGGGATAACTATAATAGCCTTCCGTATCGCAGAAACCGTGGGGATTTTCATCCGTCTTCCCCCAGTAAATATTCAACGGATAATCGCCGCTCTCCGTGTTATACAACACGACAAGGCCTGACTCGACTACGTCATCGATCATGGACGGCTCCTCTTCCGCAACCGGCCACGAACACACAGCACACTTATCGAGATCGACCATGCCCGCGGGTAAGGTCTCATATACCTTGTGACCACCAACGTTTAACATATCATGGCTCCTTTGAAGATGATTAACCTGAACTTAGCAAACTAATCGACCTCGCCACGGGAAGGCGTTCAGGCATCGAGGTCATAAAACCAGGCCTACTGGTTTTTCGGGATTATTTCTTCGGCCTGGTTTCATTCCAGACTTGTTGTCCTGTCGCAGACGTCACCCTACGACAGGTATATTCTGCCGTGATTCTTCATGGAGTTCCCCTTGCGGTCATTAACCGCGACGAAGTGAATGCGCTTGTTATCGTTGAAATTTACGCCTTCTTGGCCTCGGGATATTTGTACACGTTGAGGCCAATCTTGACCCCCTCATGACCCGGGATACTGACGTTGCCCTTGGTCGAGGCGATGGAGATGGTCTTGCCGGATGCGGAGGCACCGAAATCCTTGGACAGATCAACCGTCACGGTCAGGATGTTACCTTCAACCTTAAATTCGACGTTCTGCATGACTTAACTCCTTTGATGAGAAGTGGTTAGGTGACGTTTCCGGATTGTTGTACCGGATCGCCCACGGCAATGGTGTGAGGAAAAGATCGATCGGAAGGATTCTTGGCACCCCCGAAGGGGATATAAATAAGTCCTGCGTCGATCTTTTCTGTTGTTCCGTGGGACGACGCCCTTTTTTGAGCCGCGGCGTCAGGCTTTAATGCTATTGGAAAAACAAGTGGCCGTTACCGACCCCAGCGTTCCGTGAGAATTAAGTATCAACTAAACATGATGAGCTTCATAGTCAACATGACTGAAGCCCTCCTTTCTCTTTTACCGCGCTGGAGGTGACGTTAATCGAGAATGTCTTTGAGCAGATCCGGTTCATTAATCCGAAGCCTATGCCTGACCGGTCTGATTACCGGCTCGGGTGACCGCTCAAACCATTGATCTATGACGGCAACTGTGTGTGAATGATTTTGTACTTCGATCGTTCCCTGCCATTCGGGAATCATGGCTAGCGCTGACTTCAGATGTGCAGCCCTCCGATGCATAGCCGCGATCCGCTGAACCTGCTGGGCGACCTTATAGGTGGTCATGGTATCAAGCTTGTTCTGGGATAACAGAAACGAAAGGTACGCAGGAATCGAATCGACCGGCATGGTCTGAATCTCGCTACCGTACCACGTAGCATAAAACGAATCACTCTGAACCGCGATCTCCTGGTTAAGAGAATCGAGTTCTTCCCCGTGGACTGGTATGACGAGAAACAGGACGACTCCAATAAGTCCTGAGAATAATCCAAAAGAGACAAGGGAAAAGGGACTCTTGAGCTCACGTTTGCTATACATCGAAACCTCCAGATTTGGGTTATGGGTTTGTGTTAGAAGATGATGACTACCGGCATTGCTGTGAGTAGCCAGGTGGTGAACGGTCTCGGCCCGGCGAGCGTGCCGAGATCTTCTCGTGCATTCGGCGAGACGCTGAACGATTGAGAACTCGTCATCGGGATCATGTTCCGGAATTCGATCGAACTCTTCCGGAAGATTCCGGAACATGGAGAGAAAGGCGTCCAGCTCCTCGACCTGTTCCGCGGCCGGTTCGGTCTCTTTTGGTTCGAACAACGTATTATCCGTGATGATTGCCGGCTTATGCTGAGGACGCTTTGTCTGCTGATTGTGCCGGAAAAGCCCGTCCGATGATTCGTACGCCTTGGAATTGTGACGCATAACTTTCTCCTTTTTTTGAAGGTGGTTTCTCTCTTCACTTTTATATGCTTTGCATACATTCGATTTTCGCATTGTCTAGCAACCTGACTGGCCCGCCCTGTCTTTCACTCTTATATGCTTTCCGTACATTCGATTTTCGCATTGCTGATTTTTATCGTTTCTCTTCCACTCTTATATGCTTTGCATACATTTCATTTTCGCATCACTAATTTTTTCTCGTTTCCCCTCTTCACTTTTATATGCTTTGCATACATTTCATTTTCGCATCGCTTATTTTTTCCGTTTCTCTCTTTCACTTTTATATGCTTTGCATACATTTCATTTTCGCAAGTGCAATATTTTTTCCTTTTTTCTCTCTCTTCACTTTTATATGCTTTCCATACATTCCATTTTCGCAAATTGTAAAAAGGCTATTTTCCTTTATATAGGACATGGCCAAAAATAGTCCGTTCAGGGTACGCGATGTCCGAGCCATGTTTTTTTGGGGTCATCATCATGCCACTGAAATGCCGGCTTATAACCAGATCCCTGCCTTTCCCCTGGTTCTGAGCTCCGAGTTCCTTTTTCCCGGACTCCGGGTTTCCTTTTCCCCTGCCTTTTCCTGGACTCCGGGTTTCCTTTTCCCTGCCTTTCCCCGGACTTATTTATCCTTCCCCTGACCCCCGACAAGTGTCCCGATTCGGGGGTTTGTAAAAGGGTTAAAAATAAAAGGGGTGGTCGTGGTTTGAAATTATGCGTAGTATGTGCAGGATAATTTTTTGCTGGAAAAAGGGGGGGTGGTATTGGGGGAGTGAGAATAATCTTTTAATAACCAATTGAATATGGATTGTTTTCCTCGATCTATAATGAAAAGGGGTAATATGTCTGAATTAGATCTGTTTTTTGACAGGGTAGCCAGGAAGCGGGTTGACTTGGAGATTGACCGGATCTTGGCGTTGCTTGGGGAGGTTGAGAAGAAGGCGGAGGATGAGGGTGTAGAGGAGTTATCTCCGAGTGCGATTGAGAAGTTATTGAAGGAGGAGCATGAGCGGAAGCAGAGGGGTGCTGGTTCTTGGAACAGGGCATTTTACGAGGAGATGGTTCCGTTTATTGTAGATCACGAGAATTTTAAGGAGAAGAAGGAGACGGGTGAGGGTGGGATATTTTTCAAGACGTTGATGGGGGCATTGATCAAGCGGTTGGGTCGTGACGGGGCTACTCGGTATGTTGATGATTTGGCGTCATTTGTTTTGCGTCACCTGGATATATATGTTCGGCAGGCGCATGGGACTGGGACGAAGGTGGTGAAGGAGCCGATTGGGGCGATGTCGATACGGCCTTCGGACGAGAATTTTAATCTTATGCATGAGGTGGGGACGCGGTTTGTGGGGAAGGTGGTGAATGAGGATCCGAGTCGGCCTTTTATTTACACGGTGAAGGTAGAGGGTCGGGATTTGAAGGGCAAGAGTTATTCGATGGACACGTCGGCGTCGCATTTGGATTTGGATGAGGGTCACAAGTATAGGATGGAGACGACGTCGCATACAGGAGTGGGGAAGATTTTTGTTCGGGTGGAGGGGGCGCAGCGTCATGATGTTCATGTGATGCTTTTGACTGATCAGATTTCGAAGGTTTTGACCAACGGGATTCGGGATTTTTTGCAGACGGAGTACAAGGAGGATATAGGGAAGGTTGAGCATGCGATCAAGTCGCTTGAGGGGAAGGTGAAGAAGCTTGACCGGGAGATTGAGGGGGAGGGGGATGAGGGTAAGGTTGAGAAGTTGGAGAAGGAGCGGGACGGGTATTTGGGGCAATTGGAGGAGCTTACGAAGATGGGGGTTCCTTCGGCGCAGAAGTTTGTGAAGGAGGAGCGGGTGGAGCATCCGTTTTCGCGGAAGATGCAGAAGTACCCGGCGTATTCGGATTGGTACAAGTATCATTCGCAGGTGATTGAGGATATTCCGGTGGAGGCTGAGGCGGGTCAGTTGGAGAAGGTTCAGCACGATTTGAAGGGTGCATTGGAGGAGATGCATGGAGATTATAAGGGCATACCTTTTGGTGATTTGGCTGATTTGATGATGGATGCCATTTATGAGGTGCCGGATCCTTCGAAGAAGAAGGGGTGGACGGTGAAGTTTGAGGGGAAGCTGACGGATTATCTCAAGAATAAAAAGGTGGAGGGGGTTGAGATCACGAAGGATGATGTGCCTCGTATCATTAAGAAGGTTCAGCAGACGTTATTGGGAGATGAGCGGTTCAAGAATTTGAAGCAGAATTTGATACGGACGAAGATGCGTGGGGTATTGAAGCATGCTGCCGTGGCTGAGGGGGTGGAGGATTTGAGGCGGTCTATTGACCAGATATGGGCGCCGGCGAACCGGGCTCAGATGTCGGCCGAGTACATGATGCTTGAGACCATGAAGAAGACCAAGGACATTCCGGTCTCGACATGGCGTTTCGTAGTTGAAAAGGAGACGATTGAGAAGTTCCGTAAACTCTTGGGCGGGGAGAAGTTAGCTGATGCGCTCGACATTATCGTGGCGATTGGTCACGGGGTGGGGATGCAGGATTCTTTGACGAATCAGTTGAAGAAGTTATTTTTGACTGAGGTGTGGTCGTTGGAGGATGAGGAGGCGCAGAAGAAGGTGGATCTTTTCAATGCGTATGTGAGGGTGTTTCCGGCCGCGGAGGATTTGCGGATGCAGCGGGAGCGGGACCGGGTGTACAACGACATTAAGGATTTGATTCAGCGTGCGATTGATTTTGAGCATGGGCACAAGGGGCCTGATAAGCGTGAGCGGAAGCCTAAGTTTGATCCCGAGAAGATTCTTGAGGAGAAGCCAATTGAGAAGATTATTAAGGAGCGGGATCCAGATCTTATTGAGGAGTTGGAGTCGATTTTTTAATTTCCACGCAATCTTTTAGAGAATTCTTTTTTTGTTTCTTCAAACTCCCATATATTTAAATACAGAGGTAGGTCTATGTCCGGAATATGACTCAGAATATTTAATTCTATCTTTTTTCTATTTTCCTCAGTCCCGTCCCCGTACCCGTACCCGGACCCGGCCCCGGCCCCGGCCCCGTACCCGTCCCCGGCCCCGTACCCGGCCCCGTACCCG
>Ga0210092_1000009_pt1 | contig 30473 bp, 58 predicted proteins | sample WestPond_TuleB_D_FD_185585 | JGI IMG/M metagenome (GOLD analysis project Ga0210092, IMG submission 185585) | Wetland microbial communities from the San Francisco Bay, California, USA, that impact long-term carbon sequestration -... | ecosystem: Environmental > Aquatic > Marine > Wetlands ...
GACGGCTGCGGCTGCGGCTGCGGCTGCGGCTGCGGCGACGGCTGCGGCGACGGCTGCGGCGACGGCTGCGGCGACGGCTACGGCGACGGCTACGGCGACGGAAGTTTTTAATTAAGGAGAATAATATGGCAGAACAGGAAACAGTAACGGTTTTTAACAAAAGCCGTCGTCCATGGGAATTAATCGCGTTTGACGGTACTAAGGCAACTATTAACCCCGGCGAATCAATGACGTGCCGGAAAGATTACGGGCAACGAATGGCAAAATTATATCCCCGTGAACTTACAACCAGTAATCCGACGGTTGTTGTGGATACAGAAGCATTGAAACGCCGTGAACAGTCAGTAAAAGACAAAGAAGCTGCACTGAAAGACAGGGAAACGCTGCTTGATGCGCGTGAAAAAGAGCTTGACAAACTGGAAAAAGAAATATCTGAACGGGAAGAGAACATTGCAGGTGTTTCTGATTCCGCGTCGAAAAAACACGCAGGACGTCCGCCGAAAACTGGTAATTAAATCGTAGCCCGTGATTGTACGGGCAAATATGGTTCAGTAGCGAAATTGAGAGTTTAATTTATGAAATGGTCAGAAAAAGATTTTAATATTCTTTTGGTATATTATCCTATTGGCGGGTATAAACTTGTCAATACACATCTTGATGTTAAAAGGACAAGAATATCAATTGTACGAAAAGCAATACACAGCAATGTTTGTATGGATGAAACAAACAAGCACGTCTTGTTTTCTGAACAAGGTAAAAAAACTTGCAAAAAAATACGCGGTGAAGATAATCCTAATTGGAAAAACGGAATATCAAAAGACAATTATCATTATAAAAAACTGCAAATGCAAAGATATCCAGAACATGTAAAGGCAAGGGAACTTGTAAACAGAGCGTTAAAATCAGGAAAAATATCTAAAATGCCTTGTGCAGTTTGTGGAAATAATAATGTTGTTGCGCATCATCCTGATTATTCAAAGCCATTAAATGTTATTTGGTTATGTAGAAAACATCACAGGGAATTACATGATGGTAAAATAAATTTATCATGTGCAGCTGTGCGATAAACAGCAACTTTCAAAGGGGGTTTCATGTCAATATATACGCCAACAGCAGCAACATTTAAAGCACTTTTTGACCGCGGACAATTCACATACGGCGATGATTTGCCCGCTGTCCGTGATTCTGACATAACAAAAGCAATCGCAGAGGCAGAGGCAATCTTTAACCAGAATATTTATCCTACGGACAAACCAGAAATAGGAACAAAAGCTGAACTGCACCTTACGGCGCATTTCCTGCAGTGTGACCTTGAAGCGGCTGATTCCGGCGGACAGGCAAAAAATCAGCAGGTTTCAAGAAGTGCCGACGGGATATCAGAATCGGTGAATATTCCAGACTGGATGAAGCAGGGAGATTTTGCCCTGTATTCAACAACGTATTACGGACAAAAATATTTGTTGCTTTCCCGCCCATATCTCGGCGGAGCTGTTTTCACAGTGGGAGGAGCGACACAATACTAATGAATAAAACCACAGATAAAAAATACGAAAAATTGATTGATAAAATATTAAAAACCTCAAAGATTGTTGACAATGAAACTGGGATTGAATTTAATGTAATTTCAAAAGTTATGTCATACAATCCTTTCCATATTTCTATAGAGATAGAACCAGTAATAAGGATTTGATTATGAATAACAAAATTGCAAAAAAACAGCGGAAAGAACAGTTAAAAGGCTATCGTGAAGCAGGGCAAATCTACTGGACGAACGACATGGAAAAAGCAATACGCAAAATCAGAAATGAAAAATACAGCTGGATGGCTGCAGCTATAGTTGAGGCTGTACTTTTGGCTGCATGTATGATATACCATTTTTATGGGTAAGTTCCAGTTTTCGGACGGACAGTCAGAAATACACGGCGATTTTTCTCAACTAGAAAACCTGATAAAGGAACTGAAAACAGATCACTCCGTTGACGTCGGAGTATTTGAAACTGCAAAAACTCCAGAAGGTAAACAGGTTGCAGAATACGGAGCGTACAACGAATTCGGAAGTATAACCGTCGCAGACCGGCCGCCAAAACGCTCTTTTATCCGTATGCCAATTGAAACGAAACAGAGTGAAATAAGTGCATATGTCGATAAACACGCGCAGGAACACATTGAAAAAGGCGATATAAAAGCAGTTTTCGAGGATATCGGGATTGCGTGCGAATCAAAAATACAGGAAGCGTTTGACACACGGGGATTCGGCGCATGGAAACCAAATGCAGGAAGCACCGTAAAACAAAAAGGAAGTGATGCACCTCTTATTGTTGACGGAACGCTGCGAAAAGCAATAACACACAGGACAAAATGAAATGAGTATGCCATATGTAGGACATGTCCTTAACGGATGGACGATGCCATATAAATGTTATTTTATCACCCAGACAATTAAAAATCACGTACCCGTAAATATTTCGCTGGTTAAAATACTGCGTCTGTGTTTGCAGCCGCTTACTCCGGAGGAAATACGACGAAAGCCTGAAAATGAACGGTCATGGAAATGGTATTCGGTCCTTGTCAAATCTTCAGAGAAAGAAATGAATACCGACGATTTATTATATGCTAAAGGGATTTTTTACCGGATAGATACAGTACAGCCATGGAACGATACGGGATACAGGCGGTATCATGCCACACAATACTACACAGGAAAAGGCCCCGTTTATTCTGTAATTTACAAACCTAATGGGGCAGATTCAGGAAATCCTCCGGATGAATATGCATATCAGAAAGGATATGTAGCAGTTATCGCAGGTAAAAACACTCTTTCACGAACTGATTATAATTTCACGGGATGGAATACCTCTTCAAATGGATCGGGTACGTCATATTCCGAAGACGATGAAATTGAAATCGGAACCTCAAATATCACATTATATGCACAGTGGAGCGAAGCTGTATGACAATAAAAGCTGTAATGATACTGCTCGGAGATATAATACAGAAATACATGTCACTCGAAGATGACCAGATTGTGTTATATTCGTCCGACTGGAAAATGCCGGACGACGACAGAATATATATAATCATTTCTTATTCCGGTACGTCACAAAATGTTTTGAACCTGAAAAGCGAATTTAATAGCGCGGATAATACCGAAACTATGAGTATGGCAGCTCATGAAAGATTTACTATCGATATCATGCAGAGCGGGGACGAAATTCTTGAAACAGTTCAGAAAATATTTTTTGCGCTTAAATGCCAGAATTCCATTTCTTTACAGGAAATAAATAATATTTCGATATGGCGGGAAGGGAAGGCAATCGATTTAACTGCTATTGAAGGCGCAGGAGCGTTGCGCAGATATCAGATTCCCGTTATAATTTCAAACGTACAAAGTAATAAATCGGCTGTAGATTACTTTGATAAATTTACACAGCCGCAAACACAAACGGAGGATTAAAAAGCATGGCAACATTATCGTTAGCTAATGTAATAACAGTAACGCTTTTATCGGCACTGTCAGGGATAGCAAACGCCAATACGTCAATTCTGGCGCTTATTACCCATGAAGCGCCTGTAGATTCCGGTTACGGAGATTACGGAATCTATTATGATTCTGCGTCTGTATCAACAGATTTCGGAAGTAATTCCGTTACGTATGAACTGGCTGAATTGATTTTTAGTCAGTCACCAAACATTTTATCTGGCGGTGGATATCTTGTAATCATCCCACTGAATCAAAGTGCATCGGCAACTGCTGCTACTATACTCGGTGATTCTGCTGTAGATTTAACTAAACTTACCGCAACGGATTATCACATAAAAGCTGCGGTTGACGGAGGATCTGCAACAGAAATAACAATTGGTGAACTTGACTTAACCAGTCTTGAAACAGCGGAAAGTTCCCTTAATGCCTATGCACTTGAAACAGCAGGACTTGTTTTTTCTCTTACGGGAGAACTTGGGGCTGCATCTGTCACGCTTTCATCTTTAACAACCGGGGCAAGTTCTGCAATTACATTATCTGATTCTGCATCCGGTACTGATATTGCTAAAAAACTTGGAATATCAGAAAAAACAGCAACCGGAGCAGCTGCAGGAGTTGAGAGAGTAAAAGATGCAATACTTCGTACATATGGATCAATAGATTATTTCGGAGTTATTCTGTCTGAAAAACAGACTGATGCAAACCTGCTAGAAATTGCAGCAACAATGCAGACTCTTGATAAAATGCTTGTCGTAGGCAGTAATCTTTCTGCTGATTTTACATCTGATACAGGCGTTTTTACAAAGATTACATCAAAAAGTTATACACATACTCGTTGCCTGTATCATTCTGTTTCGGCAGATGATGCTTTACAGTTTGCAGCCGGATATTCAGGCAGAGGATTTTGTATCAATTTTGACGGAACAAATACTGTACATACTATGCATTTGAAAGATATTACAGGATTAGCCGAAGATACCGGATTAACACAGACTTTGCTTACCAAAGCAAAAAATAACGGCGTTGACTGTTATGCTTCTCTTGGAAGTGCCGGCGGATCCGTGCAAAAAGTCTTTACATCAGGTGCTAATGGCTGGTTCGATTATATTTACACATCACTGGCGTTCAAATTGAGGATCATTACTGCCGGATTCAATGCCCTGGCAACGACAAATACAAAGCTCCCACAGACAGAAGAGGGCATGAATTCCCTTAAAAAGGCATATCGTGAAGTTTGTACACAGTTTGTTTCAAATGGGGCGTTTGCTCCGGGAACATGGAACAATTCGACTACATTCGGAAAACCGGAAGACCATATCAGAAATATTTCTGACGTAGGCTATTTTGTATATTCCGATCCGATAGCAAGCCAGAGTCAGGCTGTACGGGAAACAAGGAAGGCACCGTCTGTATATATTGCGGCGAAGGCGTCCGGCGCAATCCATTCAAGCGATGTAACTGTTTACATAGAACAATAGGGAGGTGAAAAAATATGGCAAGTGTAGCATTAACAGGAAATGATACAACAATACTGAATACCCGGATAATGACCGATTTTGCGGAAGGAGATTGTGTAAATTTTGAAGTCCCGAACAATCTCGTAGAAGTAAAGCCCGGGAAAAATGGAAACGCTATTTATGCATTGAATGCAGCCGGAGCACAGATAAATGTAACTATGCGCCTTATCGCAGGGAGCGCAGACGATAAATACATGAACTCTGAAATGAATACGTATAAAAATGACCCTCCGTCATATACGCTCATTGCGGCAGAGTTTGTAAAACGGGTAGGAGACGGAAGCGGAAATATCACAAATATTATTTATCAGCTTTCCGGGGGAGTTATTCAGAAATCCGTACCGACAAAAGAAAATGTGAATGGAGATACCGAACAGGCAGTTTCTGTTTATACTTTGGTATTCACGAACAGCAAGAGGGTATTGAGCTGATGAAAATATTCAACGGAAAAGAACTGGATATTACGCTTGGTTCTTTTCAAGAGGCAGACAATCTTTTTAAGGCTGTCTGCCGTGCCCTGAAAGGAAATAAAATTGATCTTCCTGACAGTCTTAAAAGCGATTTGTCAACAGGGCAGTTATCGGGAATTCTTGACATGCTCCTGTCGGTAATTTCTGACGATGAAATAGAATCCTGTATTTTTGAGTGTGCTAAACGGTGTGGAATAGGTCCGACTCACGAAAAAATAAACATTGAATATTTCGATATTTCCGAAAATAGGCAGGAATATATTCCGGTGATGCTTGAAATAGCAAAGGCAAATCTTGCCCCTTTTTTGAGCGGCATCACTTCATCATTAGGAGTACCGGACATACAGAAAATAATGTCAACACTCCAGAAACAGAAATCAACTATCCCGAAGAAAAAATGATTGCTCTGCGGCTTGCAAAAGAAGGATACTGGGGAGGAGATCCTGAACGCGTTCTAAACGGGCGCGTTGATTTAGTCCTTGAGGCCGCAGAGTACGAAGTTTTCATAAACAAATATATTGAAGCTGGTGCCGGAAGTTAGCCCTGTATAAACAGGGCTTTTTTTATTATTCCGGGTTGTTCGTTGAGCCTAAAAACTCTTCATTTCCTTCGTACGGGATGCAATATTCCCAACTGTCAGTCATACAACAATAACTGAATTCACTTCTGTTGATATGTCTTTCAAAAAAATCAGTACTCCAAATTTGATTGATTTTGTCTCTTACAAGCACTTTTTCAAACGGTTTGAATTCGTGCTCCGGTTCTTTGTATGGTTCTGCATGAGCAAATACACCTCCATCTGCTCTAAAAGGGAAGCCCAATAATTCAAAACCATAAACAACGCGCCTTACCTTATCGGCTTTTTGATTATTCCATACCCAACAGTCAACCGGTTCATCTCTTTTCATTGCGTCAAGCAACCATTCAGGACAATTCATATTAATACCTCTTGTATTACATTATAACATTGTAATGCACTCTGTCAAGATGCAATTGCAGATTCCGTGATAATTATATATAATACAGTTATGAATATTCTTGATTTGTTCGCACATATCGGATTAAAAGCCGATACCGGACCTGCAAACGAATTCCTCAAAACAATTACAGGGACTCAGGGACAACTGCTAAAGGTTGTTGCGAGTACTCTGTCTTTTGCAACTGCAATCAAAACGATGAATGCAGCTTTCAATGATGCTCTGGGACTTGCGAAGTTTGAGCAGAATACAGGAATGTCGTCGGAAGCTATGCAGCGGTGGACGCAGGTTGCAGATCAGGTAAATGGCGCCGGCGCGTCAGTAGCGGCAACTCTTGACGCAATAGCGGCAAATCAGGAAAAAATAAAATTCGGTGAAGGAAACATTTCCGGATACCAGCTTTTAGGCATAGACCCGAAACAGAATCCAATAGATATACTCGAACAAATAAGGACAAAATCTGCCGGACTGCCGAACGAAATGAGACGGAATATTGCTCAGGAATTCGGAGTTTCCCGTGATTTAGTCGCAACTCTCGAATTAACAAATGAGCAATTTGATAAAATGTCTCAAAATGCCTTCGTAATTCCAGAATCGTCTATACAGGGGCTTATGAAGGCACGCGCTGAACTTGTACAGCTTAAAAATCAGATAAAATTTACTCTCGATGAAGCTGTTGTGAAAGCATTACCGTTAATTGAAACCGTTGAAAAATGGATTATGAAAATAGTAACGGCGGTGAGCAATGCAGGAATAATGATTGACAGACTGGTTAAATATACAATCGGCTGGAAAAATGCAATTATCGGCCTTGTAGGCATTTTTGCGCTGCTTAATGCGTCTTTTCTTGCGTCTCCGATAGGACTTTTTACGATAGGTATTATTGCGCTGATTGCCGTCCTTGATGATTTATATGTGTATTCCTCCGGAAAAGGAAAAAGCATAATGGGATATATTGTCAATAAATTCCCTGCAATTGGAAAAGCATTTCAATGGTTGACCGATTTAGTACAGGGGCTTGTTGAAATATTGAAATTCATATTTACCGGAAATACAGATTCTTTAGATAAATTTATTGATAAATGGAGTAAATTAGGAGGAATTTTTACCGGAATTGCAAATGTAATTAAAACGATAAAAGATTTTTTTGCTGATGATAAAACTGGTAAAAAACAATCATGGCTTGATAATTTCAAAGCAATGCAAAGTACTATGTTTGATGTTATACTTAAATCAAATCCTGTTACAGCTCCTTTTGCATATATTAAAGATATTGCATCAAATTTATTTTCTGGAGGAGCAAAAAAAGACAGTAAATCTTCTTCTGGAAATTCAACATCTACTACAGAAAACAGTTATAATTTCACCGTTACTGTTTCCGGTGCCGATAATCCGGAATCAACGGGAGAAGCTGTAGCAAACCATGTACAGAAAAAACTTACCGGAGTTCAGACAAACAGGTCAGGGAGTAAAACAGAAAAATGAGCGCAAATCTTGACTTAGATACATATCTTTCCGCTGAAAATTCTGTTATAGTATCCTATCCGGGAGCACAGGGAATATCTGGATTTATTTTCGATATTCCTACAGGTGAACGGATAACACTTTCTTCTGATATTTCAGAACATTATACAGAAAATGGATCATATGTTAATGATCATATTGTAAATAAGCCTGTCGAAATTACCCTTGACGGATTTATTGGAGAGCTTGTATATACCAAACCGAAAAAAGGAAGTCTTGAATATACGGCGAATCAGATTACAGATGCATTGCAGTCTGTTGATGCATATACAGGGCTTGCCGGATACACAGCGGAAATGTCACAAAAGATAGCTGCCCTGGCTTCACAGGTTGCTTATGTTGCGAATCAGTACAACGCCATAAAAAAGAAAGCTACAAATCTACTCAATTATTTATCCGGAAGTGAATCGACAGAAACTCTGCAGCAGGCAGCTTATAAAAAACTTTACGGTTTTTGGAAATCGAAACAGACAGTTTCCGTACAGACTCCGTGGCAGTATTATGCAACAATGGCAATTGCAAGTATTGTCGCGTCCCGGGATGATAAATCAGATGATTATACCGATTTTTCTATTACGTTGAAGGAAATGCGGTTTGCCGATGTAGAAACAACGACGTTTGACCCGAAATCATTTTCCGCAGTTGACGCGCAGTCATCAGCAACTAAAAATATCGGGAAAGTTTCAGGAAGTACAACAGATCCAAATTCAGGATTATATGATGCTGCAACTGTATTTCACGGGGGGCAACTGTATTGACGCTTATTAATGGTATTACTGCATATCCAACACAGACTTTATCCGTTTCCGACCCGAACGGAAACGGGGATATCACATTTACATTATATTATCGAAGCAGAACAAGGGAATGGACGGCAGATATATCATTTGGAGATAATTTTACTGTCAACGGAATAAAACTCGTTGTTTCTCCAAATCTGCTTTACCAGTGGCATAATAATATTCCGTTTGGGCTGCTCATTCAAAGTAAAGACGGACTCGACCCTCTTTTTATTGATGATTTTATTTCCAACGGAAGAGTAAAAATGTTTCTGCTTACTAGTTCCGAAGTTGTTACAATGCAGAATCTTGTTATTTCCGGTGAGGTTATGGGATGAAATTCCTTAGAAATTATCAGATTACAATAACTTCCCCTGCAGGATATACGGTAAAAATAGAACCGCCGTTTTCTGCCGATATACAGGTAGACAGGTCCATGCGTGCGTCAATGAATAACTGTGATATTACCCTTTATAATCTTGCTCCATCGACGAGGGCTGTAATTTATAAAGACAAATACACATGGACGCAGTACTGGCAGATGTCAGTTATGGCCGGATACGAAAATAATCTGTTTCAAATATTTCTTGGCAACATAACCGAAGCGTATTCCTATAAGCAGAATACCGACTGGATAACAAAAATTGTTGCCTATGACGGAAGTTATCAGATTAATAACGGTTTTATTGCACAGTCTTTTTCATCCGGGACGAATATAAAAGATATCATAAAACAGGGCGTTACTTCACTTCCAAAAATGCTTTTCGGAAGTATGGGAAGTGCAACTGATGGAACACTTTCACGCGGATTTGTTGCTCTGGGCAATCCATTTGAGAGCATAAATACGCTGACAAATAACGAAGCGTTTGTTGATGAAGAAACGCTTCATGTATTAGGAAATACCGAAGTATTGAAAGGTGACGTTTTTTTGCTTGACGGGAATAATATTTTTGAAACTCCGCGCCGGCGCGATGCATATCTTGAAATAACAACTATTTTTTCGCCTGAAATAAAAATTGCGCGTATCGGGCAGATTAAAAGTGCCGATACGCGCTATAATGGACAATATCAGATATGGGGAGTTAAGCATACTCTGTCCGTCCGTGGAGACAGCGCAGGAGACGCTACAACGGAACTATCGTTAAATGCAGGCGCTAAAGTTTTTTCGGAGGTATCATAAAATATGGACATAGATGTAAGCAATGAATTACCTCCAGACCTTAATACAACGCTTGATAATTTGAAAAAAGAAATATTTTCAACATTGAATTGCATTCAAATCGGAAAAATCAACTCGATAAAATCAGACGAAGGGACGGTTGAAGTAGAATTACAGATAAAAAGGCTTGCAGTAGACGGGACGAGCACAACAATACCAGTCCTCACAGACTGCCCGTATTTCGTCCTGCAGGGCGGAGGAGCATATATTGATATGCCGATAACTGCAGGAGATTACTGCATCGTACTTTTCAATGACAGAGATATTGATAACTGGTGGAGCACAGGAAACCAGTCAACTCCGAATACAAATCGGAAACATCATTTATCAGACGGATTAGCACTTATTGGAATAACACCAAAACAAAATGCTCTGGAAATGAACGGTTCAACAATCGGTATAAGAGGTGTGAATAAAAAAATAAATATAGATAATAATTCAGAAAAATTTGATACATGGATTTCTGATTTCATTGATGCAATTGTGGCAATAAAAACATTTGGCTCGCCTGCAACGCATTCTCTTGAACCATCTACAATACAGGCGTTAAATACATTAAAAACACGTGCTCTTAATCTTTTTGGAGGTTCTTAAAATGGCAGTAGTACAGGCGACAATAAAAGCAGCTTTAGATAATCTTTCTGCAGAAATGGAAGAAAGTCCAATGACTGATTCTGATTATGATAATGCTCTTGCAGGAATAATAAGAGATGCCATATTATCAGCTACAGTAACAACCCCTGCTGGAGTTGCTGTACAGGTATCAGTATCATCCGGGACAGGCGATACAACCGAAGCAGGAATAGGAACAGTATCATGATTGTACGCGGACTTGATGTAAACAATGATTGGACTTTTGGATCAGGAAAACAGAATTATTTATCTGATGCCGATGCAGTAAAACAGTGTATAATGACAAGACTTAAATCATGGAAAGGAAATTGTTTTTTTGATACAGATGCAGGTGTGGACTGGAATAATTATCTGGACCTCGGCACAAAAACGCTGCTTGATCTGGATATAAAAAGAGTTATCCTAGGAACTGATAAAGTATTGAAAATAAGCTCGTATAATAGTACACTTGATACCGAAAACAGGAAATTAACAGTGAGTGCAAAAGTAGAAACTTTTTACGGCACTTTAACAATTAACGAGGCTGTATGAGTGACACACTGGATGAAGATGGGTTGACACTTGAAACTCTGACAGAATTAAAATCGGATCTTGTAACGGATTTTAAAAATATTTATGGCAGCGATATTAATGTCGATTCCGACACTCCCGATGGACAATTAATAGGAATTATTGCACAGATAGCAACGGATATAAGAGAGATAATCTCAAATATATATAATTCTATGGATCCTGATACTGCATCAGGATCAACGCTTGATCAGAGATGTGCAATAAATGGGATACAGCGGAAAAGCGGAACATTTACGATCGTTCCTATTACCGTAGCAACTACAAAAAACGCATTCCTTATAGGACTCGACGACAGTTCAGAATCAGTTGATGATATCCCGTCAGGAATATTCACTATTAAAGATGATTCCGGTAATTTGTTTTATTTACTTGCGTCAATTACAACAGAAATAGGTTCTCAAACATTATCTTTCCGTGCAGCTGATATAGGTAATGTGTCCGTAACTGCAGGAACAATAACAACTATAGTAACCGTAACCGCAGGAATATCGTCTGTTATAAATGACTCGAGCGTTACCCAACAGGGGGTAGACGAAGAAACAGACGCAAATCTACGCGTTAGGAGACAGCTGGCCATTGGGAAAACAAGTCAGGGATATACAGATTCTATTGCAACTACTATTTCAGAACTTGATGATGTAGAATCTGTAATTGTAAATGAAAATGATACAGATACAGAGGATGCAAATGGTATCCCTGCTCACTCTATATGGATAGTTGTGCAGGGAGGAAGTGATGATGATATAGCTGCGGCTATTTATGCAAAACGTCCTGCTGGTGTAGGCATGAAAGGCGATGAAGAAGTTTATATAGAAAGAGCAGATACTTCGGAAGTGGTCATGTATTTTGACAGACCTACAGATGTTCCTTTATATATTAAATTTACATTGGCATCATCAAGCTCAGGAACAATTGATACGGATATAATTAAAACTGATATTGTAAACAATGTGTTATATGATATTGGAGACAGTGCCACAACAGACACGATTATAACATATTTAAAAACACTTTCAAATAAATATATTATAACAGAATGTCGCGTGTCTACGGACAATACTAACTGGTATGAAACAATTACAGCTCCATCTTTAAAAGATAGATTTACATTGAGCACCGCAAATATTGAGATAACTACATGAGCGAAAATTCAAACTTGATTGAATATTATAAAAATTTACTCATTCTGCAATATTCAGGATTAACAAAAGCATCTGCAACAATACAGGCGATAGCAGAAAAAATTATCCTGTATGATTTACTTGTTTCTATCCGGGATGGTTTTAACATTGATACAGCTGTAGGCAAACAGCTTGATATACTTGGAAAATATACAGGCGTGTCAAGAGAATTGTACAGCTCTTTATCTGATGAAGATTACAGATTCCTTATAAAAATGGCAATTGTAAAAAATTCAACGAACGGATCATTAAAAGAAATTGATGATCTTTTTACATTGTTTTTTGATTCTCAAATAATTGTTTTTGACAATCAGGACATGTCTATAACGATAACATATGATCCTGCTATTTCATCAATTATTACTGTTGCAAAAACAAATAGGATCATCCCCAAGCCGGCAGGAATAAAAATTATATTAACTCCATTTTCTGATGTCGTTAATAGTGTATGGTATACAAAAATTACAACCAACAATAGTGATCTGATTATAACATATGATTCTGAAATTATGATTATTACCGGTACAGATATTTATTATGGTTTATTTGTAATAGGGACTGGATCTGATAATGGAGTTATAAGTACAGGCACAGGAAATGATGTAATAGGCACTAATGATCAAACAGCATATATTGTATACTGAATATAGAAGGAGAAAACAGGCATGAGCGTAATAAAAAAAATAAATATCAATGGCGTTGCTTATGATATAAATGCACAGAATCTAACCGATGAAGATGTGACAATACCCGGAAATAAATATTTTTCAAATATTCCAAAATTCCCAACAATAGCAAGCGTATCTGACTCGTCATCAAGCGCCGCTAATTCTGCATTTGTGCAGGCGGTTGTGCAGGCGGCAGCTGCACTAAAATTAAGCATTTCGGCTTTAGGTACAAATTGGCAAACGGCATTGGCAGAAGCTCTCGCCAATGCACATGTACCATCATCTCCATCAGCTCTTGCAATATCTGCTTCGGAATCAGTGGCACTTGCTCAAGCCGTTGACATAACACCGACAAGTGGCAGCACTAAACATATAACCAGCGGAGGGGTATATGATGCTATATACATCTCCGCTGCCGGGCCATGTGTAGGATATGTAGCTGGAAGTGCCAATGGGATACCATATAAGCATGGATTTGTTCGTAACTGGGATACTAACACAGGTGCAGATATATATAATGCGTTATCAGCCGCATTACCTGTTAATGAAGATTGGTGTTCACTGTCAGGGATGTTCAGTGATTCTTCTGTCAATGTTTACATAGTGAGTCAGGCACATAGAGCTAACAGCACAACAATAGCTATTACAGCAACGCAAGTAAAAGCGGGATCTACTGATTCTACCTCAACATATAGCTTTACCGCTAGTACCAGCTCTACAGTAACTAATTTTTCTCATTTATCTTGGTGATAATAAAAAACCGGAGTTCATCACTCCGGTTTTTATGCTATGCAGATGTTGAATCTGAATCCGTTACGAACTTCGAACAGATTGTAAGGAAGGCCGTAACCCCGATACCGATACACGATACGATAATGGTCGCTTTTGAAGCGCTTATTACGCTGGTTGCACCAAGATATACAAGTACGGCATCAACTCCGGTTTGGACTCCGCCTGTAATACCGGAAATAAGTGTATACACTTTCTGCTTCATATCTAATTTTCTCCTTCCGACTTATGCGGAATAATTTATTTTTTAACGGTTTCTGCCGCTAAATTACGATTAAGTATATCTACTAATTTTTTGCATGACAAGCAGTATTTTTCCAAATCGGAAATATAGTTGTCCTGATAAGTGATATATTCGTTAAGTCCCTGCCAAGACGATACGTCAACATTTTTTATTCGACGTTCCGGCATCGTTGGTAATGTCAGAAGTGCTGCTTTTATTTCAGTTTTATTTATCTGCTTTGTTGTTGTGCATCCCACCAGCAAGCTCATTGTTATGAGCAATAATATCAGCAATATGTTTTTTTGCATCTTCATTATCTGCTTTTCCGGCCTCCTCTTCCGTTTTTATATGGTTTACGATGTCTACGGTGTGTTCGTCGTAATATTTTTTGAGCACAGAGATATTTCCAGCTTGCGTACTGATTACTTTTTTATCGGTAAAATGCTGTTTTATCAAAAAAACAATAAAAAAGCACTCTAAAACTGATACGCAAATAAAAATAACAAGCGTTACGATCATTGTTTTGTGTCCCCGAATCTGATGTCTTTTATTTTATCCATAATGATGGAAAAATAAACCGGTGTAAAACAGGCTGCTTCGCCGCAACCTGAAAAAATAATGTCGCTTATGCTTACGTTTTGAAGTCCACCGGAAATGAACTTCCCTGCGCTCCATCCTGCAACCCATACGGCTGCAATTATCTGACCCAAAAGACTTGCATCTTTTCCCTTGATATCCATTTAAGCGACCTCCATTGTTATGATACGGTACGGTGGATCATACGGATTTGATGTATCTATTTTACCGCTGGTTATGCAGACAGATACGTCAAGCGGATTGTATGTAACCTGTCCGTCAATCATACCGACAAAATGATTATAACCGTTGTTTGTCCATTTTGCAACATATTTTGCGCCTTTAGCAGGAGGAGCAAACGACTTGGTCACATTTGCCCGTACTCCAAAGTGAGCATAAACTTTTACCGCATCAAGGACGGTACAGTCTTTGTCGATTGCCCCTTTCCCGACAAGCTTGTCAAAGTCTGTAATCAATGATTCCTCTGGAATCCTTGCACACCATAAATAACAGAACGCAAGGCATCCATATTCTCCGATTGTTTTGCATTTAGACTGTATATTCATTTGCAATACCTCACTTTTTTATCGTTGCATAGTAATCCATTGCGGTCTTATAGTAAGTCATTACCATTGCTGTTTTATATTTATCAGGCAGATCACTCCAGTTTTCATCGATCTCTCTTAAGTCAGCAGTTTTTATATCAAGCCTGTCTTTGTTATATTTCTCATACTGCTTTTCCAGCAATTTAATAAACGCCTTGCATTCCTTATCGTCTTTTTTTGCTGTCCAGTCATTTGTAGCAGTCACCTTTTTATCAAGAGCGTCAAGACGTTCATTCATCGCATTAAACTTTGGAGTCAAATATTGATCCGCAAGCTGCCCGACGATTTCTTTTGCAACCTGCGTTTTTGTCTTTGATCCGTCAACATCTGACAAACTCAATTTAATAGTTGTAAATGATGTTAAAAACACCAATCCAAAGATTGCTATTATTACCGAAACTCCAGCAATAATTTTGTTTCGAAATGATTTCATTATCCATACTCCTATTTTTCCCATATTATTATATCCTCCTTAATCCAAAATGAATGTTATTCCGCCGTAAAAGCTGCATCCTGATGCAGCATATGATACATTTTATCTATGCGCTGGGTAAGTAAAAAGCACCGCCACCATACACACCGATTACCGACGATATGCCCGTTCCTATTGCTATTCCATCATTTGGATACACTAATACATCCGCAGTCGAACTGCCATGGACAATCTTGACGTTAAAAGACATGTTGTATCGGATAGTGGGTGTATCCACTGCTACTACACCTCGAAGATTGTTTGTTGCAAATGTCGTAGGAAGTCCTGATATAGATGCAATCACAGCTGCCTCAGCAAGAGTATAACTTGTCGCTGTTCTATTGATAAACTGCAAAAATAATATATTCCCCACAAGATAAGCATAGGCGTTATTATAGTATTCCGTCGCAAAATTATAAGTTATCGTCAGTTGTGTTACAGCCGTAGCAGTCTGCAGCGAGGCAATATTTGTGGTCCCTAATACAAGCGGGACCCACGTAACAGTTCCGGCAGTCGCAATATACCCGAAATAAACATATCCCCCTGTCCTGAAAGCCAGATACCTTGCCCCTGTTGCGGAATACCCACCACCAATGCAGGATATATAGTATGCATTTGCATCAGGCACATTTGTTGCAGTTGAACCGAAAACGGCAAAATCTCCTACATGCGGTAGCGATGTTATCACATCCGTATTTAGTGCCGACAATGCTGCAGTATTTGCCACAATTCCCCGGTTAAGACCTGCATAATATTTTTTTAGGACTGATGATGCAGTAGACCAGAATATTCCCAGATCAGACGCCGAAGGAAGCCCGAAATCAAGAGCACTGATATATTTTATATTATCAGTCGTTAAATTTTCAGCCATGTTTTACTTCCTTGTTCTGAATATTTATGTCGGAAATTATCTTTTTAAGATATTCAATGACTAACGTATTCAAACTGTCTGCTATACCTTTTTCTTCTTCCGTGCATCCGTCTTTATCATATAAAACGGATGTATTAATATCAGCAAAGGTTTCAACATCTTTTTTCGCTTTAATTGTTACCTGTAATTGTACCATATACGTGTATTTTACAAGTCTTTATTAAATACGTCAATGCTGTAAAAAATGTATTGCATTGATTATAACATTGTGATACAATGCAATAACAGGAGGCTAAGAAAAAGCATGAAAAAAGAAAATGAAGAAAAGATGTATGTCAGAATTGATATACTGTGCACGGAATCGTTCAAAAAAGAGTATTTCGCGAATATCAAAGAAGGAAATAAATCCGACCATATCCGCGAACTGATGGAAAAAGACAACGATGCATTATCGAAGTCAAAATAAGTATCATGCCGTCAAGACGAAAATCGACGGCGTGATATATGACAGCAGAAAAGAGGCAGCACGGGCGTGTGAACTCATGATGATGGAAAAAGCAGGCGTAATATCTGACCTGAAATTTCAGGTGCCGTTTTTGCTTCAGACGGCATTTATCCACGATGATAAAAAGTACCGTAAAATAGAATATTTTGCAGACGCAACATACTATGAAAACGGGCAATATATCGTTGAGGACACAAAAAGCCCTGCTACCAAAAAGAACAAAGAATACCGGATAAAGAAAAAACTGCTTCTTTTCCAGTATCCTGATATCACTTTCAGGGAGAACTTATAATGGAGGATGAAAGAAGTAAAAAAGAAATTTGTCCTGAAACGGGTAAAACATGTTATTCCGAACGCGGCGCAAACGAAATTATAAATAAATGCCGTCGGGGAATGACATATATTGAAAGCGGGCATACGGTAAAAAGGAAGTATGGCGCAAAAAATATACCTAAAAGGAAATATTTTTGTACCTACTGTGGTGCTTATCATCTAACACATTTGCCATATTATAAGGAGAAAAAAGAACATGAGTAATCCATTCGGAGAAATAGAAACAGTAAAGCAACCTGGTATGATTGCAGAACAGGCACGGTCGATAACAGAAGTACAAGCACAGGTTGTACTTGCTCGTCAATTTCCGCGTGACCCATTGCTTGCAACAGATAAAATTTTAAAAGAATGCCGGCGCGTGTCTCTCGCCGAACAGGCAATCTACAGCTATCCAAAAGGTGGGCAGCAGATAACAGGACCATCCATCCGGCTTGCGGAAGCAATTATACGGTCGTGGGGAAATTGTCTTGCCGGACTCACAGAAGTTGACAGAAATAAAGAGTCATCATCCATGCTGGCGTATGCATGGGATTTAGAGACGAACACCATGATTCGGAAAGAATTTAAAGTACCTCATTCGAGAGATACAAAAAAGGGGAAACAAATTCTTACCGACGACAGGGATATTTATGAAATGACTGCAAATCAGGGAGCAAGGAGAATGCGAGCATGTATTCTTGGTCTTATCCCCGGGGATGTAGTTGATGCCGCTATGGAAGAATGCAATAAAACATTGACAGCCAATGTTGGAAGTGTTCAGGATGCAATAAAAAATATGCTGTTGGTATTTGAAAAAATCGGCGTTACAAAGCAGATGATTGAAAAACGGCTGCAGCACAGAATTGAATCAACACAGGCTGCTGAAATTGTTTCTTTGCGCGGTGTGTACAATTCAATACGTGATCACATGGGTTCTATCGATGATTATTTTGAAAAAGAAAAAGAACCTGAAAGCGTCGTAAAGACGGCAGAAAAATCTTCTGAACCGTCGGCAGAAAACGCGCTCAACGACGGATTTTCCCTCGAAACACCTCTTTCTGTTAAGGAAATGATTGTGAAACTGGAAGAATATTCAAGAGACGAAACATTACCGCAGATAGCATTGAGAGAAATACAGGATATTCTTGAATCCGGAGAGGAAGATCCAGAAAAACTTGATGCATTATTGAACAAAATCAAAACAGCTAAAAAATAAAATGCATTATCCCCGTTAATTCGGGGATATTTTTAACACTTTGCTGTTGACAAAACAATGCAATGTATTATAATACTTGATATGGAGGTTATGAATGAACGAAATGACAAAATCATCTGCCAAAGAGCAGGAATCGGAACAGGCGGCAGCTCTGCTTAAAACACAGGCTGACACAGTTATAGTATCGAACAAAGAAGAGTATGACGCTGCTCTTGCCGTTGACAAAAAGGCACGGGAAGCGAAAAGAGCTTTTCACGAATGGTTTGACCCGATTGATGATGCGAGCAAAAAGCAGCGCGCGACAACAATTGCGCAGGGGAAAAAGATTGATGAACCACTTGATTATGTGGTTAAAACCATAAGCCGGAAAACATCGGCATGGTACTCCGCTGAACAGGCGCGGATCAGAGCAGAACAAAAAGCGGCAGAAGATGCAGCGCGCAAAGCGGCAGAGGATGCGGCACTGATGGCAGCAGAGCTGCTTGAAAAATCGGGAATGACCGCTGCTGCCGATGCGATTCTTGAAACTCCGGTCGCAGTACCGAAAGTTGAAGTTCCTGTTTTCGATAAACCGGAAGGAATTTCATATAGGACACAATATTCTGCGGAGGTTATTTCCATGCCTGACCTGATTCGGGCAGTATTCGAGGGCAAGGCATCTTCGGCATATCTCATGCCTAATATGACTGCGCTTAATTCATGGGCACGCGGTACAAAAGGGGCCGACAGTATCCCCGGCGTAAAAGTTGTAAAAGAAACTTTGCAAGCGAGGAAAATATGAAAAAGGAAGATTGTGAAAAAGGTCAGAAAATTCTTGATAAAATAAAATCAGTATCGAATGAACTTTCCGACATGAAAGATTATAAAAAAACGTCAACAAAATTTAATATCAGTTTTAATAATAAATTTGCTGATATTGATCAAGTTACATTCAACACGGTAATGACGATAATGATTTCTTTCAAAGAATCAGAATTAGAAAAGCTCCAAAAAGAATTTGACGAACTGTAATAAAAATCCTGCCAGAAATGGCAGGTAAGGTTTTTTATGAACGAAAACAAAATCATTGCCTTGTCAACCAATTCCGAAAATATAGGCAAGAAAAAAGGACTTTTACTTCAGGCGGCAGCACGGTGCCGTCATAACGGTAAATGCGAAATGTGCGCATTGTGGATTTCAATGTACAAAAAAATGGTAGCAAAGTATGAACGTTAAATTCAATCCGGAACGTCACGAATATTCTGTTACAGACAGGATTATCCCGTCAGTAACTCAAATATTGAAAAATGCCGGATATATTGACGACAGATATTTTACAGCAGAGTCCCGTGACCGGGGGACTGCGGTACACGAACTGTGCAGACGATACACAGACGGTATCCGAATAGACAAAACAGGACGAAGCCTTGAGTCGCTGGAATATGTCAATGCATTTGCAAAGTGGATGCAGGAAAAACATGTGTATGTTATTCTGTCAGAAACAATTGTGTACGGAAATATTGACGGCCACGAATATGCAGGTAAATTTGATATTCTTGCAGAAATAAATGGTAAGCGCGTCCTAGTTGACCTGAAAACAGGTGGAAAAATAAAATGGCATTTGATGCAGCTTGCGGCATATGCTATCGGATTTCTTCCTGATGGAAAAAGGACAAATCCTGACAGACTTATGGATCTGTATGTAATCCCAGACGGAAAATACAGGGAATCGTATATCAATCCCGTCGAACTGCCTGAACAAATAAATCTGTTCAAAGATGCACTTTGCTGTTGACAAAACAATGCAATGTATTATAATACTGGCATGGAGGTTGTAAATGGAAAGAATGACGGAAATAGAAACCTTGCAGAAAATGATTAATAATCCAAGGTGCAGTTGTGAAAAAATAATGTGTGACGAATGTTTTTATGGTGATAAAAAATTATGCCCTGCAAAAAAAGAAATACAAGATCGTTATGAAAAAATACAAATGGGTATTTATCTTCAAGATGAAAATGATCTTTATAATGTCATTCATAAATTCATTTCAGAAATAAGACGTATGAACGAAAGATTGGCAGAAATGGAAGAAATCTGTCGTAAAACCACAGAAAAGTTTCAATGGATTAAAAATGCTTAAATTTGATACTATAATTGAGAGCATAACGATATGTCCTTATAGAAAATTTGATAAATATAATAATTTTATCATGGTTGGCAGTATAGAATGTTCTCATTGCCTTTGTTATAAGGGCATAGGAGCATGTCACAATACAATAATCTGTGAAGCGGAGGAAAACAATGTCAATGTCAAAAAAGGCTAAAGAACCGTGGGAAATTGGAACAAGAACAATAGACATGTCTTGTGATTTTACAACAGTACAGACAAGTGGAAAATCACAAGATACGGAATATGATTTTATCCCGAAGCATAAAAAGTGCATCATGCTTGTTGAAAAAGGCGTAAATCATCTTACGGAGCACGAGTTTCAAGATTGCTTGTATCTGTCTGCATCGGCTCCGGCGATGTATCAATTTTTACAGAAAATGTATCTGTCTGAAACAGACGCAGACAAAGCAACTAAGATTCGCGCCGTGTTGAGAGCGGCAAGGGGAAGAAAATGAAAAAGTACGTAGAAAAACAGGAAGAAACAACGAATATTCTCTCTGATTGGGTAGGGATAATCCTTGACGACGGAACCATCGGAGTTGTATTGCGTATCAGCAAATTTGCATATCACATTATATGTAACACCTGCGCTAATTCTCACGCCAACACAATCTGCGGGAACAAAGAATGCGACGGGTTAAGTGTTAAAGATACCATTAACAAATGGAAGGCTGAGACAAGTGCGGTTGCAATCAAAAACATTTACTGTTTCGACTCCTTTAAGGAGATGATGCAGTGGTTCACCGATGGAATAAAAGAGTAAGGAGACAAACATGAAAGGATACGATGATTTTTTTGTTGTAGAAAAAGAACAGATGCCACTTTATTTTTCTGACTTCAAATTTCTGACAAATGCAATCAGCAGGGACGAAATCAGATATTTTATGACATTTGTTTTATGCGAAAAAGAAAATGACCATCTTGTTATGGCCGCAACTGATGGACGCCGAATACATTTACTGCGGCCTGTAAATGAAGATGATTTCGGCATAAAAGAGGGAACCTATAAAGTACTTGTCAATACTGCAAAAGAAATAATTTTTGCACATTGTGATGATAATTCCGGAATTATTAATCATGGCAAGTTTCCGAATTATAAAAAAGTTGTTCCGGAAGGAACTATTCGCGATAAGCTCGAAGATATTTCTTTCAACAAATCAAAAAATTATGATATGCGTAATATTATTGCTTTTTCTAAAAAACTTGATGATGATTCTCTGTTTAATATTAATTATTTAACAGATTTGGCACCGTTCAGCTGGGATGTCTATTTTTATGAAAAAAAATCAGGAGCAGTTAACTTTATCAGCGGAAACAAACAGGCAGTAATCATGCCGACGTGCGAGAGGTGACAACAAAAAGCCCGGACTTTTCATCCGGGCTTTATCATTAAGTCGTCGGTGTCAAATCGCAGTAAAGCATTTCACGCGGGCGGGCAACCATTACACCGGATGTCTGACCATAAGCAAGCTGTTCGAAATCGAATCCGTTAAGTGTGTACGCCTGATTCATTGTAAAGTCAACAGGAATAGACATTTTGAGCGTTTCGGGATCATTACGGTATAAAACGTATCTGTCCTTTCCTTCGGGATTGTACGCGCTCTGACAATAAACCATCGGCACAATCTTGATTTCCTTACCTGCCTGATCCTTGAAAACCTGTTCAAGATATGCTTTTTTTGTGATATTCGGATACAGAGAGCTTGCAGCAGAACCAAATCCGAGATAATCGGCAGCCGGTATCATGAACACATCCGGGAACATACGGGTGTAGTTCGTATTCAGGGCATATGTAGAAAGTACTGCACCTACAAATGTCTGGAATTCCGTGTCATCCATCGCGCTGATTTTCTTAGGAATCAGTGTCGTATTGATAGTTACATCAGAATTTGTGAGAAGCCCTGTCAGACTGGTATCAATATTCAGCCCGTTAAAAGATGCTGCCTGAATGCCGAGGTCCCAGTTCTTTTTGAGCGACGCCATTTTTCCTTCGACAACATCCCAGTTTCCGACGTTTGCGGCCTCTGCAATCTCCGCAATGTTCCACGTACATTTTTTGCGCCATGTCTTGACTGGCATACGGATCTGTCCGAGAGCGACACTTGTCTGCGGAATACGGGAACCGCCCTGATTTACAAAGCCGTCCTCAAAATTGCCGCCTTCCTGAAATTCAAGGTTCTGGACAATTTCACTTTTCCATGCGGCTTCTCCGACATCAACGGGCATGTAATCGCCCGGCATGATTTCAAAAAAAATCTGTTTGATAACTTTTGCGCGGATATAACTCATTGAATCAATAAGAAATTTGAATCCGCTGCTTGTGATATCAACGTCACCTGCGGAATTGAACAGTCTCATTCCGCGAATTGTCTGTTTAGCCATGTTCTGTTTGTTCTCCTTTTTTATGCGCCGGCGGTTACTGCGTCAGATTCCACCATGACGCGCACAATGTCACCCTGGACCGCTTTATCAAGCAGGTAGCCCAGATAGGCTTTTGTTCCAACCGCCTGCACGCTTCCCGGGGTCCCGTACACGCCGGAAACTTTCGCTCCGCGATTCAGTGCAGCTGATGCAACGAGGTTGATAACGGCATCTTTTACCGCAATCTCTACAATTTCGCCCGGCTTGAATTCAGCCTGTTTCAGGTTACGTTTTACGACGCCGAAAATAGTATCAGTATCGGCAGTGCGCTTTGTGATAATCGGAGGACCGACAAGATCACTTGTTCCGAGATCGGTAAGTTTTACCGTCTCTCCGGCAATCAGCCTGTTTGTGCTGGTATCGTCGGGATTATATCGGCAGGAAATAACATGTTCCCCACCGAAAAAGCTCAAATCAAGGTCGCCGACGGCTTTCCCTTGCTTGAAACTGTTTATACTCTGATAATTCGTTGCCATGTGTTATTTACCTCCATTTGCTACAAAAGAACTGTAGCGCACTTTTCCGCGTTCAAGCCGTGCTGACTGTGTATCAATTCCCTCAAGTGGACTTGTGCCTTCCGCATTTTTCGCCGAGTTTTTGAGAGACTGATTTACAACGCGTTTTGCAGGAGCAGAGTTTGTGACCGTTTTTTTGTTCGGGTCATCCTCTCCTTTCGGATCGGTTGTATCAGTAACGGCGTTTTCCTCGACTTCTCCGCTCTCTTCTCCGCCGTTCATTTCTCCGTATCCAGCTTTGAGATCCGCAACAGATACTTGTGTTCCATCCGGAAGAGTGATCATATCATCATCCTGCAATTCCTGCGGGAGATTACCGTCGCCCTGTTTCATCTGATATGCCTCAACAAGTTCGTACAGCGGCACTTTTGTTCCGTCCGACATTGCAACTGTTGTTTCAGCATTGACCATGACAGGCTTATTATCCGCGTCCGGTTCTGTGTGCTGCGGCGCAACTGCTGCAGGCTGTGCAGGTTTTTTATCCGCTGCAGGGGCTGCCGCCGGAGCTGCGTTTTTCTTTTTCATCCCAAATAAGGCCATTATTCCGTGCCCTCCTTTACTGTTTGCATAAATTTGACTTCCTTCATATCGGGGACGTGCGACTATCGCCATATGCAGATAGTGTCCGTTCACGACTTCGGAATCATATGGTATCTGATGCCATTCGCCACCCTCTTTATCTTCATCCACTTCATAAGCACATGAAACGGAAAAACCTTTTTTATCAATCGCGTTGATTGCATCTTCGTCCCATACCGTAAATTCCACATACTGCCATCCATCATCACCCCAGTAAGGTATTCCCGTCACAAGACCTGATGCAGGATTGGCCGACAAATCAGAAAAGTTAAAACTGTTTGTTTTATCCGATCCGTCGTGTTCGTTCGGAATAAAAATAACAGGACAATTTCTAAAAGTCGGCGCCATACTATCCAAAGCGGGCTTTCCCACAAGGACAGTACCCTGATTCTTGTCATCGTAAGAGATTAATCCGGGTTGTATAAATCGGCATTTGTAACTCTTCGGTTCCATTTGTGATATTCTCGAGCATTAAGATAATTTTGTCAAGTTGTTGACAAATATATATAATTGTATTACAATGCACTGTATGGAGGAAACGAAATGATAACAGTATTTTATTTTTGTAAACAGATTGGAATATTATTATTATCAATTTTTGCAGTATGCATTATCGTGTCGGTTATTGCTGTTGTTTTAATAGCAATAATATCTGAGATACTGGGCAGAGACAAAAATGATGATTAGAGAAATAATTTTGTCTGTTTTGTTTGTTTTTTTAATATATGCCTTAATCTGTATTTTGTAAGGGGTTAAATATGCATGAATTAGAAGAGAATCAGGAAATTACTTTTGTGTTTGTTCCATCGAAAGGAAAAACTAAAGATGGAACATGTGGTAAATGCTGCTTTGATGTCGGACAGAAGCTTGAAAGCCTGTGCCCTGAAATTGCATGTACCCATGATACACGCAAAGATCACAAGGACGGTTATTATATATGCGCCGTCAAGGATAATGTATGAACTTTTTAGTTATAAGCTGGTGGGTATTGTTCGGGATTGTTCCTCAGCAGAAAGAAGCTATCGGAACCGGGATAGTAGATTTGAAATCAAGCCCGGCTACTGTAGCAGAAGTTGGTTTTAATATTATTGCTGATAAACATTTTCTAGTTGAATTCTCAATAGAAAATTATCAGTATAAATCTATCGATGGATTATTTTTTAATCCGTACCGTGTTGATTATAGGTTTAAGACCGGTGTCATATTTAATGATCATATTTCTATTTTTTTTGATCATGAATGCGATCATCCGATAGTATCATGTAATATTCCGAATTCAAATCCTGATTTTTTAAGTCAGGAATCAAGAATATATGTAAAATTTGAAGGTATATCAAAATAATCATCATTATTTTGATATAAAATGGCACGGAGAATATACAAATGAAAGAAATAGGAATGTTATTCAGCACGGACATGGTACACGCCATTGTTGACGGTAGAAAAACGCAAACAAGGCGATTGATAATAACGAAAATATTTTATATCGCTCTGATAAAATGTTTGATGACATGGAATCATTCGATTGGAGCTGGAATCCATCTCTACATATGCCAAAAAAGTATGCCCGTATCTGGCTTAAAGTCACGGGTATCAGTGTTCAACGGATAATAAAAATAACAGAAGAAGAAGCTCTTGCAGAAGGATTTATTCAAAATGGATGTAAAGCACGATCTCGATTTTTTGGGTATATGGTTAACAAATATGGAGACAAGGATAAAGACGAAAATGAATTTCTTGACAGCTGGTGCTGGGTTATTACTTTTGAAGTCGAGGAGCGTGTATGACAAATAAGCAGTTTTTTATCGGATGTGGTATAATGATTGTAATTCTATTATTGGCGGTGTATTTATGAGAAAAAAGTTATTCTGGGTATCTTTTGTTCTTTTCCTCTGCAGTGCGTGTTATGCTTATGACATGACTAAAATCTATCAAATCGGTGATAAATCAGGTGTCCCCCGGTCTGTTGTCCGTGCACTTATGCAGGAAGAATCCGGCGGAAAAGAAGATGCAAAAAGCCGGGAGATAAACGGATATTGCAGCCGGGGATTATTCCAGATTTATGAAAATCCGGAAAACCTGAACTGGCTGCTCTGGATGTTCTGGGATGGGTCTGATTTTAACATAAATAACGCCTATGATAACGCAACTGTTTCCCTGCGGTACCTGTCATGGCTGCACGAATGGCAAGGAACGTGGTACGAGGCGCTTATTTTTTACAACTGCGGAAATAATCGCAATGAAAAATCATGTGCTTATGCAAAAAGAATAATTAACGCGAGGTAAAAGTATGGTTACTTATGAAGGAAACGGCAAGGAAATTGTTTTTATCTGCGGCCCGATAACAGGCGTTGAAGATTATCGCGAAAAATTCAATTCCGCACAGGAACGACTTGAATCTATGGGATACATAGCACTCAATCCTGCCTTACTCCCTGAAGGAATGCCACACGATTATTACATGCCGATAACATGCGCAATGATTGACGCAAGCAAAAAAGTGTTCCTTCTCACGGGCTACGAAAATTCGATAGGATGTGCGAAAGAAATTGATTACGCTGTATTATCCGGAAAAGAGGTGAAACGGTATGACTATAACGGGGACGCTGTATAAAATAATGGATACATTGCCGGAACGGAATATTTCCGGCTGGCAGTTATTTGATATGGTTTCCTCTGTCACAGGGAAAAACACTTATCCGTCAACGCTTATATCAATGGCGCGCAATTATGCTGATATTACAGGCAGTGACTTTGATTGCGTAGACAGGCAAAAATCTATCTATCATTTTAAGCCATCCGGTTTTACAATAGGAAATTCGATTATCTGGGGGAAAGAATGAGAGAAATTAAATTCAGAGCATGGGATAATGAAAACAAGCATTTTGTTAACGAATCTCAAGTATTTATAAACTTGGAAGGGTGTGTTTGTGCTGAAAGTTCAGACGATGGAACAGTCTGTGCTTTCAAAAATCAAGAAATTTTAACATTCTAACAGTATACCGGATTGCATGACAAAAACGGTGTAGAGGTGTATGAAGGTGATATCCTTAAAGATAAATACGGAACTATAGGAACTGCACATTGGTATGGTTCTGGATTTGAATTTATAAACACCAGCGGATATATGGATAACGGTAGTGATTGGGAAATTATCGGAAATATCCACGAAAATCCTGAATTATTGGAGGTAACAAAATGAGCGACAATTTGTTTTTTGTTATTTTAACAATCGTGTGCTTCATGTTTGTGTATTGCATGGCTCATTGAAAATAGTTATTCCAGTATCCATATTTTCTGACACCTGCAGTTATAATCTTCTCCTGCATGTGCTCTGCGTCCAGTGCGCAGGTCAACAACAGGAGGAGAATCAAAACTGATTATCTGCCCGTCAAGATATTTGTGCGTCGCTCTTACTTTTTCGTCATGGCTGGTGCTCCACCTGTATCGGCGCACTCCGGCTTCAGATGCGCGGTCCATTGACAACTTACTGAAAAATAATCCTGTTTCCTGCCGCGCGAGAAAGTGGGCTTTGTTTGCGGTTATGTTGTATTCGCGCTGAATCATATAAACGAGAGATTCGTCCGTTCCCGTGGTCTGGTATTCCTGTACCATGTCGCGTAATCGTTTAATCTGTTCATCTTTCCAGTTTTTAATATTTAACTGCTGATTTTCTGTGTAGTCCTGTCTTAGCCTTTTCTGCGTTCCTTCGGATATTTCCGGCATTACGCCAATTTTATACAAATCCTTTTTTATGTCATCCTGCATAATCCGTAACGGTAAATTATCACCCAGGGACAAATCTTTTATATTACGGTCGATGTTGTTTTCGCATTCGTCAATAGCCCGATTCATGCGCGCCGTAATCTGCTTTTTTTTATCCTCTGCATACATTGCAGCGGAATAAATATCCGAGCCGGCGCGGCCTTTCCATATCCCCGACCGCCTGTCGTATCTTGCAAAAAGGGATAGTTCCCGTGAAATACGCGCGTTGAACTTACCGGAAAAAACGCCATCTTTGTATTGTACTTTCCCCTCTCGAATTGCTGCAATCAGGTGAGAATATGACGACAGAGAGTTTAATTTTACGTCTTTTTTACCCACGGACTGCACAATAGGCGCGTAAAACTGCTGATAGAAAAAATCAAGCATTTTTTTGTAGACGGGACTGTAATATTCCGGTTTATTTTCCTGCATGTAAAAATTATCCCTTAACTTTCGATATTGCGTTAGTAACCATATCTTTTATGCTGTTCTTTATTACCTGTATTTTATTCAACCCGTTGTCCTGCTGCACTGGCATTACTGATTCCTGACCGTTAGGCGGTACAGGATTTTCAATAACATTTTTTGCCAGCTCTGAACTGATAATTTCCTCTTTTGCCATTTCATCTGCGATGTTTTTAGCCTGAAACATGCCTCTGTCATATAAAGACATGAAAAAGTTCCCGCGAGATTCTTTTATCTGTGCCGCTTCAAGTTCCGGCGTCTCTTTCAGCTTCGGGAATGAGAATCTGAATTCAGGGCAGTATCCCCACAGGTTGTAACAGGCAAATTCTATGCACTGCCGGATTACCGGCTTCATTTTGAGCTGTATTTCAGACTCAACCATCTGATTGTAATTATCGAGGTCACTTTCACCGGTTGAAAAACCTGACGCGGAAAGTCCGAACAGTTTCGTCATAGGCATACGGAGAGCGGACGCAACACCGATACGGTTCTCCCGTTTCACATCAGCAAGACCTGTAAAGGTCATTGACTTTGATTCGAACTGTTCGTCTTGGTCCAAAACAAGAGCATTGACGTAATTTTTCATCTGATTGGCAAGTTGTATACGTTTTGTGATGGCATCTGACCCGCCGCGTGTAAGCATCCTGTTTGCTAAATCTTTAATGTGGTAAATGTCAATTTTTGATTCGTCGAGGATTTCGTACAACACATCATCAGTTTTAAGGTAATTGTTCAGGTCGCGGATCATCCGTTCACCTTCGCTCATTCCCCAGCCGCGCAACTGACGGCGAATATATGACGGTGCGCGCTTTCCGGATCCAATAATCAGATGTGACCTGTCAAGTTTCTGTCCGTTCAGGTAAAAAATATCCGAGTCCATCATGTCGTCATATGTAAGATAGTCCGGCTGTTCCTCCCCAGTTACGGATAGCTGCCAGCGGTCGACATCATAAAATTCAATAGGGGCCTTAATAAGCCGTCGTTTATTTATCGGCTTTTCGGGGTCTTGGTCACAGTTGATTATGATTGCCGCCCCTCCGTACAGGCGTACCCATGACCAGAAATCTTCAAGATGCTTCCATACATCATTCTGCTCGAACCAGTCAAGTATTTCGTCGACATCTTCCGGCTGTAACTGTCCTGATTCTATTTTTATTCCCTTTGCAAGTCCATCCTGAATCGGAAGCTGTATAGCTGTCTGAAACAATCCGAGATTTGCGTACATATATGTGAGTATAATTCTATTCAGAGTTAAAAGGCTGTAATTCTGCGAATATGCAACAGTCCCATAACTAGAAAGCGTGCTCCCTCCTGTTGCAAAATTCATTGATGTGGGGTCTATGGCTAGGGATGCGGCTACATCCGACAAGGAATTATTTAATTGTGTTCTTGCGTGTTTTCTTCTTGACATGAATAAAATGTACACCACATAACAAACATTTGCAATAATGTCTTGACAAAGTGCATTACAATGTTATAATGTAATACAAGAGGTGATTATATGAAAGCGTATAAAGTTATTAATCCTGATTGGACATGCCGTGGTTTTAAGTATGAAGTAGGGAAATCCTATCATTGCGATGGGAAAATAAAAATATGTTCAAACGGTTTCCACGCATGTGAAAAAGCTGCAAAATGCTTTGATTATTATGATTTTAATTCATCAAATCATGTGTGTGAAGTTGAATTATCAGGAGAAATAATATCCGACGAAAAAGGGAAATCATGTGCAAGCGACATTTTAATTATCAAAGAAATTGCATGGTCAGAGCTTCTTACCGTCGTGAATGAAGGAAAAAACTGTACGGGCTTGTGTAACACGGGTGACCGGAACACGGGTGACTGGAACACGGGTGACTGGAACACGGGCGACCGGAACACGGGCTTGTGGAACACGGGCAACCGGAACACGGGTGACTGGAACACGGGCTTGTGTAACACGGGTGACTGTAACACGGGCAACTGGAACACGGGCAACTGGAACACG